>WNGI01001971.1_pt1 | contig 17525 bp, 16 predicted proteins | sample 5400621 | NCBI WGS metagenome assembly WNGI01 (sample SAMN13153374, study PRJNA577476) | soil metagenome | isolation source: 20 cm soil or saprolite under Garry oak tree replicate 1 | place: USA:California | collected 2016-06-15 | reverse complement strand
TCCGCGAGCGGCCCGCGTTCCCGTTAGCGCGCCAGTTGGTGCGTGCGCGATTGACGGCGAGCCATGCATTGCGGAGCTGAAAGCGCCTCGTCAAGCGCTCGTGGGCTGTGGGCGCGGTTTGCCCCGACGTCGCGCCGCAACCGCCCGCCACAGCGCCCGCGGACGGCGGGCAGCGACCAGGGCGGGGCGTCTTGCGTTGGAAGTCAATGAAAACAAAGAACATTCTGATCCGATAGGCACGGCCACCGCGGCGCCGCCGGCGCAACACACCGGACTTGACCCATGGCAGGGGACGCCTCAGGGTTAGACGCGCGGGGTGCGCCTTCCATCTGGAGAGGCCTATGCAGCGAACGGTGCACGACTATCTGAAGGCGCTCGAAGCCGGGGATGCCGACAAGGCCGCGTCCTTGTTTATCCCCGACGGCTGGGTGGAGTCGCCGTTTCTGGGCCGACTGCCGGTACGTCAGTTCATCAAGAAGGTCGCGGAGTCGTCGAAGGGAACCAGGCTGACCGTACACGACGTACTGGTGAGCGCGGAAGGCCACCTGCGGGCCGTGGCCTACTACCTGTACGACTGGCGGCTGAAAGACGGTTCACGCGTGGCGTTCGACTGCGCCGATGTGTTTAATTTTGACCCGAGCAGCGGGCGAATCCAATCGATTGTGCTCGTGTACGACACCCATCCGGTGCGCGGTATCGTCGAGAGCAAATACCCGTGAGAGACGAAGAGCTTAAGCGATGGACGCGTCACTGCTGGCAGGCTGGGAGAACTTCTACGTCATCATCGGCTCGTGCGCCGGAGGACTGACGGGAATAACATTCGTCGTCATCGCGTTGATCCGGGACGTACAGCGCGTGCGCCCGACCGGTTTGCGCGCTTTTCTTACTCCGACGATCGTGCATTTCAGCGGGGTGCTGGCGTTGGCGGCGTACCTGAGCATGCCGCATCAAGGGCTGATGAGCCTGAGTGTCGGGTTCGGGGTCGCGGGGCTTGTCGGGCTGATTTACGGCGGCGTCATTGCGGCGAATATGCGCCGTCAAGGCAGCGTGTACATCCCCGTGCACGAGGATTGGATCTGGAACGTGGCCCTGCCGGCGCTGGTGTACGGCGGGTTGCTGGTTATGGCGGTCCTGGTGTGGCGCAAACCACTGCAGACCCTGTACGGCGTCGGGGCTGCCTCCCTTCTCTTGCTATTCATCGGCATTCGCAATGCCTGGGACCTTGCAGTCTGGATGACGGTGAAGCAGCAGCGCGAGCCGCACTCATCTGCCGACCGATAGATGCGGCATCCTCACTTCGGCAGCAGCTCGATTTTTCCCGCCAGCTCCACGCTGCGCAGCGCGGCCAGTCCGCCGAAGCGCTTGTCGATTTCCTCGAGGGATTCCTGCGCGGCCTCGCGCTTGCCGGTTGCAATGAGCGATTCCACTCGCTGCAGTTCTGCCAGCAGCTCGCCTTCGAGACCTGACCTGCAAGCGGCCAGCCTGTCTGGATCAGGCCTGACAGGCTTGAGCATTGCATCCAGTGCTCGCGACAGCGCCGCAGAATCAGCCACCTCATGACCAGCCACGGAGCGACCCACCCGGGGGTTAACCTCGGCGTCCGTGTCGAACACGCACCACTTGCGCATCGATCGCATACTGACTGCAGCCATCTCCAGATTAGTGAGGTCCGCTTCCCCGGTGAGGTAAACGAGACGTGAGGAACTCTGAAACCGCAGGAACAAATCCCTGGGAGGCAGCGGGATGTCGGCATCACCGATCGGATCGCTGCCCGCGTTCAGAATCGCGCCGCGGAACACGTCAGGGTAGGCGAGCGCAAGGCGCATCGCTACGCGCGATCCCCCCGAGAACCCCGCCAGGTAGACGCGTTGCGGGTCCACCGGATAACGCGCGACTACATTGTGTTCGGCCAGCAAGGCCAGCGGTTCGCGCCGACCGAGAACGCTTGCCTCGTTGCCGGATCGCGCCGCGCTGACGAAGATGACGTGGTATCGATCCAAAACGGGAGCCCAACCAGCAGGCAGTCTCGCGTCCTGCCATGGGGGCACGAACACCAGCAGCGCGTACCCCCGCGGCGGCGGCCGCGCGGGTACGTAGAGAACGAACGCCTCGTGCGAAAGATCGACAGGCTGTTCGCTCACCTGCGGTCCGGACTGGGTCAATATTCGCGGGCTTCGCGCCGCGGTCAACGGCCTCAAGGACCGGCGTGCGAGTTCAAGCTTAGTGGACAGCGCAGAGTAGTCGGTGAACGCCGGGTGACTCAGGGTCTGCGCCAGCGCCAAGGGCGTACATGACAACGCAGCGAGTGCCAGCAGGCGATGCACGGTCAGTGCCTCACGGTCGGGCTAGGAGTGGGCGCCGGGTCCGGCTCGACGCTGTATCCGGTGCGCTGCAAGACCGTCCGGGGATTCCCGCCGCGACCGCAGCGCGCGGATCGCCCCAAGCAAGCCACGCCCTCCCAGCCCAAGCAGCCGCCACGACGCGTGAAACAGCAACCAGACCGCGAGGGCAAACAGCAGTGCGAACACTACCCCCTCGACAGAGAGCGCGAAGGTGGGTACCCAGTCCGTGAAGGTCGCGCGCATCAGGCCGGCATCGGCATGCACCGCCAGATAGCCGAGCTGATGAAACAGGTCGCCGTGCAACGCATCGACGGCGCTTTGCAGTCGTTGCACGGTGGCGACGAGAGACTGGATGACGCCGCCTTCCAGGTGAAAGGTCGTGTCCCTGCTGTCCAGGTGGTATTGAATCAGCTTGCCGATATCGCCCTGATAGAACTGGTCGGCGATTCTCTGCCAGGGTTCGAGATCCAGTCGCGCTTGATCGAGCCGCCCCCCTAACCGCTGGCGGTACTGCGCGATGAAACCTGGCACCAGACCGCCGGCGACGACCGCGGTGACCAGAAACAGTCGATCGAACAATCCGCGCAGGAACAACATCATGGTGCTGACCCCGGCGTGCCCGTGCGGTCGCCGCCGCAACTGTCCACAGGGCGCGCTGCCTCGTAAGCTTGCCCTTCCCGCACCTCAAAGGCCAGGTTTCGCGACCGGCCAAGAGGGGCTATTGTGATGGGTATCCCCGTAGATGTTGCGTGCATGCCCAGGTTTGACCGGCAGCGATCGCGATGAAAAAACTGAAACACGAAGCGGAATTGTTCAAGGCGGCGTTGCTCGCAGGCGTCAAATACGCGGAGGGGAGGGGCGCGGTGGAGTTCGAGCCCACAGATTCCGCGAGTCAGAAGCTTTGGTACATCTACCGACTGCTGGTCCACGATAAAGTCATTCAGCCCCTGCCTGAAGACCAGGTCTCCGAAGTGACGATGAGACACAAACTTGCAATCTGGTACTCAAAACAGCTGCCTCAGGATCATCCGCTCTTGAAATAGCACGAGGCTGGAGGGCCGAACGCGTCCACGAACCCCCGGACTGCTCGCGGACGGCGGCGACTGAGGCTCGGCGCCGCGGCATCCCGGCCCAGGGCCGGATAGCCGGTCGATTCAGCGCCGGGCGGGCACGTCCGGGCACAAAAGTGTTGCACCAGGGCGACAAGTCCCGCGCTGATCCCCGGGACTCCGGAATTTCCCTATGGCCAAACAGGTCATTGCATCGACACGACCATGCGGGTTTTGCCGGCTGGGTGTTTGCGCTCGCCCCGGTATTCTGTCGCCGGGCAATAGCCATGCCCCGGGAGTATCCGTGTATGGACGCGATCGCAAACGTTTCTGCGGCGCCACAACATCCATCAACAAACGCCAGCAGCAGCGAGATTGCAAGCCAGCTGAGTGCGGCCGCGATCGACGCGGACGAGGGCATCGTCGAGCAAATGCTGATAACGCTGTTGCGCTGCCAGCCCCGCCGATCGGACGAAGCCGTCCCGTCGCAGCTGGGGGTGCTCGTGCATTTGTTTCTGACGCTGCGGTCAATGGCGCTGACCGACGACCTGACAAGCCTTTACAACCGGCGGGGATTCTTGCGAGCCGCTACCCGACTCCTGAGCGCCGCGACCCAGGACAAGCGCGAGGCGCTGTTGTTTTATATTGACGTCGATGATCTGAAGTCCGTGAACGACTCCGCCGGTCATACCGCTGGCGATTCGCTGCTGATCCGTACTAAACAGGTACTGTGGTCAGTGTTTCGCGACAGTGACGTGATCGGCCGGCTGGGCGGAGATGAATTTGCGGCGCTCGCTCCGGTCACTGGTCCGAAAGCCTGCGATCTCATCCTGCATCGTTTGCAAAAGGCGCTGGCCGCCGACAATCTGGCGCGTGCGGAGCCATCGCTGTCTCTAAGCGTAGGGTTCGCGCAATTCAATCCGCGCAAGCCGAGCTCGATTGCAGAGCTGCTCCGCAAAGCGGATGTGGTGATGTACGAGGACAAGCTGGCAAAACAGGGCAAGCTGGCAAAACTAGTAGCTCGACCCAATCGCGACGTGAGAAGTGCATCCTTTGGCTAGAGCGATGGCTCATCCACTCAGGCCGGCCATCCGGATCGTACTTGGGCGGTTCGCCGACGACGGCCCAAGCATTCAATTTGTCCGCGCACGTCCGAGGGCCCCTTGTAAGGCAAGGAGGGAAGGAGGGGATCGTGCTATCGGGAAGAAATGAACATCGGGCCTCTATGCACCTCGCTGCGTGTCTGCAGAGTCGTGGCGTACCACCGGTTGTCGAGACGGTCACGATTGTGAACATCAGCAGTCATGGGGCCCGCGTCATCGCCCACCGGTACTGGCAGCCACACGAACAGCTGGTACTCAACGAGGTGATCGGCAATTTTCACGTTGACGCCGAAGTCGTCTACTGCCAGCGCTTGGACCGCGATCAATGTGCTGTCGGCCTCAAGTTCGCCAAGGCCGTTGAGACCGAATGGCCGGCGGCCGGCGGCAGTTTCGGCATACGGCCAAGAGCGGCCTTGTGAAGTGCCCGCCAAGACGACGCAGACCCGATGTCCGCCTGATCGAATGGCGTGACACCGCGAACCGCCGCCGTATTGTGACCACCTGCCCCACCGCCGGCTGCAGGCCGTCGAAAGTGTGTGCCGCGCTGAGGTGTACTCAAGGACAGGTGTTGCAAGCGCTGACGCGTAGCCCGCGTCGCCATACACCACCGACATGCTGGCGGTTCGCGAACGCCAGCTGCTGCACCTGATCGGCGGGCCATCGGGCGTCCGGGCGAACGCCGTCGAGTCATGCCGCTCCGAATCCACCTGAAAGAGTGTGGTCAGCCACAGGTGTAGTGTGTAGTGCCGTATCGGGAAATTCCTGATGCGGTGTTGCGTCTTTGGCCGACACGCTCTTGCGGCTTTCCCCGGTTTGACGCGCAGCCCGGGGGCACTACGCTGGCTAGGTTCTCTGGATGGGAGACGCTCCCCTAATAGTAGTTTCCCAAGGTCTGCGCGCGCGGCTCGAGCCGGAAGCCGGTGATGCCGCGGCAGCCACGCGCTTCGCGGGGGGTAATGGTCTGGCTGCGAATGCGCATACGGCACTGAGCGCTCGCCGTCAGGCCACACAGGGAGGCCAAATCAATTGATGCGCGCGCCCCGGATCCTGCTGATTGGGCCTTACGACCCGCTTTGCGGGGAGTACACCTTTCTCGCTCCTCCGCTGGGAGTGTGGCGCCTGGCGGGCGTGCTCGAATCCGCCGGGGTCGAGGTCAAGGTCTTCGATCCAAACTGTTGTGCAGGGCCACCCGGTCGCGCCCTCGAGCGCGAGATCTTGGGGTGTCCATGGGACGTCATCGGCGTCTCGACCACGGGAATGACGCTTCGCTTCGATCTCGAGCTGGCGCACCTCGCACGGCGTTTGGCGCCCCGGGCACTGCTGGTCGCGGGTGGTATGGAGGCGACCTTCAAACCGGAGCTCATGTTCCGTCTCGGGCCCTTTGATTGCGTCGTGCTGGGGGAGGGCGAGCGCCCGTTGCTCGAGTTGGTCGCGCGACTGCGTTCCGGGGAGTCCTTGCGCGGGGTCACCGGAACGGCGGAGCGCGCCGCTGACGGGGGGTGCTTGAGAATGCCGCAGCAGGCGCTCGCTCGCACGGAGCTGCGAGACGCGATCTTCCGCACGCCCTATGAAAAGATGCCTTACAGCGTCTACTGGGAGCGGCTCGAAGAGGCGTACCGCGTCGGCGCCCTGCCGACGAAGGCGGCTCGCGAGGCGCGACTTGCCGAGATCCGTTCGGTGCGCCTGATCACCCTCAACTACTGCCCCATGGGTTGCACCTTCTGCTCGTCGACGAACTTCCTGCACGAGGCGCAGGGAAGTGTCGCGAGCATCGCGCGGCTCGATGCAGAAGAGTGTGTACAGATGATTCAGCGTATTGTGAGTACCCACCCCCGGGTGCGCACCGTCATCTTTCAGGATGATATCTTCGTCTTCACAAAGGATCGACGCATTCTGCCGCTATGTGAGGCGATCATCGCCGCCAAGGAGAGCGGCACTGTGCCGCGTGAACTGCAGTTCATCAGCACCAATCGTATCGACGCCATGTCGCCCGAGCGGTTGGCAGCCATGCGGCGGGCCGGATTCCGGGTGCTCGGTTTCGGGATCGAGAACTTTTCGCGCAACGTACTCGGCGAATTCAACAAAGCCCATATCTACAGTCATATCCAACCGACACTGACATCGGCTCTGGAGCTGGGCATCACGCCGTTCCTGGATCTGATCCTGAGCTCCCCACGGGCGACGCTCGCAGACGTTGCCACGACCTTGCGCGAAGCCTATCACTGGTTGCGGCAGGGGTGCGAAGTCGGAATGTATCCCTACGTGATTCCGTTCTCGGGAGCCGCCATGTCGGCAGATCCCGAGCTGCGAGCGTTTACCGTCTACGAGCGCCGGCAGGTCGCCGGGACGGAGATCGAGTGGAATCAACCCAGCAAGATTCTGCCGATGGACCCGGCGGTACGCGAAACCATCCTGCGCATCGAGCGCGACTTCGAGGAGTCGTTGCTGCAGCTTCAGCCGCGCGCCGCGCATTTGCCGTCCCGGCTGCGCTCGCTCCTGTGGATTCAGTGCTCTTTGCAGGCCATGGCCGAGCAGGCACTGCCGATTGCGGACGACGAGGAAGTGCGCAGCGAGTTCAACGCCAGGCTTCCGCAGCTGGAGACGGCGGCCGCGGTGCCGAGAGTCGCATGAAAACCCTGCAATCCTGTCCGTGGCCGGCGCCTCGCGTGCGGGGGTCGTAGCGGTGATGATCAGAGGAATTGCGGCCCCGGCGCCCGGCCAGCCCGTAGTCTACTGGGAGGAGCGCGCACGTCGCTTTGCAACCGAGGGTGACGGGCTCGCGGCCGTGTGCTCGTACGGAATGCCCGCGTTCTATAACCGGGTGATTCATACCTGCCAGCGTCTGGCCCTGGAACCGTGGCTGCGGGTGCGCCTGGGAACGAGTGTGCTCGACGTAGGTTGCGGAGTCGGACGCTGGAGCCGCGAGCTCGCTTCCCGGGGCGCCCGGGTGACGGGTATCGATCTGAGTCCCACCATGATCGCCCAGGCCAGTCAGCGCGCTGCTGCGCAGGGTGTTGCAGAGCGCTGTCGATTCCTCGTGCAGGATCTGGCGGTGCTTGATGCGGGCCAGAAGTTCGATGTTGTTTTGGGCGTCACGGTTCTGCAGCACATTCTCGACCCGCAGGCCTTGCGCAACGCGGTGCAGCGCATGGTTGCTCACTTGACGCAGGGCGGTACGGTAATTCTGCTCGAAGCTGCGCCGAATCGCGCGGTCGAGAACTGCGACAGCCCGATCTTCCGGGCGCGCCAGCGCAGCGCCTACCTGCGACTCTTCGCCGACTGCGGCCTGCGCGTGCGAGCGATTACCGGGGTCGACCCCGCGCCCTTCAAGATCTGGCTGTGGCCCTACCTGCCGCGGCTACCGCGGCGGCTGCGCACGGCAGCCCTCGCAGTCGTCACTGTCTTGTCGACCCCGATCGACGTGCTGTTCGGCCGCAGGGCGGTCGAGCGTTCGTGGCACGCGGTCTTCATTCTGGAGCGCATATGAACCCCAAACAACGAATCGCGCTTGCCACAGGCATGTTCCTCCTGCTGGGAGCTCTGGCCGGGCTGGGCTGGTGGTACCGCTCCGGACAGGCGGCGCCCGGCGGGGCCGTCGGCACGCTGACCGTGAATGTCACCAGCCCGAATGACCTTGGGCCCGGCACATTGCGGGAAGCGCTGTTCATCGTCGCCGCAGCCACCGGCAAGGCGAACGTCTTGATCAAGACGAAGAGCATTACCCTTAAGACGCCGCTGCCGCCGCTCATGAATCTGCACGGCGTGCGGATCGTCGGCGAACCGCCGGGCATCGAGATCGACGCGCAGGGACTTGCCGACGCACCCGTGTTTGACGTCACCGGCGCCAACACCTCGCTCGAAGGCCTGGTGCTGCGCAATTGCCCCGCGGCGGCCATCCTGCTGCGCGCCGCGCATTTCCATCTGCAGTCGAGCACCATTGAATCCTGTGACGTCGGCGTGGATGTCGCAGAAAACGCCAGCAACGTCCTCCTCGAGCACAATCGCTTCGCGAACGACCGGGTCGGAGTGCGCTTCACAGCCCCGAATCGCGACACGGTAGTGGCCGGCAACACTTTCCTGCACGACAAGGTGGCGGGTCTGTGGGCCGTGCGCGGCGACGCGGGCGCCCGGGGCGGGGGCACCATCACCGTTCGCGAAAACCACTTCAACGGCGATCGTAGCGGGGTGGTAGCCGGCAACGTCGGGATACTCGTCGAGCGCAACGACTTCGCCAATGCACCCGATGGCGCGGTCCACCTGGTGGGTGCCGGCGCCGTGATTCGCGGCAACCACATCGGTGGGGAGGCGCCGATGGGGATAATCGCGGAAAATGCCCGCGATGCGATTATCGACGGCAATGAGCTCGAGCATCTTACGGCCTACGCCATCATGGTGCGTGGCTCGGCCAACGCGCTGCTGCGCGCCAACCGTGTGCACAACTGCGGCTACGGCATCGCCTTCGTGCTCGGCGATCGTGCTCACCCCAGCACTGCCGTTGAAAACACCATCATCGAGCCGAAGTTCAACGGCATCGACATAATCGGAGATTCACCCATCCTGCGGCGCAACCAGGTGCAGCAACCGCACCTGCTCGCTCTGCACGTGGTCGATTTCCAGCAGCCCGGTGCTCAGAGCGTGCGGTCGCAGCCATTTCTGGAAGGCAACAATTTCCGCGCGGATGCGCTGCAAGTCGAAAACGCCCCGGTGCCGGCAACGGCGCGACCGCAATGAATGACGGCTACGGGACACAGCTGCTGCCGGGGTTCCGATGGCACGACCCGCGGATTCATCCGCTCGACGACACGTGGTTATTGACGATATTCACCATTGTGCCGGCGATCGCGCTGCCCTGGTTCATCAGCGGGCTGGAGGTCGACGTTGCCGCCACGACCATGGGGCTGCTGACTCTTGGGGCAATCCACCTCGGCTTCACGGCCTTGTCCACTCGGGAGACCCGCAACCCGATTCGGCTCACGCGCACGCTCACGGCCCTGCACGCGCTCGGTGTCATCACGGTGGCGTTCATCTGGCAGCACGCCGGCGGTGTGCAGAACCCGCTCTTTCTGCTGGTGTTCGCGCTGCCGGTCATCGGCGCCATCTTTCTTTCGCGCTGGCAACCGTATTTCGTGGCCACGCTGGCTGCAGTGATGGTTGCGCTCATGGCTTCGAGCCAGGCACCGGAGTTGCGCTGGTACGTACCCGCGCTCCTGAGCGCGGCAGCAGACTGGCTGGGCGGCGTCCTCGTCAAGGCAACGGGTGCCGGGAGTCTGCCGTTCGCGGGCTTCTACGCGCCCTCGGCATACTTTGTCGTACTGCTCGAAGCGTTCGTGATCATGTTGTTCGGTTGCGCGGTCGCGGCGGAATATCTCGCCAGCATCTTCGAGCGACTGCGTGGGCAGGTTGCGGCTGCGCGCGCTGAAACAGTGCGCAGTCAGGCGCTGTGGTCCGCGCTGCTGGAACAGCTGCCGCTGCCGGCAGTTCTCCTGGATGCCAATACGCATGAGGTCATTTGTGCAAGCGCGCCCGCGCTTGCGAAGTTTTTCGGGGGTAATGAGGCGGTGGTTGGTCGCGACTTCTTCCAGGCGATCCACTTCTCCTACCCGGAGGCCGTGCAGCAATTGATCGACGGCGCGGGCGGCGTGGAAGCACAGAGCATGGTTCGGCTGGGCGAGCAACTGCTGGCCACCGAGGTGCGCGTGCAGCACCTCGCGCAGAATGGGCGCCGCTTGGCCCTGGTCATGGTCAATGACACGACAGAGGCTCTGTGCGTGAGGGCCGCGCTCGACGTAGCCGAGCACGCCGCCCTGGTCGCGGACCCTCAGGGGCGCATCCTGGCGTTCAACAGGCCCGCTCGCGCACTGTTTTCCGGGACGCAAGTCGGCGCCCAAGTGTCGCGCCTGGTGCCGCAAGCCGGGCCGGGGACGCGCTGGTGGGACCCGGGACTGAGCGGCCGTCGCAAGATGCATGTGACGGTAATGCGGCGTGTGTACCAGGTCACCACTTCATCGGTGGCGCTGCCTGGCGAAGATGCGCGGCTGTACGTTATCGCATTCCTCCCGGTGGCGCAGGTCGCGGCGGCGGATCAAAGTCCCGTCGGCTCTACTACCGTGGTGGAGCGTCCTTGAGCGCCCGTGCAATCACGGTGTGCCTGGCTGTGGCGCTACCGGGCGCCCGGGCCGCCGCGGTCGAGCCGCCCTCGCCAACCCCCGGCTCGCTCACCGACCAGCGCCTGGTGTTCAGCACCGACGGATCGACGCTCACGGGCGGGAGTGGCGGCGGAGGCGGCTCTGCGACCTGGGTGGGTGACATCACCCCGCAGGTCGTGATCGGTGCCGGGGCGGAGTACCAGCAGATCGCGAATGCCCATTGGACCACGGGCAACTTCAGCGGCTCGCTGGCGCTCGGCGGCGAGCAGCCGAAGACACACCTGTACATCGAGGCTCGCGAAGGCGCCGGGGATGTCGGGGACCATGCCTTCCGCTACTCCCTCGCCTCCCTCGGGCTCCTCGGTCAGCTCACACCCGAGCTCACTCTGCAGCTCGAGGAGCGCTACATCGATATCGACAAGAGCCATGGGAGCCTCCCCAAGCTCGGTCTGACGTACCGGGCCACCCTCCAGCTCTCGGCTTCGGTGTCGTATGCCAAGTCATTGGGAGGGAATCTCGGCACGCGGCTTGTGACGGGGCGCATCGACTACACCGGGATCCGCTTCAACGCCATTGCCGGGCTCGCGGGCGGGCCGGCTGCGCCCGCCGTTATCTTCTCGGGGCCGGGCGTGAACTTCGTGAAACCCGGCCCGCAGCTCCGGGAGGGTTTCGTCGGCATTGGCAAGCCCCTGCAGCGCACCGACTGGCTCCTGCTCGGCGACTACCAGGACGTGGGCGGGTTCAAGCGCACCACCATTACGCTCGCGTGCACCGTTCACCTCCGGGCACACGGTCAACCCCAATGAGGGCGAGCGAACTCAAACGCCATTCACACTGGCTGCTGGCCACGATGGTCGCGGCGGTGGTGGTTATTGCGGGTGCGCGCCTGATCACCCTCAGCGTGCACGAGCGCGCTGCACAGATGCGCAGCGCGGCCCAGAGTGCCGTAGTGCGTCATGCGCGCCTGATCGAAGCGCAGCTGCGAGCACTCACTGATCGCGCGCGCGCCGAGGCGCAGGGCACGCACCCCGTGCCGCCTGGCTCCGCAATCCCGGGTCGCGGTGCGTTCTGGATGACAGCCACCGGCACGCTGCTGCGCGCACCCGACGCCGAGGTTGCCGTTGCGCGTGCCCTGGCGAGCGAATGGGCGTCGAGCGGCGCCGGCGCGCCTGCGGCGGCAGGCTTCTTCGGCCCGGTCCGCTACGGCAGTCAGTGGTTCGTCGCGGCGCAGGCGGCCGTCACGTTGGGCTCTGGGAACGGCAGCGCGGCCGCTGGTGCGCGCTCGGTGGCTTACGAGAATCTGGATGCGCTGCTGGTGCGGGCGCGTTTCGGAGGCCTCGTAAAAGAGGGATATGACTTCGAGTTGTCTCAGCGTGAACCGGTCAGCCACGAGCCACGCGTGTTCCTGAGCTCTCATCCAGGCACCCTGGCTGCAGCGGTGACGAGCGGTATCCACCCGCCTGGCGCGCTGTTGTCGGCTTCTCCTTCCGCCTATCTCGAGCTGGCCGTCCGTCCGCGGTCGGGCTGGTACCCGGCACGGGATCTGGCCACGGAGATCGGTCTGCTCGCGGTGCTGGCATGGGGACTCGCCTTCGGCACGCACGACCTGACACACACGTTGCGCCGCACGCAAGGCGCGCTCGCGACCGCACGCAGACGCCTACGCGAGGCCAATCAGCGCCTGGTCGCCGAGATCGAGCAGCATCAGGCTCTGCAGCAGAGCCTCGAGCATGCGCGCTACCACGACCCCTTCACCGGCCTGCCGAACCGCCGCTACTTCATGGATCAACTTGATCGAGCCCTGCGCGAGTTGCGCACTCGGCGCCGGCAGCGCATTGCGATTGTTCTTATCGACATCGACCGTTTCACGCTCATCAACGATACGCTGGGCCACACCGCCGGTGATGAACTGATGCTGCAGGCGGCACAACGCTTCGCCAAGGCGCTCGACGGTGTGGAATGCGTGCTGGCCCGTTGGGCGAGCGACCAGCTGGTGGTGCTGTTGTACGAGGTGGAGTCGGCCGCAGCCGCACACGCGATCACCAACGAACTTCAAAGCGCGCGCCAGGAGCCGTTCGCGCTGCGCCAGCACCTCATCAGGATCGCCATGCGAATCGGGTTTACCTGCATCGACTCGGGTCTGCAGCGCGCGGAGGACGCATTGCGCGAGGCGGATGTCGCCCTGTCGATCGCCAAGCGGCCGCAGAATCCGCTCACCGTTGCATACACACCGGGCATGGGCGGTGCTGCGGTGAGCCTGGTCAGTCTCGAGGCCGATCTGCATATCGCTCTCGAGCGAAACGAGTTTCGCCTGCTTTTCCAGCCCATCGTCGATCTGCGCGGCCAGCGCGTCGTGGGCACGGAGGCTCTGCTGAGGTGGCGGCATCCCGTGGAGGGTCTGTTGACGCCCAGCGAGTTCCTTGCTATCGCGGAGGAAGCCGGAGTCATCGTTCCGGTCACGCGTTGGGTCATTCAGCGAGTGTGCAGACTCGCGGCCGAGTGGCGCAAACGCTTGCCGCAAGGCACGAACTTCTACATCAGCGTCAATCTTTCCGCGGCGGCACTGCACGATCCGGGGCTACGAGACTACGTCGCGCGTGTCCTCGAGGATACGCACACACCGCCTGGACATTTGAAGTTCGAGCTTACCGAAGGCGGTCTCATCAGCAACGCGAGCACGGCGCGCGAAGCTCTTGACGCGTTGCATAGAATGGGTATTGAGCTGATGCTGGACGACTTCGGGACCGGCTATTCATCGCTCAGTTACCTGCAGTTGTTCCCGTTTGATTATGTGAAGATCGATCGTCCATTCGTCAATCGTACCGGATCGGAGCGCGCCAACAATGCCATTACGTCGGCGATTCTGCAGATGACGTCGAGTCTCGGGTTACTCGCCGTCGCGGAGGTTGTGGAAACGCAGGCGGCTGCGCAGGCTCTGGTGGAGATGGGCTGCAATTTCGGTCAGGGATACTTCTTCTCCGCGCCGCTGGAAGCCGAGGACGCCTTGGAGAAGTTGCGCAATTACACTGGCCCGTCGACGGTCGTGCCGACGCTGCGGGCTGTGGTCGGCGAGCCGGGCCAGGGCGACACCTCGAACGATACCGTGGTGCTGCCGGAATCGCCCACCTTGGAGCTGCCGGAATCACCCACGCTGGTACTGGCGGCCGAGGCAAACGCGGAGAAGTACGGTCAACGACGCTGAAGTCCCCGAGCGGGGCCTGGCAGGCTGAAATTGGCAATGCAACACAATCCGGGAGTTGCGCGCACCGCGCAGGCAATCACCGAGAGCGGTAGCGAAGCACGCCGTCGCGAGCGCTTGGATATCAGGCGCCGCTGGACTCTGTTCGCGCCGCTCAGCGTGTGCGCACTGCTGGCGGGGTGGATTGCGCTGTCGGCGGCCAATGATCAGGACGACTTCTCGTTACTGGTCTATGGATTGGCGAATTTGATCGTGTTCACGGACGCGATCGATTTTGGCCTGCGGCTCTATGTGCATCGGCGACATACCGCGGCCGCTTCCGAGCTCGGCCGGGGCGAAATGCGTCATTTGTCAATCGATCTCGCGGGCGCCCGAGGCGGCCGCACCGACGCGGTACCTGTCCGGCCGTACGCGATCGTGGCCTCGATATTCAATCTGGAGGATCATCTCGATGATTTCATGGAGCGGCTGCAACCGTATCGTGAGCACGTCTGGCTCATCAGCGACGGTTCGACGGATAACACCGCGAAACGCCTGAGCCAAGCCGGTTGGCGGTGCCTCGATGAGGACGTGAACCGCAACAAGCCAGGCGCGCTACGTCACCTGCTCACGACGCTGCCGGCACGCATCGAGACCGTCATGGTCATCGATCCGGACGTCAGAATCTGCGGTCGGCACGAGGGCAGCACCGTCCAGCTCGAGCGTGTCATTGCCGATTTGCAGCAGTCGGGGGCCGCGGCCGTTTGCCCACGCGTCGCAATCGAACAGGACGGGATTCTGGCGCGGTTTCAGGCGTTAGAGTATGCCCTGGCGTTCGTGGTCGGGCGCCGCAGTCTGGCCGATTTCGGCGTCACCTCCGGGGTGTTGTCCATTTACAGGCGCGACGCGCTCGAACGCGTGCTCGATCAACATTCACTGTCCATATATGCCGAGGATCTCGAGAATGCGGTGATCCTGCTGCGCGATGGAGAGCGTATCTACTATGACGGTCGCCTTGTGGTGGCCACCGAGGGGCCGGTCTCATTGCGTCACTGGTTCTCGCAGCGGGTGGGCTGGTACCACGGGTTGCTCAGGGTTTACATGCAGCGTTTCCACGAGCTGTGGGGTATCGGCCGGCGGGCGCCATTTGCAATGTACAACTACATCTTCTACATAGGCGTACTCGGCCTGGGCATGCATGTGTTCAGGATCGTGAGCGCCGCCCTATTGCTCGTGAGCGTCGGCGCCGTTGGCGACCATCTGTTCGTGCTCAACTTGCTGCCGGAGGTTTCGGCGATCAACCCGGTGTACTTCGCGGGTGCGGTAGGCAGCTATCTCGCGCTCGGGGCGCTGGCCCTGTTCACGGTTGTACCCAAGAGGGAGCGGGCCTACATAGCCCCAATCGTGCCCGTGTACTTCCTCTACGTGTTGCTGCACATCGTGCCCATCACTGTCGGATTCGGCAACTGGGTAGCGCTGCGGCTCTGGGGTCGTCGGCTATACCGCGACCACTATCAGTTGCACGAGGACGGTACTGCTCTCGCCATCAAAGGCCCTGGCTACAGAACAGTTGCGTTGCGTGCGCCTGCCACGCCTCGATGAGCACGGCGGTCTGAATCGTCTCGTGCAGCGATCCGGTGCGCCGCGCCGTTACGCTCAGGGCCGCCGCGCTACATCCGATCCCCCGACTGGACGTGCCAGAACATCGTTTGCCCAGCCGCCTACGGCGGGCTCGTGCCGGGTCTGCGACGCCAGGGCCGCCATGTATCCGGGGCGCGCGAGCAATCCGAGCCGGCGCGCCACCGCGGCATCGCCGGGGCGCGTCGAGTACATGAAGAAATGCCGTTTGCGGCGGTGTGCGTGTGCGGCGATGGCGCGGATTGCCGCCACGTGTTCGCGCGGGTCGCCGTCGAGCCACTGCAGACGATCGGTGTCGCCGACACACTCGATGAGGGCTCGGCAGGTGGTTCCGACACGGAGTGACTGGACCGGATGCGGACGATCCACCATTTGCGAGCGCCAGGCGCTCGCGTCAGGATAGTGAAAGACTGCCTGAGCCGGCGGGCCGTGCTGGTGCGCCGCGGCACGTGCTGGCCACCGGGCCGTCACCGTCGCGCGGCATATCCGCAAGGTGCTTCGCCCCGCATCGCGCAACAGGCCGCGCGAGGCGATGTAGGCGCTCGCGATCCCGGTGGCGCGCAGCCGTTGAAAGCAGCGAGCGGAGGATTTGTCGGCTACGGCAAATCCGAACACTGCCGTGCGACCGCGTAGCGCACTCCTGGCGGCGGTGGCCCGCAGCAGCCGCTCGAAAAATCCGCGTCCGCGCTCGCCTGGCAACGTCCCCCCGGCAACGATCACGCTGATCCGGTGCGCTGTGGGAGCCTCTCCGCCGAAGGGGCGCCGCATGTACCAGCGGTACATCGCCTCTCTATCGGGGAAGACCCGATTGTGCGTTTACGTAATGCGCGCCGAGGCGCGCTGAGATCGGTCACGACGCGACTCAACATCTGGGTAGATAGAGTTACCCATGGCGGGCGGGGCCCCGGAAGCTGTTGCGCCCGCTGCCGACCGGCCCGTCACGTCCAGCCCGGAGGCGGATCAGTTGGGTATGTTGCACTGATCGGGTTTTTTGGATGATCACTACCATGTCTCGAGACGTTGGTGGCTGATCGTTCATTTCGTGGCGGGAGCGCCCCACGGGGGGCGTGCGTGGCTCTCTTCTGGCTGGGGTGGGTATGCCTGCCTTGACGGCGCTTGCTAGAGTAGGCGGTGGCCCAGTCGGCGTCGCTTATGCTGAAGCTTTTTTCTTGCCAAGACTCTCTAATCCAGTACGGAGCGCATGATGCGAGACCTGAGCTACAAGGAGAAGCAGGACCGGCTGGCAATCCGCATTCGGGCGCATAAGGAATTCGCCAGCTACGATATTGACGAGTGGATTGCAAAGTTCCTCGCTCGCCGTGCACGCAAGGCAATTTTTGATCTCGGCTGCGGTAACGGCAATCACTTGCATTTGTATCTCGACTGCGTTGGCCCCAATGGGCTTGTGGCCGGGCTCGATCGTGAGGTCGCTCTCATAGATCAAGCGAAGCTCCGATACCGGGGCGTCGCCAATCTCGAACTGCGAATGGGATCGATGGACGCGCCGCTGCCTTTCGGAGACGGTACTTTCGACACCAGCTTTTCCAATTTCGCGATTTATAACGCCGTTGATCCGGCGTTCACGCTTCGAGAGCTGAGGCGGACCCTCATGCCTCGCGGAGAGGTCGTCTTGATTGGTCCGACAATCAACAACGCTCGAGAGCTTCGCGCTTTCAACGAGCGACTGACCGGTCAAGCTATCGATGAAGTGACCCTAATCCGTGCTGATCGGTTGCGGCGCGAAATAGTGCCTCTGGCCCGCGTCCTCTTTACAGAGGTATGCGAGGAGGTGATTAACTCTCAACTCGACTTTCCGAGCGCCGACGAGTTCTTGCGTTACTACATGGCGACCATGTTCTACGAGGAGGGCGCAGAGAAGCAAGGGAAGACTCTGGCAGAAATGCACGCCGCGCTTGGTACCGCAGGCCATGTGATCTTGTCGAAGGAGATGCTGGCTGTGGTTGCGCGGCGGTGAGTGGAATAGAATCCAGCCGTCCCTCGTCACCGGGCCCGGAGCGCCGACACGTCGGGAGCGAACCCGATGCCGCGGCCTGGTTTGCCACCAACTT
>WNGI01007507.1_pt1 | contig 17528 bp, 11 predicted proteins | sample 5400621 | NCBI WGS metagenome assembly WNGI01 (sample SAMN13153374, study PRJNA577476) | soil metagenome | isolation source: 20 cm soil or saprolite under Garry oak tree replicate 1 | place: USA:California | collected 2016-06-15 | reverse complement strand
AGCACCTTGTCGCGCGCCAGCTCGGGAAGGTTGATGTCACGCTCGACACGCTCGCGGATGAGCGGCAGGATCTCGCTGAACGCCATCATGCGGCCGAACTTCGTCTCGTCACGAACGGCGCGATACTTAGGGTGATACCGATACTGCTTCCGCCCCCGCGCGTCTCGCGCCGTGACCTGCAAGTGTCCTGCGGGATTAGGGCAGATCCAAACTTCAGTCCACCGCGGCGGAATGACGAGCTTCCGAATGCGGTCCAACTCCGCTCTGTCCTGGACGACAGCGCCGTCGGCTCCGACGTAGACAAAGCCGCGGCCGCGACGCTGTCGACGGATGCCTGGGGCTGCGTCCGTTACGTAGCGAAGGCCAGCTGCTTCCGCGGATTCGACGTGCTCGTCGGAGGGAATCATGTCGCGTTCAAATGGCCCGGCGCGGCTTTGCGGCGCCGCCCTCGGGTGTTGTATCCGGCTATCTGACGTTCGAGGGTCGCTGGAAGGCACGCGACGCCGAATTGACATGAGCGCGGCGCCGGAGTTGCTCCTAGTTTTGTTTCACCATTATGACGCAACTCAACGACATCGACGCCCAGCAAGCCGACGCGACGCCCTTCGAGACACTCGGCCTTGACGCGCCGCTCATTTCAGCGCTCACGGCTCTGGGCTACGAAGAGCCCACGCCTATTCAGCGCGAGGCAATCCCACCCCTGCTCCAGGGTCGGGACGTGCTCGGGCAGGCAGCGACAGGGACGGGCAAGACGGCCGCCTTTGCATTGCCATTGCTCCAACGAATAAGTCGTACGGCTGACGAAACGTCGGCTGTCCGAGCCCTCATCCTTGTACCGACGCGCGAGCTCGCCATGCAAGTTGCCGAAGCGGTGCACCGCTACGGTAAGGGACTCGCGACACGTGTTCTTCCCGTCTACGGCGGACAATCGATCCAACAACAGTTGCGTGCGTTGCGCCGCGGCGTCGACGTCATCGTCGCGACTCCGGGCCGCGCGCTCGATCACATTCGCCGCGGCTCACTCTCCCTCGGGCGGGTGCAGGTGGTCGTGCTCGACGAGGCGGACGAGATGCTCGACATGGGTTTCGCCGATGATCTCGAGGAGATCCTCGACGCGCTTCCCACCGAACGGCAGACCGCTCTGTTTTCCGCGACCATCCCGCCACGCATCGCCGAGATCGCCGAAAAGCACCTCAAGAACCCCGTGCGCGTCCGCATCGCGCGCGAGTCCGTTACGCCGGGAAGCGCGCCTCGCGTTAGGCAAGTGGCGTACGTCGTGCCGCGGCAGTACAAGCTGCCGGCGCTCGGTCGCGTTTTGGACATGGAGAGTCCGACGTCGGCGATCGTGTTCTGCCGCACGCGCACAGAAGTCGACGAGCTGTCCGAGAGGCTCATTGGGCGCGGCTACCGGGCCGAGGCGCTGCATGGCGGCCTCTCTCAGGAACAACGAGATCGCGTCATGCAGCGCTTCCGCGACGGCACGACCGAGCTGCTCATCGCGACGGATGTCGCGGCGCGGGGCCTCGACATCGAACACCTATCGCACGTCATCAACTACGACGTGCCGTCGGCCGCCGACGCGTACGTGCATCGCATCGGCCGCACCGGCCGTGCCGGACGCGAAGGCGTCGCCATCACTCTCGCCGAACCGCGCGAGCACCGCTTGCTCCGCAACATCGAGCAGCTCACCAAGCAGCGCATCGCCGTCGAGCCGTTGCCGACGATGATCGACCTCCGCACCCGTCGGCTCGAGCTGACACAAGCCGCCTTACGAGAGACGCTGGTTCGCGGAGACCTCGATGGCTTCCGTGTCGTTGTCGAGACACTCGCCGAGGAGTTCGACGTCGTTGATGTCGCAACCGCGGCGGTGAAGCTGGCGCACGAGTCGTCGAACGCGTCTGGTGGCGACGAAGAGGAGATTCCTGCCGGCAACATCCCCAAAGAGCGCGACCGCAAGGCAGGAGACCGCGGCGTTAGTGAGCGCCGGCCGCGACGTGGGAAGCGTCAGGAGCGCCGCGACGAAACGGACGTCACGAGGTTGTACGTGGCACTCGGACGACGAGCCGGCGTGCGGCCGGCCGATCTGGTCGGCGCCATCGCCAACGAAGCCGGTATCGATGCCCGCGCCGTCGGCTCGATCGAGATTGCCGATCGATTCTCCATCGTCGAAGTGCCTGACGAGGCGGCGGACGATATCATCGGTGCGCTGCGCAGCACCACGATTCGCGGCCGTCGCGTGATGGTGCGCAGAGATCGGGAGGACTGGTAGGCGCTGGTCTCTGCTACTCCAAGGCGATGTGTCCGCGATGGATGGACACGATGGCTGCTTACCAGAGGGATGTACGGACCGCAGTGACGGACGAGCTTCGTGACCGTCCTCTCACAAATGCCCTCGCAGCGGAACGAAACCAGCTTGAGGACGCGCCCTGCCGGCGCGGAACGGCTGCGGGCCGGTGCGGAGCGCGCTCACGGACTCGATGGCGCGCTCGCGGCGGCACTCGAGCGCGTCGCGCGCATTGCCGCGACGAGCCTGCGAGTACCCTCGGCCGCGGTGATTCTTCTGGGTCAGGATCGGCGATGCTTTGCCGGTAGCAACGACACCCATCCCTGGTTGTCGCGTGACCCCGGTGCGCTGTTCCGAATCGGCCTTGCGAACCGTGTGCTCGAGTCGGATCAACCGCTCGCCCTTACCGACGCCCGAACCGGCGTGGCCAATGACGGCGCGGACACGGTTGATTCGTTAGGCATCGGAGGATTCCTCGGCATCCGTGTCGCCGGCACCTCCGGCGAGCCCCTCGCCTTGGTCGTTGCCATCGATGCCGCACCGCGCAATTGGAACCGTGATGAGATAGAGCACTTCACCGAAATCGCCGCCTCGGCAGTCAGCGAGATCGAGCTGCAGCGTCGAACCGTCGAAGCGGAGCGGATCGAGCGTCAACTTCGTTACGACGCCTTGCACGATGGGCTGACCGGACTGCCCAATAGGACGTGTTTCGTCGAGCGATTGCGTCACGCCGGTGAGCGGGCGCGCCGCCACGCGGAAGACTCCTTTGCCGTGCTCTTCGTCGATCTCGATCACTTCAAGGTCGTGAATGACTCGTTCGGACACCTCGCCGGTGACGAGCTCCTCGTCGAAGTAGGGCGCCGGCTGTCTGGGTGTCTACGCTCGGTAGATACACTGGCCCGGTTGGGCGGTGACGAATTCGCGCTCCTCCTCGAAGAGGTGCACGAGCCAAGCGACGCCGCCCGCGTTGCCGAGCGATTGCAGAGCGCGTTGCGTTCGCCGATGACGATTCGCGACTCGGAGGTCTTTACCTCGGCGAGCATCGGTATCGCAATGTCGGGGCGCGCCGACGACGCGCCACAGCATCTCCTGCGCAGCGCCGATCTCGCGATGTATCGCGCGAAGGAACACGGTCGCAGCCGATTCGAAGTATTCGACCCAGCGATGCACACGGCCGCGATGGACCGCTTGCGAATGGAAATGGATCTTCGCCGCGCCATCGAGCGGAATCAACTGCTCTTGCACTATCAGCCTGTCGTTTCGCTATCGACGGGTGGCGTCGTGGCTGTGGAGGCTCTCATTCGATGGCAGCATCCGGATCGCGGCCTGATTCCCCCCCTCGAGTTCATTCCGATTGCTGAGCGGACGGGCCTCATCGGCGACATCGGGTACTGGGTCCTCTCTCGCGCGTGCGAGCAGCTCAAGTCATGGGAGCGCGATTTCGGCTACGCCGCCCCACAATCTGTCTGGATCAACGTCTCACCGAAACAGTTTGCCCAGCGCGATCTCGCCGACCAGGTAGGCGAGCTTTTCACGTCGCTCAGCTTCGAGCCGCGGCGCATCAAGTTCGAGATTACTGAAAGCATCATGCTCGAGGACATCGAGCTCGCCATGCGCACCCTGGGTGAGTTACGACGGCTCGGCGTGCAGGTGTTCATGGACGATTTCGGGACGGGCTACTCCTCGCTCACCTATCTGGGCCGTCTTCCGCTCGATGGCATCAAGGTCGACCGGAGCTTCGTGAGTCAAATGGGCACCGACATCCGCCAGGCGCAGCTCGTCGGGACCATCATTACCCTCATTCGGAACTTGGGGCTCGAGCCGATCGCCGAGGGTGTAGAGACGGATCAGCAGGCGAGACTCCTGAGGGAAATGGGATGCGCGTTCGCTCAGGGATTTGTCTTTAGTCGGCCCGTACCGCCCCGCGAGATCGACGAACTCCTTCGCAACTCCGCCGGCCGCTGAGCAAGTCTTAACGCGCGGCCGGGAACGTTCTCGCGTGCCTCCTGATTCGAGAGGCGAGCTCTCGCTTACTCTCGGAGGACATCCATGCGGCTCGCCGCTCGAACGATGCTGCTCCTGCTGATTGCCGCGGCAGGATGTGGCGGATCCAGTACTGCGCCATCCAGTAGCAACAACACTCCCCCTCCCACCACCAATCCAACGCCCACACCGACGAACACCACAAGCATCAGCATCGGCAACAACTTCTTCGATCCAGCGGCGACGACGGTTCCCGTGGGCTCGAAGATTACGTGGACATGGAACACGTGCGGTGGCGACGGCTACGGTGGCCAGGTGTGTGGCTCGCATAGCGTCATGTTCGACGACGGTACCGCGTCGGGCTCGCAATCGGAGGGAACCTGGTCCCGCACGTTTGCAGCCGCCGGGACGTACAAGTATCACTGTTTGGTGCACGGCTCGTCGATGTCAGGCACCATCGTCGTCCAATAGCGCCTAACGACTTGTCGAGTCGCGCCGCGCATCCACGATGAGGTGGCCCGCGGCATCGACGCGAAAGCGCGCGCGCCGGCCGTCGGTGACGAAGACGTCATAACAGCCGGCGCGCAGCGGCTCCGGTCCCGAGCGGACCACATAACCCGGGGGCGCGTGGCCGTATTCGATACGCGAAGGCGCGCTCAGTGAGCCGTCCGCGGCGAGCTGCCAAACAGCCGTGTCATCGCCGCACCGCACGACTGACAGTCCATAGATTGTCCCACTCGGCTGTTGACCCGTGGTGTCGGTGAGAACGAAAACCGGCGTTAGAGGCGTCGTTCCAGGCTCGACGCGCACCCGATTCACTACCGCTTCACAGGCGGCAATACTGAAGGCGAGCGCTAACAGCGCTATCGCGCGCAAACTCGAGGGCCCGGTGACGTGACTCACAGCATTCGCAAGGCGATGCACACACCATGTGCGCTCGCTGTGGAAAACTGGATAAGCTCCACGCGTTCGGTCTCGCTGAATGTCAATTGGGTAGCGGTCGTGCCATGGGCACGCTGAATGCACAGTAGTTGGGTGCCGCGCGATGCAACGTAGCGCAGTAGGTGGGGGCGCGGCGAGGGAATGTGGGGCAGATCGAGTGAGGGAGGGGCTAGTGCTCCTCCCCACTCCACTTTCGGCCGATGCCGGCCTCAGCGGCGAGCCGTATGTACGGAAATCGCTAGGCGAGGAGCCGATCGGTGCAAGACTTGGATGAACGGGCTTTAGTCGATCGCGTCATGGTCGAGTGGTGGGATTCCGCCGCTCATGCACTACCGTGGGCGGCGATGGCGCTCGACGACCGATTCGGGGAATTGCGTCGATTGGCGGCGGCGCTGGTCTCGGCGGCGGTGGTCACGGGCGGGCACTCGCGCGATCCTCAGGAGTCGGGAGCCCGAAACGGTGTGATCGCAGCGGCCATCGACCACGGCAGGTACCGGGGGCACCAAGGTGGGACGTGGGAGCTGCTGCTCTTCGAGCTCACCTTCCTGAACGATGCGCTTCGTATTGCCGTTCGCGATTCCTCGCTACCACCGACGATCAGCAGCCAGTTCGAGCGCGAGCTCGTCGGCGGTCTGCGGGTCGCGAAGCCGGCGTGCTCGCTTGGTCTACGCGAGGCCGCGCACGAACAGAGCTCGACCGAGCGGACTCCGGACGCAGACCGCGGCCTCGGCGCCTAACGAAATCGGCGCCCACCGGCAGGCGCCTGCGATTCGCAATCTGGGTTACGTTTTGCTAGTCCGTCGCGGCCAGGGACGGTGACGGCGTCGCGGCGACGCTGACGTCGATCGGCAGTCTGTGCCCGTTACGCTCCTCGACACGGTCGAGCAGGCCCTGCCAGACGGCGGCAAAGGCGTGGCCGACGTCCGTCGGCGCCTTCCCGGGCGCGAATTCCGCCGTATTTCCCGCCACCCAGAATGGCGGTTCACCGCTGATGTTTAGCGAATCATAAACGCTCTTCACGTCTTCGTAGATGAGCGCGGCGTTCGCGGTGTGCGCGTAAAACCCTGGACAATACCGCCCGTCCGTGAGGACGCGCGCCGCCCACTCCGTGTAGTACTGGCGCATCGCCGTTGGCACGATGTTCATGTGCTCAACATCGAGAAAGATGACCGTGCCGCGCGGAAATCCTTCCGCTGCAGTGCGGGCGATGGCGTCATCGGCCTCGGCGCCGCCGCGCGCGGCGCTGACGAACTGTGTCGAGCAGCTCGAATTCGGCTCGGCGCGCGGCTGGACGATCACCTTCACGGGTACGCGCTTGGTCGCGTAGCCGACGATTCTGCGGCCCTGACGAACCTTTACCTGCCTAACGCGCCGCTTCACGAATTTCGTGACTACCTCGGCTTTGCCGGGAGTCTTACCCCACGTTTGCTGGCCGACGTAGACGACGGCAAGGCCCCACCCCATCCGCGACAGTTGCTCGCGCTTACCGGCCCAACTCGCGTCGCGATGACAGGGCGTCGAAGGCAGATAGTAGCCGACCCACTCGAAGGAACCGTCGTCGCGCCAGGCCTGCATCGCGTCGTCCCCCGGATACTTGCTCGTATCGAATCCAAGGTGGCGGCCCGTGCTGGCGGCCTCGAGATTCTCCGCGAGCGTTTCGATGCCGGACGATGCGTAATTGAGCGGATTCGACGGACCACCGAACGCGGAACCGTCGCGGCCGCCGAGGCCAACGACAACGCCACCGGCAAGCACGAGTGTCAGAACGTCGCGTAATTTCACCACCTGCCCTCCGGATGCCCTCGTTCGCGACGCCCGCTCGAAAGGGCGTCTCTCACCCTACCCAGCGTGAGGTCATGAGTTCCACTACCGATGATCGGCGAGCGTCACCGATGAGACGGCTCATTGTCGGGCTCGCGATACTCGTTATACCGCCAGCTCTGCGCGCGCAGGCGCGTGTCGAGTGGCCGACGTACGGTGGTGACGCTGGCGCCACCAAATACTCGCCGCTCACCGACGTGAATCGGCGCAACGTTAGGCGCCTAACGATGACGTGGCGCTGGGCCGTCGCCGAGCAGCCGATTCGCCAGACGGACAGCACCAAGGCGGCCAGGCCGGGGAACTTTCAGACGACGCCGCTCATGATCGGCGACACGCTCTTTTTCAGCACGCCCTACAATCGCGTCGTCGCCATGGACGCCAGTACGGGTCGGCCATACTGGATCTACGACCCGCGGGCGTACGCCTTTGGGCAGCCGTCCAACGGGACGGGCTTCGTACACCGTGGGGTGGCAACGTGGTCGGATGGAAAAGAACGGCGCGTGTTCATGAACAGCCGCTGGCGGTTGATCGCCATCGACGCGGCCAGCGGAAAGTTGGTCCGGACCTTCGGTGACACTGGCGCCGTCGATCTCACGGCCCAACTGCGGCGCCCGGTGAACAAGCTGCATTACACCAACACCTCGCCGCCGGTGGTCTGGGGAGACCTCGTCATCGTCGGCAATGGCGTCGGCGATCGGCTCGTGTATCACGACGATCCGCCAGGGGACGTTCAGGCGTTCGACGTGCGGACCGGCAAACGCGTTTGGGACTTCGATCCAATTCCACAGCCAGGCGAATTCGGCAACGAGAGTTGGGAAGACAGCTCGTGGAAGCACACCGGCCATACGAATGTGTGGGCGCCGTTCAGCGTCGACAGTGCGCGCGGGTTGGTGTATTTGCCACTGAGTACGCCGAGCAATGACTGGTACGGCGGAGCGCGAAAAGGCGACAACCTCTTTGCCGAATCCATCGTATGTCTCGACGCGCGCACGGGCGCCCGAAAGTGGCATTTCCAAACGGTGCATCACGGCCTGTGGGACTACGATATTCCAGCGCCGCCGGTGCTCGGCACCGTGAGCGTGAATGGCCGTCGCACCGACATCGTTGCCGTCCCGACGAAGATGGGCTTCCTCTTCGTGTTCGACCGCGTCCGGGGGAAACCCATCTGGCCGATCGTCGAACGCCCGGTTCCCGCGAGCGACGTGGAGAATGAGCGCGCGGCAAAGACGCAACCGTACCCGACAAGGCCGGCGCCATTCGCTCAGCAGGGATTCATCGCCGCCGATGTCATCGACCTCACGCCTGAGCTGAGGCAGCGCGCACTGTCGGCGATTGCCGGCTATCGCACCGGACCTCTGTTCACTCCGCCATCAAACGAGGGCACGATCGTGATGCCGGGGGCGATCGGCGGCGCCGGATGGGGCGGCGGCGCGCTCGACCCGGCAACGGGCATCATCTACATCAAGGCGACGAACTCTCCGGCGCTTTATAAGATCCTAAAGCCCGCCACGCACTCGGACACGATCGACGCCGAGTACACGGTTGACCTGCCGCATTCGACGTTGTCGCTCCCGATCGGGAGCGCGTCCGACACGGCCGCCGAGCATCAGGCCCCGATCGCCGAATTGCCGATCAACAAGCCGCCGTATGGGACGCTCACGGCGATCGATCTCAACACCGGTGAGCGCCGATGGCAGATCACGTTAGGCGATTCGCCGCAAATTCGGCGTCATCCGCTGCTTCATGGGGTGCGGCTGCCACCGCTGCTTGGCGTGGCTGGCGCGCCGGGCGGCATCGTCACGAAGGGAGGTCTCGTCTTCGTCACGGGCGGCGGATCGACCCTGTACGCGATCGACAAGACTACCGGCGCGACGCTCTGGCAGGCGGATCTTGGTCGCCGCGCCTACTCGGTGCCGATGACTTATCGCACGCGTGCCGGCAAGCAGTTCGTCGTCATCGCGACGGGCGCGGGCGCGGACGCGGAGCTCGTCGCCTTTACACTTCCCTGATTGCCGGCCTCGGCTGCTCGGGGGTTGCGCACTGTAGCGGCGCAATCCTTGTAACACGTTGCAATCGAGGGCTGAGTACTTCGGATGGAGGGAATGATGAGCAAGTCTCTTTTGGGCGTGGCGTCGGTGTTCGCAATAGCCACGACGCTCGGGGCATGCGGTGGGAAGAATGACCAGGCAAAGTTCCAAGCGGCCGTCGATTCGATGACTCCGCATCGCGACAGCACTGTCAACGCACTGGACTCGACGGGCACGCATCGCCAAGTGGATACGACGAAACTCGGCGCCGCCAAGACGGAGAGCATTCTCACCAAGGCGCGTAAGACGCCGTGAGCAAGCCGATCGTCCTCGTCGACGGGTCCAACGTCGCCCATTCGACTGAGGGCGAGAAGGCACAACTCGCGAACATTCTCGCCGTGCGCGAGAAGATGACGGAGGAAGGATTCGAGCCTGTCGTAGTCGTCGACGCGGCGCTCCGGCACCAGATCGACGACCGCGCTGGATACGAGCAGTTGGTAGACAACGGCGTCGTTCGTCAGGCGCCGGCGGGCACCGACGCGGACTACTTCATCCTTTCCTTCGCGCGCGAGCTCGACGCGCGCATCGTCTCCAACGACCGATTCCGCGACCGACTCGCGGCCTTTCCGGATGTAGCCGACCGTCTGATTCGGTTCATGATCGTCGAGAAGGAGGTCGTGCTGGAGCGAAGAGCAGGGAAGCGGAACGGGAATAAGGGCGGCCGGCGATAGCGCCGCGTTCTGTCACCCCGAGGAGGTTGCCGGTGTCGTCGTGCTCGCCACGAATCCAGTCACCGCTCAAGCTCCCGCCGCCGGTTCGTCCCCGGTTAAAGGAGTGAGCGTCGAAGGCATCACCGAGTATCGGCTCGCGAATGGGCTACGGGTGCTGCTCTTTCCCGACAAGTCCAAACCACAGACGACGGTGAACGTGACGTATCTCGTCGGCTCGCGACACGAGGGCTACGGTGAGACGGGAATGGCGCACCTCCTGGAGCACATGCAGTTCAAGGGGACGCCGAAGCATCGTCATCCGTCAGACGAGATTACCGCGCACGGCGCGTCGTTCGATGCCACGACCTCCTTCGATCGGACGAATTATTTCGAGACCTTTACGGCCGCCGACTCGAACCTCGCTTGGGCGATCGATCTCGAAGCGGACCGCATGACGAACAGCCTGGTCGCGCGCGAGGATCTCGATAAGGAGATGCCCGTCGTCCGCAACGAGTTCGAGAAGGATGAGAACAGCCCGTTCGTCGTCACGCTCAAGCGCGTGCTCGGCACGGCATATCTCTTTCACGCGTACAGCCACCTGCCGATCGGCGCGCAGAGCGACATCGAGAACGTGCCGATCGAGAAGCTGCAGGCCTTCTATCACAAGCACTATCAGCCCGACAATGCGGTCGTGATGGTCGCCGGCAACTTCGATGAGCAGCGCGCGCTCGCACTCGTACAGGAGAAGTTCGGAGCGATTCCCCGGCCGACGCGCGCGATGGATCAGAGCTACACCGTTGAGCCGACGCAGGACGGTGAGCGGATGGCGACGATTCGCCGCACCGGCAACACGCAGTTAGTGATGTCTTACTATCACGTTCCAGCGGGAACGCACCCGGATTTCCCGGCGATCGACGTGCTGACACGCGTGCTCGGTGATGCTGCGTCGGGTCGTCTGCAGAAGGCGCTAGTCGAAACGAAGAAGGCGTCGGCCGTGCAGGCGAACAATCTTCAGCAGCATGACCCGGGCGGCTTGTTCCTCGCCGCGCTCCTTCAGAAGACGCAGTCGATGGACAGCGCTCAGGCCGCGTTGTTCGCCGCGGCGACGGAGATCGCGACGACCAAGCCGCCAACGAACGAGGAAGTCGAGCGCGCCAAGACCGAGGTACTCAAGAGCTTCGAGCTCGCGCCGACGAACACCGGGCGGTTCGGCCTGGAGCTGAGCGAGTGGATGGCAATGGGCGATTGGCGCCTGTTCTTCTATCACCGGGATCAGGTGAAGAAGGTGACGGTCCAAGACGTCCAGCGCGTGGCGAGCGAGTATCTCAAGCCCTCGAACCGGACGGTCGGACTCTTCATCCCGACCGACAAGCCGGACCGGACGGACATCGCTGCCGCACCGAGCATCGACTCGCTCCTCAAGGGCTACAGGAGCGACGCCGTCGTCGCCGCCGGCGAGTCGTTCGACCCGTCGCCGGCCAACATCGATTCGCGTGTGCACCGCAGCGCCTTGAAGTCGGGATTCCGCCTTGCCCTCCTCTCCAAAAAGAATCGTGGGGAGGGCGTGTCGGCGGTCGTCAGCCTTCGACTGGGCAATGAGCAAACGCTCACGAACCGTGGCATGGCGCCGACGCTGACTGCGCAGCTGTTGATGCGCGGTACGAAGACGCTCAACCGGCAGCAGGTCACCGATTCACTCAACAAGTTGAAGGCGAAGGTCGCCGTCGCGTCGGCCAGCGCGGGGAATACCCGCGTGACGATCGAAACGACACGTCCGAATTTCGCGGCGACGCTGAAGCTGGTCGGCGACATCCTGCGCCAGCCGGCGCTCGACGCCAGCGAGTTCGAGCAAGTGCAGCGCGAGGCGGTGGCCGGCGTCGAGGCACAGCGCGGTGAGCCGGTGATGGTCGGTCAGATCACGCTCGCCCGGCAGATCCAGCGCTACCCGAAGGGGCATCCGCGGTATGTCGCGACGTCCGAGGAGCAGATCGAGCAGCTCAAGGCGGCGACGATCGCTGACATTCGCAAGTTCTATACGGACTTCTACGGCGCGTCGGCGGGCGAGCTCGCCGCCGTCGGCGATTTCGACGAGGCGGAAGTGGCGCGGATTGCCGCGGACGCCTTCGGCGCCTGGAAGAGCGCGACCACCTTCAAGCCGGTACCGGTCTCGTTTGCCGCGACGAAGAACGGCAAGCAGACCGTCGAGACGCCGGACAAAGCCAATGCGCTCTTCGTCGCCGGGCAGTCCTTTCCGATGAAGGACACCGATCCGGATTACCCGACGCTGCTGCTCATCAACTACATGCTTGGCGAAAATCCCCTCGACAGCCGCCTGCCGAGCAGAATTCGCGTGAAGGAAGGGCTCAGCTACGCGGTGCAAACGGCGGTCAATGTCGGCTCGCTCGATCGCGCCGGGCAGTGGCTGGCGCTGGCGATTTCCAATCCGGCGAACGCCCAGAAGGTCTACAACGCCTTCTTCGACGAGATGGGCAAGATCGTGAAGGACGGCTTCTCGGCGGACGAGGTCGAGAAGAGCAAGACGGCGTTCTTACAGCGCCGGACACTAGCGCGCGCGAACGACGCCACGCTGGCGAGTCAGCTCGCGACCGGTCTCTATCTCGGCCGCACGATGGTATTCGACGGGGAGATCGAGCGAAGGATCGGCGCGCTCACGGCCGACCAGGTGAACGTCGCTCTTCGTCGCACGCTCTATCCGTCGAAGATCACGGTCGTCATGGCTGGTGATTTCGCGAAGGTCACACAGGCAGGGAAACCGCAATAGCTCGTCCGTCATCCTGAGGAGCGAAGCGACGAAGGATCTGCTGTTATCAAAGTGAACAGCAGATCCTTCGCTTCGCTCAGGATGAGAAAGTACTCACTCGCCTCGTCTCCTTTCCTGATCCAGTAAATACGCCGCGAGCACACGCGCGGTGAACGCGTCTTCATCCGCGTTGCGAGCATAGGCTTTGAACGCCGCGCGCGCGCCGTCGAAGTCCCCGAGCTGAACGCGGGCGACGACGACGCCGTTGCGAACGAGCGAGATGGGGAGCCAATCCACCGTGTCGCGGACCCGAGCGTCGATCAGGATTTGGCCCGCGCGTGAGGCGTTGGCGAAGTCCCACGACGCGAGTCCATGCAGAAACTCGATGGCGGCTCGGGCCGCCGTTGGGGCCTTGGCTCGCGACGCGTAGCCGCGGGCGCGCATGTAGAATGTCTCGTCCGCCGTGCCAGCGGTGCCGCCATGTACGAGCCGCTCGCTCTCGCGGAAGTCCTCCACCCAGAGTCGCCAATCGGCGGGCGGCGTCGAGCCGGCGATGAGTCGTTCGAGCTGATCGAGACGCGCGCGCGCTTTCGCCTCATCGTCGTCACGCCTAACGGTTGTGTCGGCGAGACGGCCGGCGGCGAGCAGTGCGCGCAGTCGGACGCCTCGCGCCAGCTCATCGACATGTGTGATCTCGGGCGTGACGGAGAGCGACGTCGTACCGAACGGCCGCTTGTGCCCAGAGAGCGCGGCGGCGATGTCGAAGCGCCCCTCACCGAAGCCACTCACGCCGTCCGCGTTTTCTTTGAGATACCGTGTGCGCTCGGCGCCGAGATCGAGCGCCGGATGATAGTCGGAGTTCGGAACGACCTGCGTCGCCAGATACGGATGCAATAGCTGGCGTCCGGCGAGCCGGGTCGCCTCGAGCGCTTCGGGGGTGAGCGGAATGGTGCGTCGCAGATCTTCGGTGAGGCCGGGAAAGTCCACCACGCGCCAGTCTGGCGCGGGAAGCACGGGAGCATTGCTGGCGACGATGAGAATGTCGGCGTTGGACGTGAAAAAGATCTCGTACGACGGAAAGTTCTGATCGAGCGCGGCGAGCACCATCGTGGCGAGGGCGTCATCGAGCTCGTACAGGTGAAGCCATTGCCCGAAGACGCCGCGCTCCGTGAGATGCGTGCGCACGCGGCGATAAAACTCGGTCGTGAAGAGTCCTGAGACGCCGCTCACCCAGGGATTCGAGGGCTCGGAGAGTATGAGGTCGAAGCGCCGGCCGCTCGCCGCGAAATAGGACTTCGCGTCATCGAGGGCGAACGTGGCGCGGGTGTCGTCGAAGACGCGGTGGTTGGCGGGATAGAATGCCCGCGAGGCCTTGATCATTTCCGGCTCGATCTCGATGGTCGCGAGGTGCTTCACGTTTGGACTGCCTAACAGCAGGTGCGAGGTCATGCCCGATCCCTGGCCGATCACGGCGACGTCCCGTGCGTTCGGGTTGTGCGCCAGGGTGACGACGGGAAGAAGGACCTGCGTGGCAATGTCGCGCTCGAGTGGATGGGGCGGGCCGGTACGGCTTGGATCCAAAAAGAAATCGTCCATCGACGCGTCGGGCTTGCCGTTGGTCGAGAGCGTCACGAAGCCGTTCTTCATTTTACGAATGCTCACCGTCGCGGTACGTCCATCCCGGTAGAAGGGTATGGTGTAATCGCCCTTTCGCGGGAGCAGTGCATAGCGATAGACACCGCTCGTCAAGCGCATCGGATCGAAATCGACGGCAATGACGATAAGCGCGATGAATCCGGCGGTCAGAACGGTGAGCGCCGTTAGGCGCGACGCGGGCGGCATCAAGCGGACGGCGTGCGCGGCGTCCTCCTCGGCGCGACTGTTGGCGAGGAGGAGAGCAACACCAAGGCCGATGTCGACGACGGCACCGGCGATGAGCAGCAGCTTGAGGCCGAGCAGCGGCATCAGGACCAGTCCGGCGATCAAGACACCGGCGATGGAGCCCAAGGTGTTGAGGCCGTAGACGGCGCCGATTGCCCGCTCGCCGCGGACGGGTCCGCCATCCGCCATTAGCATCTTTGTAATGAGCGGCAGCGTGATGCCGGCGCAAAACGTTGCCGGCATCATGACGACCAGGCAAATGACGTAGCGCGCGGCGAGGAACCCGCGATAGCCGGCGTTGCTCTGCTTGAAGGTGTCGAGGAGATTCGCGACCCAAGCGAAGGACTCGATGTAGAGGGGCAGCGTCGCGATCGCGAGCGTGCCCATCACCCATTGGACCGCGCCGAGGAGCGCGAGGGGATTGTCGGCGCGATCGGCACGGCCCCGGATCCAGAATGCGCCGAGGGCGAGGCCAAGAATGAATGCCGAGAGCATCAGCTCGAACGAATGCGTCGCACTCCCGAGAACCAATGAGAGCATGCGAATCCACGCGATCTCATAGATGAACGATGCGACGGCGGTGCCGAACGACACGACGAGGAGGAGCGTCACCGGCGTCGGCGCCGCGGCCCAAGTGGACGCGTTAGGCGACGCTGTCGCCGCCGTGCCGGCACCGTCTCGTTCTAGCCGGCCGCCGCCGGCCCACACGCCGAGGCCGACCGCACCCGCGGCGATGAAATTCAGAATGGCCGCCGTAACGAGGGTACCTGGCAACCCAACGCGATCGAGCAGAACGAAGCCGGCGACGAGCACGCCGACTGCCGCGCCAAAGCTGTTCGCGAAGTAGAGCAGGCCGAGCACGCGACCGGTGGGCGCGCGCAGGACGCGTGTCGCGCCGGCGCTCATGAGCGGGAAGGTCGTGCCGAGCAGAATCGACTGGGGCAGAATCAGCAGCGCGGCGATCAGCCACTTGACGACGACAAGGCTCCATCCACCGGCGAGCGCGGGGAAGATCGTGTCGTAGGCGGCATCCGAGATGTCGACGTAGACGTGGTTGAAGACGAGGCCGATGAAGCCGACGGCCGCTTCGACGCCGGCGTACCAGAGCAACGGCCGCCGCAGTCGTTCCGAGCGCTGTCCGACGAGCAGCGCGCCTAACGACATGCCGCCGAGAAAGATCACGAGGACGATGATCTGAGCGTAGGCGCTGTGCCCGACGAGCAGGCTGAGATAGCGGCTCCAGATCGACTCGTAGATGAGTCCCGCGGCGCCAGAGATGACGAAGACGAGAGCGAGGAGTGCGATCACGGCCGTGAAGCGTAGAGCGTTGGGCGGAAGTGCGCAGAAAGCCGTCGACGAGCCGCTGCAGATGAGCTAACATCGCGGCGGGATGCGATCTGGCCAGTAGTCGGGACGGACCAAAGATGATACAGCTGAAACTCGGGAAATCGTTGATCCGATATATCAGCAGATATATCGGCTGGCTGGCAGATATATCAGCGGTATATCGATCACGTGGATGAAGTGAAAGTAAGTAACTACTTGCATTCAGATCATGCCGTGCTTAGAATCCGCCGCCATGGACACACGCGAACGAATTCTCCAGGCCACAGCGCGCGTCTACGCGCAACACGGATTCCGCGGGGCGACGACTCGTCTCATCGCCATAGAAGCCGGCGTCAACGAGGTCAGTCTGTTCCGCACGTTCGGCTCCAAGGCGGCGCTCTTCGAGGCAATGATGCAATCGCACGCCTCGTCGCTGCCGGTCCCGGAGCTTCCCGACATTCCAGGGGATGCCCACACTGAGATCACGGCGTGGTGTGCGGCACTGCTTGCTCACATGCGCCAGTGGCGGTCGATCATCCGCAAGTCGTTCGGCGAGCTCGAGGAACGGCCGGAAGCAGCGGTCGTGATGTGCGAGGGACCGAACTGCGCGGCGGCGGCGCTCACGGCGTATGTCGCGCGGTTGCAGGCGGCGGGCCGGGCCGATGAAACCGCGGACGTCGCTACCGCCGTTTCCATGTTCATATCATCGATGTTCGGGGACGCGATCAGCCGTGACGTTTTGCCGCACGCGTTCCCGCAGCCGGAAGAAGCCGCGCCGGCGAAGTATGTCAACGTTTTTCTGCGCGCCGTTGGCGCGTTCGGCGCGGGCGACGTCGTCCCGTTGAGGACCGCGGACACCGCGGATGCTCGGCGCGCGGCGGCGCAGTAACCGCCTCGCGTTTCACCATCACCACGTACCAATCATGTCTTGGACCCACACCCGAGGTGTCGTCTTCACCGCCGTTGGCGTGCTCGTCGCGCTCGCGGCGCGGATGCCGCGACCGCTCGGCGCGCAGCAGGACACGCTGCGCGGCGCCGCTCGGGCGGCATCGACACGACGCCTCTCCCTCGACGACGCGCTCCGCGCGGCCGAGGTGCAGAGCGAAGCCGTACAGATCGCGCGCGCCGGCCTAACGAGAGCGAAAGGCCAATGGTACCAGGCCCGCAGTCAATACCTTCCCCAACTCAGCGCGGTACTGAGCTACCAGCGAACGTTGCGCTCGCAGTTCCAGGGGGTCAGCCTCGGCGGCTCGCCGGACACGTCGACGACGCCGAGGCCGCAGTCGGTATGCGCCCCGTCGATCCCCGCCAATGCCACGCAAGCGCAGGTGCAGGCGGCGCTCGCGCAGGCGAGTACCTGTCAGGCGGCGACGGGAGGCTTCAACTTCTCGAGCGTCGGCTTCGGCGCGCCGAATTCCTGGACAGCCGGGATCAACTTCTCGCAGAACGTCTTCGCCGGCGGCCGGATCTCGGCGCAGTATCAAGCGGCGAACGCGTCCGTGAACGCCGCGACGATCGAGATCGCGGCGCAGCGCGCTCAGCTCGCGCTCGACGTCACGCAGGCGTACTACGATGCGGCGCTCGCCGATCGGCTCGTCTCGATCCAGGAAGCGGCGCTCTCCCAGACGGATGAAGTGTTGCGTCAGACGCGGGTCGCGCGGCAAGTCGGCAACCAGGCGGAGTTCGATCTGCTACGCGCGCAGGTGACGCGCGACAATCAGGTACCGGTGGTGCTTCAGGCGCGCAACGCCCGTCAGGTCGCCTATTATCGGCTTAAGCAATTACTCAACCTG
>WNGI01002725.1_pt1 | contig 17532 bp, 12 predicted proteins | sample 5400621 | NCBI WGS metagenome assembly WNGI01 (sample SAMN13153374, study PRJNA577476) | soil metagenome | isolation source: 20 cm soil or saprolite under Garry oak tree replicate 1 | place: USA:California | collected 2016-06-15 | reverse complement strand
AGTATCCGTATACCGGTGGCTCAGCAGGAACTTTCGGCGTAGGACCTGGAACTCCAGGTGGGCTGTTCGGATTTCCGGGCTTCAGCGCCACCCTTGGACCGCCGGTTGCGCAACCTAATAGTGGCAATTTTGGACCGGCGGACAACTTCCCAGGTGTGGGATCCGTGGTGGGCGGCATCTTGCCAGGCATCGTGTTGGCGACGACTCAAGTGCCCTGCACCCTTTTGTCGTGCCTGCCAGGTCCCGTTGGAATCACAGTTCCGACAACGTTCACTATCAACCCAACTTATCTGCCCGATGCTCCATTCGTAAACCGTCTCTACGGCGAGTCGAGTTTCTCGAATTTTGTGCTTGGCGCAAAGATAAGATTTACAGGTCCCAACAATCCGTTCGGATTTGCGCTGATCCCTTTTTATCGGTGGTATCCGGACAAGGGTGATGATTTTTCAGGCTTTAACCAAATGCAGCGCGGTGCCGGCCCGGGTGGTGACGTCGGTCCTGATGAGTTTATTGCCGGTGTCGGATTCGACTTTCCAATCAACAAGCACTTCCAGCCGATAGCTGAAGTGCGTTCCACTCAGTATGTCGCTGGACGGACTCCAAATTCTTTTGAAAATAGTCCGGTTGATATAGTTGGTGGCCTGAAGATATATCCATCCAGGTGGTGGGGCTTGGGGATTGCCTATCGTAGGCATATGAATCAACAGGACCAGGGCCACTTTAACAAGCTCGACTTCAACACCACGATCATACCGGTCACCAACGTGGTCGTTCCAGGCAGAGGACTTGTTCAAGTCGCGCCTATAAGCAGACCAGCAACAGCTGGTGGATTTCCACTGGGATTTGTCTTCTCTGAGGATCCCAATGGCTACATCGGCCAACTCTGGTTTGGACGCCGCAACGCTCGAATTCCGCCGCCGCCGCCGAATCAGCCACCAACGGTTACGGCCTCGGCTTCGCTGTCTTCAATTACCCGCCCGTGTCCGCCAGGGCAAATCTCGGATTCGTGCACGGCTACTGGAAGTGAAGTCCAGCTAACCGCGAACGCGACTGATCCCGATAACGACACGTTGCTCTACACATGGTCCGTAACTGGTGGAAAGCTCACTGGTGAAGGCAGGTCGGTTAGCTGGGATCTTTCCGGAGTTGCTAATGGGACTTACACAGCAACTGTTGAAGTAAATGACGGAAATCCGGGTCACACCGCCCGCAGTTCAGCTACTGTAACGGTAGCAGACTGCACTGGCTGTGCGGTGCCTAAGCCGCCGTGTCCAACGATTTCGGTCAGCTGTCCAGGTGATGTTGAGCTAGGCTCACCCATCACGTTCACCGCTAGCGTGAACACCAGCGACTCCAGTGCAAGCCCAACCTATAACTGGTCGGTTTCAGCCGGTACCATTTCAGGTGGACAAGGAACATCGTCCATCACGGTTGACACCGCAGGTTTGGGAGGCCAGAGCGTAACGGCTACTGTGGACGTCGGCGGATTCGATCCGGCGTGTTCACGGAGTGCTTCCTGCACTACCGCGGTTAAGCCGAAGGCGGCTGAAGCCAGGAAGTTTGACGAGTATGGCAACATCAAGTTTAACGATGAAAAGGCCAGGCTCGATAACTATGCGACCGCATTGCAGGGTGAGCCCGGCTCAGCAGCCGTTATCCTTGCCTATGGCAACTGTGAAGGGGCTGCCCAGGCTCGCGCAGACCGTGCCAAGAACTACCTGGTTAATACGCGCGGGATTGAAGCGGGACGCATAACAACAATAGATGGCGGATGCCGCGCTGACCTGACGGTCGAACTTTGGATCGTACCCGCAGGTGCGACGGCGCCCGCTGCCAGTACGGACAACATCATTTCGCCGTGTCCGGCCTGTAAGACCAGGAGGGCTCCGCGTCGTCGAGCACGTCGAGGCGATGATGAGTAGGAATTAACCTCGGCTTGGCGCTGCTTCCTTAGCGTCAAACCTATTCAAAAGCGGGCGATGGTTCTTCTTGAGAATCACCGCCCGCTTGGCTTTTAAGGGCCGCCGCTCGGGTTTGGTACGGTACAACTGACCGACAAGTCGACCGCATCCTACATCTGCATGAGGTTTTGAACACAAGACAAGGAAATTGTAATAAACTACAGCGGGCTTCTGCTCGAGATTAAGATTTTCCCCCGGATGAAATTAACGATGACCATAAATACTAAGTATTACCGCTTTGTTATTGTCCTGCTTGTTCTTGCCTGTCTTGCCATTGTTTCCAGTGCCGTCCTGGCAGCTGTGGACACCGGCTCAACAGATCCTGCGAAATACTCGGATGACTGGCGCACAACGGGTCCTCCTGGAGGGGACGTGCGTTCCCTTGTAGTCGATCCGAATAATCCGGACCGGTTCTATTTCGGAACACTCGACGGCCAGATCTATACCTCGGCGGACGCAGGCAAGCGCTGGCAGCTTCTTTACAATTTCAATCGGCCGAAGTTGTTTGTAGATCACATCATTGTCGACCCGCGCAATTCTAAAGTCTTATACATGGGCGCCCATCGTCATAAAGAGCCTGGAGGCTTCTTCAAATCAACTGATGGAGGGCTTACATGGCGCGAAAGCGCGCAATTGAAGAACGAAGCACTTCACTCGCTCACTCAGTCGGTAGCGGATGCAGATGTGCTAATTGCTGGAACGTTCAATGGCATATTCCGGTCCAACGATTCGGGTGACAACTGGCAACAGCTTCCCACCTCTGGCACGCTGGGATTGGAACACGTCGAATCTCTCGCAATGGATCCCCGCGGCACAAACATTATTTACGCGGGCACCTGGTATCTACCTTACAAGTCGATGGATGGGGGACAAACCTGGAAATCCATTAAGAACGGGATCATTGACGACTCCGATATTTTTGCTATCGATATAGACCCTCAAAATCCGCACCACATCATTGCCTCCGCGTGTAGCGGAATCTACGAAACAAAGACTGCGGGTGACAACTGGACGAAAGTGCAGGGTATTCCCTCCCAGTCGCGTAGAACTCGCGCAATCATGCAGCATCCGTCAATCCCCGGTCTTGTTTTCGCCGGGACGACCGAAGGTTTCTGGCGCTCAGAACGAGGCGGCGATGCTGATTCCTGGATGGTCACGACTTCGCGGCAGCTGGAAATTAATTCCATAGCCGTTCATCCTTCGCGTCCGGAAACGATTTATATAGGGACGAACAATTACGGTGTAATGGTCTCTAACGACGGCGGCAAAACGTTTGTGCCCACAAACGGAGGTTACAGCGGACGTTTCGCTAATGTCATCCTTCCCGATCGGGAGATGCCCAATCGCATTTACGCCTCAACTATAAACACTGCAACTGGTGGCGGTTTTGTTTTCGCCAGCAACGACAATGGTGAGACATGGCGTCCTTCGATGCGGAACATGCCGCCGCGATTAATTACCTATTCCATTTTGCAGGACACGCGTGAAGCCAACATAATCTATCTTGGTACGAACCTCGGCATTTATCGCTCGTTGGACCGCGGTGCTTCGTGGGCTCCGATCTGGGCGCTACCTCCTTCCACCGCGCCAAAACGCAAACGAGGAGTGAAACCCATTGCGAAGAAGACGCCGGTAACCAGTGTTGGTCCTAGCACCGTTCCCACAGAACCCGACGACTCAATCCTCCGAGTGCAGGAAGCGCTGAACGTCGCTGGATATCATCTGGGAACGCCAGACGGCAAACCGGGGCCAGTAACTTTGGCAGCACTGAAGAAGTTTCAAGGCGACCGACATCTTCCAGTGACTGGAAAATTTGATGACATAACCCTGGCGGCGCTCGGAGTTTCTAAAGGAAACGGAGCTTCTGCAGGAGAACAAACCAATTTGATACTGGCCGACGCCGTGAATGCTTTGGTTCATACCATTGAGCAGGCAACAGGGAACCCTGGTTTCCTTGCGGCTACTAATATGGGCCTTTATCGTAGTTTCAATCCAACAAAAGGCTGGCATAAACTCAGCTATGGCGCTGGACTAGATCCTCGTACCACCTGTATTTCAACAAACCTGCAACAGCCTGAAACGATTTGGGTAGGTACAGCCGGTTCCGGTGTGCTTGTTTCCCGAGATGGCGGTCAGAGCTGGAGCCAGGTTGAAGGGGTTCCGCGCGCGGCGCCTGTAAACACCATTGCCCAAGACCCGCAGAAGCCCGGGAACGTATACGTAGGAACTAAACAAGCTTTCTATTTGTCTCACGATGGTGGCGCTAGCTGGAGCCGTCGAGGTGGGGATCTACCGTTTGGGGATTTCACGAGCATCTTGATTAATCCACGCAACAGCGATGAAATCTTTGTGGGAAATGCCTACCAGACAGGTGAGACAGGTGGCGGTGTTTACCATTCACTAAATGGGGGCCTCACCTGGGCGCGCATCGATCCAAAGATGCCGCGACTGCCAAGTCAGCGCATATGGGCACTAGCTTTTGACGCACACGATCAAAATGTACTGTTCGTGGGGTCTCATTCCGCTGGCATTTATGTCGTGCCCAGAACATCGGAGACACTTTCGTCGAGTCAATAACTTTAAGAGCGTGTCGAGACTTTCCGAGTTTTCTGGTTCAGTCTCAATCATTCTTTAAGTTTGTTCTTTTCTTAGCGCCTTGACAGGCGCTTACGCGGGCGTGTACATTGCCGCCCTACCCGGTAAAAGCGGCGGGTGTTTGTCGGCCAAGCAGGTGACTTCGGGCAGGGCGGTAATCGATACAAATTAAACCACATTTTCAAATCACAACGGCTCGCATCCTCGCCAGCTTCAACCTCCGACAAACGCCAAGGTCAATAAACCAAGAGGCCGCTGAAACACTGTCCGGCAATCGTCGAGACCTGCGATGATTGTTGCGGCTCAGTGATGCGCGACATGATCTTCCAACGCGCTGAAAGTTATCGGGAAACTACAGGAGTACGCATGTCCAGTGAACAACCCAAGCTGAATGACAGCGAGGCGACGGATAACTCAACCTCCGACGAGCCAAAGGCTGCGTCCCAAAAAACCGAAGCTTCCTCATCCACCGAATCATCTCCGACTCGATCCCAAACTCACTCTCCAGCTCCAGCTCAAGCTGTGACGGCCATGGACCCGGATGAGGCGCGGCCCAGCGGCGATGTTGACTTTGGCCAACTGCTCGATCAATTCGAGCAGGAGCAGGCCACCTTGCAGGAAGGCGAGGTTGTTCGCGGAACTGTCGTCGGGATCAGCGAGCGTGGTGTCGTAATCGACTTTGGCTATAAGTCGGAAGGCATTGTTAATCCGGCTGAATTTACCGAGAACGGGGAAATAACCGTAAAGCCCGGCGACGAGGTTGAGGTCCTGGTTAAGAGCATGGAAACTGCCGACGGGCTACCTGTGCTCTCACGTGCGGATGCTGTACGCATGAAGGCCTGGGATGATCTTGAGCGAGCCTACCGGGACGGTCTAACCGTCAAAGGCCGCGTTAGTGATCGAATCAAAGGCGGACTCCGTGTAGACATCGATGGTATCGCAGCGTTCTTGCCGGGATCGCAAGTTGATGTGCGGCCAGTCCGAAATCTGGATAGTCTTCGCAATCAAATAATCGAAGCGAAGGTCATAAAACTAAATCGCAAACGCTCGAATGTCGTGCTATCCCGCAAGGCGGTCATCGAGCAAGAAAATACTGGTAGAAAAGACCAAACACTTCTGCAGATTGAGGAAGACATTGTGGTCGAAGGTCAGATCAAGAACTTGACTGACTATGGGGCATTCGTCGACCTCGGTGGTGTGGACGGGCTGCTGCACGTAACGGATATGTCCTGGGGCCGGCTGCAGAACCCCAGCGAGCTGTTCCGAGTTGGCGACAACATCCAGGTGAAGGTTCTTAAGTTCGACCGCGAGCGAGAACGTGTTTCACTGGGTTATAAGCAACTACTACCTGATCCCTGGTCAAGTGTGGAAGAACGCTTCCCGGTAGGGACGCGAGTTAACGGTAAGGTCGCGAGCGTGGCTGATTACGGGGCCTTCGTGGAGCTTGAGAATGGGGTTGAAGGCCTGGTTCACGTTTCTGAGATGAGCTGGTCAAAACGCGTCAAGCATCCCAGTAAGGTCGTCAATCCTGGCGATGCCGTTGAGGTAGAAGTCCTCAGTGTCGATCCAAAGGCGCGTCGCATCAGTTTGGGTATGAAACAGGTCCAGGAGAATCCCTGGCAAACACTGCACGAACGCTATCAAGTTGGTACGCGTGTCCATGGCCGCGTGAGAAATCTGACCGACTTCGGAGCCTTTATCGAGATCGAAGATGGAGTCGATGGGCTTGTTCATGTATCGGATATTTCGTGGTCCAGAAGGATTAAGCATCCGAGCGAGGTCTTGAAGAAAGGTCAGGAGATTGATGCTGTTATTACGAGCATAGACACCGAAAACCGCCGACTCTCGCTTTCGATTAAGGATCTGGAACCCAACGCATGGGAGAAGTTCACAAACGAGCACAATCCGGGCGACGTTGTGCATGGTAAGGTCGCCCGTTTCGCTAACTTTGGCGCATTCATCGAACTCGATGATAATCTCGAAGGGCTTTGTCACATCTCCGAGTTATCTGAGGAGCGCGTGTCTAAACCCGAGGATGTGGTCCAGCTGGGCCAGGAAATGGATTTCAAGATCCTGAGAATAGATCCCGAGACAAAAAAGATTGGACTATCTGCCCGCGCTGTGGGAAAAGACGAGCCAATAGTCGACACAAAGGTTTATTCATCGGAAGCGGGTGGTGGCATGGCATCACTGGGAGAACTTGCGGATTTCGGCGTCGGCAAAGTCGAATCGAATGATGAATAGTTTGACACGGTCGTGAGCGTAAACCCAACTCTCGATCCCGAGACATGCAAGTCCCTTGTGGGGCTTTATCCTGCCATATTCTAGCTGCTCCAACTCTTTCCGTCGTTGATAGTCTTGCCCGACCAGATCGTTTTCTGGTAGTGTACGGGGAGCTTACCTCGCCACGTTCAAGGTTCAATAAATGCTCTGTTTTGAGGACTTTAGTTTTTTGGCGGCGACCATTCTTAAAACCAAATCAGAGGTGATGCATGACAAAAGCGGAACTCGTCGAAGACGTAGCTCGAGCGGCGGAACTCACCAAAAAGGACGCCGAGCGTTTAGTTGAAATTGTCTTTGAAAGCATCATTGAGACTCTAAATCAGGGAGAGAAAATTGAGTTGCGGGGCTTTGGTAGTTTCCGAGTACGCGAGCGCGGTGCACGCCGCGGCAGAAATCCAAAGACTGGCGACCCCGTTAGCATTCCTGCCAAACGCGTGCCCTATTTCAAACCAGGGAAGGAGCTGAAAGAACTGATTAACGATGATGGTTCTCACTCCAATGCGTCAACCAGCTCAGCACCACTGGGAAGCAACGACACTCGTCGACCTCCCGTTCTCTAACCTGCACAATCGAAGGTAGTCGAAACTTGGAAAGACTTTGGAGCCCCTGGCGTGCCAAATATATTGCCTCAGGCAGCAGTGGCGATTCCGAGTCAGGCAGTTGTGTCTTCTGTGAGATTTCCAAAGATTTGGCGAGTGACGAGAAGAACCGCGTCCTGCACCGCGGGGGATACAACTTTGTGGTACTGAATCTCTATCCTTATGTCAGCGGCCATTTGTTGATTGTCCCATATGATCACATCGGAGAGCTTGACGCGGCGGCAAAGGAGATCACAGACGAACTGATGGATCTCACAAAGCGTTCGCAGAGCGTGCTCCGTGACGTATACAAACCGACAGGTTTCAACTTGGGCATGAACCTTGGCGTTTCTGCGGGGGCCGGTATCGTAGACCATATCCATCTTCACATTCTACCCCGTTGGATCGGCGATACAAACTTCATGTCGACTGTCGCGCAAACACGAGTCCTGCCCGAAAACCTGGAAACTACTTATCTGAAGCTACGCGATAAATTTTAAGTGGGAAGCACTTATTGTTTGACGGCTTTGCGTGTCAGGGCCTCATCTTCAACTTCGCCTCCCGGACTTATTGGCACTTCCGACGGCTTAGTGTAGCTGACGCCTCGTTCTTCGCTGTCGAGATCGCCGGCAGGCAGGGGCGGTAGCGGTCCGGTTATAGCTGGTGGGTTAAAGCCGGGGTAATCGATCCGCGCATGATAGATTGCAACAAGCGAACTGATCATCGCTTCTCGAATCGTGGTCAACTCTTGCAGTGTGATGTGGCAGTCGTCGAGCTGACCGTCACTTATGATTGCATCGACAATTTTTACAACTATGGTGCGAATGTTTTCCGGATCCGGTCGAGCGAGCGAGCGTGCCGCAGCTTCGCACGAATCCGCGAGCATCATTATGGCAGTCTCCTTAGACTGCGGCTTGGGACCGGGATACCGAAAATCCTTTTCGTCGACGGTCTCATTTTCCTTTGCCTGGGCCTGCGCCTTGCGCAAAAAGTAGTGCAGAGTGCGAGTTCCATGGTGTTGAGGAATGAAGTCCGCAATCTTTTTTGGAAGCGCGATTTCCTTTGCCAGTTTTGACCCGTACGTGACATGACTGGTGATAATCTTCGCGCTTTGAGTTGGGCGCAAGTGATCGTGCGGGTTGTCGCCTTGCTGGTTTTCGACAAAGTATTCCGGGGCCGCGAGCTTTCCAATGTCGTGATATAAGGCCCCGATTCGCGCAAGTAGTGGATTGGCACCCACCACCCGGCACGCATCCTCGGCGAGCTGACCTACGGCATGAGAATGCTGGTTTGTTCCCGGCGCCCGCAAAGCTAACTGGCCCAGGACCGGCAGATCGGCATTTGATAGCTCCAACAGTTTTACGTCCGTGAGTATCCCGAAAAGCGATTCATTAATGGGCAGACCACCGGCTGTAAAGATGGTAGTAAGTAGGCCTCCCACGAAACCACAGCCAGTTCCCAGTAGCATTGTATTCAGTGTGAATGGTTGCTCTGCGTAAGCAATCAGGGCAAGCGCAATCAGGATATTAACCCCACCAACGAAGAGGCCGGCCAGTGTTACCGATTGACGCTCGCGGTATCGCCCAATGCCGTACACCGCCGCAGAACAGGAAATCATGGCGAAGACAGCTTTTTGCATTCCGTCAGGAGCCAGGATCCCGGCGAAGAGCGCGGTGATGATTCCTGTCAGAAAGGCCAATTGGGTATCGACTAGCATTGCAACGAGCAAGGCTGCGGCCGCAAAAGGTATTGCAAAGTTCCAGATTGCCGGATCGGTAAAGGGGGCACTCCTCATTCGGGCTGCCACACTGTCTCCGAACGTAAAACCGATACGCATCAACGCGGTCTGAACAACTATCGCTGATCCCACTAGCGCGAAAGCTTTGCGCTTGCTCAGCGCAAGTGCACCTGCACTGCGGTGCGCGATGAATTTCCAGGCAATCCAGTAGATCGCCATCACAATCAAGAGTAAGCCAATCAGACTTTGCCAGGGTCTGCCACTTGATCTGCTGTTCTTTAGCGCTTCGAACTGCGCCAGCATCGCGCGAGTAACGGTATCTCCGTCCCGTGCAAGCACCTGGTTTCGCTTGAGCGAGATTACTACCGGAGTGATCCGGCTTGCCTCCATTTCACGCGCCGTCGCCGTTGCTGTTTGGTCGAGCACAACATTAGGACGTAACAACGGAAGGAGAGCCAAAGCGAGGGCCATCTTTTGCTCCTGCGACCAACCAGGAAGATTCAACACGCGAAGTTCCAATTTGCGCCGTGCCGCAGAGAGCTGAGTCATGCGACTTCTCGCGTCGGGGATAATTGTTTGGGCCGAGGAATTTCGAACGTCGACCAGCACGATTTCCTGCTTCAGTCGCTCAGCGTCATTATCGTCATAGATATAGGTTGCCCCTACTTCACGAATCAGAGATGTGATCCGATCGAGATCTTCCTGATTGAAGTTGTGAGAGATAATGGCTCGGCCTACTGCTGGACCGCCTTCGCCACTCCAAAGCTGCGGTTTTTTCTGGCCTGGCGCGACTTGCTTCTTCAGATCGTCCCAGCCCGCACGAAAGCTTCGTGCGGAAGTTTCCGCACGGCTGGAATCAAAATTGAAGATCGGTCGACTGGCGTCTCTCGCCGCGGAACGGCGCTTTTCGGTTTCAGAAATGTCTAGAGTTGTAATGTCAGCCGGGGCAGTTATCGTTTGCGCGACAACGTCGCCTTCCTTGTAGTTCTCTAAAAAACCGGATGAGTAGTTGCTGAGCAGTAGCAGTGTGGTTACGAGGACCAATATCCCATAGCCAACGAAAAACCTGGTTCTGGGTTCAAGTGCTATGAAAGGTCGAAGCGCGTAGGCTACGAGCTTATCGCGCGCCTGGGTGAAAGGTGTGTTGAATCGTGGACGAAGTCCCATTATGCAATGCGAGATAGAGCTTCGGCTTCGTAAGTGTCGCCAGCCGGAGACTGATCACCAAGATTCCGGGCCAAAATCAAACCCGCTTTCTCCAGCAAAGAGCGCAAGCTCGCGGGACGGATTGCGGAGATCGCAACAGCTTCCTCACCGATCAGTTGATGAGCTTGCCTGATAATCCCCTCCATATTTTCCGGCTCAATTAGGTCTGTTTTATTTAGGGCTACGAGAGTGGGTATTTCAGCCAATTGAAGGTCGGCCAAAATCCGTTTCACCGATTCGACCTGTTGCGGCCAGCGCAGATTTGATACATCAACTGCGTGAATCAGCAAACTGCTACCGCTGATCTCTTCCAGCGTCGCACGAAACGCAGATAAGAGATCTGGGGGAAGATCGCGAATGAAGCCCACTGTATCGTTGATAATTACTTCCTGTTCGCGCGGCAAACGCAATCTTCTCGAAGTGGGATCTAATGTTGCAAACATCCGTTGCTCTGCGTGCACTTCACTCTTGGTAAGGGAGTTTAGGAGCGTGGATTTCCCTGCGTTCGTGTAACCGACAATCGAGATGACTGGCAAACAGTTCCTCGTTCGTCCCTTGCGTCGTTCCTGCCGACGCTGACGCTGGGTCTCAATTTCCTTCTCAAGTCGATTTATGCGATCGCGAACGCGCCGCCGATCAGTTTCCAATTTTGTTTCACCCGGGCCACGTCCGCCGATGCCGCCGGCGAGACGAGAGAATGCGGAGTCTTGCCCGGCTATCAGGCGCGGTAAGAGATACTTCAATTGAGCCAGCTCGACCTGGATCTTGCCCTCTTTCGATTGCGCGCGCTGAGCGAATATGTCCAGAATCAATTGAGCGCGGTCTATCACTTTCAGATCGGTGGTTTCAGATAGCGACCTGACCTGCGCAGGAGTCAGCTCGCGATCGAATACCAACATGTCAGCTCCCAGCTGAAGAGCGCGAATGAGAAGTTCATCAAGCTTGCCGCGCCCGAGAACTGTTCGCGGATCTATTGCCTGCCGGCGTTGAATGATCTTGTCTTGAACTATAACACCCGCTGAGGCAGCGAGTTCGGCCAGCTCGGCCATAGATTCCTCGGCATCGGCAAGAGCTCCGGTGGCGACGCCAACAAGAATGGTCCGATCACGGATCTCAGCTCGTCTGGCCGTCTGACGGTTTCTGGCCATCTCATTTTCAAGAGAGTTGATTAGATCCAAAAAATCAAGATCCAACTGGGAGGCCATCTTCGGAGCCAGGAACCCATATTGCTCAGGAGCATTTGGATTTTCCAGTTCTCCAGCGTGTAGTGGCAGCAGGTGTGCGGCCCGCACTACACCGGGCAACCCGGTGTCCGCATCGACATCGATTGCGGCCATCAGATCCAGGCGCAGTAAAGCGAGGTCAGCAAGGTCGTCTTGCGTGAGATGTTCACCCCGAAGATGAGTGTGAACACAACGCAGACCGCGAAAGCGTCCAGTTGCTACACGCACGCGCTTGAAATCCGGCAGCTCGATGCGCCGGTTATCGCCCACCATCACGTACTGAACGTGCCCCTTACGGTCAATGAGCACACCTATCTGCCGCCGCGTCTCATGTGATAGCTCGCTCAACTGTCTGGCAAATTCGGGAGTGACTATTTCGTTTGGAGGTATACGTCGCGTATAGAGCTTTTCTATGCGTCGAAGTTGATTCGGCTTTAGTCCCAGTGTATTACCCAACGTGCTAGCGATTGTTCTGCCCTCCGCTGATCGATGTGATTAATAAGTCGGGATTGATGCGCGCCGGTGAGTTTAGGAACTTGAAGTTACAGGGAGACCCGCGCGAGCGGTGATTTTCGTACGCTGGATAAATACTGGCGATGTTGCTCTGCGATATAGCGTCGCTGAGTCGCTTGAGCATGAGAGTTCTGTCGTGCGCAACTTCCTGCTTCTGTGAAAACCTCAGGAAGGCGGATTATAACATAGCGTCTGTCAGTCAAGCATGAAGGTGGACCTTTGGCCAGATGGTTCGGACAGTGCTGACACTAGTTTGGATCTAGGTGCTGGGAACCTTGCCCGGCTGTGCCGCAACCCTTGCGGAAGCCTCCGGCTTTCCGCAAGCACTACTCTTAAGTCTTCGAGGGCTGTGCCTCGCGCTTGAGGCATAGCCTCCAATTCACATTGGCGTTCCCGGAAAGGCAAAGCCTTTCCGCAAAGGTTGCGGCAAAGCCGCGGTAAACTGCATCAGCGCGTGGATTTGGTCAAATTAGACATCATTATAGTGGCGTCGTATCATGAACTCCCAACTTTTGCTCAAATAATTTGGTGATACACAGGACCTCCTCGAGTGACCTGGAAACAATAGACGACTATAGGAGAGCGGCTTTCAGCATGGGATCGGCTGGTAAAATCATTCGCATCGACCCGCTATTCGGATTACCGGGTGGCGAGGTCGTAATTGACGCTTCTGACTTTGACACGAGCGATCTGTCGACCTGCGCTGTTTGGTTCGACGATGCGCAAGCGTCGATCGTAGCTCTCTCGCCAGAACGCATATTGGCCCTTGTGCCCGAAACAAAGCAGACCGGCGCAGTGGAGGTAACGTTAAGGAGCAGAGGCAAAAGAAGTGCACCTTCAGCGTTCACTTTGGGAAAGAAGCTGGTGGGTGACTTGCATCCTGTCACCAGTCCTGCTTTTGACCCGGACGACGGGGCCTTGTTTGTAACTCGTTCCGGATCGCGTGGCGAGCAGTTGCCCGTAACGCTTTTTCGCATAGACATCGGCGGCGAGGTCTCTGAGCATTCAGGCGACATCACAAATCCCACCGGAATCGCGTTTGGCAGGGATGGGGAGATGTTCGTCACCAGCCGCCTGGATGGCGTCGTCTACCGGCTGACTCCTTTTAAAGAAGCAGTCTCCTTCGCGACTAATCTTGGGGTTGCCACGGGCATCGCTTTTGATCGCGCTGGAGTTATGTATGTAGGTGATCGAACCGGTACCATCTACAAGATCAACGGTATTGGTGAAGAGAAGGTCTTTGCTCAGGTTGAGCCCTCTGTTTCCGCGTACCACCTGGCCTTTGGTCCGGATGATTCGCTCTATATAACAGGACCTACTGTGTCCAGTTTCGATTCTATCTGGCGTGTTAACAAGGACGGAGAAACGGATGTTTTCTTCAAAGGGTTGGGCCGTCCGCAGGGTCTTGCTTTCGATAGCAAAGGGAACCTGTACGTGGCGGCCTCGTTGCGCGGGCGGCGTGGGATTGTACGGATCTCGCCTGACGGCCAGGAGTCTGAACTATTCGTCGCAGGCGTCAACCTGGTCGGACTCGCCTTTAGCGCGTCTGGCGAAATGGCAGTAGTCTCGATTGACTCCGTCTATAGTCTGCCGGTGGGGATTAAAGGAAGGCTGCTGCCTTCATAGAAGCAATGTGTTTTGACACCTACTGACCAGAATGCTACCTTGACCCCTCTGTTACGACCCATCATGTTGTTGCCACGAGAGTCTTATTGAGCGCCGACCTTATCCCACAACTTGTGATTTACATGGCGGTGCTGCTATTTGCCATCTCCGCCCATGAAGCCGCGCACGCATGGATGTCCTACAAGTTTGGTGACGACACCGCCCGTCTGTTGGGACGAATCACTCTAAATCCTGTTGCCCATACAGATCCTATCGGGACGTTACTCATTCCTATTGCCGGTTTTGTTATAGGTCACATGGCTGGTCCCGGCATCAACATTCCCCTCATTGGATGGGGGAAACCGACTCCGGTAAATCCATTGCGCTGGCGGAACAAAGACATCGCCAACATAATGGTGTCGATCGCCGGGATTTTGGCGAATCTTACTATTGCTTTTTTTGCGCTCTTGCTCATTAAGGTCGTGCAATATACGGGCCTCTTTAGTGAAGGGGCAGCGCTATCGGGCCTGGTGGAACCTGTTTGGATGCTTCTCACGAGGACGCTGATTTTGAACGTCTCCCTGGCAGTATTTAACCTGCTACCATTTCCACCGTTGGATGGAAGTAAGGTCTTATGGACCATCTTGCCGGACAACATGAAACCCGCTCTGGAAGCTCTTGAGAGATTCGGTTTCATCATCTTGTTGGTGGCAATGCAGGCAGGGCTTCTGGATCTTATCTTTCAGCCTGTTTTACGGGTTATCCTATTCTTACTTTCGCTATAGTTAACATCAACCCGCATGCCCAAGAGAATTTTTAGTGGAATACAACCTACAGGCAACACCCATCTCGGAAACTATCTGGGCGCGTTGCGCAATTGGGTTGCGCTACAACACGAATACGAAAGCTTCTTCTGCATTGTTAACCTTCACGCTATTACGCTTCCTCAGGATCCAACGCAACTCGCGGAAAAAACGATGGAGTTGGCGCGCATTTTATTGGCGGTGGGAATTGATCCCAAGATTTCAACGGTCTTAGTCCAGTCAGACCTGTCTCAACATGCAGAGCTGACATGGGTTTTGAATTGTGTTGCACGCGTGTCTGAACTGGAGCGGATGACCCAATACAAGGACAAGGCGCGACGACAGGAAGAGAATGTTGCTGTTGGCCTTTTTGATTATCCGGTGCTAATGGCCTCCGACATTTTGCTATACCAGACAGACTTAGTACCTGTGGGCGAAGATCAAAAACAGCATCTTGAACTGACTCGCGATCTCGCAATTCGCTTTAACCGCGACTATGGCGAGACCTTCCGCGTTCCCGATCCTTTTATACCAAAGGTAGGCGCGCGAATAATGTCTCTATCGGATCCAACGAAGAAGATGTCGAAGTCTGATGACGATCCCAATGGCTGCGTGATGTTGTTGGACGACGCTGACGCGGTTCAGCGTAAGATTAAGCGTGCGGTAACCGATTCCGGCACCGAGATTCGTTTTGATGAGTCGCGTCCTGCAATCACAAACCTGCTTACGATTTATCACCTGATTACCGGTCAGCAACCCCATGAGGTTGAGGAGCATTTTGCCGGCAAAGGTTATGCTCAACTCAAGAGCCAACTCGCCGAAATAACCGTTGAGTTCCTGCGGCCGATTCAGCAGCGTGTTAGCGAAATTACTGACGAAGTACTGGACGATATACTCAATCAAGGTCGGGAGAAAGCAGGAAAAATCGCCAGCTCCACCCTGAAAGATGTCTTTAAGAAGGTCGGACTGGCAGGCGCCTTGAGAGCATGAGTGCCCATGGACGACACACCGGAAACAACCAGGGAAGCAACTGATAAGGCTCCAGTTCAGCTAAAGGTAGCTGGCGCCGTGCCCCAAATTGTTTCTGATGACATGACTGATGATCTAAAGATTCTGCTTGGCGAGTTCGAAGGGCCACTCGATCTCCTGCTACATCTAATTCGTCAGGAACAGGTAAGCATCTACGACATTCCCGTCGCCCGCATCACTGATGAGTATCTCCGTTACCTTCGCGTGATGCAGGAGATGGACATCGCTGTCGCGGGTGATTTTCTGGTCATGGCGGCGACGCGGACCAGGAAGAGGAAGAGGATCCGCGAACTGATTTGGTGAATCAGTTGCTTGAGTATCAGAAATACAAAGCTGCCGCACAAATGCTTTGGTCCCGCGCGACCGTCGAGCGGGCTGTCTTCAAGCGTGCCGAACTTGAGACTGACAAGAATAATCCAGAAGTCTCAGTTGGCCTTTTCGACTTGCTGAAGGTCTTTCAGGATATCCTGGCCCGTCACAAAGAAGAGGTGATGCTGGAGATTGAGCGCGAAGAGATCTCCATGTCGGAAATGCTTGAACGCTTGCGCAATATGGTGATGTCAGCGGGCGAGCTGAACCTGCGAGTCTTCTTCGAACGAGCCAAATCACGTCGCGAGCTGGTGCTTGCTTTCTTATCAGTGCTGGAGCTCGTAAGAACTACTGAGATCAGATTATTTCAGCGTGAAACTTTTGGCGACATTATCGCGCGAGTGGCAAACTAAATGAAATTGGGAATGAAAAGAGAGAACGAGAAACAGGAGCCAGCTGTGGCGACGGATGAAGCTGCGCTGAACGAAGAAGCCTCCCGGGAACTCGAGGCGATGGTTGCAGAGGCTGAGTCAAGCGCAACATCGGTAACGGGCGCGGATTCGGGCACTGAAGCCGCTCCATATGCTCTACAGAGCCAGGCTGAGCGTGCCGGAGTCATCGAGGCATTGATCTTCGTTTCTGAGGAACCGCTAAGCGGCAAGATAATCGCAGAGGTACTCAAGGAAGATCGAGGAGTAATCGACGAAGCACTCTCTCTACTGGTTAAAGAGTTCAATGACCGCAATGGGGGCTTGCAGTTGCGGGAAGTCGCGGGGGGTTGGCAGTTTGCTACTCGTCCGGAGTATCACGAGCATGTTCGCGCGTTTTTGAAGACGCGACCCACCGCCAAGCTGACGCTGGCCTCGCTCGAAACGCTCGCGGTTATTGCTTACCGGCAGCCAGTGACGGTGCCGGAGATTCTCGAGATACGAGGCGTACAATCGCCGTCTGCAATTAAGACGCTATTGGATAAAAAGTTGATCGTAGCCAAAGGCCGAAAAGACACGGTGGGAAGGCCGATGATGTACGGCACCTCTAAGGAGTTTTTGCTTCAATTTGGTTTGAAGGATTTAACTGAACTACCCAGCGTCGAGGATTTCCTGGATCTGAGCGGCGGATCATAGTGTCCGATATCTTTAGCTTGTCGTCGTTGTGCGTTGGAGGTCTTCGGCGGGGCTCATCGACAAGCTAAAGCATATCGGACATCAGAGAGCATATCGGACATAAAGACATGGAGCAGCGTTTACAAAAACTGATCGCCGCGGCGGGCATTGCTTCTCGCAGGCACTCCGAAGAGCTGATTGTCTCCGGGCGAGTGACAGTAAATGGCAAGGTCATTACCGAGCTGGGAAGTAAGGCAGATCCGGACAAGGATCACATCAAAGTAAACGGGAAGTTAATTAATCCCACGCTCAAAGCCCGCGAAAAAGTCTACGTCCTGCTCAACAAACCCAAAGGCTATTTGTCCAGTGTTTCCGATCCAGAGGATCGCCCTCTAGTCGTCGATCTGTTACCGCCTTCCCTTGGTCGACTTCATCCCGTTGGCCGTTTGGATTTCAATACTGAAGGTCTACTGTTGCTAACCAACGACGGAGACCTCACGAACTTTATTACAGCGGCGCGCAACCGGGTCAAAAAGGTTTACGAAGTTAAGGTGAAAGGGTTGCCACCGGAAGGTGCGCTGCAGAG
>WNGI01005671.1_pt1 | contig 17540 bp, 20 predicted proteins | sample 5400621 | NCBI WGS metagenome assembly WNGI01 (sample SAMN13153374, study PRJNA577476) | soil metagenome | isolation source: 20 cm soil or saprolite under Garry oak tree replicate 1 | place: USA:California | collected 2016-06-15 | reverse complement strand
TTATCCCCGAGTTCGTGAAGGTGTTCACCTCGACCGGATCCCGGCACGTGCGCGAGATCGTGACCTCCTCGCGCGAGGGCGGCGCGTCGTTGAACATTCTCTCCGGGTTCGTCGCCGGGAACTTCAGCGCGTTCTGGTTAGGGATGACGATGATGGTGCTGATGGCGATCGCTTATGGCATCAGCACGACGGGACTCGCCGGCCTGATGGGCCTGGTCGCGTTCGGCTTCCTCGGCATGGGGCCCGTCACGATTGCGGTCGATTCCTACGGCCCGGTGACGGACAACGCGCAGTCGGTCTACGAGCTGTCGTTGATCGAGCAGACGCCCAACGTGCGTGCGGAAATCAAGAAGGATTTCGGCTTCGAACCGAACTTTGCGCGCGCCAAGGAGAACCTGGAAGAGAACGACGGGGCGGGGAACACGTTCAAGGCGACCGCGAAACCTGTGCTGATCGGCACAGCGGTCGTCGGCGCGACGACGATGATTTTCTCGATCATCGTGGCCCTCACGCGCGGACTGCAGCCCGAGCTGCTGTCGAACCTGTCGATCCTGCACCCGCCGTTCCTGCTGGGTCTGATCACCGGCGGCGCGGTGATCTACTGGTTCACGGGGGCGTCCACGCAGGCCGTGACGACGGGCGCCTATCGCGCGGTCGAGTTCATCAAGGCGAACATCCGGCTCGAGGGCACGACCAGGGCCTCGGTGTCGGACAGCAAGAAGGTGGTGGAGATCTGCACGCAATACGCACAGAAGGGGATGTTCAACATCTTCCTGACCGTCTTCTTTGCGACGCTCGCGTTCGCGTTCTTCGAGCCGTACTTCTTCATCGGCTACCTGATCTCGATCGCGCTGTTCGGCCTCTACCAGGCCATCTTCATGGCCGATGCCGGGGGTGCATGGGACAACGCCAAGAAGATCGTCGAGACCGAGCTGAAGCAGAAGGGCACGCCGTTGCACGACGCGACCGTGGTCGGCGATACGGTGGGCGACCCGTTCAAGGACACGTCATCGGTCGCGATGAATCCCATCATCAAATTCACGACGCTGTTCGGCCTCCTGGCGGTCGAGCTGGCGGTGTCGCTCACGGCGGAGCGGGGTGCCACGCTGAGTCTCGTCCTCGCCGGCGCGTTCCTCGTGATCGCGCTGACCTTCGTGTGGCGCTCATTCTATGCCATGCGCATCGAATCCGCGGGCGCGACCCGAAGCGCTCCGGTGCGCGCGCAGGTGCGCTAGCGAGGGATCCGTGACGTCCACCCAGATCGCCGTCACGGCGCTCGGCGCCGTCGCCATCGGCTGGGTGCTGTGGTACTTCCTCTTTTCGCGCGGCACACCGGTGGCCGCGACCGCCGGCGCGAGCGGCGTGCAGGAAGTCCACGTCACCGTGAAAGGCGGCTACACGCCCGACACGATCGTCGTCCAGGCCGGCAAGCCGGTACGGCTCCAATTCTACCGGGACGAAACTGCCGACTGTTCCGAGCGCGTGGTGTTCGAGCGCTTCGGGATCGATCAACAGCTGCCGGCATTTCAGACGACGACGGTCGAATTCACCCCCGAGCAGCCCGGCGAATATGCGTTTCGCTGCGGCATGAACATGCTGAAAGGGCTCCTCGTGGTGGAGCCGCCCGGCGACCGCCGCGCTGCGTCATCGCCGCACAAATTCCACGATGCCCGCCATGAGTAAGAGCCGGATCATCCTGCCGATCGAAGGCATGACCTGCGCCAGCTGCGCGGCCACGGTCCAGGAGGCGCTGGCGGGCGCGACCGGCGTCACCTCCGCCGGCGTCAACTTTGCCACCAACAAGGCGGCGATCGAATACGACGCCGCGCAAACGAACGTCGGGCAGCTCATCAAGACGGTGCGCGACGTGGGCTACAACTGCGGCAAGGCCACCGTCTCCTTCGGAATCGTCGACCTGCACTACGTGCCCAGCGTCGCGCCGCTCGAGCGGTCACTGACCAGGGTCAACGGCGTCATCCGGGCCGTGGCCAATCAGGCGACCGAGACGGCGACCGTCGACTACATCCCCGGCGTCGTGAGCGCGGAAGATCTCGAGCAGGCCGTGGTCGCGGCAGGCCTGCAGGTGGCCGCGCCGATCGCGGCAGAGGATCCGCTCGAGCGCGAGCGCATCGCGCGCCGGCGCGAGATCCGGACGCTCACCTGGAAATTCGTCGCCGCGGCGGCGACGACGATCGTCGCAATGATCGGTTCGATGCTGCTGATGGCCGATCGGCCCATGGGCGACAACGGCACGATGAAGCAGGTGGACCTGCTGGGTCGTTTGCTCATGCCGCTGGCGATCCGCCTGCGCGACTGGATCGCGGGGCAGGGGTGGGTGCTCGATCTCGACTGGGTCAAATGGGGACTCGCCGTCATCACGCTGCCCGTCGTCGCCTGGTCGGGCCAGCAATTCTACAAAGGCACCTGGAGCGGGCTGCGGCATCGCACCGCGGACATGAACACGCTCATCGGTGTCGGAACTGGAGCGGCCTACGTCTACTCGCTGGTGGCAACCGCGGCGCCCACGCTCTTTCTGCGGGCCGGGCTGCCGGCCGACGTCTACTACGAGGCGGTGGCCGCAATCATCGCGCTGGTGCTGCTGGGCCGGCTCCTCGAAGCGCGTGCCAAAGGCCGCACCTCCGAAGCGATTCGCCGTCTCGCCACCTTGCGCGCGAAATCGGCGCACGTCATCCGTGATCGCCAGGAAACCGACGTTCCAGTCGAAGCGGTCGTTGTGGGAGACCTGATCATCGTCAAGCCGGGCGAAAAGGTGCCGGTCGACGGGATCGTGACCGAAGGCGCCTCGGCCGTGAACGAAGCGATGCTCACCGGCGAACCGATGCCCGTCGGCAAGAAGCCGGGGGACGAAGTGATCGGTGGCACGTTGAACACGACCGGCAGCATCACGTTTCGGGCGACCCGCGTAGGCAAGGAAACCGCGCTGGGCCAGATCGTGCAGCTCGTCGAAGACGCGCAGGCCACCAAAGCGCCGATTCAGAAACTCGCCGACCGCGTCGCGGGGGTCTTTGTGCCGATCGTGATCGCGCTCGCGATCACGGCATTCGTCATCTGGTTCGATGTCGGACCGCTCCCGCAGGTGCGCGCGCTCGTCTTTGCGACGGTGGCGTTCGTCTCGGTGCTGATCATCGCCTGTCCCTGCGCCCTGGGCCTCGCCACGCCGACGGCGATTCTGGTGGGGACCGGCAAGGCCGCCGAGTACGGAATCCTCATCAAGAGCGGCGAGGCGCTGGAACGGCTCGCCAACGCGCGGACCGTGCTGCTCGACAAGACCGGCACGATCACGGAAGGCAAACCGACCGTGACCCACATCGTGACCGCCAAGAAGCCGGACGGTACGCCGATCAGCCCAGCCGATGTCCTCAAATGGGCGGCGTCCGTCGAACAGCGCTCGGAGCATCCGCTCGCCCTCGCGATTCTCAAGGCCGCGCAGGACAAGCAGGTCTCGCTCCTCGCGGTGGAGAAATTCGCCGCGATGGAGGGTCGAGGCGTGCGTGGGACGGTGGACCGTCGCATCATCGAGGTGATCTCGCTGCGGCACGCGCGCGAGCGCAGCCTCGAGCTGGGCTCGTTGGGCGCAGACGCCGATCGCCTGGCAGCCCAGGGCCGCTCGCCGGCAATCTGTGTCGTGAACAACACGGTCTACGCCGTCATCGCGATTTCCGATCCGATCAAGCCCACTTCCAGGACGGCGATCGAGCTGTTGAAGCGGCGCGGGATTCCCGTCGTCATGGTCTCGGGTGACTCGCGCAAAGGTGCCGAGGCGGTTGCCGCGGAGGTGGGCATCGACGAAGTCATCGCCGAGGTGTTGCCCTCGCAGAAGGCGGAGCTCGTGAAGAAGCTGCAGCGTCAGGTCGGGGGCGGACACATCGTCATGGTGGGCGACGGCATCAACGACGCGCCGGCGCTGGCCCAGGCGAACGTCGGCATCGCGATCGGCACGGGAACCGACATCGCGATGGAGGCATCCGACGTGACGCTGATCCGCGGCGACCTGCGCGCGGTGTTTACGGCGATCGAGCTCGCGCGCCGGACGATGCGGACGATTCGGTGGAATCTGATCTGGGCGTTTGGTTACAACGTCCTGCTGATTCCGGTCGCCGCTGGTATACTCTATCCCGTGACGGGATGGCTGCTCTCACCGGTGCTCGCGAGCGCCGCGATGGCGTGGTCGAGTCTGTCGGTGGTGCTCAACAGCCTCACGTTGCGGGCGTTCAAAACTCCTGGAGTGGCGACGCATGCGATACTTCCACAGAACTAGCGCGAGCCCCGAAGCGGTGCTCGACGTCGCCAAGAGCTTTTTCGGCGGGCGGCTCGCGCCGGCGGAGGAATCGCCGCGCCGCCGGGCCTACCAGGGGACGCTGGGCCGCATCACGATCAGCGCTCGGGCCGAGGGTGGGCATTACACGTTCGTCGAAGTGGCGACTGATCAGCTGGGAGAGTCGGAGCTCGACAAGCTCGCGAAGCGGTTTCTTGCGGAGGTGCACCGGCTCGTCGAGCCGACGCACGTCATGCGCGGCGCGTACTAGCCCGCGACCTTCGCGCCGTAGCCGGCTTTCGCGACGGCCGCGACGAGCTGATCGGTCGTGACCGAGTCATCATCGAAATCCACTTCCGCTTCGCCGTCGGGCAGGTCGATGACGGCGCTATAGACCCCGTCCACACCCTTCAGGGCGTTCTCGACCTTGGCCTGACAGTGGCCGCAGGTCATTCCCGTCACGCGCAGCTTCACGTTCGCCATGGCTCTTCCCTCCCAACTATAATTTAGGGCCATGGCTCTTCCTGCGACGCGCCCGACTGGCGCCATCCCCGCCGGGGCGGCGCTCTCGTTGGACCAGCTGCTCGAGATTTACTACTATCTCCGGCTCACCCGGACGCTGGAAGAGCGCCTGGTGGCGCTGTACCGCCAGACCAAGGTGATCGGCGGGCTGTTCCGTTCGCTGGGGCAAGAGGGGGAATCTGTCGCCTCGGCATATGCGCTGGAGCGCGGCCGGCACAAGGACGTACTGTCGCCGCTCATCCGCAACCTCGGGTCACTGCTCGTGATGGGAGCCCGGCCGCTCGAGATCCTGCGGCAGTACATGGCCAAGGCCGACAGCCCCACCCGCGGCCGCGAGCTGAACGTCCATTTCAACGACCTCGAGAAGGGCTACCTCGGCCAGATCTCGCACCTGGGCGACATGATCCCGGTGATGGCGGGGATCGCGCTGAGCTTCAAGCTGCGCGGCGAGCCGCGCGTCGGGCTCGTGTACATCGGCGACGGCGGCACGTCGACCGGCACCTTTCATGAGGGCCTGAACCTCGCCGCCGTCCAGCGGCTCCCGCTCGTCGTGATCGGCGAGTACAACCATTGGGCGTACTCCACGCCGCCCGCGAAGCAGTTCGCCGTGAAGGACCTCGCTGAGAAGGCCAAGGGATATGGCGTCCCGTCGGTGACGGTGGACGGCAACGACGTGTTCGCGGTCTACGAAGCGACGCGGGTGGCGGTGGAGCGCGCCCGCCGCGGCAAAGGGGTGCACTTCATCGAGGTGAAGACCTATCGCCGCAAGGGTCACGCCGAGCACGACGATCAGCACTACGTGCCGCCGGGTGAGCTGGAGCAGTGGGCGAAGGCGAACGATCCAATCGATCGCTACGTGCAGCGTCTCCTCACCGCTGATCTGGTCGCCGAGGCGGATCTGAAGGACATCGATGATCGCGTGCGCGTGGAAGTGGATCAGGCGACGGACGCGTGTGTGGATGAGCCGTTGCCGCCGGGCGAGACCGCGTTGCCCGGCGTCTACATCGATCCGCCGGCTGCTGACAAACTCTGGTTCAAGGGGTTGTGATGGCCGAAGTCACTTTTCTCGAAGCGTTGCGCCAGGGTCTCTGGGAAGAGATGGAGCGTGACGAGCGCGTCTTCATCCTCGGCGAGGATGTCGGGCTGTACGGCGGCGCGTTCAAGGTGACCGACGGCTTCAGCAAGCGTTTTGGCGAGTCGCGGGTGATCGATACGCCGATCTCCGAGGCGGCGATCGTGGGCGCGGCCGCGGGCGCGGCGCACATGGGGCTCAGGCCCGTCGCCGAGATGCAGTTCATCGACTTCATTTCGTGCGCGTACGACATGCTCACCAACTACGTGGCCACGGCGCGCTACCGCGCGGGGCTGTCGACCCCGATGGTGGTGCGCGGCCCCTGCGGCGGCTACGTTCGCGGCGGGCCATTCCATTCGCAGAATCCCGAAGCGGCATTCCTCCACACGCAGAATCCCGAAGCGGCATTCCTCCACACGCCCGGCCTGAAGATCGTCTATCCGGCAACCGTGCGGGATGCAAAAGGTCTCATCAAAGCGTCGATCCGCGACGAGGATCCGGTGCTCTATCTCGAGCACAAATGGCTGTACCGGCGCATCAAGGAGCAGCTGCCGGAGGGTGAGGAGATTCTCACGCCGATCGGGCAGGCGCGCACGGCGCGTGAAGGGAAGCATCTTTCCATCATCAGCTACGGCGCCACGCTCTGGAAATCGCTCGAGGCGGCCGAGCAGCTCGAGAAAGCGGATGGCGTATCGGTCGAGGTGCTGGACCTGCGGACCCTGTTGCCGATGGATGACGCCGCGATCGTCGCGACCGTGAAAAAGACGAACAAGGTCCTGATCGTGCACGAAGACACGCGGACCGGTGGGATCGCGGGGGAGATCGCGGCGCGGATCAACGAGCAGGCGTTCGAATGGCTCGACGGCCCGATCATGCGCGTCACCGCGCACGACGTGCCGTTGCCGTATGCGCCGACGCTCGAGGACTTCGTGTTGCCGCAGACGGAAGACATCGTGAAAGCCGCCCGCTGGTTGGCGGCGTACTGACGGAGATCCCATGGCACGCGTAGACGTACTCATGCCCCAGATGGGCGAATCCATCGCCGAAGGCACGTTGAGCAAATGGCTCAAGAAGGTCGGCGATCCTGTCAAGCGGGACGAGCCGCTGTTCGAGATCTCGACCGACAAGGTCGACGCCGAAATCCCGGCGCCGGCCGCTGGCGTCCTGGCGGAAATCAAAGTGCAGCAGGGGCAGACCGTACCCGTGCAGACGGTCGTCGGGGTCTTGGAAACGGAAGCCGGGGCAGCGGTCCCGGCGCCCACGAAACCCGAGCCACCGAAAGCGGCCGCACCGGCGCCTGCACCGCCACCCCCAGCCCCTAAGCCCGAGCCCCCAGCCCCTAGGTCCGAGGCACCGGCCGTCCGGCCGTCGGCCCGTCCGGCCGACGGTGATGGTGGTGGAGTGCAGACGGCCGAGCAACGCCTCCGCACGAAGTCCACGCCACTGGTCCGGAAAATCGCCGCCGAGCACAGCGTCGACATCTCGCGTATTCCGGGGAGCGGTTATGCGGGTCGTGTGACCAAGCAGGACATCCTCGGCTACATCGAAAGAGCTCCAACCGCTGCGCCCACGCGCGACGCACCACGCACCACGCAGGTCGGTTCCGTTGAGCATGCGAGCGTCGAACCGTGGCCGGGCGACCGCGTCGAGCCGTGGTCCAAAATCCGCAAGATCACCGCCGACCACATGGTGATGTCGAAGCGCGTGTCCGCGCACGTCGCAAGCTTCTTCGAGGTCGATTTCACGCGCGTCGCACAGTTGCGCGCCAAAGCGAAGCAGTCCTACGCCGAGCGGGGCGTGACCCTCACGTTCCTCGCGTTCATCGCGAAGGCGTGTGGCGAGAATCTGCGAAAGCATCCCATCGTCAATGCCGCAGTGTCCGGCGACAGCACGATCTATCGTGCCGACGTCAACATCGGGATCGCGGTGGCGCTCGACTGGGGTCTCATCGTGCCGGTGATCAAGCACGCCGACGAGCTGTCGCTGATCGGCATCGCGCGCGCGATCAACGATCTCGGGGAGCGCGCCCGCACCAAGAAGCTGTTGCCCGACGACATTCAGCGCGGCACGTTCACGATCACCAATCCCGGCGGTTTCGGGCCGTTTGCCGGCATTCCCATCATCAACCAGCCGCAGGTGGCGATTCTCGGCGTCGGCGCGATCGAGAAACGCCCGAAGGTCGTGGCCGGGGCCGACGGCACGGATTCCATCGCGATCCGCACGATGGGGATGCTCACGATGTCCTACGATCATCGCGTCGTGGACGGCGCGGACGCTGACAAGTTCTTGGCCGACGTCAAGAAACTGTTGCAGGAATTTCCCGAGGGAGCGGTGTGAAGATGCCGAAAGTCCTGACCGCCGCGCGTGTGCGCGTGCCTAGCCAGAACGAGACGGAGTACGTCAACACGCTGCGCGAGCTGAGTCAGTTTGCCGAAGCGCGCGGCCAGCGGATTTGGCTGTACCGGAATGCGAAGGATCCGCGGCTGTTCATCGAGTTCTCCGAGAGCCCGACGGAGATGTCGCACCGCGCTCAGGCCTCGCGGCTACCGGAAGAGATCAAGCTGGAGAAGCGCCTCCAGGCGCTGGCGACCTACGCGCCCGACGCGTGGGAGCTGTGGAGTGAGGTTCCCGTCGCCACCACGTCGCAGGCATAATCCATGGCCCGACGCACCATCGAGGTAGACGGCGAGCGCTGGGAGATTTACCCCTCGGGCCGGGTGACCGTCTACGGCCGCGATCAGTTCGGCCTGATCTTCGAGTACGGGACCGGCCCCCAGCGTCGCCGTCGGGTGACGCACTTCGCGCCGCTCGGGGCCCGCTCCCCGGACCGTGCCTTCCTGGAGCTCTCCGACCGCGAGCTGCTGGAGCTGTTCCGCCAGTCGCAGCCGGCGTGGACCGCCCCCGAGGTCCATTACGCCGCACATTGACCTGCATTGTCATTCGACGGCCTCGGACGGCGAGTGCGAGCCACAGGAAGTGGCGCGCCGCGCCCGCGCGGTTGACCTGGCGGCGATCGCGCTCACCGATCACGATACCACCGATGGCGTTGCGGAAGCCACGCAAGAAGGGGCGAGGCTCGGCGTGCGCATCATTCCGGGCTGCGAATTCAGCGTGCGCGCGCCGTGGGGCGAGCTCCACGTCCTCGCGCTGTTTCTGCCGCATGCGCACGAGGGTCTCCAGACCTTTCTCCGCGACACGCGCGCCGCGCGCCGCCGGCGAGGCGAACAGATCGTGGCCAAGCTGCAAGCCCTCGGCGTCGCGATCGAGCTGGAAGACGTCCAGGCGCAGCTCCTGGGAGGCGACGGCGGGGCGCTGGGCCGGCCGCACGTGGCGCGCGCGCTCGTCGACTGCGGCGCGTGCGACAACATCAGCGACGCATTCCGGCGTTACCTGGGCCGCGGCCGGGCGGCGTACGTCGAGAAGCCGCTGCCCAAGCTCGGCGAGGTCACCGCACTCGTGCACGACGTGGGTGGGCTCACCGTGGCGGCGCATCTGGGCGATCACGGCACCGAGGCCCAACTCCGCATCTTTCAGGACCAGGGACTCGACTGTGTCGAGGTCCGCCACCCCAGTCACGCGCCCGCCGTCGAGCAGCGGCTGATGCGCTTCGCCGAGCGGCTGGGACTCGGCATCACGGGAGGGTCGGACTGGCACGGCGAGAGTGAGTACGGGGAGTCGCACGCACCACTCGGTGGTATGCGCGTCCCCGATACCTGGCTGGAACCGCTCGAGCATCGCCTCGAGCTCACAACGAGGCAACGGGATGAGCGAGCCGCTTCCGATCGGCAGTAAAGCCCCCGCGTTCAAGGCCCAGGCGTCGGACGGCCGCACCTACGCACTCGGCGATCTCTTGAAGGACGGGCCGGTCGCGCTGGTGTTCTATCCGGGCAACAATACGCCCGGCTGAAACCGCCAACTCTCCGCCGTGCGCGATGAGATCAAGAAGTTCCAGTCGGCAAAGATGCAGCCGTTCGGCGTAAACCCCGCGAGCGTCGAGAGCCATCGCGGCTACGTCGAGAAGATGCAGTTCAACTTTCCCTTGCTCTCCGATCCGGAGCGCACGATCGCCGGCGCGTACAATGCGCTCAAAGAGGACGGCGCGCGGATTCAGCGTACCGTCTATGTGATCGGCCGCGACGGCACGGTCCGCTTCGCGCAACGCGGCGCACCGCCGGTCGACGACATCGTCCGTGCCCCCTGACCTGCGCGGGAAAGTCGCGCTCGTCACGGGCGTGGGCCGGGTCGGACAAATCGGCCACGCGGTGGCGCGCGGCCTGGGCCGCGCCGGTGCGAAGCTGCTGCTCGCCGACGTGAACGCCGTAGGGCTCGCGGACCGCATCAAGGAGTTCGCGGCGGACGGGATTACCGCCAAGGCGTCTGCCGGCGACTTGACCCAACCAGAGACCGGGCGCGCGGCGGCGGCCGCGGCGCAGGCGCACTACGGAGGCCTCGATATCCTCGTGAACGTGGCGGGGGGATTCTTCAGCTACGGGCCGTTCACCGAAGTGAAGGCCGAGATCCTCGACCGCGAGCTGGCTGTCAATTTCAAGACCGCGTTCTACATGTGCCAGGCAGCCGTACCGTTGCTGCTCGCGCGCGGTGGCGGATCCATCGTCAACTTCGCATCGATCGCGGTGGTCCGGCCCCTCATGCACATGTCGGCCTACAGTGCGGCGAAATCGGCGGTCGCCGGGCTCACGCGCGAACTGGCGCGCGAGTATCGAGACGCGGACATCCGCGTCAACGCCGTTGCGCCTGCGACCGTCCGGACGGCGGACAATGTCGCGCAGATGGGCGACTCCAAAACACCGTTCGTTGAGCTGGACGACGTGGTGAATACCGTTGCCTTTCTCGCCAGCAACGAGGCCGGCGCGATCACCGGGCAGATCGTCCCCATTACCGGAAAAGCGTACTAGTGCAGCTCGAGGGCGCAGCCGCGCTGGTCACTGGAGCCGGGACGCGGATCGGGCAGGCGATCGCGATCGGATTGGCGCAGTCCGGCTGCGACGTGGCGATCCACTACCACGGCTCGGCGAAGGGTGCGGAAGAGACCGCGCGAGCCGTGCGGAGCGCGCGTCGGCGCGCCGAGCTGGTCCAGGCCGATCTCACCGACGCCGCCGCCGCGCGCGGGCTTGCGGATCGGGCCGCCCGCGCCCTGAAACGGCTCGACGTCGTGATCAACTCGGCCGCGATCATGGTGCGCGAACCGGTGGAGACCGTGACCCCCGAGAGCTGGGATGCGACCCTCGACCTCAACTTGCGCGCGATGTTTTTCGTCTCACAGGGTGCCGTCCCGCATCTGCGACGCGCCAAGGGGAAGATCGTGAACATCGCCGACATCGCGGGGATGGAGCCGTGGCCGGCCTACGTCCCGCACTGCGTCAGCAAGGCCGGCGTCATCATGCTGACCAAAGCGCTGGCTCGGGCGCTGGCTCCAGACGTCGCCGTCAATGGCGTCGCACCGGGCGCGGTGCTCCTACCGGAGGACTGGGACGAGCAGGCACGAGAACATATTCGCAGCACGACACCGCTGGAGCGTCTGGGGTCCCCGGATGACGTCGTTGCCGCGGTGCGGTTCCTCCTGGCCGGCACCGACTACGTCACGGGTACCGTGCTGGTCGTCGACGGAGGGAGACTCATCCGCTGAGGGACGTCGTCGTGGTCGGCGGGGGATGCTATGGCACCTTCTACGCGTCCCAGCTCGCGAAGGCCAAGGCGCGCGGGAAGACGGATTACCGCACGGTCATCGTCGTGGATCGGACTCCGGACTGCCAGGCGAAGCGCGAGCTTGGCGAAGCCTCGGATCGCAGGTTCGTCACCACGGACTGGGTGTCATTTTTCGACGAATGGCTTTCCGACGCCCGACGTACGACGCACGACGCACGCGATGATCAGGTCGTTCCATCTCCCCACATGCCGCACCTGATGTTCGAATGGGTCCTGCGGCGCGCGCGCGCCCGCTGGCCGAACCGCGCCGTCTCGGTCGAACCGGTCCCCGGAGACTTCCCGACGCCGTACGACCGGCCGAGCAGCGCGGATCACACCCGCTACGTCTCCTGGGCGGACTGGATCTGTCCCACGCATTGCATCGAGCCGGCGTTGTGTCCGGCGATCGGCGCCCCGCGCACCTGGGAGATGGCGGATTCGGTGCGCGAGCTGGCGGCGCGGTTGCGTGCCTCGGGCCGGCCGCTGAGCGGTCCGGCATTGTTCGTATGCAAGCATCAGGTCTTTGGCGTCGGGATGTTCTCGGCGGATGCGGTGCGCGCCGGGGACCGCATCGTGCAGGAGGCGGGCTCGACGAACGCTCCCGCGGAGATTCTAGTCGGGACGATTTCGAGCTGTCATGGGGCGCTGAATTTGCTACGGCTTGGAGACCTGTCGTCGGTTATCAGTCATCGGTCTTCAGACTGATGACCGATAACCGACAACCGACAACCGACAACCGATGACCCCCGACGAACGTCACCGCTACCTCGAGCACGCCCGGGGGTTATTTAACAGCGGCGAGTTTTGGCTTGCACACGAAGCGTTGGAAACAGTCTGGCGTTCTATTATTAAGGAAGACGAGGCGCGCGTGTGGCAGGGGCTCATTCAGGCCGCCGCAGCGCTGCTGCATCAGGCCCGCGGGAACCGTCACGGCACCGTCGTCGTTGGAGCGGCGGCGCTGGAGAGACTGGCCGGGCCGCAGCGATCCGACATTGAATTCGAAACCGTAACGTTTCGCGCGCATCTGGCGCGCGCCCTTGCGGGGGAGGGTGACCCCCCGCGACTGGAATTCCGGGACGCATGACGAACCGTACCGCACTCATCTACGACGTGGTCATCGTGGGCGCAGGCCCGGCGGGGCTGTGTGCCGCGCTGTACGCGCACCGCGGCATGCTCACCGCGGTCACGATCGAGCGCGGCGCGCCGGGTGGAGAGCTGCTGAATACCGATCTCATCGAAGACTACATCGGCTTCGAGAGCATCAAGGGCTGGGAGCTCGCGCAGAAGATGACCGAGCACGCCAAGAAGTTCGGCGCCGAGATCGTGACCGATACGGTCGAGCGGATCAGCCGGGACGCCGACGGCTGGTTCGACGTGCAGACCGCGCGAGGCGACACCTACCGCAGCCAGGCGGTGATCCTCACCGCCGGTGGAACACCCATCAAGCTCGGCGTGCCGGGCGAACGAGAATATGCGGGAAAGGGTGTCTCGTATTGCGCGGTGTGCGACGGCGCGTTCTTCAAGGGTGAGCGCCTCGCCGTCGTCGGGGGCGGCGACGCCGCCGTCGAGGAAGCCGACTACCTCACGCGTTACGCGAGCAAGGTGCACCTGGTACATCGTCGCGATGAATTCCGTGCCTCCAAGCTGCTGCAGGAGCGTGCTTTTACGAACCCCAAGATCGAGATCATCCGCAACACCGTCGTGCCCGAAATCGTCGGGAACGCGAAGGGCGTCACCCATGCGGTGCTCGAAGACAACGCGACTGGTGCACGCTCGAATTTGGACGTCGGCGGAGTGTTCATCTTCGCCGGGTTCAAGCCCAATACCCAGCTGGTGGAGGGCCACGTGGACCACGATGCGGGCGGCTATCTCATCACCGACAACCGCATGATGACGTCGATGGCGGGACTGTTCGCCGCCGGCGACGTGCGCAGCCAGGTCACGCGGCAGATCACGACGGCGGTGGGCGACGCGACGACCGCGGCGATCGCGGTCGAGAAGTACCTCAAGTCACTGCGTGAGCAGCAGGGCGACGGCACAGGCACGACGTGAAGATCGTTCCGATTCCCAACGGCATGTTCGCCGAGAACTGCTATCTCGTCGTCGACGAACAGGCCGGCGAGTGCGCCATCGTGGATCCCGGCGAAGAGGCCGGATTGATCCTGCACAAGGTCGAGGAAACGGGGGCGAAGCCGGTTGCCATTTGGCTGACCCATGCGCATATCGACCATGTCCTCGGCGTGCCGAGGATCGCGGCGGAGACGGGCGTTCCCGTTTGGCTCCATCCCGCCGACCGGCCGCTCTATGACGCGGTGCCGGACCAAGCCGCGTGGTTTGGGCTCGAGCCGCCCGAGTCGCTGCCCGCTCCCGATCAGGACCTGGCGCACGGCACGCGGCTGACGGTCGGTGGTTTGAGTTTTGAGGTCCGGCATGCGCCCGGTCACTCGCCGGGGAGCGTGTGCCTGGTCGGGCCGGGAGTCGCGCTCACCGGTGACGTCCTGTTCGCCGGATCGATTGGCCGGACAGACCTGCCCGGTGCTGATTTCGAGACCCTAATCGCGAGTATCGAGCGCGAGTTGCTCCCGCTCCCCGATGATACCATCCTCTACAGTGGACATGGACCCGAAACGACCATCGGACGGGAGCGCCAAACCAATCCCTTCCTCACCGGCGTCCCCCGGATCGGCTAAGCCGCGACCGCGGTGCCTGCGGTGCGGCGCCGAGGTCCAGCCGAAGCCCTGGGGCTGCAAGAACCCGTGTCGGAATTGCGGGTTCCTCTATCCGCTCGGCGATTGCTCCGATTGAATCACGCTCTCGCCATTCTGCTGCTGGCGGTGGACTGCGTCGCGCGGGCGTGGCGCATTCAGCTCGCGAGTTGGGCAGCAGGCGGCCGACTCGAGTTTCGTGATGCCCTGCGCTTGAACCTATACGGCGAGGCGGCGTCGACCTTCACTCCGAACCGACTGGGCGGAGAGCCCGCGCGCTTCCTCGGCATGACGTGGTCCGGGCTGCGCGTGGTCACCGCGCTCGTGGCGCTCGGCGTGGAAGTGGCGGCCGAGTGGCCGGTGTTCGGCATCGTCGCGCTCGCGCTCGCCGCCTACTACGTCCCTGACTGGAGCCAGGCGGCGGACCGGTTCCTGTCTCACAGTCTGGCCCGCGACCTGTTGGGCATCGAGCTCATCGTCCTCGTGGTGCTGATCGTCATCTGGGCGCTACAGCGGCTGGTGCGGCCCGGTGCGATCCGGCATCGTGTGCGACGGCAATGGCGCGTCGCCTTGGCGCACGTCCGGCGAGCGCCGTGGTGGGTGTTGTTCGTGGGCGCGCTGCTCACGGTCATTAGTCTTGCCGCGCGCGCGCTGATATTGCCGGCGCTCGCGTGGGGTCACCCGAGCGCACCACCGTTCAGCGTGATGCTCTTTGGCTCGCTCGCTCTCCTGCATGCGCCGCTCGTCGTGCCGTTGCCGTCGGGCGGTGGCGGCATCGAGGTCGCCTTCCTCTCGGGGTTCGCCGGCGATTTCGGCCCGGGGCATCAGGTAATGATGCTGTTGGAATGGCGGTTCTACACGACGATTGTGCTGACGATACTGGGCATGTACCTGCTGGTGCGGACGCACGGGGCGAGGGCCGCGAAAGAGCTGTTTACCGTCGGTTGGTTCCGGCGGCGCTAGCGAGGACCGATTCCATGGGCGATTCTTGGCTCGAGACTAACGGGATGGTGACGGCGGTGAATCAAACGAATCAGACGCGCATCGAGCGTGATCCGCTGGGCGAGATGCCCGTGCCCGCGGAGGCGCTCTGGGGCATCCAGACCGAGCGCGCGCGGCAGAACTTCCCGATCTCCAACCTCCGACCCCTTTCCGCCTTCGTAGACGCCGTCATCCTGATCAAGAAAGCCGCCGCCCTGACGCACAAGGAAACCGGCCGCCTCGACGCCAAACTCGCGGACGCCATCGTGAAAGCCGCGGACGAGGTGCTCGCCGGCGGGCATCGCGAGCAGTTCGTCGTCGATCCCTACCAGGCGGGGGCCGGCACGTCGCACAACATGAATTGCAACGAGGTGCTCGCGAATCGGGCCAACGAGCTGCTGGGTGGGAAGCGCGGCGAATACAAGCCGGTGCATCCGAACGATCACGTCAACATGGCGCAATCGACGAACGACGTGATCCCCACGGCGATCCGCCTCGGCGCCTTGATGCAGCTGGCAGCGTTGGTCGAATCGCTCACGCGCCTTGCGCGGGCGTTCGCGGCCAAGGGCAAGGCGTTCGACGGGATCGTGAAGTCGGGCCGCACACACCTGCAGGATGCGACTCCGATCCGGCTCGGCCAGGAATTTGCGGCGTACGGACACACCGTCGAGCGCAACCGCGACCGCCTCGCGCGCACGGCGGACGACCTGCGCGATCTGGGGATCGGCGGAACGGCCGTAGGCACCGGACTCAACGCCGAGCCGCAATATCCGGCGTTGATGCTCAAGCACCTGCGGGCGATGACGAGACTCGAGCTGCGCGAGGGGAAGGATCGCGTGCAACTGATGCAGTCGATGGGCGACGCGACGGCCTTCTCGGGTGCGGTGCGTACCTACGCCGCCGATCTCGGCAAGATCGCGAGCGACTTGCGGCTGTTGGCGTCCGGACCGCGCACCGGTCTCGCCGAAATCGTCCTGCCGGCGGTGCAGCCGGGCTCCAGCATCATGCCCGGGAAAGTGAATCCGTCCATCCCTGAGATGGTGAATCAAGTCTGCTTCCAGGTGATCGGGAACGACGTGACCGTCACGGCCGCCGCGGAGGCGGGACAGCTCGAGCTCAACGTGATGATGCCGGTCATCGCGCACAATCTGTTGTTCTCGATGACCATCATGACCAACGCGACGCGCGTGTTGGCGGAGCGCTGCGTCGATGGGATCGAAGCCGACGCGACCCAGGCGGCGCATTGGCTCGAGCGCAGTCCGGCGCTCGTCACCGCGCTCGCGCCCAAGATCGGGTATGCGGAGGCCGCGAAACTGGCGAAGGAGGCTGTCGCGAAGAACGTCACCGTACGGCAGCTGGTGATGGAGAAAGGAATCCTGAAGGGAAAGGAGCTCGATGAGGTCCTGGACTTGCGGGCGATGACGGAGCTGGGCGTGCCGGGCGAGCGTAAATAACTCTCATATCGGAGACGCACCCTATGAACAGCTGGATCGTTGCCGGTCTGATCGCGGGCGTCGTCGCGTACCTGGTCGACTGGGTCTTGTGGACCAAGGTGTTCACCACCGGGCTCGACGCATTTGCTCAGCAGATGACGCCCGAGGAGATGAAGCGCTTCATGGGTCCCGCGATGGCGAAGTCGGCGATACTGGCGCTGGCGTTCGGCGTGCTGCTCGCCTGGCTCTACGCCCGCTTTCGCGGCGCGCTGTGGGTTCAGGGCGGAGGCGTCTTCGCGGGAATGGAATTCGCCACGGTGCTGTGGCTCCCGATTTGCCTCGCCATGGTCGGCAGCAGCGTCTGGTACGTCAAAGCGAAGTCGTTACAGATGGCCACCTGCTGGGCCTGGCTGATTCGCATGAATGCGGCCGGGATCGTGGTCGGGTTACTCATGAAGTGACCCTAGTCACGGCACCTGCGGGCGCGAAGGGTAGAAGTTTTCTTCATGCGTACTCTGACGATGGTCCTCATCGCGCTCGCAGTTGCCGGCAACGCCGCGGCGCAGCGCCGCGCCCGCATCGGTCCCACGGTCTCATCCATCTCGATCGAAGACGGTGCCGGCGGCAGCCAATCCTTCACGTCGTTTGGCGCCACAGTGGCATTTCTCTCCGGCGACGACGGCGAGATCGGCGTCGGGATCTCCCGCTACGGCAATCTCTCGAGCAGCAGCTGCGTCCGGCAGATGACGTTTGTCGGGTTCGAGTCGAACTACTATCCCATCGGGGCGAAAGGCGTCGCGCCATTCGCGTCGAGCGCGGTTGGGTTGGCACGCGTGCTCGACCAG
>WNGI01003904.1_pt1 | contig 17543 bp, 17 predicted proteins | sample 5400621 | NCBI WGS metagenome assembly WNGI01 (sample SAMN13153374, study PRJNA577476) | soil metagenome | isolation source: 20 cm soil or saprolite under Garry oak tree replicate 1 | place: USA:California | collected 2016-06-15 | reverse complement strand
TGTCCACCACCCCACGAAAACGCTCCGCGTCCGTGCCCGTTGGCAACGACCGCGCGAAACCCGAGACGCTCCACGTTTCCGCGGGGACCCCGGATGCGTCGCCGATACAACACCGGTATCGGCTCCTCCTCCGCCTTGCCGGACCGACGCCTGGACGCCGCGAGCATCCACCAAGATCCACGGGACACCCCCTAGCTGCGCTCACCCAGCTGGGCCGACCTGCGCGGGGGACTGCGGCAGACCGTGCGGATCGCGGCCGGCGGCGTCGTGCTGGAGGCCGATGTCGTGGTGCCGGAGTCGGCGCGCGGGGTGCTGCCCTTCGGGCACGGCAGCGGGCACGGTGGATGTCCGAGCCGGGCCGGTGGCCCCGACGTCTCTGCTGAGCGGCACTGGAGAGGTGCCGGCGGAGAGGAGAGATCATGAAGTACATGATCATGCTGTACGGCTCGCAGCAGGACTACGACGTCCTGGCCGGGAAGCCGACCGACAAGCCGGCCATGTCCGCGGAGGCCGTCGCGGCGATGCATGCGTACATGGAGTCCTTCCACAAGAACCTGGTCGTGTCCGGGGAGCTCGTCGACGCCCAGGGTCTGACCGCTCCCGTCCACGCCAGGAGGGTCCAGCTGCAGAACCGGGTTCCGGTCGTGACCGACGGGCCGTACCCCGAAACCCAGGAGGTCCTCGCCGGCTACACGATCGTCGAGTGCGAAAGCTTCGATCGGGCGACCGAGATCGCCGCGGGCCTGGTGAACCCGGACGCGGCCGGCGAATATGTCGACGTGCGGCCGATCCTGGACGGCATCGGCGACCTGCAGGCGTAGTCACTGCCGTGACTAGTGACAACGTCGAGGGCCTGCTGCGCCGGCTGGCGCCGCAGGTCCTCGGCGCGGTGGTACGGCGTTACGGGCATTTCGACACCGCCGAGGACGCGGCGCAGGAGGCGCTGCTCGCGGCCGCCCTGCAGTGGCCGAAGGACGGCATCCCGGACAATCCGCGAGGTTGGCTGATCACGGTCGCCTCGCGCCGGCTGACCGACCTGCTACGCAGCGAGCAGGCTCGCCAACGCCGGGAAGACATCGTCGCCCGCTGGATACTGCCCGACCAGTGGCTGGCGCCCGCCGCCGACAGGCCGCCGGCCGAGTCCGACGACACACTCATCCTGCTGTTCATGTGTTGTCACCCCTCGCTGTCGCCGGCATCGCAGATCGCGCTGACCTTGCGGGCGGTTGGCGGCTTGACCACCGCGGAGATCGCCCGCGCGTTTCTCGTGCCGGAGCCGACCATGACCCGACGCATCAGCCGGGCCAAGCAGCGCATCAAGGACAGCGGTATTCCCTTCGGCATACCCCCAGACCCGGAGCGCATCGAACGGCTCGGCGCGGTTCTCCACGTGCTTTACCTGATCTTCAACGAGGGCTACGCCAGCACGTCAGGGCCGAGCCTGCAGCGCGGTGAGCTGTCGGCTGAGGCCATCCGACTGGCCCGCATGGTGCACCGCCTGCTGCCCGATGATGGCGAGGTGACCGGGCTGCTTGCGCTCATGTTGCTCACCGACGCGCGCCGGCCGGCACGTACCGGGCCGGACGGCGGGTTGATCCCGATGGCCGAGCAGGATCGACGCCGCTGGAACGCGGGCTACATCGCCGAGGGCGTGGCGCTCATCACCGCCGCGCTTCCTCGGGGGACAACCGGTCCATACCAGCTCCAGGCGGCGATCGCCGCGATCCACGACGAGGCGCCACGTGCGGAGGCGACCGACTGGGCGCAGATCATGGCGCTGTACGAGCTGCTGATGCAGACCTCCGACAATCCCGTGGTGAGGCTGAACCATGCCGTCGCGGTGGCCATGGTCCGCGGCCCGCGCGGAGGGCTCGACATGCTCGGAAAGCTCGAGACCGATGAGCGGATCGCCGGGGACCACCGGCTGCACGCGGTCCGCGCGCACCTGCTGGAGATGGCAGGTGACCGCGCGGCGGCGCGCGACTCCTACCACGCGGCGGCCCGGCGAACAACGAGCCTCCGCAGCAGCGCTACCTGCACGCCCGAGCCGCCCGCCTCACCGACGACCAGTGAGCTGTCCGGGCGCCGGTCAGCCGTCTGACCCGCGCGAGGTGGCGTCCTACCCGCGCGGCGGCAACTGCTGCAGGGCCCAGGCGTTGCCGTCCGGGTCGCTGAACGTGACGAACGAGCCCCGCGCGTTCAGCCCTGCGGAAGGGACTAATTCGGTTGGACGGTAGCCGTGGCCGTGTCCGGCGGCTACATTGGACTGTCCAAACTCGACGGGGGGCGACGATGAGTCATCCAGACGAGGAGCTCGTCCGGCGCGGATACGACGCGTTCAGCAAGGGCGACATGCAAACGCTGCGCGAGGTGTTTCATCCGGACCTGGTCTGGCACTCGCCCGGCCGCAACCAACTGTCCGGCGACCATCGCGGCGTCGATGCCGTGCTCGGGTTCTTCGGCCGCACGATGGAGCTGACCGGCGGGACGTTCCGTGTCGCGGTGCACGATGTGGTCGCAAACGACGAGCACGTGGTCGGTCTCAACTCGGTCGCCGCGGAACGGGGCGGCAGGACCCTACGGGACACCAACACCCTGGTGTTCCACGTGCGGGACGGCAAGGCCACCGAGGTCTGGCAGTTCTGGGCGGACCAGTACGCCGCCGACGAGTTCTTCGGGTAACACCGCGCCGTTCGCGCTGGCCAGCCCACCGGCTGCCGGCGGCCGGGGCCGGCTTCGGCGAGAGCGAGCTGGACGCGGCCGACGCCGACCTCAGTGGCGTGGCGCCCATCCGTACCACCGCCGCCGGCGCCGGGGCGGCGGGGTGGGGCGCGGTCGGGTACAGGCCTCGCACGACTCGCGTCCGCATGCGGCGGCCGGTGATCCCTCGGCCAGGATGCGGACGGCCTCTTCGACGTACTCGTCGGAGAGCCCGCGGATGAGGTCCTCACGGCCCTCGGCGACGGCCGCGTTGACCTTCCAGACGTAGTCGTCGTGCAGCTCATGCAGTCGGACGGTCTGCTCCGGGTCGGCCGGCATGGTTCGCCTCCGGCGGGGGTCTGCGCCGACTCCCACCGCCAGTGTCCGCCTCCGCGGCCCGGCCGTCGACCGCCGGTGGTCCGAATGGTGCGGGCTCCCGGTCCGTGCCGGGAGCCCGCACCGGTGCCGCCGCCATTGCCGCTCAAGGCCTGGCCAGCAAGGTGCTGTCCCACAGTAGGCCCGGCCGAAGCCGCGCACCGGCCGGCTCCGACCGGACCGGCTGTTGCGCGGCGATCTGTTCGCTGACATGCGTGCCGGTGCCGGCACCGGCCCCGCGGCGAGGAAGTCCTCGTCCACCAACCGCGTCATACGCGACACCGATGGTGTTGCGGGAGACCGCCAGCCGGGTCGCCAGTTCCCGGGTGGACGGCAGCTCCTGCCCGGGCCGCAACCGACCATTCAGGACGGCCGCCCGGATCTGCCGGTAGATCCGACCCGACAGGTCCCGGCCGCCGTCCAGACCGACATGAAGCTCCACGCCGCAGAGCGTAGGGACGACGGCGGGGGCACCATCCGGTCCGGATGGGCCGGAGCCGGGCCGGCGCACGACGCCAGCCCGGCTCCGGTGAGCGTCAGACCGTCGAGGTCGAGTCGTAGTTGGCGTACTCGCCGTTCAGGCTGACGATGCGCGGCGTCCACGACGTGCCGCTGACCGCTTGGATCTTGCGGGCGGCCCCGCTGACTGTCCGCAGCGCCTCAGGCGCGGTGACCCCCTTGTTGATGCGGGCGGCGATGGCGCCGCTGACGCCTGCGGCGGAGAACGAGCTACCACTCCACCTGGCCCAGCCGTTGAATCGCACCGGGCGGTGATCGAGTTCCACCAGCGCGTCGAGGTAGGTGCTCACGACGCCCTCGCCCAGCGCGATCAGATCGATCCATTCCGCGTCGCGCGGGGTGAACGACGCCACCGTTCCCGTCTGGGTGCTCGCGCCCACCGCAACGACCTCGGGCAGCGCCGCCGGGTAGACCGGCCCGTTTGTGGTCGCACCCTGCCCGTCAACGGCCTGCCCCGGGTTCTCGGCGCCGTGGTTGCCAGCAGCGGCCACGACCACCACCCCCGGGGGGACCTTGTTCACGGCCGTCCTCAGAACGAGCGGCTCGCCCCCGTCCTCGGTCTGGCAGAGCAGCGAGAGGTTCAGGATGTCGATACCCGACCGACCCAGCGTCACGATCTCCTTCGCTACGTTCCAGGCGTACGCTCCCCGCCCGCCGGTCCCAAGGACTTGCCGCACCCGCACCGTCGCGGAGGGGGCCTGGGCCAGGATCAGCCCGGTCACGAAGGTGGCGTGGCCATCCGCCGGCGCGTACACGGGCTGCCGTGGCAACTGCTGTTCCGGGTCGGCGACCCACCCGCCTTCGAGCCAGGGATGCGGGGCGATGTAGGTGTCCAGCACGCCGACCACGACGCCCGCCCCGGCGCCCGCCTTGCGGGCGGGAAGCTGGTCGGTGGCTGCCACTTTGCTCGGCTCACCGCCGCCGCTGTGGTGGACGGCCCCATCGCCGCCGAAGACCGGCCCCAGGAACCGGTTCTTGCCGATGGTAGGCGACCACCCACCATGCCTGGCCTTGAAGTGCGCCCGCAGTGCGGCCAGGAGGGGATCGAGGTCGTGCACGCCGGTGGACTGCGGCGCGTTCTTCGAGTACTCGGGGCCCGCCCCATTCTCCAGCCAGGCGGCGGCGGTCTTCACGTTCTGGACCTGCAGCAGCGCGAGGCCGAGTTCCTCGCTCGACTCGCTCTCGCCCAGCGTCGCGCCAGCCTGGCGGAGCACCTCCTCAACCCGCTCCCGGTGCGGCGTCGCGACCAGGATCTCGTCCCGTTTGTACCGTGCGTTGTTCCTGCCTTCGACGTAGTCGGGTTCGGTCACGGTCTTCCCCTCGCTCTACTCAACGTCCTCGTGGATGCCCGGATGGGCAAGCAAGGCCTGCACCTCGGACGGTCCAGCCCGCCGCCGTGATACCGCCGTCGGCGATCCGTTCCGCCGCGGCTGCGGCAGTCGGCACAAAACGGGATGAGGAACTCGCGACGCGAGGAGATGTATCGGGCGGACCCCGTTGACGCACATTCCGTACGAGTGAAGTCTGAGCGCGACGCGTCAGGGGGAGGCCCGGATGGGTTTGGAGCAGTCCGCGTCCGAAGCGCTCCGGCTCGTGACCGTCTCGCCGATGGACGCGCGGACGTTGGCCGGCGACGTGCTGAAGGCGGCCCGTGGCGGGGGCAACTGGGGCGCGGTGAGCGTCGCCGAGCGTGCCCTCGGTCTGGTGGCGCTGCATCGGAACGACCTCGATCTCGCCATCAGCCGGCTGCGCGCGTCGGTCGCGGCGGGCCGCCGGGCGGGAGCGCCCCGCTACGTCGGCGAGGCGCGGGGGAGCCTGGCCTCCGCGTTGGTGCTCCGCGGCCGACCGTCCGGGGCGTTCCGGGAGATCGAGTCCGCACTGCGCGACCTCGACGGCCTCGCGGCGGCCCGCGCGCTGACCCAGCGCTCGGCGATCCTGCAGGAAATGGGCCGTGTCGACGAGGCTCTGGAGGACCTGCGCCGGGCGTTGCCGACGCTGCGCCGGTCCGGGGACGTGCAGTCGGTCGCCCGCACCCTGTGCAACCGAAGTCTGCTGCTGGTCCGCCGACATGCCCTCGCCCAGGCCGAGGCGGACCTGCTGGCTGCCCGCGAACTCTGCGAGCGGCACGGCCTCGAGCTGTCCGGCGTGTACGTGGAGCAGAACCTCGGATACGTGAAGGCGCAGCGCGGTGACGTGCCTGCCGCGCTGCATCAGTACGGGCTGGCCGAGGCCGGCTACCGCAAGCTCGGGCTCGGGCTGGAGGTCGGCACGCTCCTCGTCGACCGCGCCAAGCTGCTGCTGTCCGTCCGGCTGATCCGGGAGGCCCGCGCCGCGGCGGAAGCGGCGGTGAGCGCGTACGAACGGCAGCACCGGGACGTCCACCTGCCCGAAGCGGAACTCGTGCTTTCCACCGTTGCGGTCGTGGAAGGCGACAGCGCGACGGCGTTGCTGGCCGCCGAGCGCGCTCTCACCGAACTACGCCGGCTCGGCCGCCGCGAGTGGCTGCCGCTCGCGCGGTACGCCCGACTCCAGGCGCTGGTCGCCGATAACCCGACCGGGGTCCGCCCGACGGACGCTCGCCGGATCGCGGAGGGCCTCCGGTCGGCGGGCTGGACGGTGCCCGCGCTGGAAGCCCGGATCCTGGCCGGTCAGCTGGCGTTGCAGCGCGGTCAGCATGCCGCGGCCCGGCGGGACCTGAAACTCGCCGGCCGCGCCCGCAGTTCCGGCCCGGCCGAGGTCCGGGTCCGGGCGTGGCTGTCCGAGGCGGTGCTGCGGCGAGCCGACGGCGACCGGCGGCGGGCGGTCTCCGCCCTGCGGGCTGGGTTACGGGTGATCGAGGAGCACCGGGCGACGCTGAGCGCCACCGACCTTCGAGCGCACGTGTCGATGCACGGGGGCGCGTTGACGCAGCTGGGCCTCCGGATCGCGCTGGAGGACCGCCGCGCCCGGGACGTGCTGGCCTGGGCGGAGCGAGGACGGGCGGGTGCACTACTTCGTAGGCCGCCCTATCCCCCGGACGACCCGGTGCTCGCCGCCCGCCTGTCGGAACTCCGGATCACGGTGACCGACATCCAGCAGCGCCGTAAGGACGGCCGGCCCGCCGGCTCGCTGGTGCAGCAACAGGTGCGGCTCGAACGGGCGATCCGGGACCACCGCCGGGAGTTCCCCGGCGCGGCGGCCGGCCTGGCGCCGCGGCCGAAGTCGGTAGGAGAGATCGTGTACCGGCTCGGCGATGCGGCCCTGATCGAGTACGTAGAGCTCGACGAGCAGTTGCACGCAGTCACCGTGGTAGCAGGACGGATCAGCCTGCACGCGCTGGGTCCGGCGTCGGCCGTACGGAACGAGATGGACTACCTGCCGTTCGCGCTGCACCGGCTCGCCAACGTCCGTACCAGGGCGGCGAGCCGCGCGGCGGCCGAGGCCGTGCTGCGGCGAGCGGGAGGCGTCTTCGACGACGTGCTCATCCGGCCGCTGGAACGCCACGTCGCGGACCGGCCACTCGTGATCGTGCCGAGCGCGGGACTGCAGTCCCTGCCCTGGTCGGTCCTGCCCTCCTGCGCAGACCGGCCGCTCGTCGTCAGCCCGTCGACGGCCCTGTGGCACGCGGCGGCCTGCCTCGCCGCGACGCCGACGCCCGCCACGGTCGTGGCAGTGGCCGGCCCGGAGCTGCCGGGAGCCGAGCACGAGGCGAAGGCGGTCGCCGCGCTGTATCCCGGCTCGGTGCTGCTCGCCGGCGGCGCGGCGACCGCGGCCCGGCTCTCGGCGGCCATCGACGGTGCCGGCCTCGTCCATCTCGCGGCACATGGTGCCGTCCGCGCCGACAACCCGCTGTTCTCCGCGTTGCTCATGGCGGACGGCCCCTTCACCATCTACGACCTCGAACGGCTCCGCCGGGCACCCCGCACCGTCGTGCTCGCCGCCTGCGACACCGGGCGCCAGCACGTGCTCGCCGGCGACGAGATCCTGGGCTTCACCGCCGCGTTGCTGGCCGGCGGCACCGCCACCCTGGTCGCGCCGGTGGTGCCGGTGCCGGATGTCGAGACCGCCCCCTTCATGCTGGCCTACCACGCCCACCTGCGCGCCGGTCGGTCACCCGCTGGAGCGCTGGCGAGCGCGCAGGCTGAGCTGCGGTCGGCCGATCCGGTGGTCGGCGCGAGCGCAGTGGGATTCGTCTGCCTCGGCGCGGGCCTGCGCGACGATGCGCCGCCGGCGGCTAGAGCCGCACCCAGTCGGTGACCACGCTCCGTCCGCCCACCACACAATCGAAGCGCACCGGTCCTGGGGCGGGCCGGGGCAGGACGAAACAACCCATGGAGTCGGCCGTGGTCTCGCTGGCCGTGCCGGCGAGCGTCACCAGCCGCACCTCTCCGGCCGTCGGAGGGACGAGTTGACCGACCACCTGATCGTCGGTGAGCTCGATCTCCACCGACAGCGAGTCGGCCTCGAACGCGACGATCCTGGGGCCGCCGCCCTGATCGCCGTCGCGCAGATGCAGTTCGTCGTCCAGGACCGAGTCGTACCGCACCCGAGCGAGCACGCGTCCGGTGCCGGCCGTCCGCCACCGGAACGCCGCCCGGCCCGCTCGACGGATGCCTTCGGGGACTGGTCCGACCTGCCGTGCCGCCCGAGCAGCCTCCGCGAGGAGGTCCTCATCGTCCCAGGGTCGCGTGGTCACGCTGCTCACCCTCCCGGTTCCCCGGCTCGCCTCTCGGCTCGAACAATGCCACCAGCGCGGGTGACGACCGCAGCCTGTGCAGCGCCCGCGCCCGCGTCGGCCCGATACTGCCCTTGGGTATACCCAACCGGCTGGCAATCTCGGCATACGGTATCGGTGGGTCCTCAGCCAACAGCAGCAGCAGCGCTCGATGGTGGTCGGACAGCTCGGCAAGCGCCTCCAGCAGAGCCTGGCTGCGTTCGACCCGGAGCAGTCGCTCGTCCACAGCGGCGTGGTCGACGCCCTCCCCGACGCTCAGGACGAGCGGATCGACCGGCTCCGAGCGTCGGTTGAGGCGGACCAGCCGGATGCACTCGTGCCGGGTGGTCGTGACCAGCCACATGGGCAACGCCCGGGGCTCCCGCAGCTCGTCGAGGTGTTCCACCAGTCGCAGCCACACAAGCTGGCTCACATCCTCGGCGTCCGTACCGAACAACCGGAAGCCGGCCGCAACCGACATGACGAGCGGAGCATACCGGTCGATCAACTCCTGCCAGGCCCGCTCGTCACCGGCGATGGCCGCTCCGACCAGGCTGGCAACATCCATCGACTCGCCGTCCACGCGGCACCTCCCCGCATCCCCGCGTCGACGCCGGTTCTGCATCCCCGTGGTGGCCCGCATGAAATCCGGATCGCCGTCCGGACCCCGAAGATACACCCGTTCAGGTGGACCTTCGCCCAAGGAAGGGCGAATTGCGGTCTCTATCACGGGTAGCCCAGGGGCTACCCGGCCACCGCACCGGCCGGACTCGCGACGGTCGCTACTGACCTGCCTGCAGGGTCGCAGCGGCGCTCGTCAGCGCTGTCACGTCGAACGTGCTGTCGGCGACCACGACGTCGTGGGTTCGGTAGAGGTCGATCTGCCTGTCGGCCACGGAAGGTCAGGTGGGTGGGGTACCGGGACCCGATCGTGCGGCCCAGTGCGCCCGGCGGCGTTCCCGGTAGCGGCGTTCGGGGTCGGTGAGGTCGCCGGCCAGCGATGCGGTGGTGGCTTCGACTGCTTCGGTGTAGCGGCCCTCGCGGGCGAGCAGCTCGGCGCGTACGGCGTGCCACCGGGGGCTGGGCGGGATGGCGTGCAGGGCGGCCAGTCCGGCGGCGGCGCCGGTGGCCTCGGCGACCGCGACGGCCCGGTTCAGCGCCGCTGCCGGGCTCGGCGCGACGCTCAGCAGCAGGTCGTAGAGCCGGACGAGCTGCGCCCAGTCGGTCTGCGGGTAGCTTGCCGCGCGGGCGTGTTCGGCGGCGATCGCCGCCTGGAGTTGGTAGGGGTCCGCGACGCCACCGGAGCGCCGCAGCGACGCGTCGAGCAGCGCGCGTCCTTCGGCGATGCGGGCGGCGTCCCACCGGGAGCGGTCCTGGTCGGCCAGCAGAACGACGTCGCCGGCCTGGTCGACCCGGGCCGGGCGGCGGGCCTCGGTGAGCAGCAGCAGCGCCAGCACGGCGGCCGGCATCGGCTCGTCGGGCAGCAGGTCGTGCAGCAGCCGGCCCAGCCGTACCGCCTCCGTGCAGCCGTCGACGTCGAACGCCGTCCCGCCGCCCAGCGGTGCGTGGCCGGTGGTGTAGAGGGCATGGATGACCCCGCACACGGCGGCGAGCCGAGCAGGCAGCTCGGCATCCAGCGGGACCCGGTACGGGATTCGGGCCGCGGCGATCTTCTGCCGGGTCCGGGTCAGCCGCTTGGCCATGGCCGGCTCGGTGGTCAGCAGCACCGCGGCGATCTGCGCCGTGGACAGCCCGCACAGGGTGCGCAGGGCGAGCGCCACCCGCGCGTCCGGGGACAGCGCGGGGTGGCAGCAGGTGAAGATCAGCCGTAGCTCGTCGTCGCGCACGACCCTGTCGGGTGGCAGGTCGGGTGTGGACAGTTCCATCAGCTCGGTCCCGTCCCGCTCCTTGTCCACCCGGGCACCCTCCCGGCGCAGAATGTCGATCGCCTTGCGCCGGGCCGCGACCGTGAGCCAGGCCCGCGGCTGCTCCGGCACGCCGGTACGCGGCCAGTCGGCCAACGCGGCCAGGGTCGCCTCCTGCACGGCGTCCTCGGCCACCGGCAGGCTGCCCACGGTCCGGACCAGGGTGGCCAGGATGCGCGCGCCCTCGACTCGGACGGTGTCGGCGAGCCGGTCGTAGGCCTCCACCACCGCGCGTCAGCTGCCCAGCGGGATGACCGGGCGGACCTCGACCGCCCCGTTCCAGGCAGCGGGCAGCTGCGCGGCCAGTGCGACAGCGGCGTCCAGGTCGGGCGCCTCCAACAGGTAGTAGCCGGTGAGCGCCTCCTTGGTCTCCGCGTACGGCCCATCCGCGGTGACCACGTCACCACCGCGGGCGCCGGTCACCCGCACGACGGTGGCCGTGCTGGTCGGATACAGCACCGCGCCGCCGTGGATGTTACCGGCGTTCTCCCGGCCGAAGCGGCGGTACTCGGCCATCTCGGCCGCCTGCTCCGGCGCCGACCAGTCCACGTCGGCGGTGTAGGTCAGAGCCAGGTACTGCGCCATGACGATGCTCCTCGGTCGCTGGCCGGGCCCGGTTGCCCGCCTCATCCAATGGACGAACGAACCGACCCGGGCCAGGACATCATCCGGCGGTTGCCGTCGACAACCCTGGCTGACCGGCCGCCGACCGCCGGCGGCGTCGGCACTGGCCGGCGTCGTCCGAGCACGGGGTCGGGGCCGCAGCCGCGCGAGTCGGCTACCCGGCCTGCACCCATTGCCCGCTTCGAGCGGGTTCGAATCCGAACAACGCCCGGGGCGTCTCCCACAGCACCGTGCGGCGATCCGTAGCGTCCGGGACCAGGTGTTCGACCAGGCGGAGCAGTGGTCCGTAGTCGACGCGTTCCGGGGCCCGCAGGAATGGCCAGTCCGAACCCCAGAGGCATGCGGTCACGCCGAAGGCATCGATCAGTGCGCGCACGTACGGCCAGGTGTCCCGGTACGGGTAGGGCTCGTGGGAGAACTTGACGTAGCCCGAGAGCTTGACGTACGCCCGTCCGGTCCGGGCCAGGGCGAGCACGGCCTGGAAGGCGGGCTGGTGGAGTCCGGCGTCGGGATCGGGGCGACCGCAGTGGTCGATGAGGATCCGCGCGCCCGACCGCCCGACCAGGGAAGCGAGCGACGACAGTTGGTCGCGCTCACCTTGGATGTCGACGAACATGTCGAGCTCGGTGAGTAGGGCCAGCAGTTCCTCGGTGTGTTCGTAGTAGTCGGCGCCGAGGGCGGTGGCATTGAAGGTGATGCCGAGAATGCCGGCATCCCGCAGTCGTTCGAGCTCGCCGCGCGACACCTCGTTCGGCACGACGGCCACCCCCCTGAAGCGCCCCTCGCTGCGGGCGACCGCGTCGAGGAGGCAGCTGCTGTCGCTCCCGTAGCCGGAGTTCGGGCCGACGAGCAACGCGTTCCGCACGCCGTAGGCGTCGAACACCTGGCGGAGCTGCTCGGCGTCGCCCAACTCCTGGCCGGACGGCACGTAGTGCGTGTCGGCCGCGAAAGGGAACCGTTTCGGGTCGAACACGTGATTGTGGCAGTCGATCTTGGGTTCGTCGTAGATGTTCAGGGCGACCCCCTGGGTCGTTCGCCATGCACCGGCGCACGCGGCCACTCCATCTGGCATCGACGTGCACAGTAAGCGGCGCCCGAACCACCGCAGGGAAGCCGTCTCACTCAGCGGAAGGGCCCGAGCAAAGACCGGACGCTGTGCGGTAGCAGCCAACAACCGCCACCGCCACCGCCACCATCCGCGGCGGCGGTCCGGGCGGGACGCGACGCGGCAGCCACTCGGACCGCGCGTCGGGTCAGCGGGACGAGCGGTCCTTGAGCCAGCCCAGCGCGGCGTCGGCGATCTCGGTCCAGCCGGAGTCGAACGTCAGCGAATGGCCTCGATCGGGGAATTCCCGGTAGTCGGTCACGGCGGGCGATTTGTGGTACTGCTTGCGGGTCGACCTGGTGATCGCGGCCGGGACAGTGTGGTCCTTGCCACCGGCGATCAGTAGTAGCGGTCCTCGGGTCGCGTTGCGGGTGTCGACCTTTGCCGGCGACCCCGGGACGAGGTTCGCGAAGGCGGCTTCGAACAGCGGCTTCCCGGGCGACGGGATGGTCCACCGTCGGTAGAGCTCGGCGGCCTCGTCGGCGGACAGCGTGTTGGCGAAGCCGTAGCGGAACTGTTCGGGCGTCAGCGAGACGGCGCGGTTGCGGTTGGCCGGGTTCCGCAGCGCGATCGAGGCGACCCGCAGCGCCGACGGGGGCAGGTAGATCACCCCCTTGATCGGTGCCGCGTCGATCGCCACCGCCGCCGCGGCAAGGTCCTGCCCCAGCAGTCGCTGCGCGATGAGGCCGCCGAACGAGTGGCCGATCACGATCGGCTTGGTGTCCAGCCCGCGGATGACCTGCGCGTAGTGGTCGACGACGTCGTTGATGCCCTTCCCGGCGACCAGCGCCGGCTGCGTGCGGGCTTCCTCGACCGTGCTCGGGGTGCCCGGCCAGCCCGGCGCGACCGGCGCGTAGCCCGCTGCCTGGAACCGCTCGCCCCAGGCGCCCCACGAGTCGGCATGCAGCCACAGACCATGGACAAAGACGACGGGCGTGCCTGTTGGAGTCATATTGCGCTGTCCCCTCTGTGCTGCCGGTCTCCTCAGCCGCCGGCGCCCGTCGGGCGGGCGGTAGCCAGCGGTCAGTCTGGCCCCTCCGGCGCACCCCTGTCACCAGCCGCCCTGTCACCAGCCGCCCTGTCACCAGCCGCCCTGTCACCAGCCGCCCTGTCACCAGCCGCTGACCGGCGCCCGGGTGGTGCTGCCCGCGGGTGGCGGGTGCCGTCCGACGCGGGTGCGGTGGGATGGTTGAGGGTGGTACCCGGCCAGCCGACCGCACCCACCCGGAGGGGGTGAAGCCCCGAGCCTGCGGGCTGACTGCGCACGCTGCTTCGGGCTGTGCTGTGTCGCGCCGGCCTTCTCAGCCTCGGCGGACTTCGCCATCGACAAGGACGCCGGGCAGGCCTGCCCAAATCTGCGACCGGACTTCCGCTGCGCCATTCACGACCGCCTCAGGCAAAAGGGCTTCCCGGGGTGCACCGTGTACGACTGCTTCGGCGCGGGGCAAAAGGTCGCCCAAGGCACCTTCGGCGGGCGGGACTGGCGGCGGACTCCGCATCTCGCGGCGCAGATGTTCCAGGTGTTCACGATCATGCGGCAACTCCACGAGCTGCTCTGGTATCTGACCGAAGCGCTGACGCTGCAACCGGCCCGCCCGCTCCACGGTGCGCTCGGCCGCGCGCTCGATGAGACCGAACGCCTCGCCCACAACGGCCCCGACGCTCTCGTGCAGGTGGACATGGCTACGCACCGACGAGACGTCGATGCCCTACTGCTACGCACCAGCGAACTCGTGCGAGCCGGAGCCCGGCGCCAGGAAATCGACCGCGGCGGCGCCGACCTCATCGGACAAGACCTCAGCCGGGCCGACCTGAGAGCCGCCAACTTGAGGGGGGCATACCTCATCGGAACTGACCTCAGCGGCGCCGACCTGAGAATGGCCGACCTCATCGGCGCGGACTTCAGAGGCGCTGACCTCAGTGGTGCCGATCTCACCGGGAGCATCTTTCTCACCCAGTCCCAGCTCGATGCGGCGAAGGGCGATATCGACACGAAGTTGCCGCCGTCGCTCACTCGCCCGACGCATTGGCCGCCTCCGGTCATGCCGCTCGTCCGGTGATGCCGGAAGCCGGTGGCGCCGCCAGTGCGCGATCGTCGGCCGTCTGCCACCGCAGGATTCCGGCGACCAGCACGGCAGCCGCAGCGGCGTCGCCGGACGCGATTCCGACCAGAAGCGACTCGTCCGACAAGCCCACGGCGGTGTACACGACATCGGTACCGTTCCGGTTCAGCCGGGCAGAATTCGCAGCGCCGGCACGACGTATCACCTGACCTGTCGGGCGTGCCGACGGTCTGCTGGGGGTCGAGGGCATGGAGATCAGGCCGGTGCGGCCGGAGGAAGCCGGACGCCTGCGGGAGTTGCGGCTGTGGGCGCTCCAGGACGCGCCGGAGGCGTTCTTCTCCTCGTTGGACAGCGAGCGGCGGCTGCCCGACGCGTACTGGGAGAGCTGGGCCGGCACCGTGCAGCGCAGGGTCATGTTCGTCGCCGTCGAGGACGGGGTGTGGCTCGGGATGGCCGGTGCCTCCGTCCATCCCGAACGGACAGACACGGTCAGCCTGTGGTGGCTATGGGTGGCTCCCGGCGCGCGCGGGCGTGGGCTGGCCCGTCGGTTCCTCGAGGCGCGGATGGAGTGGGCGCGGCAGTGCGGCGCCACCCGGCTGGAGCTGGCGGTCGCGGAGACCAACGAGCCCGCCCGGGTTCTGTACCAACGGTTCGGGTTCGTCCCGACCGGCGAGCGCCGGTCGATGGACTCCGACCCGACCCGGGTCGGGATCTTCCTGGCCCGCCCGCTCTGACCCACCGGCAGCGAGGCGAGCGTCGCTTCCGTGGCTGTCGATTTCCCGGCCTGCCATTCGACATGTGAGTGGACGCGCGCTGGGCGCGTCATCCGGAGAGACCCGGTGCGCTCGTCGGCCGATCTCTCCGACTCCCGAGAGGAGCCGCACGTGAGCAAATACCTGTACCTGTACCGGGGTCCGGCGACGCCGATCGAGGACTTCACGCCCGAACAGTCCGCCGAGCAGCTGCGCGCCTGGGGTGAGTGGATGGCCCGGGTCGGGTCCGCGCTGGTCGACGGCGGGGCGCCGTTCGCCGCCCGCACGGCGGTTGGTGACGACGGATCGAGTCCGACGTCCAGCGACCTGAACGGCTACACGATCGTCGAAGCGGACAGCCTCGACGCCGCTCGCGCACTCGTCGACGGCCACCCGTTCCTGTCCGAGGGCAAAGGTCGGTTCAGCGTCGACATCTTCGAGCTCGCACCGATGCCGATGTAGAGCGGGCACCGGTGTGGTTGTCGGGGTGACGCAGGCGGCCGGCGGGCCGGGCACGCGGAGCGTCGCGGCCCGCCGGACCCACGGGTCGACCAGGCTCGGCTGCACTGGGACCAGGCGGCTGGTCCGCGAGCCGGCCGCCGGCGCGGCGGTGGCGTTCCGACCCGGCGGTGGCGTCCTGACCCGGCGGTGGCGTCCCGACCCGGCGGCTAGCCGCTGCGCCGATGTACGGCAGCGTCCCGCCAGCACGACCCGATCGCCAGCGGCGAGCAGGATGACGGCGACCTGCCGGCCCGATGCCCGAGCCGGCGCCCGTCACGACCGCCACAGGGCCCTCGACATTCACGCGATCCTCCCATCTCGGCACATGTCCGACCGCGGCAGTGGACCTGCCGGAGCATCGCGGCCGCTGGTCGGCCGCTGCCGCCGCCGCCGACGGCTAAGGTCGAGCGGAGCCGGCCCGATCGGAGGCCAGCTGAAGGAGGCCCTGGTGAGCGCGGAGCAGCGGGTTGGCGCGGCGGCGGACCTGCCGTCCGGCAGCGTGGTCGGCGTGGGCCGCTACGCCGTGGGCAACGCCGGCGGTCGGTACTTCGCGGTCACCCGGCGGTGTCGGCATCTGGGCGCCGACCTCGCCGGTGGTCACATCGATGATGGCGGCTGCCTGGTCTGCCCCTGGCACCAGTCGGCGTACGACGTCGCGAGCGGCTGGATGGTGCGCGGGCCGCAGGGCGTGTTCGCCAAGGTGCCCGGTCTCGGCTTCGCCTTCCGGATGCTCACCCGGGCGCTGCCGCTCGGGCGGGCGGAAGTGGTCGAGCGCGACGGCGACCTGTACCTCCATCGCTGAACGCGGTGAGCGACCCGTCCGGTCCGGATACCCCCGGGGGGTGGCCGGTGGATCTCCGCGCCGCCGAAGATCCACCGGCCACCCCTTAGGCCACCGGCGCCTTGGACCGCAGGATCTCCAGGAACTCGCGCATCCACGCGGGGTGGTCCGGCCAGGCGCGCGCCGAGACCATCTGCCCGTCCACCACCGCGGCCGCGTCGACGAACTCGGCGCCGGCCGCCCGCACATCCGGCTCCAGCGCCGGGTAGGCCGCGGTCCGCCGGCCCTGCAAGGTGCCGGCGGCGGCGAGCACCTGCGGGGCGTGGCACAACTGCGCGACCGGCAGGTCACCCTCCATGAAGTGCCGCACGATCCGCTGCACGTCCGGGTCGTTGCGGATGTACTCCGGCGCGCGTCCGCCCGGAACCACCAGCGCGACGTACTGCGACGGGTCGACGTCGGCGAACGCCACATCCGCCGGCCAGGTGTAGCCGGGCTTCTCGGTGTAGGTGTCATAGCCCTCGACGAAGTCATGCACCACGAACTGCAGCTTCTTCACCGAAGGCGCGGCGATGTCGACCTGGTAGCCCTCCTCGACCAGACGCTGGTAGGGGTACATGACCTCGAGCGACTCGGCGGCATCGCCGGTGACGATCAGGACCTTGGCCATCATGGACCTCCACTGGCAGGAGGGTGGGACCGACCCACCCAGTCCAGACCCTTCCAACCCCGCCGGTCAACCCCGGGCTCGCACCGGTGGGCGGGAACGACGCCGGCCAGCACGGCGACGACAGCACGTTCCGGGTGATGTCAGCGCGCGCCCGCCGGCGGGGGCGGGGCTCACCGGCCGGTGAGTCGTGCCGATGGTGACGCCGACCCCGCCGGCTGCGTCGACCGAGGCGCGATCGACCTATCGCACGACGACCGGAACCCGCTGTGTGTGGTTGTTGGCCATGCCCTGGCGGTTCCAGGGCTGCTCGACTGGCTGGACGAGGCCGTCGGCACGGCCGACTGGACGGGCACCCCGCTGGCGCCACTGCTGCATGAGGCGGGCGTCGGCGGCGGCGCTGTCGACGTGGCCTTCACCGGCGCCGACCACGGCGTCGAGCGCGGCGTGGAGCAGGACTACCAGCGCGGTCTGGCGCTCGCGGAGGCGCTGCGTGGCGACGTGTTGCTGGTGCACGCCATGAACGGGCAGCCGCTTCCACCGCAGCACGGCGCCCCGCTACGCCTGCTGGTGCCCGGTTGGTATGGCATGGCGCAGGTGAAGTGGCTGGTTGGGGTCACGGTGCTCGACTCCCCGTTCACCGGCTACCAGAACGCCACCGCGTACCGAATCAAACATGAGCCCGGCGACGCCGGCGAGCCGGTGACCCGCATCCGACCGCGCGCGCTCCTGCAGCCCCCGGGGTTCCCCGATTTTCAGACGCGTGCCCGCATCGTGGAACGCGGCGCTCGCACCCTGTCCGGTCGCGCCTGGTCGGGCTGGGGACCGGTCAGCCGGG
>WNGI01002076.1_pt2 | contig 17543 bp, 15 predicted proteins | sample 5400621 | NCBI WGS metagenome assembly WNGI01 (sample SAMN13153374, study PRJNA577476) | soil metagenome | isolation source: 20 cm soil or saprolite under Garry oak tree replicate 1 | place: USA:California | collected 2016-06-15 | reverse complement strand
ATCGCTGCGTCTTGGCGCTCACGATTTCGTCACTACCAAAACTTGCGAACAACGGAGACAAAATTCTCGCGGCTCCTAGAGGAATTTTCATGGGCGCCTATGTCAGAGGTGCTGTCACGATGCGGGAGCGCGATCAAATCAGCATGCGGGGTGGACAATGGCCTTTAAAATGCTCTCGGTGGTCGGCGCCAGACCCAATTTCATGAAAGTTGCCGCTATCTGCGAAGCCATCAAAGAATACAACGGAAACGGCAAACCGCCGCTAATCGATCACGTCCTAGTGCACACCGGCCAGCATTACGATGCCAATATGTCCGACACGTTTTTTAACGACCTAGAGCTTCCGAAGCCCAATTTGTTTTTGGGCGTCGGTTCCGGTTCTCACTCTACGCAGACTGCCAAGGTGATGGAAGGCTTCGAGAGGGTTCTTGACGAACAAAATCCCCAGATCGTTATCGTCGTCGGTGATGTAAATTCGACGGTGGCTTGCGCACTGGTGACCAAGAAAACATGGTGTGCCGGCGAGGATGGCCGAAATTTTATTCCTAAGTTAGCCCATGTGGAAGCTGGTTTGCGGAGTTTTGACAGAACGATGCCCGAGGAAGTCAATCGGGTCGTGACCGACGCTCTTTCGGACTATCTTTTCACAACTGAAGATAGCGCCAATCAGAATCTCGAGCGCGAAGGAATTTCTCCCGATAAAATTCATTTTGTCGGAAATGTCATGATCGACACCCTGTTGCGGTATCGCCCGAAAGCAATGGAGTCGACAATTCTCAATGATTTGCAACTCTCCAAACAAGGTCGGATTAAGCCGTATGCGATTTTGACACTTCACCGTCCCGCGAACGTTGACGACGCCCAATCATTTTCAAAGATGCTCGATTCGTTTTTGGATCTTTCACGCCATATGCCACTTATTTTTCCCGCGCACCCGCGTACTGTAAAACAAATTCAAGAGGCGAATCTGGGCGATTACTTCGTCGACCACTTTTTAGAGGGTCCGGAACCGTGGGATTCGCGAGTGAGAATTCGACTCGTGCCGCCGTTGGGGTATCTCGATTTTCTCCATCTAATGTCTAGTGCCAAAGTCGTTCTCACGGACTCTGGCGGCATCCAGGAAGAAACCACAATATTGGGAGTTCCTTGTATTACCCTGCGCGAGAATACCGAAAGACCAGTGACTTTGACCCATGGCACAAACGTACTGGTCGGGTCCGATTCAGAAAGAATTACGCATGAATTTGCGTGCGTCTTAAAAGGCATGCGGGGGACTCCACCGCCACCCCAATTATGGGACGGCAACGCCGCTAAACGAATTATTCAAATTCTTGTCGAAAAGCAGACAGTAGCGCGCGGAATACGGCCGTCCCCGTGGGCCGAAGCCACCCTGGGTGACGATCTGCAACACACCTGATTTGGATACCAAGATCTATGGAATGTACCGTTTTCCGAAACGACGATCCTTCTTGGGATGAATTCGTAACGAGTCATCCGACCGGTACGTTTTTTCATTTGTTGAAGTGGCGGAACATTCTGCACAAGAGTTTTGGTTACGAGTCCATGTATCTTTGCGTCAGAGAGGCGGGCCAGATCCGTGGAGTACTGCCATTATTTCTGGTCAAGAGCCTGCTGTTTGGCCGGAGTTTGGTGGCCATGCCTGTCGGCGTCTATGGTGGACCGATTGGTACCGATGAACGATCGATCGAAACACTTCTGCAAGAAGCGAGTATCCTCGCAAAGGAATGCCATGTCCGTTATCTGGAAATCCGCGGCAATCCGTACGCTGGATCAGCGATTCTGCCAGACCTTAACGGAGACGCGTCACGCTGGTCTCGCAAGGACCTTTACGTCACGTTCATGAGCGAAATTGAGTCAACGGACGAGGGAAACCTCGCGCGCATTCCCCGCAAACAGCGGCGCATGGTTCGCCAGGGAGATAAGCACGGTCTCAGAGCGATTTTTGACAATGGCCGTTTGCGCGAGTTTTACGGCGTGTATGCAGAGAGCGTGCGGAATCTGGGGACTCCCGTTTATGGCTATTCCTATTTCGAGAATCTCATGGCGTCGTTCGGCGATCAATGTAAAATTCTCCTCGTAAAACATCATGAAAAGATTGTCGCGGGCGTATTGTCATTTTTTTACCGGGACCAGGTTCTCCCATACTATGGGGGTGCGCTCAAAGAGTATTTTCAACTTGCGCCGAATGATTTCATGTACTGGGAGCTCATGCGTTATGCCGGTGCCCAGGGCTTTAAGATTTTCGATTTTGGTCGCAGCAAAGAGGGCACAGGCTCTTACAATTTTAAACGGCATTGGGGTTTCGAGCCGAGGCCGCTTCCCTATTGGTATTATGCGCCTAATGGTCAAGCGTTGCCCGATACGAGCCCGCTCAATCCTAAACTCCAGTGGGCGATCCGTATCTGGCGCGGCTTGCCGTTAAAGATCACCAATTCGCTTGGACCGCATATTGTCCGGCATATTCCATGACAGGGGGTCATTTAGCTCGGCGTTTCCAGAATGGGAGCTCGTGAAATTGGGAGCCATTCGACTAAACGACCAAAGCTCCGAATAAATGTCTCACCTAATACAGGTGATGATTGCGAGGATCGAAGTTTGATTAACACTCTTAGGAAATCTGTTGCGGTAAAACCTGTCGATGACATCGAGACTGGCATTCTTCCTTGGAGCTGGAAGGGCTGGAAGGAAGCGTACAAAGACGATTCCATTCATTTATTTCTGGAAGGATTTGCGACTCCGGACTCCGCCAATGGGCACGGGAACAGCACACAAGAATATTTCCCAACTCAAATTATCGATTTGTACAGGCGCAAAGGAGCTGAGTTCGTCGGCTCTCTGCGTGGATCGTTTGCGGTCGCGTTATGGGATGCTCATGAGAGAAAGCTCATTCTTGCAACCGACCATTTCGGCACCCGCCCAATTTATTATACGAACCTTGATTCTCGATTCGGTTTTGCGCCACGGATCGGTTGGTTTGCCACCGCTTCGGAGATAACGACGATTGTTGACCCCAATAGCCTCTATTTTTATCTGAATCATTCGTTCATTCCCGCGCCTCTCACGATTTATAAAAATATTCGAAGATTGGAACCTGGCCACGTGCTGATAAGGGAAAAAGGGCGCATAGCAGTGCAACGCTACTGGGACATGGCCTATGACGAGGATAAGAGTCTTGATGAATCAGCGGCTGCGGCCAGTTTGCGATCGTCCCTGGAAGATTCCGTTCGTTTTGCCTTGCAAGTCGGCCGTAATCAGATCGCGGAAGTGGGAGCATTTTTAAGCGGCGGTACGGACAGTAGCACGATTGTTGGTTTGCTCGGGAAGGCTGCATCCCAGCAGGTCAAATCCTTCTCTGTCGGCTTCGAAGAATCAGCGTACAATGAAATTCATTATGCCCGGGTGGCGGCGCGACATTTCAATAGTGACGCCCACGAATATTTTGTTCGACCGGACGAAGCGCTAGACGCGATGTCGACTTTGGCATCGGCGTACGACGAGCCTTTTGGCAATAGCTCGGCGATTCCTACGTTCTTCTGCTTGAAAATGGCGCGCGAGGCCGGTGTAAAAATCATGTTCGCGGGTGACGGCGGGGATGAGCTTTATGGCGGCAATGAGCGTTACATCACAGAAAAGTTTTTCGCACTCTACCATAAAATTCCACACCCGATACGAATCGCCATCGATCACAGCGCTGAAATGATACCCGGCTTCTATCCTTGGCGGAAAGTCAAAAATTACGTTCGCAAAGCGAACCAACCTGCCATCGACCGGTTTTTTTCTTATCACTTGTATTTTCGCGATCACGCTGAGGAAATTCTATCGGATCAGTTTATAGACTCGATCGATCGCGAATTTCCACTCGAGGTCCCGAGGCTTCATTACGCGCGAGCGGGGAATTGCGCGCCACTGAATCGTCTTTTGTACGTGGATTTGAAGCTCGCCGTTGCCGATAACGATCTATTCAAGGTCAACCGCATGGCGGAAGCTCATGGCATTCAGGTTCGCTACCCTTTTCTGGATCCTTACGTCGGGATCGCTTCCGGAAAGATTCGCGCGGATTTAAAAATCAAAGGATGGTCGAAGCGGTACATATTCAAAAAGGCCTTTGAGAACCTTTTGCCCGGCGAGATTCTGCGCAAGAAAAAACACGGATTCGGTCTGCCCACCGGTGAGTGGTTGAGACATCACGGCGGGTTTCGGGATCTGGCGCGTTCGTTGCTCTTAGAACCCAGGTCTATTCAGCGCGGCTATTTTAAGCGGCCGGCACTTGAGCGCTTGCTTAAGATGCATGATGAGGAGAGCAGCAGCTATTATGGTTCCTATATTTGGTACCTGATGACGCTGGAGCTCTGGCATCGCCATCACGCGGATGGGAAGCGTGCTGGAAGCATAAAAGTCGATTGAAAATTGCCAAGTTGGAATGCTTTTTGCCCATCATCTCAAAGCCTGATTTCGGTTGGTTTAGGTAAAGTAGTTTTGCCCAGTTTTGTGTTGAAATAGTAGCGCTAAGGATCATTGTCCTTTCGTGACTTGGCAAATCCTGTCACGAAAAAGTGGGGAAAGTGGCGCGCACGTACATTTTAAGCCAAGTCGTTCCGATCGGAACGCTTGGCAGGCAAAGAGCCGCCCATGCGGCAATGGCGGAAGCTTACCCGCGGCATTTTCTTGGCGAAGAGCTGGGGCGCTGTGCATTGAGGAGAGAGTGCGGTTAGCAGCGTCCGTCTTTAGTAGTCAGTGGTCAAAGTCACAGTCCGTACTCAAATGCATAGTTAGACAGCTGAGGGCTGACGGCTGAAAACAATTAAAAATGTCCACTAAGTTAAAAGGGCTAGTGCTAAGCGGCGGGCGGGGAACGAGGCTGCGGCCGCTTACGCATACTGCCGCGAAACAACTTGTGCCCGTCGGCAACCGACCGATTCTGTTTCATGTCCTGGATAATTTGAAAAAGGCAGCGATTGAAGAAGTCGGCATCGTGATCTCGCCGGAGACCGGCAATGCAGTCCGAGAAGCCGTTGGTAACGGTCAATCGTGGGGAATGAAGATTGAATATATCTTGCAAAGCGAACCGTTAGGACTTGCTCACGCCGTCAAAGTAGCGCAACCGTTCTTGGGCTCTGATTCTTTCGTGATGTATCTCGGCGATAACTTGATCGGATCGGGAATCAAAACCTACAGCGACCGATTTGAAAAATCGGGGGCCGAAGCGTCGATCTTGCTGAAAGAAGTCGATAACCCTTCCGACTTCGGCATCGGTGAGGTTGACAGTTCGGGCCGGGTCATTCGCTTGGTCGAAAAACCGAAGGAGCCACGCTCTAATCTTGCGCTGGTCGGTATTTATTTTTTTACATCCGCGATTCACCGGGCAATCGAGAAAATCTCGCCGTCTTGGCGAGGCGAACTCGAGATCACGGATGCAATTCAGGCGTTGCTGGAAAGCGGCGGCAAAGTATCGAGCGATCGAATTGAGACGTGGTGGCTCGATACCGGAAAGAAAGACGACCTGCTCACGGCGAATACCGTTGTACTCGACGAATGGGTCAAGCGCCGTATCGAGGGGGAAGTCGACCCGCAAAGTCAAGTCGCCGGGCGCGTGCAACTCGGCGGCGGCAGCCGCGTTCTCAACAGCACGGTCCGAGGTCCGGTGGTTATCGGCGAAAACGTTCTCATTGAAAATTCGTTTGTCGGGCCGTTCACGTCGATTGGCCAGGGTTGCCAAATCGTCTCCTCTGTGTTGGAACATTGTGTGTTGCTCGAAAATGCGCGGATAGTCCAAGTCGATCGCCTAGAAGACAGCCTGATTGGCAAGAATTCCGTCGTCCTCAAGGACCCCAAAACTCATCAGGCCTATCGGCTGATGATCGGCGACGACTCCGAAGTCTTGCTCTGATGCCGTTTAAGTTTACGCGAACCGCTATTCCCGAAGTGATTCTGATCGCGCCTCAGGTATTACCCGATCAGCGCGGCTTTTTCATGGAAACTTACAAACGGTCGGAGTTTGCTGCGCAAGGCATTCGCGAAATCTTTGTGCAAAGCAATCACTCAAAATCGAGCCGAGGTATCCTACGCGGACTGCACTATCAGAAGAATCCTAAAGCGCAAGCCAAGTTGATACGCGCGGTGTCGGGCCAGATTTATGATGTCGTCGTTGATCTGCGGCAGGGCGGTCCCACTTACGGAAAATGGACTGCGGCGATGCTGTCGGCGGAAAGCAAGACGATGCTATACGCGCCGGCGGGCTTTGCCCATGGGTTCTGTGTAACCAGCGAGGATGCGGAGATCTTGTACATGGCGAGCGAAGAGTACGCGCCAGATCATGAAGCGGGCGTGCTATGGAACGACGCCGATTTGGGAATCAACTGGCCAGTTCCGGAGCCTCAACTTTCGATACGGGATAAAGCATGGCCGCCACTCAAGTTGGCGGACAATAACTTTTATTACGGCGAGGGGCGCATAAACTAAGATTTACTAGTCGGTGTGGTTTCTGTGGCCAAAACAATACTCGTAACCGGCGGTTGCGGTTTTATCGGCAGCAATTTTATCAGGCTTCTGAATGTCGGCGACGACTACCGAATCGTCAATTTCGATAAACTGACCTATGCGGGCAACTTGGAAAACGTAACGGACGTTGCAAGCGAACGCAACCGCTTCGTCCAAGGCGATATCTGCGACCAACAGTTCGTCGAAGCAATTCTTAAAGAAGAAAAACCTTGGGCGGTCGTCAATTTTGCTGCCGAGTCTCACGTGGACCGAAGTATTCTCGATGCCTCGCAGTTCTTGCAAACTAATATTGCGGGGGTGCAGTCGCTTCTAGAAGCGATTCGGAATCATCCAGTGGAACGCATTCTGCACGTCTCCACAGACGAGGTTTACGGCGATAAAGAAGGAAAAGAGCCATCGTGCGAAGACTCACCGCTCTGCCCAAGCAGCCCTTATGCGGCGACAAAAGCCGCCGCTGACCTTCTCTGTTTTTCGTATCGGCGGACCTACGGCACGCCCGTTATCGTCACGCGCAGCTCAAATAACTACGGGCCCTATCAATTTCCAGAAAAACTCATTCCGCTGCTGATCCGAAATGGACTCAATAATTTGGAATTCCCGATTTACGGTGACGGCAAACAAATCCGCGATTGGCTTTACGTTGAAGACAATTGCCGGGCAATTCTCAGTGTGCTCGAAAAGGGACGCGAGGGCGCGATCTACAATATCGGCACCAGCTTGGAACGGACGAATCTTGAGGTTGTTGAGGCAATCTGCGTCGCCCTGGCGGAACGGAAGGGGATTCCGTTAAGCAAGCTCAAAAGACGCATTCGGTCGGTCACCGATCGTCCTGGACACGATCGTCGCTATGCGATCAACGCTTCGAAGGTTAGTAATGAGTTCGGCTGGAAACCGCGGATGGAGTTTGCCGCCGGAATCAAGCACACCGTCGATTGGTACCTCGATCATCTCGCCTGGATTTCACGGGTCACCTCGGGCGAGTACCGGAAATACTATGAGTCCGTTTACACGCAGGCGTGGGGCAAATAAGATGGGGCAGAGGGTTAAGAGCAAAGGGCAGACGGCAGGGCGCTCCATGCGCTATGCCCTTTTTTGCTAGGCTCAGTCCTATGAACCGCCAACGAATCGTGGTCCTCGGCAGCACGGGACAGCTCGGAACGGATTTAGTCGAAGTCCTGCGGCTGGACGATAAATATGAAACCCTGACCTTGACTCACGCAGATTGCGACTGCACGAATGCGGATGAAGTAGTAAAGGTCGTACGCAACTTGCACCCCAACATGGTGATCAATTGCGCCGCGTACGTTCGCGTCGACGATTGTGAGGATCACGCGCGCGAAGCATTTGCCGTAAACGCCATTGGAGCGCTCAACGTCGCCCGCGCTTGCGCGGCAGTGGAAGCGCTGTGCGTTTATATCAGCACGGATTACGTTTTCGACGGCTCCAAGGGATCACCTTACGTCGAATCGGACCCAACTCGCCCGATCAACGTCTATGGCGCATCGAAGGTAGCGGGCGAGTATTTGGTCCAGCAGGCCGCGCCAGATTCACTGATTGTGAGAACGTCGAGCCTGTTCGGCAAAACCGGCGCGCGAGGCAAGGGCGGTAACTTCGTCGAGACGATTGTTGCCAAAGCAAAAGCGGGAGAAACTTTGCGAGTCGTGGACGACATGACAATGTCTCCGACCTACGCGCGAGATGCGGCGACCGCTCTGGTGGAACTCATTAAGACGAAGGCGGACGGCATTGTCCATCTGACCAATGGCGGGGCTTGCACGTGGTATGAGCTTGCAAAACAAATTGTCGATATAATCGGCCTGCATGCGGCCATTGATCCGGTCTCGAGCAAGGAGTACCCGACCCGCGCTCGCCGGCCCGAGAACTCAGCGCTCCGGAGCGAGCATGCGGCCGTTGGGCTTCGATCCTGGCAGGATGGGGTGAGGGCGTATTTGTTCGAGAAGGGTTATGGGGTCGAACCAGGCAACCCGCGGCTAGCAGACGGCGGCCGTCGTTCGTTTATCATCGGTCATTAGTTCGATAGCCATGCGTCGACACACCGATGGCCAGCGCCGCAATCGTCGTCCCCTGTTACAATGAACAAAAGCGGCTCGACGTCGCCAGTTTTCGTGATTTTAGCGATCGCTCGCACGGCATCACATTTCTGTTCGTTGACGACGGCAGCACGGATGAAACGCTCCAGTTGTTGCAATCCTTGCAAGCGGCCGATCCAACCAAATTTTCCGTGTTGAGTGTGCCACAAAATCAAGGCAAAGCAGAAGCCGTCCGGCAGGGAGTTTTAGCCGCCGTTGGCTCGCAGCCGGACTACGTTGGTTTCTGGGACGCGGATCTGGCGACGCCGTTGCGCGCGATTCCCAAGTTCGTCGACCTCGCGGAAAGGCGACCCGATCTGGAGTTGATCATGGGGTCGCGCGTCAAGCTTCTGGGAAGAAAGATCGAGCGACGTCGTAGCCGGCATTATCTTGGGCGAGTTTTTGCAACCGCAGCGTCGATGATCTTGGGCTTGGAAGTTTATGATACACAGTGCGGTGCCAAGTTATTCAGAGTTACGCCATTCATCGGTGCCTTATTTCGGAAGCCGTTCCTTTCGCGCTGGATTTTCGACGTAGAAATTATTGCGCGTATGATTCAGGCTAGGCGCGGTAAGAATCTTCCGCAGGCCCATCGCGTGATTTACGAGTTTCCTTTGATGGAGTGGAGGGATGTTCAGGGTTCTAAGCTGGGATATCGTGATTTTGTTCGAGCAACATGGGAACTGTATCGCATCCATAAGCATTACTTTCGGAAGCGTGAACAATGAACCCTCGCAGCGCCTGGCCTCGGCTACACGAGCACCAACGGATCTGAACCATTTTAGTCGGCGTTCGGTCAATCGGCTTATAAAGTTCCCGATATCAATCTCTGATCGCTTTCAAAGAGGTCATGACAAAGCTTATCTGTCGATTTTGTCGCGAGAATTTAGCTCACACCTTTGTTGATTTGGGAATGTCTCCACTGTGCGAGAGCTTTCTGACCTCGGATCAGCTTAATGACATGGAGCCGTTCTACCCGCTTCATGTTTACGTCTGTCATAGCTGCTTTCTCGTGCAGCTACAGGAGTATGTTCGCCCTGAACATATATTTAGTGAATACGCATACTTCTCCTCATACTCTGATAGCTGGCTACAGCACGCCCGGAGCTATACCGACATGGTTGTGGAGCGGTTCAAGATTGGGAGTCAAAGCCGGGTTGTGGAGCTTGCCAGTAACGATGGCTATTTGCTCCAGTACTTTATCAGGAAGGGCATTCCCGTGTTGGGGATCGAGCCGGCGGGCAACGTGGCACAAGCTGCTATGCAAAAGGGGATTCCGACGGTTGTGAAATTCTTTGGCGCAAGCACCGCACAGGAGCTTGCCGCGGAGAGAGGCAAAGCCGATCTGTTAATCGGCAACAACGTATTGGCGCATGTTCCAGACCTGAATGATTTTGTCGCGGGAATGAAGATCCTTCTCATGCCCGCCGGCGTTATCACAATGGAATTCCCGCATCTCATGAGGCTCATGGAGGAGGACCAGTTCGATACTATCTATCATGAACACTTTTCCTATTTATCGTTTACTACGGTTAGAAAGGTTTTTTCAGCGCATGGGCTGACAATCTTTGATGTCGACGAGTTACCCACGCATGGTGGCTCTTTGCGGATCTATGCCCGACATATTGACGATGCGGGCGAACTGGTAGCCCACCGTGTGAAAGACCTGCAAGATAGGGAAGAGACCGCCGGCTTCGAGCGCCTCCAAACTTATCTGTCTTTCGCTGAGAAAGTGGAAGAAACCAAGCGGAGTCTTTTGGCTTTCCTGATCAAGACTAAGCGACAGGGCAAATCGATCGTGGGCTACGGTGCCCCGGGAAAAGGGAACACGTTGCTGAACTACTGCGGCATTCGCACCGATTTCCTCGACTATACAGTGGACCGCAATCCTTACAAGCACGGGAAATACACGCCGGGCACGCACATACCTATTTTCCATCCGGACAGGATCAGTGAAACAAAGCCAGATTACATCTTTATTCTTCCTTGGAACCTGCGGCATGAGATTATGGGGCAGCTGGATTACGCACGGGAGTGGGGCGCCCAATTTGTCGTTCCTATCCCCAAGGTGACAGTTTATTAGTGATCAAATAAATCTCCACTGGAAATATATCGATAAATTTAAACGTGACTTCATCTTCGCCGTCCCTGCTTAAGCAAAAACCGTTCAGCCGCAAGCAGTACGTATACGAACATGGGTATCGGTCAACTCAGTGACGTCCTAGACGCAACGCGCGTTGGTGATGAGATGTATCGCCTTATATGCGACGTCTATCCTTTCTGCCGCAGTATTACTGGCAACGGCGTTCGTCAGACGCTACGTAGCGTCGGAAAGCATATCCCGCTGACGATTCATGAGATTCCCAGCGGGACGCAAGTCCTTGACTGGACGATCCCCAAAGAGTGGAACATCAAGGATGCTTACATAAAAAATTTAAAAGGGCAGACAATCTTAGACTTCGCAAATTCGAATTTACATGTTGTCGGCTACAGCGTGCCGGTCAAGAAAAGAGTGCCCTTAGAGGAACTAAAGCAACATCTTTTTACATTGCCTGATCACCCCGACTGGATTCCTTTTCGTACTTCATACTACAAAGAAAATTGGGGGTTCTGCCTCAGCCATAACCGACTGCTGGAACTGACAGATGATCAGTACGAAGTATGCATCGACAGCTCCCTGCAACCGGGATTCATGACGTACGGCGAGTATTTCATACCGGGAGAGAGCGCCGACGAGGTGTTGCTCTCCTGTCATGTTTGCCATCCGTCGCTTGCGAACGACAACCTTTCTGGGATTACGCTCACGACGGCTCTCGCCAAATATTTGACCCAGGTTTCGCTTCGCTATTCGTACCGGTTTCTTTTTATACCCAGCACTATAGGTTCCATTGCCTGGCTTTCCCTCAATGAGAGTCGGGTCTTTAGAATAAAGCACGGATTGGTCGTTGCGTGCGTAGGTGATCCAGGCCGGCTAACCTACAAAAAAACCCGCCGAGGTAATACGGAATTAGATAAAGCTGTGTTGCATGTGTTGAAACATTCGGGTCAAGAGTATGAAATTTTGGATTTCTGTCCTTATGGTTATGATGAGCGTCAATTCTGTTCCCCGGGATTTAATCTTCCCGTGGGCTGTTTCATGAGAACACCGCACGGCCGTTTTACGGAATATCACACTTCCGCAGATAACTTGGATTTTGTCCGACCAGAATACCTTGCAGATTCGTTTTTTCAATGCCTTTCAGCGATATCTGTACTTGAGAATAACAAGGTCTACCTAAACCGAAACCCAAAAGGTGAACCACAGCTTGGCAAAAGAGGCCTTTACAGAGGTTATCCTTACGGGGGTAACGACGACTTGGCACTGCTTTGGGTTCTCAATCTCTCTGACGGAACGCATACCCTGCTGGATGTCGCCGAACGAGCCGGCATCGCATTCAGCAGCATAAAAAAAGCAGCAGACGCGTTACTGGCGTGTGGTTTGTTGACCGAGATCCCAATTTAAGTACTTTGGTTGCGGTTTAACCCACAGGCATTTAACGGATTAAGGAGAACGAATGGCGACATCAACTCATCCAAGCCTAACTGACCAACAGAGATTTTGGAATACTTGGAACGCGACACTACGTAACCCAGAGAACCTTAACCAGTGGGCTTTGAGGCGTGGCGAAACCCTCATCGGGATCGTTCGTTCGCTTGCTGTCGAAAACCCTAAGATTCTCGCTTTGGGCTGTGGTACCGGGTGGCTTACGGAACGGCTAGCGCAGTTTGGCTCGGCGACTGGCATTGACCTGGCAGAACATGTCATTTCGGCGGCCCAGTCTCGGGCGCCAGACATTACTTTCATCGCAGGGGATCTATTTCGAATGCCGCTACCGAGCACCTATTATAATGTTGTTGTCTCCCAAGAGGTTATCGCTCATATCGGCGATCAAGCCGCCTATCTCGACCGTGCTGCCGATCTCCTCGAATCTGGGGGTCATTTGATCCTTACGACGCCCAACAAATTTATCATGGATCGCGGCGATTGGTCTCCGCAACCGCCTGAACATATCGAGCATTGGCTCACGATGGCTCGCTTGAAATGCCTTCTTCGAAGGCGTTTTCGGATTCTCCACACATCGACCATTGTGCCACTTGGGAACCGAGGGATCCTGAGACTTATAAACTCGCATAAAATCAATGCGGCGCTGAGATTATTCGTTTCTCAGAAAAACCTCGAGAGATTTAAGGAACGCGCTGGGTGGGGATATACGCTTGTGGCCTTCGCCCAGAAGAGATCATAAGAACAACTCAAACCATTGCAATCCAATGATCGGTGTTCGAATGAATAAGCTGCCTGGTGTCCGGAGAATCGGTATCTTGGGTCATGTAGGTAACGAAAACCTCGGAGACGAAGCCATTATTACAGCCGTGATTCAGAATATTAAATGTCGGTGTCCGGATGCTCAGATCTATGGTTTCACCATCAATCCCGAGGATACAGAGAAGAGACATAAGATATCGGCCTTTCCGATACGAAGGCTTGACGAGCTAAAACTAACCAGAGAGAAACCGATAAATCACGAAAGCTCTGGAACGCCGTCAAATCTGGCGAAACAGATCCGAACTAAACTGAGAGCCCTGCCCGTGATTTATCCCTTTCTCAGAGCAACGAGGAAAAGCTGCCACATTCTCCTGGATTCACTGGCCGAGCTGAGGTTCCTGACACAGTGCTATCGAAACCTGAAGGGGATTGACCTTCTAATCATTGCTGGATCGCAGCAATTGATCGACTATGTTGGCGGACCTTGGGCGTTCCCTTATACTTTGTTCAAGTGGGTGCTACTCGCCAAGGCTGTCAAGACAAAGGTTGCCTTCGTCAGTGTAGGGGCCGGTCCCATTCAGTCGCCCCTTGGCAAATTTTTTGCCAGAAATAGCCTTGTGCTCGCAAGCTATCGCTCCTATCGCGATGAGACCTCTCGAACGTTTGTAGAAACGCTGGGCGTCTCTGGCCAAAACAGCGTGATTCCCGACTTGGTCTACAGTTTACAAATCGACGCTCCATCGACTAACAGCTTCGGTAGTGAATCTCTCCCGATTGTAGGCATCAACCCGGTGCCATTCTCCGACGAGCAATACTGGTTGGGAGCCAATGCCGGCCAATACGAGACATATATCAGCAAACTGGCCAGTTTCGCGTTATGGGTCATTCAGAGAGGATATCGGGTTTTGTTCTTTCCCACGCAAATCCGTTTGGACGCGCCAGTAATTAATGACATCAAGAAACTCATGCAAGCGAAAGCAAACGGGGATCTTAAGCAGAATATCCTTGACAAGCCGATCTTCTCGTTCGACGATCTGGTCTCAGCGATTCATATGACCGATATAGTTGTTGCTACCCGGTTTCACGGAATCATCATTCCTTATGTACTCAATAGGCCGGTTTTGGGCATTGCATATCAAAGAAAAACCATCGACCTGATGGCACAAATGGGTCAATCAGAATACGTGGTCGATATCAACTCCTTTGATGCGGATTCCCTTAAGACCCGATTTATCTCGCTAGAGTCCCGGTCCGCAGCCATAAAGGATGAAATCCAGCAGAAAAAAAGCGCCTTTCGACAAGCTCTTCAGGATCAGTACGATCAAGTGCTCCATTTGGTGTTGCCAGAGACGCAAAGCGTGCCTGGTAGAGCCCCTTGAGGACCACTTTCGGCCGCTTCAATTCTTTGTTTCCATAATTCTCAATTTGCAGAAGTGAGTTAACTGACCAGCGGCGCAGATTCCTGTAAACAGCCGATCATAGAGAAGAATCGATGACATTAACTGGGCCTAATCATGGTCCGCGGGTCAGCATTGGGCTTCCTGTCTATAATGGCGAGCGTTACATCAGCGAGACATTGGATTCCCTTTTAGCACAAACATTTCAGGATTTTGAACTCATCATTTGCGACAACGCTTCGCAAGATAATACCGAGCAGATCTGTCGTTCGTATGCTGCCAAGGATGGTCGGATTCGCTATGTCCCTAATTCGACAAATCTTGGCGCTGCCAAGAACTACAGGCTCGCCTTCGAACTTTCATCCGGCGAATACTTTCGATGGGCTAACTGCGATGACTTGTTCGCCCCTACATCGCTGTCGCGTTGCGTGGAGGTGCTGGATCGGGAGCAGTCAACAATCCTTACTTATCCCAAAACAAAACTCATTGACGAGCGAGGGCAGATCATCTCCGACTATGAAGATGGTCTGCATTTGCAGTCTGACAGAGCCAGCGAGCGATTTGTGCAGCTATCTGAGCGACTTGGGCTTGTCAATGCAATTTACGGACTAATGAGATCTAGTATCTTGGGAGAAACGGCGCTCATTCGAAATTTTATCGGTGCAGACATGGCACTCCTGGCTGAGTTGACTCTTTATGGAAAATTCTGGGAAATTCCCGATTTCTTATTTTACCGTCGATTGCATCCAGGCGCGTCGAGCAGCTACAAGAACATTGATCAGCTACAGGAATTCTACGATCCTCGTTCCAAGGGACGAATCCCCTTTACGCAATGGAAGCATCTTGGCGCACATTTCCGTGCCGTGGCAGGAGCCCCAATTAGCGTTCCTGAGAAATTGGGAGTGATTGCTTTTCTGACTCATAAGGCGGCGTGGAAGCGTAGCGAGCTGACTCGCGAGATGTTGGCGGCCGTGCGAAAAGCAATTCGGATGATCATTCCAAATACTTGAATCTGCCTCCTTGTGGCAGCGCGATTGCACTAAAGCTGTTGTACTTTCTGGCGCGCTCCGTTCAGTCCATTCCAATCCCGAGAAGGCACGACAAAGGCATAATGGCGAGCAGAGTGAGTATGAAGTTTCCCGCGGCTGAAAAGAAATTCGCGCCAGTACAGTCGTATGTATTTGAAGCAATAGCAGACGTTACATCACGGTTTGAACAGGAGGGCTTCTGATGAAAGTCATTCTTTTTTGTGGGGGACAAGGGTTGCGCATGCGCGAGTTTTCCGAGACGATTCCGAAACCGATGGTGAACATCGGCTACCGCCCGATCCTCTGGCACGTCATGAAATACTACGCGCATCACGGCCATAAAGACTTTATTCTCTGCCTCGGTCACGGCGCGGATTTCATTAAGAACTACTTCTTGAACTACAATGAATGTATTTCCAACGATTTCGTCCTGTCTCGCGGGGGGAAGAACCTCCAACTCTTCAACAGCGACATCGACGATTGGAACATCACGTTTGCCGATACGGGCACGACTTCCAACATTGGACAACGTCTCAAGTCGGTCGAGAAGTATCTCGACGGCGAGGATGTATTTCTCGCAAATTACAGTGACGGACTTACCGACTTGCCGCTCTACGACCAAGTCGATCACTTTAACCGCGAAGGAAAGGTGGCGAGTTTTCTTTGTGTAAGGCCCAATTTAAGCTTTCATTTTGTTACGCTGAATCCGAACGGCGTTGTGGAGTCTATTAAAGACGTGAACGGTTCGGATATCCGTATCAACGGCGGATACTTTGTTTTGCGCAAGGAGATCTTTGACTACATGAAAGCCGGCGAGGAATTACTCTATGAGCCATTCCAGAGATTATTAGAGGGCGGGCAGCTCTTGGCGTACAAGTATGACGGCTTCTGGGCAGCCATGGACACTTTCAAGGACAAACAGACGCTCGACGATATTTATTCCCGTGGTCAAGCGCCATGGCAGGTTTGGAACCATTCGCCATCAGTGCCAATGCCTCAAATCAGCGAGCCAAGATCTCATATCGCCTCCCGTCTCGCCGCAGCGAGACGCTAGACCATTTCGCATTTCGACATCCGAATGAATGTTCACAACTCCGCGTGCTCGGCGCGTCAGCGGTAAGACATCCGACCTTCTTTTTCACTTTAGAGGCACACAGGTCGCAAAGACAAGAAGATTCACCACGAAGGATATGAAGATCACGAGGTTTAAGCATAAGATATTCGGAATCGATTGGAACGGCCGGAACGTTTTGAACGGCTTGAACCAGTGGCCTCACAGCCGCCGTTCCATCCTCAGCGCCTCCGCGGGTAGCCACAAGGCATGCTCGGTTTAAGATTACACGACAGCGAGCCACTCCGTCTTCTCTGTCTCGGCGCCCATTGTGACGATATCGAGATTGGCTGTGGGGGAACGATCCTCAAACTTGCGGCGGCACGACCGGAATTGGCAGTTCGCTGGGTTGTGTTTAGCTCGGACGGCGAGCGGAAAAACGAAGCGTTGAAAAGCACGGATGCGTTCCTTCAAAACGTCGCGAACAAGAAAGTGGTCATGCACGCCTAATTTGATTCTGACCCATTATCGCCACGATCTGCACCAGGACCATCGCTTGGTGTCGGAGCTGACCTGGAATACATTCCGCAACCATTTGATTCTCGAATACGAGATTCCGAAATACGATGGTGATTTCGGATCACCCAATTTTTTTGTCCCACTCGACGAGTCCATCTGCCGTCGAAAGATAGATACGATCTTGGGAGCCTTTCAAAGCCAGACCGAGAAGCAGTGGTTTTCACGTGATTTGTTTTTCTCGATCCTGCGATTGCGTGGCATGGAGGCGAACGCCGCCAGTGGCTATGCCGAGGGTTTTTACTGCCGCAAGGCTGTTTTAGGAATGGAGGCCTGATGAACGTTTTAGTCACGGGTCACACCGGATACATTGGCGCGGTGCTAGTCCCGATGCTGCTCAAGGCAAAGCACGAGGTCACGGGACTTGATACCGATTTCTTCGCGGGTTGCGATTTTAACGGAGGTCTGGCCGATGTGCCTGCGATACATAAAGATCTCCGTGATGTCGTGGTCACAGATTTGAAGGGTTTCGACGCGTTGATTCACCTCGCAGCTCTCTCTAATGACCCGCTTGGCGACCTAAATCCGGAGTGCACGTATGAAATCAATCACCGGGCATCTGTCCGTTTGGCGCAGATT
>WNGI01001969.1_pt1 | contig 17543 bp, 12 predicted proteins | sample 5400621 | NCBI WGS metagenome assembly WNGI01 (sample SAMN13153374, study PRJNA577476) | soil metagenome | isolation source: 20 cm soil or saprolite under Garry oak tree replicate 1 | place: USA:California | collected 2016-06-15 | reverse complement strand
TCTGACGTTACGTCATGCTTGACCTTGGTTACCAAAGGAGTTCCTCGTGAAGGACTTGTATCACGTGCAGGAATTTGCGGAACTTGCGGGAGTGACGGTTCGCGCGCTGCACCACTACGACCGCTTGGGGCTATTGAAGCCCAGGCGCACGCAGGCTGGCTATCGCTTGTACAGTCTTCGCGACTTCGAGCGGCTGGAGCAGATCGTGGCTCTCAAATTCCTCGGAATCCCTTTGCAGCAGATCAGAACGCTCTTCAACCGAGAAGCCACGGCGCTGCCCGAGGCGCTGCGCCTGCAGCGCCGGGTGCTCGAGGAAAAGCGGCGGCTTCTGGACAGCGCCATCAACGCTATCCACGAAGCCGAACAGGCGACGCGGGCCGGCGAACGGCCTGACTCTGTGGTTCTGAAGGAAATCATCGAGGTGATCGAAATGCAAGACAACATGGACTGGTCAAAAAAATATTACAGTCAAGAGGCGCAAGCGAAGATCGAAGAGCGCAAACGGCTCTGGTCGCCGGAAAATCAGGAACGCTGGTCCAGGGAATGGTCGGACCTCTTCGGTGACGTGGAAGCCGCACTCGGGGAAGATCCCGCCGGCGAGATAGCCCAGGGTCTGGCGGCACGCTGGAAAAAACTCGTGGAAGCCTTTACCGGACGCGACCCGCATATCACCGTCGGCCTGAGCAAGATGCATCAGGACCGTCCCAAATGGCCGGCCAGCATGCGGCAGCGCATGCAGCCGTTCAGCAACAAGAAGGTGTGGGAATTCATCCAGAAAGCCTCGGCTGCCGGGAAGGCGTGAAGCCCTTGCAGCTCTTGGCGGGGAATCAATGCCAGGGAATGGGCACGTCCAGCTCCCATTCCCGGCCCATATTGTTGTCGGTGACGAGGCGCTCGCGCCCATACTTTTTGCGCAGCGAGTCAGAACCCTCGAGGCCCACCTGCGCCGCTGGCAGGTTGATGCTGTTCGCAAATCGCATGTATTCGACAAGGGTTTGCTGCGCCACGGCGTCGGCAGGATCGAAAAGGCTACGATTGTCGATCCTGTATCGACGAAGAGTGTCGACCCAGCGGAGCGTGTCGACCCGTACGGGCGAATCACTGACCGCCAGAAAATTGATGACGCGCAACCCATAGGGGAAGGCATGCAGGGCCGTGGCGATCGCTTCCGCGGACTCGGTGGTGTTGAAATAATAGATCCCGCCAGCGTTCAAGTGCCTGTGGGCCAATTCGAAGAACTCTACTGAAATCAGGCCCGAACTATGGTCTCGCCAGAAATAAGTGTTGTTGCAAATGATGGCGTCATAGCGGGCATCGGGATGGGCGATGAGCCAGCGGCGGCCATCGTCGATGTAGATATGAACCTTGGGATTCTGAAGGAGCGAGCGCACCACGGGATACTGCGGAATCAGCTGAAGATAACCCGGGTTGATCTCGACGACGTCGAGCGATTCGACTTGCGGATGATTGGCCACGACTTGTCCCCAGGAGCCGGAGGACAAGCCAATCATGAGGATGTGCTTGGGAGCGACGTGGATGGCGCTCAGAACCAGAGCGCGGATGATCAGATTCGAATCATGACTAGGATCGATCCGGAAATAGCCGTCGTACACGCCACCGCCAAACACTGCCGCCTCCTGGGTCACCGAAATTACGCCATTCCGGTTTTCGACCACGCGGGCAAACGTGGTGCGGGTCTCCGGGCGGTTTCCGAAAGTTAGTTTTTCGTAGAGCGAGTCAAAGCGCGGTGACGCGAGCGGCACCGCAACAAGCGCGGCAACGAAGAGCAGAGTCGCCCAGACCGGCGGAAACCCGGATTTCTGCCGGGCGAGAATGAGAACCATTCCCCCCGTCAGGACCGTCGCAATTCCTAGCTGCAAAGAGATCTGGCGAAGCCCGAAGTGTTGCAGCAGAACAAAACCAATTCCCAGACTCCCCAGAACCGAGCCAATGATGTTCGAGACGTAGACGAGGCTTACCCCGCTCCCTGCTTTCTCACCCGCCAAAACCGAAATCTGACACAAAAGCGGGAGGACCGAGCCGAACATTGCCGCGGTGAGGAAAAATGCGGGTGCGGGAGCCAGAAAAGACCAGCCGTGAACTCTTGCGGCGCCGACCAGTGCCGGCAGGTACGCCGAGATGCCGCCGGCGAGGAGCAGCAGCATGCCGATGACTTGCGCTACGGTATTCGGGCTGGCGCTCTCCGTCAATTTTTCCGATAGATAAGAGCCCGCGGCAATCCCCGCCAGAAATACCGAGAGCAAGAGAGCAAAGGCGGGAGCGCGATCCGCCGCTGCCATGGAAAAAACGCGAAACCAGGCGATCTCAAATCCCAGCGCAAGGAGGCCCGAGAGCCCGGCAAGGAACATGGCCATCGGAAGCTTGATCGGAGACTCGCCACGAGCTGTCGCCGGTTGGGCGGCGGGTGCAGGGCCGGATGTAGTTGCCCCGCGCCGTCCGTACAGATAGGCCGTGCCGCCGATAATCGTGTTGAGACAAGCCGCGACGGCAACCGAGCCAGCCTGGCCAAACTCACGAAGCAAGAACCTCGCGCAAAAATAGCAAGCCATGGCCGAGCCCAAAGTATTGACGAAATAGAGCCGGGAAACGGATGCGCCGACACGCCCCGAGCGTCGCACCAGGTGCTCGACGAGGATAGGAAGAGTGGCTCCCATGAGGATGGTCGGAATGAGGATTAGTGCGAGGCTAAAGACGACGACCGAGGGCAGTTTGGCGCCGGCCGTGTAAGCTGCGGCCCATCGGAAAATGTGTAGCGAAGCTAGCCCGAAGATTGCAATCCCCAGCTCGGCAAGTCCAAAAAACAAGATGCCCTGGCGTGGGAACCGAGCCGAAGCCCAGCCGCCCGCAAGACTCCCGAGACCCAGACCCAGCATGAAAGCACTGACGACGATGGCCACGGACTCGGCGTTCACGCCATAGATCGAAAACAGCGCGCGCTGCCAAACGACTTGATAGATCAACGCGGGCATTCCGGAAAACAGAAAGAGCGTACTGAGCAGGAGGTTCTCCCATTTTTGCTCGCTCCTGTCAAAATAGAAAGCAGCCGCGAGAAAAAGGAGCAAGTCAAAGACCAGAAGCAGCAAGACGGGACCTGTGGCCATGTTTCTCCTGAGCGGGTAAGTGGCTGACGGCTCATTAAGATTACGGCCTTATCCGCGAGGCGAGAACGGTCTTCTGCAAGAGAATTGTCCAATGATTTATTGCTTTCACCAGGACGGAGAACGAGTGGCACGGGCTCGAGGGATTCCCGACAAAGTTTCTCGGGCATCCCAGTGTGCATCGGCAACTTCAGACGCGAGGTGCTCAGGGCAGGTATAATGCCCGGCTATGATTTCATCCCCGGAACTCCTTCGATGGGTCTACCGGATGCTTGCGCGTGTATTTCCACGTTGCGGGGTGATTTCGCAGGCGATCGCTTTCAATCTTTTTCTGGCGTTTTTCCCAACCCTGCTGATTGCCGTGGCGCTGGCGACGAGCCGGATTGGCGGCAGGACGAGCCTGTTCGACCTGATCGCGGATCTCACGCAGTTTTTGCCCCCCGGGAGTCAGGCGATCGTTTCGGAGTTTTTGGTGAAGCGCGGACCGGAAGCGTGGAAAATCGCGGCGCTGGGATGGACAGGAACATTGCTCGCAGGCTCACAGGTGATGAAGCTGGTGATGCAGGGAATTCAGACCATCTATGGGGACACGGAAAAACTCGGGTTTCTGCACCGCCAAGTTCGTGGCCTGATGTTGCTGCTGGCGACGATTGCTCCGTTGCTGGGGGCGGCCATCCTTGGTGTTCTGGGCAAGCCGCTGCGACGATGGATTGCCCATGAAGTCGGCAAGCACTCCGTTTTACAAGGATGGTGGAATTTCTTTTTCCCGGTCGCCGCGATGGTGCTGGCCATGATGGCACTGACGGTGATTTATCGCGTGGCGCGGCCGTCAGAGGACAGCATGCGCAACGTCCTGCCCGGAGCGATGGTCGCGACGCTGCTGTGGTGGCTGGTAGACGTGCTGTTTGGAGTTTACGTGCGCCGCGTTCCGTACAGCGTCGTGTATGGCGGGCTTGCAGCCGTGATCGGTTTGATCATCTGGATGCAGCTCTCTGCAGTAATTATTTTCCTGGGCGCCGCCTGGAACGCGGAGCTGGCGGAGAGCCGCCGAGGTGCGCGGGCCCGTGCGTAAACAAGTTATTCGCGTGGAGTGCCATTCCGGGTATCAGGCGGACGAGCCTCCCTTGAGGCTGAATCTGATCGACGGAGTCAGGGAGATTGTGGCCATTGAAGATCGCTGGTATTCACCAGGCGCGACCTACTTTCGCGTGCTCGTGGACGACGGCGACCGTTACGTGCTTCGCCACGAAGAAGCGCAGGACGTCTGGAGCCTAACTGGATATCGAGCAGCTTCGTGATTGACACAAAAATTGTGCCGGGCGTATAGTCAAATCACCAGTCAGCAGTAGGGCATCCCTGGTTTCCTCCCTCGCGGACGCCTTAGGATGCGGCTTTGTGAAGGGCAGGGATGTTTCATTCACTGCTATTCCCCGGGTTCCGCCGCATCATTCTGCTAGTTTTTGCTTGCTGCCTATCAGTTTCCGGCAGCCGGCTCTCCGCTCAAACCCCCGCACCCCCCCAGGATGCACCCTTAAAGACAGATTCGACGGCGAAGCCCCCGTCGGCGCCGGCAGCGGGCCAGAATGAGGAAGTCTCCAGTCGCGATACGCCGACCACCTTCAAGGTGCGCGTAAACCTGGTGCTGGTCCGCGTGGTGGTCCGCGACTCGCAAGGCAAGATCGTATCCAATCTCAAGAAGGAGGATTTTCAACTCTTCGACAACCGCAAACTACAAACAATTTCTTCTTTCAGTGTGGAGACGCCCGAGACACGCACGGCCTCGGCAGTAGCCTCCACGGACGCCGAGGGTTCTTCGTCGAGCGCGGATGCAGCGGGTGGCAAAGCCGTCGTTCTGCCGCAGCGATTTGTCTCCATGGTGTTCGACGACGTGCACCTGTCGATGACCGACGCGGCGTTCGTCCGCGATTCGGCAACACGCTTTTTCGAAGCTTTGGCGGCGAGTGATCGCGTCTCGCTGAATACGACCTCCGGGCAGTTGACGCAGGAGTTCACCGATGATCACAACAAACTCGCGGAAGCGTTGTTCGGAATCTTACCGCGTTCTCTGAGGAGCCACAATTCTCATGAATGCCCGGACGTGGGTTATTACCAGGCCGACCTGATTGTGAACAAGTCTGACCAGCAGGCCCTCGACGTTGCGACCGAAGAGGCACTGCAGTGCGCTTTCAACGCGGACCCCAGGATGAGGGCGGCAGCACAGAACCTGGCGCAAGGCGCGGCGTATCGCGCGGTGGCGCAAGGAGACGACGAGACGGAGTATGCCTACAGGCATCTCGAAGACGTCGTCAGACATCTGGCGAGCATGCCCGGTCAACGCGTATTTGTATTGGTCTCACCTGGCTTTATAGCCTCAACCCTTCAGTCGGAGGCTTCCGAAATGGTCGACCGCGCGACTCGCGCCAACATTGTGATCAACACAATTGATGCGCGCGGCCTCTACACTCCGGATATGGGGGACATCGCCGATCCACCGAACGACACCATCCGTACCGCCGGTTTCAAAACCTCCTATCGCGTGGCAACGCAAGTCGCGCAAGAGGACGTTCTGGCGCAGTTGGCCGATGGAACGGGCGGCAAGTTCTTCCACAACCGCAACGACGTGGATGAAGCTATGCGGGAGGCGAGCGCCGCCCCGGCGCTTTCCTATTTGCTCGGATTTGCGCCGCAGAACCTGAAAATCGACGGACGGTTTCACCTGCTGAAGGTCGCGCTCACGAACAAGCAAAAATTCGAAATTCAAGCACGGCACGGTTACTTCGCTCCGAAGACGCTCACCGATCCCGCCGAAGCGACAAAGCTGGAGATGCAGGAAGCTTTGTTTTCGCAAGAAGAGATCCGCGACCTGCCGGTGGAGCTGCAAACGCAGTTTTTCAAGAAAGATGAGGTCCAGGCACGCCTCGCGGTCTTGACGCGCCTTGACGTGAAGGGAATCCATTTCCAGAAAGTGCAGGGGCGCAACAACGATCAATTGACGATCGTCACCGGAATTTTCGACGAGAACGGAAATTTTGTCACTGGCCTTTCTAAGGTCGTGGAGATGAATTTGCTGGACACGACCTATACCCGATTGAGCCGCTCAGGGTTCACGGTGAAAACCAGTTTTGATTTGAAACCGGGCACCTACCTCGTACGCCTGGTCGTGCGAGACGCCGTCGGCGCGCAGATGGCAGCACGCAACGGGGCAGTGGTCATCCCGTATTGAAGTTAAGAAATTTGGGGGGGGGAATATGAATACGCTGACAAACTTCAGACCAACATTTCGATCGGCGGCGTGGTTGGCTGCTGGGGTGATGTGCTTGGCTCCTGCTCCTTCCCAGGGGCAAGGGCAACCCGTTCCGGCAGCGCCGCAAGCGGCCTCACCGGCGGAGCAGCAGCCGGTGGTCGTGATCAAGAAAGAATCAAAGCTGGTGCTCGTCGATTCGGTGGTGACGGACAAGAAGGGTAACTACGTCCGCGACCTCGCACAGAATGATTTCAAAGTCTTCGAAGATAACAAGGAGCAGCCGGTTTCCACTTTTTCTACCGGTGCCGATGCGGCTACCCAAGCCAACGGCCAACGCCGGTATTTGATTTTGTTTTTCGACAATTCCACCATGGCGGCGCCGGACCAGATCCAGGCGCGGAGCGCCGCGACTAAGTTCATTGCTGCTAACGCCGGACCTGATCGATTGATGGCCGTCGTGGATTTCGGGGGCTCACTCCGCATCGTGCAGAATTTCACAGCAAACGCGGACGTGCTCCGCGCAGCGGTCTCGGGAGTGAAGAGTTCGTCGGTCGATCCGAACGCACCAGCGCCGGACGTGCCTGTCACGGTAGCGTCGACCGGTCTTTCGTCTCTGGGTAATGCCGAGGCGGATTTTGGGGCGCGCAGCATGCTGCTCGCGGTGCGCAGCCTGGCGAAAAATCTCCGCGCGGTCCCGGGCCGAAAAATGGTGGTGCTGTTTTCGGGAGGGTTCCCGCTCACGCAGGAAAACCAATCGGAGCTAACGGCAACCATTGATGCTTGCAACAAGTCGAATGTGGCGGTCTACGCGCTGGACGCACGCGGTCTGGTGGCGACAGCTCCGGGCGGGAGCGCCAGCAGGAGGACAATGGCTGGAAAGACCCAGGCCGCTAGAAGCCACATTCCGGCGCGGAGGACTTCGCCGCACCCACGCATTCTGCTCGCGGCCTATCCGGCGATGGCCGTGCCTGATCCGCAGCGACCAGGGGGTGGTGGCGGTGGAGCCGGTGGCGGTGGAGGAGGCCGTGGTGGAAGCGGTGGTACGGGGGGTGGAGGGACGGGCGGCGGTGGTAAGGGTGGTTCCGGTGGAGGTGGTGGCACAGGAGGCGGCGGTAAAGGGGGCACCGGCGGTGGAGGAAAGGGTGGCTCCGGCGGCGGCACCCGGGGTGGCGGCAGCACGGGGGGCGGCACCCGGGGTGGCGGTTCGAGTCCTGTCTCTAACTACCACAGTTCGCCCTACAGCCAGCCACGGACGATCGTGCCGCCATTCCCACCTTCGGCCTCGACCAACCAGCAGATCCTGGCAGCGCTGGCGGAAGGAACGGGGGGTTTCACAATCTTCAATACCAACGACCTACTGGGTGGACTCGAGCGCATCGGGCGCGAGCAAAACGAGTTCTACATACTGGGGTACGTGCCCGGCGACACGCCGGAAGGGAGCTGCCACACGCTGAGAGTGAAGCTGAATCGTGGCGGACTGAACGTGCGTGCGCGCAGCGGGTACTGCAACACGCGGTCCGCAAACGTGCTCGAAGGCAAGCCCCTGGAAAAGCAGCTCGAATCGCATGCCGTCGGCTCGCAGCCCGGTTCGATTCATGGCGTGCTGCAGACGCCTTATTTCTACACTGCGCCGGACACGGCGCGGGTCAACCTGGCGATGGAAATTCCTTCGGATACATTTCAATTCAATAAGGACAAGGGAAAGTATCACGCCAACTTGAACGTGCTAGGTATTGCCTACCGAACGGACGGGACGGTAGGGGCGCGATTCAGCGATACCGTTAACCTGGACTTGGAGAAAGATGAATGGAAAGAGTTCACCAAGTTGCCGTATCACTATGAAAATCAATTCGACGCCACACCAGGCACTTACAAGCTAGCCGTTGTCCTTAGCGCTGGCGGCGATGCGTTTGGGAAATTTGAGTCCCCGCTGGCCATCGATCCCTATGACGGAAAACACTTCAGCCTCAGCGGCGTGGCGCTGACGAATTCCGCGCAAAGGCTGAACGATATTCCGACCGGCCTGGATGCCGTTCTGCTCGAAGACCGCACCCCGCTGGTGGTCAAGGGCACGCAAATCATTCCTTCCGGCAGCAATCGGTTCAAACATACGGACAACGTAGTTCTGTACACGGAGATTTATGAGCCCCTGCTGACGTCGGCGACCCCGCCGGTTGTGGGCATGGCCTACCGCATATTTGAGCAATCGACCAACAAGCAAGTATTTTTCACTGAGGTCATGCGCGCCGATGATTACATCCAAAAGGGCAATTCGGTGATTCCTGTCGGTCTGAAGGTGAAAATAGACGACCTGAAACCGGGTTCCTACCGCTTGGTGATGCAGGCCATCGACAGCGCGAAAAATCATGCGCCGGACCGGACGGTGGACTTCGACGTAACGGAGTGATGAAACTCCCGCGGCCCTGAAAAATGACCGCGCGCATTTTGGAGCGCGCGAATCTTGCTGCCGTTTTTGCGGCGGCCCCGGTCTTCGAGAGTGGGGCGAGCAGTCGTGCCTCGGGAACCCGGCGCTCTACGGCCTCCCCTCTAAGTCCTTATCCTGTCTTTACTTCCGACCATGGTAAGGATTCGACATGGTCTGTGGACTTCTGCAACTTCTTCGCCGGGCAAGGGTTATTCTATGCGTGCCCGGTAATTTGCCCAATCTGCCAGCCCGCAGGAGAATGCTATGAGGCTCGAAGAGCGCCCCGCCTCCTCGTTTTTTCAACGCATCCCAGCTATTTCCGCGACGCCGAGGTCATTCCTCGCCGCCATCCTCTCGGTCACATGCGTTTTGTCGCTCACTGTCGAGTTGCCGGCCAGCGCCGGAATTCCTGCAGCGGCGAAAGACAAGAAACCCAAGGCCGATCCCGCGCTCAAAGGGTTGCCGATTACCGAACTCAGTCCCGACGAAGCCATCCTCCATGCGCTGAACCGTCTCGCCTACGGCCCGCGTCCGGGCGACGTTGAGCGCGTACGGCAGATGGGCCTGGCCAAGTGGATCGAGCAGCAACTCAATCCCAATTCCATCGATGACAAGGCGATGGAAGCGCGACTCCAGGACTACCCCACGCTTCGGATGTCCACCGCGAAATTGATCGATGAATATCCGCAACCCAAACAAGCGGAGAAGCAGGCCCAGCAAGTTCAGGCGCAGGCGCGGCAGGAACGGCGCCGCTCCGATGCGGCCGCCACAGTGGTTGAAAAAGACACGCAGAATGTGCCAGAGCAGCCAGCCAATTCAGAAGCTCCGGCGATGACGTCAGTTTCGGCGCCGCAACCTTGGCCTGACAATCCCAGCGCCGCCGCGCCGATGAAACAGCAAGCGCAGGGAAAGGCAGCGACAAATGGCACGGGAAGGCGCGACGTGCTGGGCGGCGGTGACCCCAACAACGTCCCGCGTGCCATTGCCGACGACAGCAAAAGGCCGCAGCGCGTGGTGGCCGAGCTGGGCATGGCCAAGGTGACGCGCGCGATTTACAGCGAGCGGCAACTCCAGCAGGTGATGAACGATTTCTGGTTCAATCACTTCAACGTTTTCGCAGGCAAAGGAGAAGATCGCTACTACCTCACTTCGTATGAGCGTGACGTGATTCAGCCGCATGCCTTCGGAAAGTTCAAGGATTTGGTGACCGCGACAGCGAAAAGCCCGGCCATGCTTTTCTACCTGGATAATTTTCTGAGCGTGGATCCCCGGGCCGCGCAGCGGCAGGTGGCCGAGCGGGCCATGCGCCAACAGAGGCGTCGCGGCGGATTTGGCTGGCCCCCGCGACCGAGAGCAAATCCACAGCAAGCAGCCAAGAAAAACGACCGAGGGCTCAATGAAAATTACGGTCGAGAACTGATGGAGCTACACACGCTCGGCGTCGATGGCGGTTATACGCAGAAAGACGTCACGGAAGTAGCGCGTTGCTTTACGGGTTGGACGATTGACAAGCCGAGGCAGTATGCGGACTTCAAATTCGACGACCGGCTGCACGACCCCGACACGAAAATCGTGCTGGGCAAGAAAATTCACGCCGGGGGCATGAAGGATGGCGAGCAGGTGATCGACATGCTGGCGCATCACCCGAGTACGGCCAAGTTTATTTCCATGAAATTGGCACGCCGCTTTGTTTCGGACAATCCGCCGCCGGCGTTGGTCAGCCGCTTGGCCGAGACGTTTCAATCGAGTGACGGCGACATTCACGCCGTGCTGAAGACCATGATCTGGTCGCCGGAATTCTGGTCGCGGGAATCCTACCGCGCAAAGATCAAGACTCCTTTTGAACTCGTGGTTTCCGCGGTGCGCGCCCTGGGCACGGATGTGGACACGCCCATGCCGCTGGTGCAGTGGGTGGCACGAATCGGCGAGCCGCTGTACCAGTGCCAGCCGCCAACTGGGTATGCGGACAAAGCCGAAGCGTGGGTGAACACCGGCGCGCTGTTAAACCGGCTGAACTATTCCCTGGCTCTCGCGGGAAACAAGATGCGCGGAGCGCGTACCGATGTGACTTCGCTGCTGGGCGTGGATTCCTCAGCGGACCCCAAGACGGCGCTCGACCGCGCGGTGCGAGTATTCCTCGGCGGGCAGGCCGGCCCGACTACGGTTGAAACGCTCGGAAAGCAACTCGATAACCCGCAAGTCTTGCAGGCCAAGCTTGATGATCCGCGCAAGCAGGTGGATCTGGGCGTCGTCGCCGGGTTGGTGCTGGGCGCCCCGGAATTTCAAAGACGCTAGGGCAGGCGAGGTCACCATGACGTACAAGTGTTGTGAAGGCGTCAGGGACCTGAGATTTTCGCGGCGATATTTCTTGAAGCAGGGCGGTGTGGCGATGGTAGGTCTGAGCGCCATGCCGGCGTTTTTGCAGCGCGCCGTAGCTGCCACTCCGATGCCGACGAAGAAGCAGCTCGTGGTGTTGTTTCAGCGCGGCGCGGCCGATGGCTTGAATATCGTCGTGCCTTTTGGCGAGTCGAATTATTACCGTATGCGTCCTACCATTGCGATTCCACAGCCCAAGCGTGGCGGCACGGATGCGGCGATCGACCTTGACGGATTTTTCGGTTTGCATCCAAGCCTCGCGCCACTCGAGCCGCTCTTCCGCAAGAACCAACTTGCCATCGTGCACGCCGCCGGCTCACCTGATCCAACGCGCTCGCACTTCGACGCGCAAGACTTCATGGAATCCGGCACGCCGGGCTTGAGATCGACCGAGGACGGCTGGCTGAACCGTGCCTTGGAAACCGTACCGGAGGAGAACGCCTCGCCCTTCCGCGCCGTGGCGATGGGCCCGAATCTTCCGCGCATGTTGCACGGGGGCGCGCCGGCCATTGCGCTGCCGGACCTCAAGCAGTTCAAAGTGATGGCGCAGGCGCCGGGCACGGGCCAGATGGTCGAAGGCGGCTTTGAAGCCATGTACTCGCAAACTGTGGATCACGCGCTGCACGGCACGGGTACCGAAACGTTTGAAGCCATCGATCTACTGCGCAAAGCCGACCCGGCCAAATATCAGCCGGAAAACGGCGCGCAGTATCCCACCAACCGGCTCGGGCAAAGCCTGCAGCAGATCGGGCAACTGCTTAAAGCCGACATCGGCGTGGAAGTTCTTTTCGTCGATTGCGGCGGCTGGGACAACCACGTCAACGAAGGCGGCGTGCAGGGGCAGCTGTCGAATTTGTTGAAAGACCTGGGCCAGGGCCTGGCTGCGTTTCATCGAGATATGGGCGACCGCATGGAGAATATCGTCTTCGTGACTATGAGCGAATTCGGCCGCACCGCCAAGGAAAACGGCAATCGCGGCACCGATCATGGCCACGCGAATTGCATGTTGCTCATGGGCGGCGACGTGCAGGGCAGGCAGGTCTACGGCAAATGGCCCGGGCTGAACGACCATCAGCTCAACGACGGCCGCGACCTCGCGCTCACCACGGACTTCCGCTCTGTAGTCGGCGAGATTCTCACCAAGCACATCGGCGTGAAAGGGCTCGACACCGTCTTCCCCGGATTCGACAACAACCCGCGCAAATTCCTGGGACTGCTGAGAACTTAAGCAGAACGAAAGTTCTCGAGAGCGGGATAAACTCTTCAAGAGTTCTTTTCTCTCCCCCTGCCTGTGTCTTTGACACTTTTCCACCGCACGGGTAGTCTTGCGGCCAGCCGGTTGGCGGTTCCATGAGAACGACGCGACGAGATTTCGCAAAGGGGCTGTCTGGCACAGCGCTAGCCGCTGCCTTTCGGCACGCCAAGGAACCGGCGCGTCTGCCGATTGCATTTTCAACTCTGGGCTGCCCTGGCTGGGATATCCAGAAAATCCTGAACTTCGCGGAGCAACACGGTTTCGCTGCAATCGAATTCCGCGGACTCGAAGGCAGCCTTGACTTACCTTCTCACCCGGCATTTGCGGCGGAACGCATCGCCGAGACCAAGCGCGAAATTCTCTCTCGCGGCCTTGGTGTCGCCTGCGTCAGCAGCTCCGCCAGCCTGCACGAGTCCGATGCTGAGAAGCGTTCGAAAACTTTGGCTGACGCCCAGCGATTCATCGACTTGGCTTCTTCGCTCGATGCGCCTTACGTGCGCGTGTTCGGGTCTAGCCCTGACTCCGGGCATCCTGTCTCTCCAAGTGATGATCTGAAGATGCGTGTTGCCGCCGGGTTGCACGCATTGGGCGATTATGCGGGCCCGCGCAAAGTTACCGTGATCATCGAGTCGCATGACGATTTTACCTCTTCGGCCACGCTCATTGACGTCCTGCATCGTGCCGATTCCAAGTCAGTCGGACTCTTGTGGGACGCTCACCACACGTTCGCAGAGTCGAGCGAGGACCCGAAGTTCACTGTGCGGCAGCTGGGGCCGTGGATCCGGCACACGCACCTGAAGGATTCTGTCGGCCAAGGTGGTGATCGCAAGTATGTGTTGACCGGCCGTGGAAACGTTCCCATCAAGGAGCAGATCGAGGCCTTGCGCTCCGTTGATTACAAGGGCTTCTACTGTTTCGAGTGGGAAAAAGTGTGGCATCCCGATCTGGAAGATCCCGAGATTGCCATTGCGGACTATGCCCGCGTCGTCGCCGATTATCTACGCTAGAAACGCGCCGGCATTAGGAGCGCTGCGCACTCGAGCGGTTTGCAACAAGAGAGTAAGTCTTTAAGGCCGGACACTTCTACGCAGCTGACTCTCTGTTTTAGTCCGGTGTTTTCAGTTCGCGAATCCAAATATTGCGAAACCGCACGGGGTTGCCATGATCCTGCAAGGCTAGCGGCAGCTTCTCCTCATGCGGCCGATACGGCGGGCGCGCTCCATTCGCAGTCGGGCCCGTGGGTTCGACATGGTCCTGGGCCAAAACGCCGTTATGAAACACTGTGACGCTAGCGGGGCGCAGCAATTTTCCATCCTTATCGAAGCGCGGCCCGTGGAAAACAATGTCGTAGGCCTGCCATCGGCCCGGCGGGCGTGAGGCGTTTACGAGCGGCGGATATTGGCCATAAACCGCGGCCGCTTGGCCATCTGCATAGGTTTTGTTTTCGTACGAATCTAGCACCTGAATCTCATAGAGGCCCATCAGAAAGACGCCACTGTTCCCACGCTCCTGGCTTTCCCCTTTGGGCGTAACCGGCTCAGCGAATTCGATGTGCAATTGGGAGTCACCAAAGGCATCCCGCGTGTGGATGTAGCCAGTCTTTGCGGCGACTTCGACATAACCATTCTCGACCTTCCACTTGGCTGGACTACCGTCCTGGTGCGCCCATTTGGAGAGATCCTTGCCATCAAAAAGTACAACGGCATCAGACGGCGGACGACCGGGCGAATCCTGCGTTCCCGGCGTTCCGGGATCGATTACCGGCGGTACCGGCCGATGGGGATCGTGAATCTTCCAGGTCGTCTGGATTTGCGCACAGCAAACATGGGCAGTAGTGGCGAGGAGCAAAACGGTCCGCGTCATCAACAGGCATTTCTTCATGAGCGACACCTCAATGTGACCGTGAGTGAATTCTACTTCCTAACTGTTCGCAAGTGTACGATGGGATTCAAGATGTTTTGCCGATGATCTCCACGCCCGCTCGCGGAAGGCCAAGCTGGAAGCCTGCCAACCGATTTACGGACGCTCTTCGTGCCAGTGCAGCCAGGGCGCCATGGCCTCTTCTTCAAGGAAATACTGAAGGCCGCGAATTGCTTCGGCGGTGGTGATGTTCCAAGAGGCCGGGTACTCATCGCGCTGGCCGTTGGACAGATAATATTCAATGACCGCTTTTTCCGGCCCCGCATACAGTGGATTGCGAGTAGAGAAGCCCGCGTCGCCTTCATAGCGCACGTGCATCAGCCACGCAGCCTCGCCATTGATCAGCGCGCCCATGGCCGGCCAGCCCGCCTCGTGCTGCATCCAAACTTCCGAAAATTGGGTGCGACCGATCTGCGCGAGGCGCACCTTAAGTTCGCCCGCGTCGGTAACTTCATACAGAACTTTATTGATTTTCAATTCCATGAGCGTTCGCTCGCGGAGTCCGGTAACACCACTTGAATCCTTTGTATCCCAGGTGTCAAGTTGAAGAACAACGGGGTGGTGAGTTGATCTGTCAACTCATGCGTCAGTGGGCGGCGTCTTCCCGGATGCGCATGCCGTAGAAGGAACGGTAGACGAAGAGGAAGGAGACGACGAAGAACGCCGCTGCAAGAATGTGTGTCAAAGTTGTGCTGTGCTGCTCGGCGGTGAGCTGCACAGCGAGTTCGACGGCCAGCAGGCCGAAGAGCGTCGTGAACTTGATGACCGGGTTGAGTGCGACCGAAGATGTATCTTTAAACGGATCACCCACCGTATCGCCAATGACCGTGGCGTCGTGGAGCGGCGTGCCCTTCTGCTTGAGTTCGACTTCGACGATCTTCTTGGCGTTGTCCCAGGCGCCGCCGGCATTGGCCATGAAAATGGCCTGGTACAAGCCGAAGATGGCGATGGAGAAAAGGTAGCCGATAAAAAAGAACGGTTCGACAAAGGCAAAGGCCAAAGTGGCGAAGAACACCGCGATGAAGATGTTCAGCATGCCTTTCTGCGCGTATTTGGTGCAAATCTCGACGACCTTTTTGCTGTCGGCAATGCTGGCGGAAGCAGCTCCTTCGAGCTTGATGTTGGCCTTGATAAATTCGACCGCGCGGTAAGCACCGGTGGTCACGGCTTGCGTGGAAGCGCCGGTGAACCAGTAAATCATGGCACCACCGGTGACCAGCCCCAGAACAAAAGGCGCATGGAGGAGCGAAAGATTATTGACGTTCTCGGTTAAGCCTTTGGTGAGCGCCATGATGATCGAGAAGATCATCGTGGTTGCGCCGACCACGGCCGTCCCGATGAGCACTGGCTTTGCGGTGGCCTTGAAGGTGTTGCCCGCACCGTCGTTGGCTTCCAGCATTTCCTTGGCGCGCTCGAAATTGACGTCGATGTTGTAGTCCTTCCTGAGTTCCTGCTTGATGTTGGGGATCTGCTCGATGAGCGAAAGCTCATATACGGATTGCGCGTTGTCCGTGACGGGACCATAGGAGTCGACGGCGATGGTCACTGGGCCCATGCCGAGGAAGCCGAAGGCCACCAGGCCGAAGGCAAAAACTGGCGCCGCAATCATCAGGTCGCCAAGGCCGAGGTTGCTGATCAGATACCCAAGGGACATGAGTAGCACCATCGCCAGACCGATATAGTAGGCCGAGAAATTGCCGGCCACGAAGCCGGAAAGAATGCCGAGCGATGCACCGCCTTCTTCCGCCGAAGTCACGACTTCTTTTACATGGCGCGACTCGGTGGACGTGAAAACTTTCACCAATTCAGGGATTATGGCGCCGGCAAGCGTTCCGCAGGAGATGATGGTGGCTAGCTTCCACCATTGTGATGTATCGCCGCCGAGGCTCGGGATGATCAGCGATGAGACGACGTAGGTCAGGCCGATCGAAACGATTGAGGTGATCCATACCAGCGAAGTGAGAGGCGCCTCGTAGTTCATCAGGTCGGCGTTGCCGTACTTGGCCCTGGCGATGAAGCTGTTTATGAAATAGGCGGCGGCGCTGGCGATGAGCATCACGATGCGCATCACGAAGATCCACACCAGCAGCTGAACTTGCACGGTGGGATTTTTCACCGCCAGCAGAATAAAGGTGATCAATGCGACGCCGGTTACGCCGTATGTTTCAAAACCATCGGCGCTAGGGCCCACCGAGTCGCCGGCGTTATCACCCGTGCAGTCAGCAATCACGCCGGGGTTACGAGCGTCGTCTTCTTTGATTTTGAAGACGATCTTCATGAGGTCGGAGCCGATGTCGGCAATCTTCGTAAAGATGCCGCCGGCGATACGCAATGCTGCCGCGCCGAGCGATTCGCCGATGGCGAAACCGATGAAGCACGGGCCAGCGTAGTCGCCCGAGATGAACAGCAAGATGAAAAGCATCATCAGCAGTTCGACGCTGATGAGCATCATGCCGATGCTCATGCCGGCCTGCAGTGGCGTGCTGTAAATCGGATAGGGCTTGCCGCGCAGGGAAGCGAACGCCGTGCGCGAATTGGCAAACGTATTTACGCGGATGCCAAACCACGCGACCCCGTAACTACCCGCAATTCCTACGAGACTAAAAATCAGAATGATCGGGAGAGTGACCGCAGTGGGACGCACCGGAGCGAGCCAGCCGAAGTACATGACGATCACCACGGCGATAAACACCCACAAGATCAACAGGAACTTTCCCTGCGTAAATAGGTAGGTCTTGCAGGTCTCGTAGATGAGCTCGGAGATTTCGCGCATCGATTTGTGAACGGGAAGGTTTTTCAGCCGCGAGTAGATAGCCAATCCGAAGCCCAGGCCAAAAATGCAGATGACAATGCCGAAGAGCAGAAGCTTGTGGCCGTCGATGCCGAGAAAAGTAACCTGGGATAGGTCGGGAAGCTTCAAATTAGCTTCGCCGCCGGCTTCGTCAGCGAGAGCCGACGCCGCCCCAAACAAGGCGAGCAGGACAGCAGGCGCTCCAAGCCTAATGAATTTGCAGCCTAGAGACCAGACATTTGCCAGCCAGGTAAGCATTGACAATCCTCCGTAGATCACTTGTTCACAGGGCAATGGCTTCCCGGGACAGCCGATTCCGGTGCACTTTTTCGACGGAGCGCTGTTTGGCGCGACCGCAGAGCGATTTGTTCTCATTCCACCGGCAAGACGTCGCCGCGCGCCGGTCCGAGACT
>WNGI01001966.1_pt1 | contig 17546 bp, 14 predicted proteins | sample 5400621 | NCBI WGS metagenome assembly WNGI01 (sample SAMN13153374, study PRJNA577476) | soil metagenome | isolation source: 20 cm soil or saprolite under Garry oak tree replicate 1 | place: USA:California | collected 2016-06-15 | reverse complement strand
TTCTCCAACCGGGCGACTCGCTGTTCATCCCCGAGTACATCCCGAGCGTGAAGGTGGCCGGCGCGGTGAATGCACCGGGGAGCGTGTTGTACAAGAAGGGTGCCGGCCTGGGTTACTACATCGACGCGGCGGGTGGGTTTGCCTACACGGCAGACAAGGGCAGAACCAGCGTACGCAACGCGGATGGTGAGGTCGAGACACGGCACAAGTTTCTATTCTTTCCCAGCGATCCCAAGCCTGGGCCCGGGTCGGAAGTAACGGTGCCGCTCAAGGACACGTCGAATCCGACGAACTACGCGGCCCTGATCGGGGCGATCGCGCAGATCCTCGCAAGCACCGTGGCGATTATTGTTGTGGCGACGAAGCTCTGATCAAAAAGGTTTCGATGCAGAGAGCATTGGTATGTGGCGCGGGCGGCTTCATTGCGAGTCACCTCGTTCGCCGGCTTAAGCAGGAAGGACATTGGGTCCGCGGGGCAGACATCAAGGTCCCCGAGTTCGCACCGACCGCTGCGGACGATTTTCGCCTGCTCGACCTGCGGAACAGAGACGCGTGCGAGGCGGCCTTGTCGCTCGACCCGGGTGCGTTCGACGTCGTGTACCAGTTGGCGGCCGACATGGGCGGCATGGGGTTCATCCACTCGGCCGAGTCGGAGATCATGCGGAACAACGCGCTGATCAACCTCAACATGATCGACGCCGCTGCCCGGAAAGGGATCAAGCGCTATTTCTTCTCGTCGTCGGTGTGTATCTACCGTGACATGCGTCCGGGCGAGCCGGAGCTGAAGGAGGAGGAGGCGTACCCAGCGCTTCCCGACAACGAGTACGGCTGGGAAAAGCTCTATGCGGAGCGCGTGGCGGTGGCCTACGGCCGGAAGTACGGGGTGGAGGTGCGCATCGCCCGGTTCCAGAATTGCTACGGCCCGCAAGGCACCTGGACGGGTGGCCGGGAGAAGGCGCCCGCGGCGATCTGTCGGAAGGTGGCAGAGGCGGCGGATGGCGGCACCATCGAGGTGTGGGGCGATGGGAAGGCAATTCGCTCCTACACCTACGTCGACGACATGGTGGACGGCATCTACCGGCTCACCGCATCCTCCCTGGTAGGGCCTGCGAACATCGGGAGCGCCGAGTATGTCTCGGTGGCGCAGCTCGTGCAGACCGTCGCCGACGTGGCGGGGAAGGCGATTCAGATACGGTACGTCGAGGGGCCGGTGGGTGTGCAGTCTCGCAACTTCAGCAACGAACGGATTTACTCCGTGGGATGGCGCCCGCGGTATTGCCTGAGGGACGGCATCGCGCGGACTTACCCGTGGGTGCGGGCGCAGGTTGAAGCGCGGGGAGCGACTCGGCGCCCATCCCCGTCATTGACCTAGCCTGCGGCCTACTGATCGAGCTTGGTGGTGGAGGAGTCGGGTACGTCAGGAGCCGTTGGCGCGGGCGCGCCAAACAGTTCGCTCGAGGTCGATACCACACGCACCGCGCCTTGAGCCTTGGCAGCTGCGACCATATCGAGGAACCAGTCGAGCTGGTCCGGTCGCTTGAGGTTGTAGGAGTGCACCAGGAACACGGTCACGTGGTTAGTCTGAAGTGCCGTCCGCCAAGCCGTACGGATCCATCGGTCGCTGGTCCCATCTGAGACGGTTGTGTGAGAAAGACCTAACTCAAGGGTGTCGGCCCGTGGGAGGGAATAGGAGTATGTGTAGCACTCCGACACCGTGGTGAAGGTGCGGAGGAGGGAGCCACGCCAAGTGTGAGTCTTTCCTGGCGTATCAAAGAGGATGGAGTCGCGCCACGTTCCCGGCTGGACGAAGATGCCCGAGGGCAGACCCTGTTCCTGCAGATCCGCAAGGCCCCCCACGACTTCGGCGATGAAGTGCTGTGCGTCTGCTCCGGTGCTGAGATGGTAACGCGAGTGCGCCGCGACTCCCATACCACTACTACGCCACTGCCGCAGCTCGTTCCAGTTTAGATGGTTAGGCAGTCCTGCGAGGCGAGTTGGCACTGCGATCTCCGCCGTCAGTTCACGATCCGCGACCCGTTCGAGGAAATCCCGATCTGTCGCGACCGCGTCGTCGACGCGAATCATGACGACGGGTAGTGACTCGGACGTGACCCGCGGGAGGGCCGGGGGAATGACATTCACGACAACTGAGTCGAAGCGTACACCGAGCGTAGGGTAGCGGGTTCCGTCAGCTAGTGTAAGCGCGCCGGTAGCCGTGTCACCGGCGACCGCGTAGGTGAGCCGCACGACCTCGCCCACCTTGTTCTGCAACGTCCAGCTCGTTCCGGCCGAGTCATCGACAGTAACGTAAAAGCCTGCGAAGTCATTTGTCGGGCTCCCGTCCCAGGCGCGTGAGGGGATCGGCCGAAACACACGCCGCCCTTGGGCGTTCGCGCGATCGCCGATCGCGAGCAGCTGTATGTGCGCCGCGTACGCCCCGCCGGCGATGTGGAAAACCCAGAGATGCTCGCCCGGAGCCTCGGAGCTAGCCAGCGGGCCTGAGGAAGTGTGGCCGGCCGGGGCTGTTCCGACGTCCAGGCAGCCGACGGTCATACCCAGAGCGAGTATCGAGAGATTCCGCTGCCACATGTGCAACCTTTGAAAGGGGTCGACGTGGCAGGGCGCGGCGCATTCTAAGCAACTCGTGGGGTTGGTGGTGTGAGGGCAATCACACTAAGCATTTCAGGGCAGCGCCGGGGTGATGGCGGTGAAACGCAGGTTACGGACGGGTCTGCGGATGATGCAGGCACGGGAGACCCACTTGTGTATCGTCGACGGAGTGGGATTCGCCTCTTATACCGGAATGTGGGTTAGTGCAGCACGTCCGTGATCGAATGAACCACGCGGATTCGCTCGGCGCGATTTGCTGATGCCAGTGTATCGAGGAACCAGTCAAGCGCGCCGGGTTGGTTAAGTTGCCAAGTGTGAACCAGGAAAATCGTGAAGTGATTCGGCTGCTGGGCCTTCTTCCAGAGCTTAAGAATAGTTGAATCGTTCACACCACTCGAGATCGTCCAATGATCGATACCAAAAGCGATCGAGTCAGGTACCGGCGCGATGACCGATGACGGACGGAACTTGGACTCGAACACGCGCGTAAACGTCCGCAGCAGCGACCCATGCCAATCCTGGAATTTTCTGGCGGAATCAAAGTTCAAGCCTTCTGGCCAGTTCCCAGGTTGCACAAAGACCGATGTGCCGAGCGCTTGATCGCTCATCGTCGCGAGGGATCCTATGACCTCGCTGGCGAAGTTAGGACCGTCCTTCGTGAGCGGACTGTGCCACCGCGAGTGGGCAGCTAGCCCGAATCCGAGCGTCGCCCAGGAGCGGAGTTCGTCCCACGTCGGACGGCCTTGACGCCCAACAAACTCGGTCGGCACTGCGATCATCGCAACCAGCGAACGGGCAAAGAGCCGCCGCAAGAACGGGCGATCTTCGCCTGGATTGTCATCGAGTTCAATTAGGACCGTGGGAGTAGAATCTCTCACAGTGTCCTCCGACGCCACGATGAAGCGAGCCTGTAACGCCCCCTGAGGCACCCTCACGCCAAAAAGACCGTAAAGCGCTGAGTCTCCGGTGTTGCCGAATACCTTTGCCTCGCCAAGCGCGGTGTCACCAAGGACCCGGTAACGCATCTTGACGACGTCCCCTTCGGTCAGGATGAGCGTCGATTCCCACCCCGCCGACGTGCGAGCAACGGCACTTGTACGCAACATGAAGTCGTTCGTTTCCTGTCCTTGCCAATTCAAGGAAGGAATGGGCACCGCGTGCAAGGGTGAAGCAGAATCAGGACTGCCGCGGACCTCTAGGAGTTCGACATTCTCAATGAATCGGCCACCGTCGATGTGGAACATCCATGTACCGAGTCCTTCCGCGACGCGATGGTCTATACCCGAAGCGGGGGCCACGGCATCGGCAAGGCAACCAGCCATCGCACCTAGACACGACAAGAAGAGCGCTCTGGTTATTACTCGGGAGAGCGCAAACGAGGCTCTGCTCACACCCATGTTCCTGCGCATCGCGCGTCTGAGGCTCTTTGGGGAAGGTGACTGGACCCAAGGTAAGACCCGCTGGGACTTGGGCAAGTTACCAGGTCGAGACCAAGGGCGTTGGGCTGGGTAGCTGTTGCGACAGCCCCATCGTTGTGTCCTAGGCGAGTGGCACTGGAGGAGCAACTAGTGTCGGTGTGTGCAACTTATTGACTTCCCTATAGTTCCGGTACAGGTTACGCGCCAACCCGGACCTGATGAGTAAGGAGTGATCATCTCCGTTTCAAGTTGGCTGTCGAGAGTGAGCCTCGCGGGCGAGCGAATCGGGTTACCGGCTCTTTGGACCCGCCGAGCATTAGTGTCCGGGGGTTTCGGCCTGCTCGGGGGCTTCTTGGGGATCTTGTTCGCCGTCATTGCACCCAAACACTACAAGACGGTGACCGTGTTGGCGGTCGACGCTCCTAACGACGTCAACGCGCTCAGTAGTCTCGCTGGCATCGCAGCAGAACTTGGCGTTCAGACTGCCAGCGGTAGTAGCCCGTTCTACTTTGCCGCATTCGGAGACAACACTGACGTCCTTTCGCGAGTACTCAACGAACGCTTCGAAAGCTCCCCTGGAGACTCAGTTCTCTTGATCGATCTGTACCGCCCAGGGGAGTGGAAGAACCAAGCCCTCCGACTGCAGCGTGCCATCGAGGACCTACGCTCGGACCTCGATCTTTCAACGGACATCAAGAGCGGATTGCTGACCTTAGAAGTGACTCAAAGCGAGCCACAGCTCGCAACCGTCGTCGCCGAGAGCATTATTTCAGCCGTTGACTTGATCGGCAGGCAGAGGCTTCACAGCCGCGCCTCCGCGGAGCGGGCGTTTGTAGAGACCTCATTGCGAAATGCTGAAACGAGCCTGCGTGCTGCGGAGGACTCCCTTAAGCGGTTTTATGAAGCCAATAGGAACCTCGAGAATTCCCCCGGCCTGAAGCTGCAAGAGACAAGGATCCTCCGCCAAGTAACTTTGCGGCAGGAGCTCGTCAGCGTGCTCCAGCACCAGCTCGAGGACGCGCGTCTTTCTGAGATCCGACAAACACCGTTGTTGACGGTCGTTCAGCACCCGTTACTGCCTGGCAAGCCAAGTTGGCCCAAAAAGAGCGTCATGGCGATTCTGGGATTCTTGATTGGGGCAGTACTGAAACTTGGTTGGGAGCTCCGTCCCATCTCTACTCCCGACAACAAGTAGGGATTCTCGCTTCCTATCAACACTCCCACCGTTCGGTCACACCTACTGCCTTCCGTCAGGAGGGGGGACAGATGCTCCTATCGCGCCGAGCTGCTCTGATCACATTGTTATCCCCGTACCTGCGACCTTTCCCAAGTGAGCTGTCGTCCACGACTCCCGGCGACGACGCATCTCGGGAACAAGACGTCGGCCCCACTCGCGTCCTGAATGTTCGGCAGTATGGAGCAACGGGTGATGGGGTGCACGATGACACCACTGCGTTCACAAAAGGGATCGACGCAGCGAGTCAAGGTGCTGGCGCCATTCTCTATGTCCCCGCTGGCCGCTACCTACTGGCCCCCATCACATCAAGTCCGCACACTGTTCGCATCGTAGGCGACGGTCCAGCATCTGCTTTGGTCTCTAAGGGCTCGACCCCAGTTTTGGAGTTCAACAAGGCAGAAAACGTGGTACTGGAAGATCTTGCGATCGTGGGACAGAAAGGCAGCCAAGTGGGCGATTTTGCCTTGCTCGCCGCAATTGGCTGTACAGCGATTGCGTTCACGAATGTCACCATTCGAAGTAGTGGAGGCGATGGAGCACACTTGGTCGGAGCACAGCGAATCCAGGTACAGGGTTCAAGCTTTGAGGACTGTGGTCGCTTCGGGCTTCGGGTGACGGACACTCCCACACTGGGGTACGGGCGACAGATCGTTCGATGCTTGGCACGAGGCAACGGAGCGCACGGGATTCTGCTCCAACGCTTCGCAGGCGCGGATGTCGAATCAAATCTTGTCGTCGAAAACCGCTCACAAGGGATACACGCGACAGACGGCTCCGACTGGCTGAGGGTGTTCAACAACCGCTGCACGAAGAACGGATCTCAACCGATAGAGCATGGCATTTACATCCTTCGTTGTCGTGGGGTGGCGGTCCAAGGAAACACGAGTTTTGCGAACGCTGGCGATGGCATCCTCCTGCGAGAATGCAACGACAGCGTCGTCGTAGGGAACATCTGTACGGACAATCATAGGCATGGGATTTCGATTCAACGGATCGACGATCCCAAGTCCGACGCATTGGTGGCGGCCGCCAATGTCGGGGCTCGGAACACTGAGAGCGGTGTGATTGCGACTGGTGTGTCGAGGAGCATCATAGGCATGAATGTCGCTGTGGATAATGGGCGGTTCGGTGTTGGCGGATACCCAGGCCCGACAGGCGGCGTGACCCTGCTGGCACTTTCGTGCAACCTTCTTTCGGATAACAGCAAGGCAGGGATAGCTATAGCCGGCTCGGATTCAGCAGCGGCGGTGGGAAATGTAGTGCGCACCTCTGGTGATGCACCAGCTCTTTCAGTGCACGATTTCGAAACGCACCACGTTGCTCAAGTGCGCGTCGCTGGAAACGTGGAGGTCTCAACCCAGTCACCTTCAGTCACACGGGATCTGAAGGGCGCAGCCAACTTGTTGGACCATATCAGCAGCGACGCACCGATTCACTGAAGAAGGATGACACGGTGTTCACGGTTGCGAAGTCGTACAAACCAATACGTTCGTGGGAATGACCGCGTCCTCAGCGACTGCCGGGCCCACGGCCCCTGCAGTCGCAACCGTTGCGCTCCTCGCGCCTTCGACAACCAAGACACCAGGCGGGATTGCTCGGTACACTGAAGGGCTACTTGCATCGACCGTGCTACGGAAGCGTCGATACGCTTTGACTCACATCTGCACGCACGAACGTGGGTCGAAGCTGCACGAGGTCCGCCTCGCAATCGGTGCCGCTGCTCGGGTGCCACAGTGTAGCCGGAAAGCGCGGATCGCCCACGCGTTGGTGGCATCGGACGCCAGCTGTGTCCGAAAGTTGTTACTGCTCACGGAAGCGCGTTTCTGTGGCATGAAGACTCTAGCTCATTTCCACGGGTCCACACTCGTGGACTGGCTGGATAGTCTCCCTTCTACGTGGCGACGTCTTCTTATCGGCGCGGCCGATCGCTGCAGCTTAGTGGCCACTCTTGGGAATCGCCTCGCGGACTACCTCAGAAGTCACGGACTCCGATCTCCCATACACATCATACCGAACGGGGTCGAGCCAGCTCCGGCGCGCGAGCCAGGGGTGCCGCGAGCTCCGGTCATCCTGTTCGTGGGCACCCTCGGCGCTCGTAAAGGCACGCGAGACCTCCTGCAAACCTTCGCACAACTGAGCGACCGCCATCCTGACGCGAGGCTAGTACTGATGGGAGACGGTGAGGTAGACCAGGCTCAGGGGCTAGCAGTCGAGTTGGGCATCATCGGCCGCGTGCGGTTCACTGGCTGGGCGAGCGCTCAAGACGTCAGTCAGATGATGGAGCAGGCCCGCGTGCTGGTCCTGCCCTCGTATAATGAAGGAATGGCATTGTCCGTTCTCGAGGCGATGATGCGAGGCCTGCCCGTAATCACAAGCCCCGTCGGTGAACACAGGACCGTTATCGAAGATGGGCGCGATGGACTCCTAGTTCCTCCAGGGGACTTGCCCGCACTGCGGAATGCCTTGGAGTGGGTACTACTAAACCCAGCGCTCGCGGAGCAACTGGCCCAGTCGGCGAGACAAAAAGCACTGCGTGAGTTCGACGTCTCCGTAAACCATCACAGGGTGGTCGACTTGTACGACGTGCTGTCAGGCCAGAGTACCGCCAACACCATCCACAGATCGTAACCAGCAAGGCTCCGAACGCCGAAGGAGTTGTACGCCGATTCCATGAGCACCAGCCCCAGGACGCCGACTAGCGCGCCCCATCTTCTCGGCGGGTGTCGAAGGGCGATTACAAACACCAAGGCTAGTACGCACGCGTAGAAAGTCGCTAGCGGTATTCCCACATCCACAGCCAGCATGATCCAGGGATTCTCAAACGTGACGTAAGAACCGAGCGCAGCTGTGCTAACATCAGTTGACCCACCAAGTCCCACGCCATGCGTTAGGTAACTTCCTACCGATTGCCTGAAGTACTCCACACTCAAGACTCGCACGGCGGTCGACTGCCAAGATCCCAGGACTCGGTGGAGTACAACGCTCCCAAGAGGAGTGGCGACGAGGCTGACGATCGCCCCGAGAATCCCAACTCCAATCGCCAGTTGACGGGTCAATCCAGGCCTGTGCTGCGCGGAGGCGGTTTCTCCAATAGCCAGTACAACGAAAGGGCTCGTCACTACCGCTAAGGCCACAGCGCTCCGAGAGCCGGTTGCCAGCACGCCGGCTATGAGGAGGAGCACTCCGACCGCCCTCAACCGTATCGACCGGGCTGCAGTCAGCACCACCAGGATCGCGAGGAAGACATTGGCAGCGGCGAGAGGGGCGCCAAAACTGACCGTGGATCGATATTCTCCGGTCGGATACGGGAACCAGGGTACTTCACCATAAAAGGGCTCGTAAACAGGATTGCGACCGCCAGCGAATTCGAGGACCGCCAGAATGCCGAACAAGATGCCTAGAGTTGCGGCTAGCGAACCTACGAGGTTTCGGGAGGGCGACCGCGACCGAAACAACCACACGAGCAACCAAAACAGAGTGAAAGGGCCTACATAGTTGTCCAGCAAGAGCGAGAGGCCGCGAAGTCCCCGGAGGGCGACGCTCATGCCGCCAGCAATCGCTACAAAGGCAACTTGCAATCCGGCGAGCAGTCGTTCACCCGGAACAGTCGCCAAGACCACAGGAGGCTGTCCATCAGCGCTGGGGCGCCATCCGAAAGCGGTTAGCGCAAGCAGATAGAGCGTACCGGGGTGGATCCGACTGAGAAGCGAGAGCGTCCCTTCGCCCGTTAGCGAATACCACATTGTGAACGGAACCGGAACGAAGAAGGCAAGCGCCCCGAGAGGTGCGAGGAGCCACTGCCATCGCGCGCCTACGAACGCAGCGAGAAGCGCAAACCCGATCAGCGACAAAGCCCATGCCCCGGAGGCCAGTAGCCACGCGAAGACGGCTAGACTGCCCACCAGAGCGAGAGTGGCCGCTGGGTCGCGAAGCCTTTCCGAGCCTAGGGCGACGCGCGCCTCACTCATCCCAGATAGCCGTCTCCGTGCTGCGAACCATTTGTGCGACGCTGAATCGACTGGACCATTCCTCCCGAGCCGTCGTAACCAATTGTTTCTTGAGCGACGGATTCGTAAGAAGGCGGTCAATCGCTTCGGCAGCCTCTTTGGGACTCCGAGGGTCTACTAATAACCCGGTATGTTCATGAGTCACAATCTCAAGCACGCCACCATGCCGGCCAACGACGGCGGGGGCGCCGCACAGACCGGCTTCTATAACCACCAGACCTTGTGCCTCGACCCAGTTTCCTTCCTGACGAGTGGGGAGCAGGAAAACATCCGCGGCACTGTATGCTCGGCGCAGGTCATCTCTGGATACGCGCCCCGCGAACATTACATGGGAGTCGAGGCCGAGTCGGCGCACAATGGCCCGCAATCTTTGTTCCTCGTCTCCATTGCCGACGATCACGTACAGCAGCTCCGGATACTTCTTGCGCAGGAGGTGAATTGCCTCCAAGGCTATATCGTGTCCCTTCCGCCGGTCGAGCCGGCCCGTTGTGAGGACAAGCGGGCCCTTCGAGTGGCCCAAGGTCTTTTGTCGCCACGCGCCAGCGTCTGGCGCTGGCTTGAAGTAATCAACATCAACTCCAACGTATATGACGCGCAGCTTCTCGTCCCTGATACCAGCTTGCACGGCTAAGCGTCGGGAGAACTCGCTTATGCAGATGACTCGATGACTCGATCTCCTCAAAAGCGCCCAGATGACTCGGCGCCACCATTCCCTCGGCGACCAAATCGGATAGCCAATCAACTCCGGCCCGCAGACAGTGGTAACGAGGCGAAACCGACGTGGCTGAGCGGCTAGGACCAATGCGCACACTTGCGCGCTCAGGTATGTGGTAGCCAGCACAACCACGTCTTTCGAGCCCCTCGTGGCGTTCATAATGGCTCTAGCGACCGACCAACGCCTCCTCAACGGAGCCCAACGAGGGAGAAATGCGTATCGCTTGACAATCTTCTCAAGGGCGGAATCGCCGCCAATGGCACTGGAATAGGCCGGTGCGAGAACCTGTACCACGTGTCCAGCCGCTCGGAGGCCTGCGGCAATAGACTCGGAATAGCTTGCGAGTCCCCCGCGAAACGGTGAGAACTCGGTAGTCGCGACGATTACGTCGAAACTGTCACTCATCGCGCAGGTACGGGCGCTAGCTCTTGACGTGCGTAGTAGAGCGCCCCAATGGCTACTAACGCCTCAGCAACGACCGTGGCCAGTGATATTCCCGGTATTCCGATCCAAGATGCGAAAGCGATGTCGCCCACGATGTTCGCTCCCAGCTTGACTACGCCAAGAACCAGCAGCGGACGGGTTCGGTGGCGCGCCATCAGCGCCCGGATTGCGAGGCCGCCAATAGTATACGGCACGATCGCGACCAGATAGAATCCGGTGAGCACGCCTGCACTAGGCACCGTTGCGGCTAGGCGCGAGCCCATTATCCCCCGCGCCACTATTGGTCCTATGAAGAACAGAGCCGGGGCGGCAAGTATGGCAATGCCACACAAGACCTTGACGACTCCTCGCAGGTCCTCCCACATCCTTGCGGCGTCGGCTTGCCGAGCGGACCACTGAATGAGCGCCGTGACTTGGAGTCCGGCCACAACGGTGCCGACCACCAAGAAGTAGGCCTTCTCTCCGTACTCAATAAGGCTCACTCCCCCTAGCATGATGCCGGCCGCGATGACGCGATCGACAATCGGCGATATGGCGGCTGCAGTCATGCTGAGCGAGACGGGCCACGTCGTTTCCCACACACGGGACATCGACGGCGCAGGGGCCAGCTCCGCTGACGAATAACGAACCTGCCCCTGCTCACCGAGGAGGAATCGTCTACATGCCAGGGTGTTGAAGAGGGTTCGCGCCGTTTCTGCGCCTAGGAACGCAAGCGCCAGATTCGGGAAAGGGTCGCGAAACGGCTGCACGAGGATAACCGCGACGGCAACTAGGGCACGAACGAGCAATCCCATGCAGACTGTCTGATACCGACCCAGGCCGGTAAGTACTCCCGCGGCCAACGAGCCAACCACGGCGAACATCGGGATCAGCGCGACGCCACTCGAGGACCCGAGCGTGAGCAGTGCTTGCAGTTCGGGCCGAGGTTGAAGCCGGACTGCAATTTGAATCGCCAGCAGCGATGTGGCTGCCAACCCTATTCCAAGCAGGCCCACGGAGCGAATCAAGCGCCAAAGCCATTCGACCGCGTGTGGTCCGCTACCCTTAAGACTCGCTGCGTGAGGAACAATTGACTGCTCAAGGACGACCCCACCCACAGCAACAAAGAAGGTGACTGCACCAAACGCAAGAAAGAACGCGTCAGTCTTAGGGCCGGCGCCATAGCGACGGGCAACCAGGAGGGGAACTAGAAAGGACGCCGCACGAGCACCAGCAGTCCAAACGATATTTTCAGGAGCTTTCGAGAGAACGCTGAGTGCTCGACTTGCTTCCGTAATGGCCTTCACCAATCGAGCCCCTTCGCTCGCCCGATGTCGCAAGCATGACGATACGCGGCGAGTAGCGCCCGCTGCGTATCGGCGTACGTAAGACCGGCACTCGGAAGGCGCGCTAGGGCCGCCGTGCCAAGCGCCTTTCGGCGCTCAGGATCCCCTGCAAGCCGCTGAATGGCGTCACCAAGGCCTTCGGCTCCGACTTTGGGCGACACGAAGACACCTGCTTCCCCGGCCGTGACACGGTGCTCGGGAAGATCGTATGCGACGATTGGCTTACCCATGGCTAGATAGTCCATAACCTTGACCATGGTGCTGGCGTCATTGAACGGATTGGAATGGCAGGGCTCGACAGCGATGTCGGCGCTCGCCACGACTTCCCGAAGACGTTCTGCACCCGCAACCCAGCCAAGGAAATGCACGTCCCCGCTCACTCCCAGTCCCGCGGCGAGTTCCTCCATCCCGCGCTTCGCGGCGCCAGCCCCTGCGATGAGGCACCGATAACGACGCGGCGACTTCTGTCCTCTCAGCCATGCGACCGCTCTGATTAGGTCTTCGACCCCGTCCTGGAGCCCTATCGAGCCAACGTAACAGAGGACCACATCTGCATTGTCCCTCAAGTCAACTCGCGGGGTTACGGGAAACCACAGGTCGGGCCGAGGCGCGTTTCGGACGACATGGACCCGCTCTGGTGCCAATCCTCCCCTGGAGACAGCCACACGCGCGTAGGAAGCGTTCGTAGAAAGAACCAGATCCGCCCGCTTATAAGCGAATCGCTCCATCGTGAGAAGTGCTCGGTGCAGTATGGAATCAGGGCGTCCCCCTTTTGCAGAATAAAGCTCGGGCATGAGATCATGCTGATCGTAGATCACGACAGATGCCTGCGGAGGTATCAAGAAGGGCAACCAAAGAATGTCGGGAGGATTACAGAAATGAAGAATGTACGACGCGCTCTCCTTTCCGAGTCGGCGACGAGCTTTCGCGATTCGGAATAAGCTCGTCGCAACCTCGCGACCATAACCGAACGCGCCCGCGCCGTCAGGAGGTGCGGCAAACCGGTGCACCCACACGCCGTCGACAGTCTCCTCACAGCGCTGGTCCGCACGACCGGGTGCCAACACCTCCACTTTGAATCCGGCCCCCGCGAGCGTCCGAGCGAATGCTGTCACTCTCGGGTCTTCGGGGAACCCCAGATTCTGAACCACCATTACGACTCGACAGCCAGCCCGCTGAATAGTCGAGCGCGAACTTGCAGACGGGGGTGATGTCACCTCGAGGCGCCCGCGCACTCACGTTTGTTGCTCGCGTCACTCATCACTTCCCCGACACTTGTTGAGCGTGCACAGTAACGCCATCCTTGTTCAACAGTCCTCTTCACTGCCGACGCCACCAGCCCCAATACGCTGCTGTCGACAACTCTTCGGCAGATCGGTCGCGAAAGCGGGAAGCCCAGCGAGGCCGCATTGCTTCTACGTCCTTCATCTCGAAGTGCTGGGTGATCATCCCGCTAAGTAGTTCGAACCCCACCTCTCGAAAGAGTCTCTGGAAATCGCCTACGCGAAGGCGGTTCGTGTACCCCGGACGAAGTCGAGCACGCAGCTGCCACTCCCACTCTGGGAACTCCAGAAACCTGAGCCGGTCACGCTCGACAAAGTGGTCCCGGAAATCGATCTCGTGCACGGAGTCACCACCGCGACGTGTCACCCTGGCAAGCTCACGGACCACAGCGTCAGGGTGATGCACGTGTTCAAGCACCGCATTGCTGTAGGTCAGGTCCACCGATGCATCCGCCAACGGCAGAGCCGCTCCATCTGCTTGTCGGTAGATAAGCAGATCGGGGTCGAAGGATACGTTCTCAGAATCGATGTCCCGAACTGCGTGCCTCGCCGCTCCGGCGAAAGGCCAGCCCTCGGCGTCCAGTCGTTCAAGAACAGCGACGGTATGGCGACGGTCCAAGCGGTCCCAGAACAGGTGTCGGAAGCGATCAACAGCGTAGACTCGCCGTGCCCCAGCCGCAAGGAAGATCAGACTCAGGCCAAGAGACCTGCCCGGACCGACCTCCAAGACCTCGCGGCCCTGTACCGAAAGACGACCGCCAGTTCGATCAGATAGTTCCTGCCATAGAGTAAAGGGACGGGAATTATCCTGCGCCTCAACCGCCCGTCGCGCCGACCTACGCTCAATCCACTCTCGGATTGGGTCGAAGGTTGAAGCGACGTTCTTGGCAAGTTCGATCAAGAGACCGGGACGTTCGCTCACGGGGGCAAACTCCTGACTAACTGGAATTCGTCAACCAATGGCCACCTCAAGAACCACGACCGCCCGTACGGGGAGCTCATCAAAGGGTTGCTCAGCGGCATCTTCGAGACTTGACGGTATCCAGTCTTGGTCGACTCGTCGAAAGAAGACCTGGCGGCGGATGGGGAATCCAGCAAACAGTCGGCCGAGTGACTCTGCGTCATACACTCGGTGTAGAGGCGTTACGCCAGAGCGGCCGAACGGTACACTCACCAGCAGCACGGCACCGGGACGAGCAAGCCTGGCCAGGCGCTCCACCAGGACCCGATCTCCGTCGGACTGCTGCCGGTCTCCCCAGCGCCCAATCCCAAAATGCTCAATCGTGGAGATCGCGGTGATCACATCAAACCGCTCGTCGGTATTCCATTGAAAGAGATCACACTTCACGAAATGGAAGTTTCGATGTGTCAAAGGATACGGCCGCACGTCGATTCCACAGACCTCGTATCCGAGGGACGCAAGATGCATGGGGAAACGAGAGCTGACACAACCAACGTCAAGCACGCGCCCGGAAGCAGGCATCCAGCGTAGCACGACTGCGTACTCTACGATGCGCTCGTTGATCAGCACCCGGCCATTAAAAAGACGAGTTCGTAGCCGCAGGAAATCGGAGCCCAGCCAACCTGTGGCTCGCAGGAGAAATCCTCGAGCGAGCCCCATCCTTGGATAGTAGGTCTGCAGGGCATCGTTGAAGTCCAGGTTCACCTGGTCCAGAGACATTCGGCATCCATACCGGTCGAAGGGTGAAGGATAGCGGCCGTTGAGCTCGCTTTCTACGGACCCCGCGGCCCGTCACCGAGCCGCCACAGCATACGATACGAGCGACAAACGGCAACCCCTCTGAACCCGTCGAATGGCCTAGCTATTGGCGAGCTACCGCACGAAAGACGCGCGCTGCCGCGCGGCTCAACCATTGTAGAATTTGCTGATGACCGATGCGACCCGGTAAATCTGCGTCGCTGTAATCCCGGGGAACATCGGGAGGCTTAGCATCGAGTCAGCCGCCTGTTCGGTGACAGGAAATGTTCCTCGGCCCAGGTCCAGATGCCGATAAGCGTTTTGAAGATGAAGGGGAACAGGATAGTGGAGACCGGTGGTGATTCCAGAGGCGCCAAGACGCGCCTGTACCTCGTCACGTCGCTCCGCGCGGATCACGAAGAGATGGTACACGTGACGGGCGTATGCCGCTTCGGTTGGGAGCCGCACTTCGGAAACATCCTTGAGAGCTTCTCGGTACATGCCGGCCGCCTTTCGCCGGGCTTCATTCCACTGTTCCAATCGCTTTAGTTTCACGCGAAGAAAGGCGGCCTGAATCGCGTCCAATCGTCCATTATAGCCCTCCACCTCGTGCACGTACTTTCTCGATTGGCCGTGTTCCCGTAGCCGCCGTACAGTCTCGCATCTCGCGCGATCACTTCCGACGACGGCCCCAGCTTCCCCACAAGCTCCGAGGTTCTTCCCCGGGTAGAAGCTGAAGGCCGCCAACGCACCCATTGTACCTGCAGGCCGATCTTTGTACCTCGCACCGTGAGCCTGTGCCGCGTCCTCGACCACCCACAATCCACGTCGGCGCGCGATTGACAGGATAGGGTCCATGTCAGCGGCCTGACCAAATAGGTGCACAGGCACGACGCCGACTGTTCGCGGGGTGATCGCCGCCTCGAGAGCGCGCGGATCCATGGTCAACACGTCATCGTTCACATCCGCGAAGCGCACGGATGCCCCTGCCTGCGTCAACGCTGCGGTCGTGGCTATGAACGTGTTGGGAACCGTAACTACTTCGTCACCCGGCCGAATGTCCATAGCAAGGTAGGCAAACCGGAGGGCATCGGTCCCGCTGTTCACACCGACCGCCCAGCCCGTTCCGACGAACGCGGCGAACTCTTCCTCGAAGGCCGTGACCTCGGGCCCACCCACGAACGTACCAAGCGCGAGCGCACGTGCGAACGCGCCGGCCAAATCTGCAGCGAGTTCTTGGTGTTGAGGGGCCAAGTCGAGGAACGGGACGGCCTCGGCGCTATCCTTTGAAGCGCTCGAATCGATCACAATTGCCAATTACGCTTCGGATGCCTGTTGGATGCTGCGGAGCCACCTGGCGGGGTTACCCGCAACTACCGCTTGCGCAGGAACGTCGTGCGTCACGACGGAACCCGCTCCGACCACCGCCCCTTCCCCGACCGTAATTCCGCCGAGAAGCACGGCGCCTGTGCCTATGGACGCGCGGCGTTTGACATAAGTAGGGATGGGACTCCAGTCAGCAACGCCCTGCATACGGCCGTCGTCAGTAGTGGCCCGGGGATATGAATCGTTGATGAAGCTGACGTTGTGCCCAACGAAGACCTCATCCTCAATCGTCACGCCCTCGCAGATGAACGTGTGGCTCTGGATCTTGCAGCGCGCCCCGATCTTCGCGCCCTTCTGGATCTCCACGAACGCCCCGATCGAGGTTTCGTCCCCGATCTCGCAGCCGTACAAATTGACGAACGCGTAGATCCGAACGTTGCGCCCGAGCTTGACGTCCGGGGCGATCCGCCGGAGCAGACCGTCGCGCTCCTCAGAACTCCATTCCCGCATCAACGATTCAATACGGCGGGGGCCCCGCTGACCGGCACCGCGACACCCTGCTGGATCGATTGCTGCGCCGCCTCAAGAATCCGCACCACCCGCCACCCCGCGATGCCATCCGACACCAGCGGCTCTTTGCCGTTGATGGCTCGAATGACGTTCTCCACTTCCACCGCGAGACCCTCGCGCGTCTCGAGCTGCGGCGCGTGCATGTCCCCGGACCGGTAGGAGATCATCAACTGGTATTCCTTCTCGAGGGTCGGATCCGTGGCGATCGAAAACCCCTTGTCGTACACCTTGAGCTTCTCGCTCGTCTCCATGTCGTCGTAGATCATCATCCTCTTGGATCCGCCCAGAATGGTGCGGCGGACCTTGGCCGGTGCCAGCCAGTTCACGTGCACATGCCCGATCAACGAACCTTCATAGCGCACGGTCAGGTACGCGATATTCTCGGTGGGGCTGCCCCCGTGGGCCGCTCCCGTGGCCGACACGCTGACGGGCTCGCGGCCGATGAGATAGTCCATGATCGACACGTCGTGTGGCGCGAGATCCCACACGACGTTCACGTCGGTCTGGATCAGGCCAAGATTGATGCGCACCGAATCGAAGTAGTACAGGTCCCCGATTTCTCCCGTCACAATGAGCTCTCGCATCTTCCGCACTGCCCCGGTGAACACAAACGTGTGATCCACCGCGAGGAGCACACCCTGCCGCTCCGCCAGGGCGCACAGCTCCTCCGCATGATCCGTCCGCGTCGCGAGCGGCTTCATCACCAGCACGTGCTTGCCCGCCTCGAGCGCCGCCTTGGCGAGCGGGAAGTGGGAGAACGACGGTGTGGCCACGACGATCAGGTCCACGTCGGGATTCGCGATCATCTCGGCGGGATCGTCGGTCACCATCGGAATCCGGTACTCGGCGCCGACCCGCATCGCCCGCTCGTACCGCATGTCGCACACCGCTTCGACTTCACTGTTCGGGTGC
>WNGI01001965.1_pt1 | contig 17549 bp, 17 predicted proteins | sample 5400621 | NCBI WGS metagenome assembly WNGI01 (sample SAMN13153374, study PRJNA577476) | soil metagenome | isolation source: 20 cm soil or saprolite under Garry oak tree replicate 1 | place: USA:California | collected 2016-06-15 | reverse complement strand
AGCAGGGCTTCCGCCACCGCGTCCGCGCCGCCGTCCACAACGAGGACGAACACGGGCGCGCCGGCGTACTTGGGAGCGTTGACGAGCTCTCGCACCAGCTCGGCCAGACGCGGGTCGCGGTGCGCGACTGTGCAGAGGAGGAGGTCCGGCGCTGGCTGGCCGGGGCGCGGGGCGGGACCCCCGGGGGAGCTTTCGGTGACCTGGAATCCGCCGCGCACCAAAAGCCGCTCCAGCCCTTCCGGCCGAGCGGCGGGATCACCGACCAGGAGAATGCGGCTGTGGAACTGCTCCGGCAAGCGACCCTGCCCGCGGTGGCGGGAGTCAAGGTATAGTTCCCCCAATGGGTCGGCAAGCAGCACCGGAGACTCGGGGCCCGCGGCACCGCATGGTGGCCGCCCAGCTCGCCCAGCGCGGCATCTCCGACCGGCGCGTCCTCGCCGTCATGGCGCGGTTACCGCGCGAGTGGTTTCTCCCGCCGCCGCTCCACCCGGAGGCGTATGCCGACAGCCCGCTGCCGATCGGCAGCGGTCAGACCATCTCGCAACCCTATATCGTGGCGCTCATGACGGCCGCGCTGGCTCCCCGGCGCCGCGACCGCGTGCTCGAGATCGGAACGGGATCCGGGTACCAAGCCGCTATCCTCGCCTCGCTCACCAGGCAGGTGTACACGATCGAGCGGCGCCCAGATCTGCTGGTGGAAGCCGAGGAACGGTTCCGCCGGCTGGGCCTCACGAACATCGAAACCCGCCTGGGCGACGGCGCCGCGGGCTGGCCCGAGGCGGCGCCGTTCAACGGCATCCTCGTGACTGCCGCCGCGCCCACCGTCCCCTCACCCCTGCTCGAGCAGCTGGCCCCCGGCGGGCGGCTCGTCATTCCGATCGGTGACCTGAGCATGCAGGAGCTGGTCATCTATGAGCGGACCGGGAGCGGCGTGACGGAGCGCCACGCCGGCGGCGTGCGATTCGTCCCCTTGATCTCCCGTTTCGCGTTCCCCGAAGGGGAGTGGCGGTGACGCGGGCGCGGGGCGACGTGCTGGGTGCGCACGTCTCGACGGCGGGCGGCGTGGCGCTGGCGCCGGCGCGCGGGACGGCGATCGGCGCGACCGCCATCCAGGTGTTCACGAAGACGCCGAACCAGTGGCGCGAGCCGGCGCTCACCGCGGCGCAGGCGGCGAGGTTTCGCGCCGAGCTCGCGGCCTCGGGGCTGGTTGCGGTGGTGTCGCACGACAGCTACCTGATCAACCTCGCGTCGCCCGACGAGGCGTTGCGCGAGCGAAGCGCGGCCGCGTTCAAGGCCGAGCTGACGCGGTGTCTCGCGCTCGGGATTCCCTGGGTCGTGTCCCACCCGGGCAACTACATCGACGACCGGGAGGCGGGGCTCGAGCGCAACGCCCGCGCGTACGCGGCGTGTCTCGCAACGGTGCCCGGGGACGTGGGCGTATTGATCGAGGGGACGGCGGGGGCCGGAACCGCTCTCGGTTCCAGGTTCGAAGAGCTGCGGGCATTGCGTGACGGTCTCCCGCAGGCGGTGCGAACGCGAGTCGGGTTCTGTCTCGATACGGCTCATATGCATGCGGCGGGGTATGATGTGGCCGGCGACGTGGAGGGCGTGTGGGATCGATTCGACCGGGAGGTGGGCCTCGAGCTGCTCCGGTGCCTCCACCTGAACGACTCCAAGGCCGCTCCCGGATCGCATCTCGACCGGCACGAGTGGATCGCCGAGGGGCACATCGGGGCGCCCGCGTTCCGCGGCATCATGCGTGATCCCCGGCTCGACTCGGTGATCAAGATTATAGAAACGCCCAAAGGTGATGACGCCCTGCGGCACGACCGGCGGATGCTGCGACGCCTGCGCGCGTACGCGCGCGGCCGGCAACCGGCTGCCGCTCTCCCGGCGATGAGCGCGTGACGATGATCCGGACGACCCGCGGCAGGACGACCGCTCCCCTCGCCGGGCTGCTGCTCACGCTCCAGACGCTGGCGGGTGGGGCCGTGCCGCTGGCCCATGCCCGCGAGTCCGAGACCGCGCCCGTCGCGATCGAGGCGCGTCACGATGCGAGCTGCGTGGTGCTGCACGACGCGCTGCGCTGCGCGCTGTGTCAGTACGCAGGACAGCTGACGACCCCGCCCTCCACCGTCACCCTGGACGCCCGCGTGCCAGTCGCGGCGCCGCGCCCGCAGTGTGCGCCCGCCCGCGCGGCCCGGGCCGCCCAACACGCCGAGGCCCGACCCCGCGCACCTCCCTCCCTCATCTCCTGATCTGACCGGCCGCTCACCACGGGCGGCGCCGTACCATCACAGCCTCAAGGAGACTGAGGATGATTCGATTACGTGACGTCACCGTGTGCGCCGGCCTCGCGGTCGGCGCCGTCGGGACGCTCGCCGCGCAGCAGGCGACGCAGCGTCAGGTAGACTCGCTCGCCGCGGAAGTGCACGCGCTCAAGACTCGGCTCGACAGTCTGGCGCATCACGCCTTGCTATCCGCGCCTGCGGACACGAACGAGGACCTCGCGGCGTTGCGCGCGGCGGCAGCCGCCGCGGCGGGTATCGACACGTCGAAGCCCAAGCCGGAGACGGGTCCGTTCATCGGCCGCGAGCGGAACCAGGCGCAGCTCAATCCGGAGATCGGCGCTACGGGCGACGTGCGCGCGTATGCGCAGAACGGCGTCCAGCGCGACAACTTCGACCCGCGGGAGTTCGAGGTGGGCTTTCAGTCCGCGCTCGATCCGTACTCGCACACGAAGATCTTCGTCAGCCTCGAGAACGGCAGCGTGAGCGTCGAGGAAGGGTACGCGTACTGGATCGGGCTGCCGGGACACCTGCGAGTGGACCTCGGCAAGTTCCGGCAGCAGTTCGGCGAGCTGAACCGCTGGCACCTGCACGCGGTGCCGGAGACGGGGTATCCGCTCGCGCTCAGGAAATACCTGGGTGAGGACGGCCTCGCCGGCACCGGGATCTCGCTGTATCGGGCGATCGGGGGCCTGGGCACGCATGAGCTGACCGCGCAGGTCACACGCAGCTCGAGCGACGACGAATTGTTCGGGGGCGGTGGACGACCGACCTATCTGCTCCACCTGCTCAACTTCTGGCAGCTGTCGCCGTCCACGTACATGCAGATCGGCGGCACCGGATTGTACGGGACCGATCCCGATTCGAGCCTCCGCACCAAGGTGGGGGGCCTCGAGTTTCGCCTCACGTGGCGCCCGCCGGCACGCGCCCTGTACCGTGAGTGGACGGTGCGGGGCGAGCTGCTCGCCCTCCGCAAGCAGTACGGGGGCGTCGGCACGACGCGCGTGGGTGGATTCGTCAGCACGACGTACAAGCTGGGCCAGCGCTGGATCGTCGGCGCCCGCTGGGACAACGTCGAGGATCCCGCGAGCGGCGTGATCACTCGGCAGCTCATTCCGTCGGTCACCCTGTGGGAAAGTGAATGGGTGTTCCTGCGGGCGCAGTACACCTGGTCGAAGCTGTCCGGCGCCAATGCCGCCGGCCAATTGGCCTTCCAGACCGTCTGGGCCATCGGACCTCACAAACACGAGACCTACTGACATGCTCACCCTGCTCGCTCTGCTCGCATCCCTGCCGGCCTCGCCCATCAAGGTCGTCACGACGCTCACGTCGTACGCGGCTCTGGCCCGGGAGATCACGGGCGATCGCGCCACCGTCTCGTCAATCGCGGTCGGGGACGAGAACCCGCACTACGTGCAGCCCAAGCCCAGCTTCGTCCCCACCCTGTCCCAGGCCGACCTGTTCGTGACCACGGGCCTCGACCTCGAGCTGTGGGTGCCGGCGCTGCTCGACAAAGCCAACAACCCCAAAGTCACCGAAGGGGGACCCGGATACGTCGCCGCCTACACGGGCATCGACCTGCTCGACGTGCCGACCAGCTATTCGCGGTCCGAGGGCGACATCCACGTGTTCGGCAACCCGCACATCTGGACGGATCCGATCAACGCCGTGGTCATCGCCCGCAACATCCTCACCGGATTGAAGCGCGTCGATCCCGCCAACGCCGACTACTACACCGCACGGGAGAAGGATTTGGAAGACCGGATGTTCCGGGCGCTGTATGGCGACGAGCTCGTGAAGGTCCTCGGGGGACCGGCGCTGTTCGACCTCGACCGGCAGGGGAAGCTGTTCGACTTTCTCGGAGCGCACAGATACCAGGGGATGCCGCTCGCCAGTCGCCTGGGCGGCTGGCTCAAGGCGGCGCTGCCGTTCCGGAGGAAGCAGATGGTGTGCTACCACAAGGAGTGGAACTACTTTTCCCGCGAGTTCGGCATCCCGTGCGTGGATTTCGTCGAGCCGAAGCCCGGCATTCCGCCCACGCCGGGGCACGTGCTGGAGGTGATCAACGAGATGCGGGACAAGCACATTCCCGTCCTGTTCTCCACGAACTACTACCCGCGCGACCAGGTGCAGGAGGTCGCGGACCGCACCGGGGCGAAGGCGGTGGTCGTTCCGGCCAACGTGGGTGGCGCGCCCGGCGTGAACACGTACTTCGACCTCGTCACGTTGTGGGTAGCGGAGCTCGACCGCGCGTTCGGCGCATCGAGCCCCTCGACCGAGTGACGCCCGGGAGCATGCCATGACCGGCCTCCAGCTGATGTTGCCACCGTTCGTCGCCTGCATGGTGCTCGTGGCCATGCTCTCCTACCTCGGCCTGCACGTGATCGCGCGCGAGGTGATCTTCGTGGATCTCTCGCTCGCGCAGATCGCCGCGCTGGGGGGGCTCGTCGCGCTGCTCTTCGTCGGGCACGACTCCCCGTGGCGCTCGGCGTTTGCGCTCGGCTTCACCGCTGTGGGCGCGTTTCTCTTTGCAATCACCCGCACCTCCCGCGCGGGCCGCGTGCCGCAGGAGGCGATCATCGGCATCGTCTACGTCGTCGCGTCGGCTTGTGCGATCCTCACCGCGGATAAAGTCCCCGGAGGCGGCGAAGAGGTCGAGAAGTCTCTCGTCGGGAGCATCCTGTGGGTCACGTGGCCGGGGATCGCCCGGCTCGCAGCCGCCTACGCCGCCCTGGGCGCGTTCCAGGTCGCGTTGCGTCGCAGGTTTCTCACCATTTCGTTTCAGCCGGAGGAGGCACAACGCAACGGCTGGAAGATCCGCTGGTGGGACTTCTGGTTCTACCTCTCGTTCGGCATCGTCATCACGCTCGCCGTGCCGGTTGGCGGAGTCTTGATGGTCTTCAGCTTCCTCGTGGTACCGGCCGTGATTGCGTTCCTGTTCACGCGCGACATGCGCCGACTCGCCTACATCGCCTGGGGGTCCGGCGCCGTCGCCACGCTCCTCGGGTTGTGGCTCTCGTTCAGTTGGAATCTGCCGACCGGCCCGCTGATCGTGTGCATGTACGGGCTGCTGCTCGTCGTGGCGGGCGTGTTGCGCTGGGCGGGCGTGGGCGGGAGCGCTGGCTTTGCGCCCTGATCGCAGACGGCCTTGGCCCGCCATCGCCGCGGCGTGCGTCGCCGTGCACGTGGCGCTGCCGAACCGCCTCTTCGCCCAGATGTCGCTCCAGCTCGGCGTCGGGGCGCGCTACAGCTCCACGCTGGTGAGCGATTCCATCGTCGCTCCCTTCACCGTGCGGCCGGCGCTGGCCCCGGCCGTGGCCATCACGCTGGCGGAGCGGCGCGAACACGGCTGGGTCCCCACAGCCACGCTCGACCTCTCGACCAGCAACCTGCAGCGGCACGACGCCGACGGCACGACGGCGAGCCTCAGTCAGGTGACGACGATCGCGTTCACGATCGGCGTCACCAGGCCGCTGCCGCGCGGCTTCAGCGTCGCGGTCGGCGGCGGCGGACTGAAGTATCTCCCGAGCGAGGACACGGGAATCTTTCAGTCCGGCAGCGGCCCGATCGCGGGGGTCGGCGCACTCACCCTCGCCCACGCGCTCCCAATCGGCGGGCGGCGCTTCATGCTTGCGGCGCGCTACGATATCCACGGCTTCAGCACCCCGGCCCTGCAGGACGAAGGCTTCCACGGATTGCGCGCCGTGCACCGCGTCGCACTCACCCTCCGCACAGTGTGGGGCGCCGGACGGTGAGGCGGCTGCTGCTTGGCGCGGCGATCCTCCTCGCCGCCTGCGAGCCGGCCGCCCCGATGCGCGACTGCGCCGGCTGCGTCTACGATTTCGCCGACACCATCCCCCCCGACACCGTGCTCGTGTTCCACTGGCCGGCGAGCCGGGTGCCGGTGCGCTTCTACGCCGATCCGCGGGGCGCCATGCCGGCGCTGGTCTCTCTCGGAATCGCCACGTGGGAGGGGCAGTTTCTCTACGGCGAATTCGCCGGTGTCCAACTAATCGACTCGAGCCGTGCCGACGTCATCGTATACTGGGAGGGCGGTGTGCCAGCCGACGTGCCGCCGGATGCAGGGACTCCGGTGGACGCGTGTGGCGGCTCCACGAGCAACCCGGCGAACGCCTTCCCCCTCGACTCCACCGTGTTGCATGTCGGGCTGTTCGTGAAGGGCGGTAGCGACGCTCAGGTCGCCGCCTGCCTGCGGCGTGTGGTCGTCCACGAGCTGGGGCATGCGTTGGGCCTGCTCAAGCACAGCCCCTACGCGGACGACATCATGAACGACATCCCGACGGTGACGACGCCCTCGCCCGAGGACCGGCGCACGATCGAAGTCTTATATCACACGAGGGCCACGATCATTCCGCCGCCGCGGTAGCTTGACACCCGCCGCTCCGGTGTCTACTTGTATCTTCTTGCATCTTCGATGCCGATCCTCGTCGGGATGGCAACCCCGGTACACATCCTGCAACGCGGCTCCGACGTGAACACCATCGCGAACATGGCGGTAATCGCCGCCGTCGACCCGTGACGCTCGACCTCGAGGGCGCCTACCGGAACCGCCCAGCCCCCGAGCTGTACGAGCACGCCCTGCGGCGTGGCGAAGCAGTCCTCGCCGAGGCGGGGCCCCTGTGCGTCGTGACCGCGCCGCACACGGGACGCAGCCCGAACGACAAGTTCATCGTGCGCGACGCCCGCACGGGCGAGCGCGTGTGGTGGGAGGGAGGCGCGAACCGGCCGCTCGCGCCCGAGCACTTCGCCTTGCTGCGCGACGACGTGCTGCGTCACCTCGCCACACGGGAGTTGTTCGTCCAGGAGCTGTTCGCGGGCGCGGACCCAGCGCACCGGGTCGCGATGCGTGTCATCACCGCGACCGCGTGGCACGCCTTGTTCGCCCACAACATGTTCCTCCGCCCCGCCGCGCCCGACCTCGCCTCGTTCGCGCCCGCCTGGCAGGTGTTGCATGCCCCGGAGCTCGAGGCCGATCCGGCCCGACACGGTACGCAGTCCGGGACGTTCATCGTGATTCATTTCGGCGAGCGGACGATCCTCATCGGCGGCACGCGCTACGCTGGCGAGATCAAGAAGGCGGTGTTCACCGCACTCAACTACCTGCTCCCGGAGCGGGACGTGCTGCCCATGCACTGCTCGGCGAACCTGGGGCCGGGCGAGGACGTGGCGGTATTCTTCGGGCTGTCGGGGACGGGCAAAACGACGCTCTCCGCCGATCCGGGGCGCGCCCTGATCGGCGACGACGAGCACGGATGGAGCAGCCGCGGCGTCTTCAATTTCGAGGGCGGCTGCTATGCCAAGGTGATTCGCCTGTCTCGGGAGGGGGAGCCCGACATCTACGCTACCACGCGGCGGTTCGGCACCGTCCTCGAGAACGTGGTCGTCGATCCCGAGACGCGAGCGGTGGACCTGGACGCCGCGACGATCACGGAAAACACGCGAGCCTCTTACCCCATCGAGTTCATCCCCAAGCACGTCCCCGGCGGCATGGCCGGGCATCCCGCTCACATCGTGTTTCTCACCTGCGACGCTTACGGCGTGATGCCACCGGTGGCGCGGCTCTCACCCGCCCAGGCGCTGTACCAGTTCCTGTCGGGATACACTGCGCGCGTGGCGGGTACGGAGCGGGGCGTGAGCGAGCCGAAGCCCACGTTCTCGACCTGTTTCGGCGCTCCCTTCCTGCCGCTCCATCCCGAAGTGTACGCCAGGATGCTCGGGGAGAAGATCGCGCGCCACGGGGTGCGGTGCTGGCTCGTGAACACCGGCTGGACCGGCGGGCCGTACGGGACGGGCCGGCGCATCGCCCTCGGGTTGACCCGGGCGATGGTGCGGGCGGCACTCGCCGGCGCCCTCGACCGCGTCCCGACCAACCGGGAGCCGGTGTTCGGGCTCGAGGTGCCGGCGCACGTCCCCGACGTTCCGGCGGAGGTGCTGCGCACGCGGGCGACCTGGACCGATGCCGCGGCGTACGACGCGGCTGCCGCGCGGGTGGCGGACCTGTTCCGCCGCAACTTCGAGCGGTTCGCACAGCTCGTACCCCCGGCCGTGCGCGACGCCGGTCCCCCCTCCCCTGCCCCTCCCCCTTCTTCTGCCGCGCGGTGAGTCAGTTCGAGGTCGTCCGCGATCCGCTGTGGGACAACATCCGGCTCGACCCCGAGGCACTCGCGGTGGTGGACACGCCGGCGCTGCAGCGGCTGCGTTACGTGCGCCAGCTCGGTCACGCGTTCCTCGTGTACCCGGGGGCGACGCACACGCGGTTCGAGCACGCGCTCGGCGCGTATCACCTCGCCCGGCGCGCCCTGGCCCAGCTCGAGGAAGTGGCGGGGCGTCCGCCCGCTCCCCCTGCCGACCTGCGGCGCCTCAAGCTCGCGGCCTTGCTCCACGATGTGGGACACTACCCGTTCTCGCACGCGCTCGAGGAGGCCGGCCTGCCGCATCACGAGGCGCTGGCGGGTAGCCACTTGCACGCGGGCGAGCTGGCCGTGCAACTCGCCCGGCTGGGAACGGCTCCCGAGACGCTGTTGTCGCTGATCCAAGGGAAGCAGCAGGGCCCGCTCGCTGGGCTCGTGTCCGGGTCGCTCGACGTGGACAAGCTCGACTATCTGTCGCGCGACGCGTGGATGTGCGGCGTGCCCTACGGGGTGATCGACGTGGAGCGGTTGCTCGCCTCGCTGACCGTAGTCCCGGGCGCGGACGGCCAGCCGGCCCTGGGGCTGCACGACAAGGGCCTCGCGGCGCTCGAGTCGTTGCTGTTCGCGAAGTACCAGATGTACCGGAACGTGTACTGGCATCACGCCGTTCGCAGCGCGACGGTGATGTTCACGCGTCTCGTGCGGGTGGCGATCGCGGCCGGGCGGTTGCACGCCGACGCGGTCGCCCTGGCGACCGACGACGTGCTGATTCACGACCTCCAGCGCGAGGATACGACCGGCCTCGCCCAGGCGCTGCGCGAGCGGCGGCTGGCCAAGCGCGCGCTCGACCTTCCCGCCACAGAGCTCCCTGGCGAGCCCGACACCTGGCCGGCGGCGGATCCCGATCTGCGCGGCCGCGTGGAGCACCACCTGGCCCGCGAGCTCGGCCTCGCGGAGCACGAGCTGTTCCTCGACTTCCCCGCAAAACCGGACATGCTCGCGTTGGACCTGCCGCTGGTCAAACGCGATGGAACGGTGACGCATCTCGCGGGCGCGGAGGCGACGGAGTACCTGGGGCTGCCGCGCGTTGCCGCCGAGCTGTACCGCTCGGCGCGGCGGTTGCGCGTGTTCGTGCTGCGGCCGGTCACGGTACCGGCGCGGGCCATCGTCGAGCTGGTGATGCTGCCGCGCGAAGAGGTGGCCGCGCGTGTGGCGGAGGGAAAACGGCTGCTCAGTTCTGCGCGGGGATAGGCTGCGTCTTGGCGTCGCCCGCCGGTCCGGCCTCGACCGCGTCGACGCGCACGATGATCGCCGTGATGTTGTCGAGCCCCCCGTGGCGGTTCGCCTCGGCGATGAGGGCGTCCACCTGCTCCTGCGGCGCGCGCCCGGACGCCAACACTTCGGCCAGCTCGACGTCCTCGAGCATCCCCGTGAGGCCGTCCGAGGCCAGCAGGAACACGTCCAGCGGCTTCGCCGCTCCCACGTACACGTCGGGGATGACGTCGCTGTTCGCTCCCACGCAGCGGGTGATCACGTTGCTGTAGGGATGACTGCGCGCCTGCTCCGGCGTCAGGTAACCCGCGTCCACCTGCTCCTGCACGTACGAATGGTCCTTGGTGAGCTGCACCAGCTTGCCGTCACGCAACAGGTAGGCCCGGCTGTCCCCCACCTGCCCCACGAGGAAGCGGGCATCGTACAGCACGAGCGCGGTGACGGTGGTACCCATCCCGCGCTTGTCGTGCTCGGTGAGCGTGCGCTGGAAAATGGCGCCGTTGGCGGCCCGGATCGCCGTGCGCATGCGGTCGGCCAGCTGCTCGTCCGCGAGCGCGTGCGGTGAGCCGAGCTCGCGTGCCACGTACCGCACCGCCATCTCGCTCGCGACCTCGCCCGCCGCGTGACCGCCCATGCCGTCCGCGACGACGAAGATGCCGCGGTCGGGCACCACGATGTAGTTGTCTTCGTTGCCCGATCGGATGATGCCGACGTCGGTGCGGCCTGCGCAGGTGATTTGCACGGAGACGCTGGGCTAGGCGAGAATCCAGTGGACCAGGCCGGCGATCCCCGCGCCGCCGCCGAGCAGTACGAGCACCGATGCGCCGCACCCCTTGCCCTGCTGCTTCGCCGCCTGCGCCTGAGGCCGTTTCTTCGCCGGGGGCCTGGGGGCCGCCGTGCTCGCCGCCTTGGGCGCCGCTTTGGGCCGGGCGGCGGCCGCGGGTGCGGCAGGGGCCGCGGGAATCCTTGGGGGCTGGGGCGCGCGCGGGGCGGGCGGGGCGGGCGGCGCCGGCGGAGACGCAAACGTCGAGACCACGACGGTCCCCCCACCCTTCGCGACGCCGAGGGCGTCGTCCGTCGGCTCGAAGACGAGCGGTACGTCCCCGAACCGCACGCTCGCTCCGGGAGCGATCGCCATCTCGCCTTTGACGGGCTCGTCGTCCACAAAGGTGCCGTTCGTAGAGTCGAGATCGATCAGGACCCAGACCCCTTCCCGCCGCTGCAGCTTAGCGTGCGACGTCGAGACGGAGGGATCGGGGAGTACGAGGTCGTTGTACTCAGCGCGCCCGATGTTCGCGACGGGCGTCCTGATCTGGAAGCGCTGTCCCTTGAGCGCGCCCCCCTTAACCAGAAGGGTGGCGAGCGGACCTGCCTGCGCAGGGCGGACACTCGGTGACTGAGGTGCGGGAGTGGGAGGGGAAGGGAGAGGGGGAGGGGGGACGGGCGCCGCCGGAGCCGCGGCGGTGGTGTCCGCGTAGAAACGAAAGCTCTCCTCCCCGATCCGCACCACGTCGGCCCGGGCGAGGATGCGCTGGCCCTGCACGCGCTCCTCGTTGACGAACGTGCCGTTGGTGCTCGAGTCGACGACGAGGTACCCCTTGGGGGTCTGCACGATCTCGGCGTGACGGCGCGACACGTCCTTGCCGCCCACGACGACGTCGCAGCCCGCCTCGCGCCCGAATACCAGAGAGGCCCCGCTGATGACGTACTCGCGGCCGTCGGTGAGGCTCACGACGCGGCCGCCGGTGTTGGCAGTCGCGGACCCGCTGCGGGCCGCCGCCGCCGCCGGTGCCTTCACCGCGGCGACGTACTGCGTGCTGCCGCTGCGGCGCTCGTCCACGAACGTCAGATCGTGCCCGCCCATCTCGACCTTGTCCCCGTGCAGCAGCGGTGTCGGCTCGGCACCCAGGCGCACGCCGTTGATGAGCACGTCGGCGGCGGGGCTGGCCTTGCGGATGATCACCTGGCCGTCGGGCTGGGCCTGGAAGACGGCGTGCCTGGGGAGCACGCCCGGCCCCGCCACGACGACGCCGCACGCCGCGTCGCTGCCCACGGCCAGCTCGCCGGTGGGGATCGGGAACCGCTTGCCGCCAAGCTCGAGAAGCGCCATCGACCAGGAATCCTAGAGGGGGGAGACGAGCCCGGAACTTACGGTCGACGGCGTAACCGCGCAAGGAAACACGGGTTAGGCCGCATCACCCGATACCGATTCCTCCAGACTGACGAGGCCGCCCCGGAGCCAGTGCCAGAACAGCAACGAGCCCACAGCGACAGTTGCATAGCTGTTGATGAAGCGCCAGAGCAGCGTGTAGCTCGGCACGAGGGCCCGCGGCACGTAGATCGACATCACCACGGACGACAGCAGCTCCGCGAGACCGGAGGCTCCCGGAGTCGGGGCGAAGTACAAGAGGAAGGTGATGAAGGTCTGGAGCAGGAGGATATCGACGAAGTTCGCGGGGATCCCGAGGGCCCGCAGGGCGGCGTAGCCGGCGAGGAGCTTGTTGGCGTGGGACGGACCGGACAGGATGACGGCCCAGAAGAGCGCCAGCCATCCTTTCGGGCTGCCGAAGGCGATCATGCATTCGTGCGCGCGGTCGATTCCCTCGCGCAGCTGCTCGATGCGCGTGGCGACGCGCCGGCTGCGATGCTCGAGCCGGTTGGCCAGCCAATGGACCCCGTTTCGCAGCCACATGGGGAACACCATCGCGACGATCATCAACACGCCCAGCACCCCGAAGATCGTGAGGCTGGTGCGAAACAGGTCGTAATAGGAGATCCCCAGCACGACCTGGTGCGCGGCGAGCGAATGTCCGGCACCGAAGTAGATGGCCAGCGGACCCGCGATCGCGAAGAAGGCCACCGTGGCGACGAAGGTCATGAAGGTGGACGTCATGGCCTCGGGGAGCCGCACGCCGCCGCGCCGCATCGTCCACATCATCATCGGCCCGGCGCCCGTCTGGAACGGCGTGAGATAGGCGCCCCAGGCGCTCATCCCGCCGGCGAGCACCATGTCCCACCAGCGGACGCCGGGGTGCACGTGGCGGGCCACGACCCACAGCCTCGTGCCGCCGCCGAACCAGTCGAGGGACGCGAGCCCCAGCCCGAGCAGCAGCCACTGCCAGTGGAGGCCGAGCAGTGCGTGGGCGAAGGCATCCAGGTTGTTGCCGTAGAGGAGGACGCTGGAGCCCACACCTGCCAGCGAGATCAGGGCGAACAGCTCGAGTCCGCGCCGCAGCAGGCGGGGGGTGAGGGCAAGGGGCATGTGTGGGGCGAAGCTAGCACGGCCCCTGTTATGTTTCCAGGTTATGCGTTCTGCTCCCGACCGCGTCATCATCCGCAACGCGCGGCAGCACAATCTGAAGGGAATCACCGTCGAGCTGCCCCGGCGGGCCTTGACGGTCATCACCGGACCCTCGGGAGCCGGGAAGAGCTCGCTCGCCTTCGACACGCTCTACGCCGAGGGGCAGCGCCGCTACATCGAGTCGCTGTCCACGTACGCCAAGCAGTTCCTCGAGCGCATGCCCAAACCCCTGGTGGACTCACTCGAGGGCATCTCGCCCGCCGTGGCTATCGAGCAGAAGAACCCCACCACGACGAGCCGCTCTACCGTGGGCACGGCGACCGAGATCTACGATTTTCTCCGGCTGCTGTGGGCGCGGGCAGGGACGCCGCATTGCGTGCAGTGCGGCGACGTGGTGAAGACGGATACGGTGCAGGAGGTGGTGGATCAACTGATAGACGAACGCGGAACGGCGATCGCGGAACGCGGTACGACCAGTTCCGCGTTCCCACTTCCGCGTTCCGAGGTGCTCGTCACGTTTCCGCTTCCCGCGAGCGCCCATCGGCCCGACGTCGAGGTCGCCGCTCAGCTGCGGGCGGCCGGCTTTGTCCGAGCCCAGCTCGACGGCGCCGTCGTGCGGCTCGACGCGGACGATGCCGAGCGGCGCGTGCGCGAGGCGGCCGAGGTGCTGGTGGTGGTGGACCGACTCGCTGCCTCCGAAGCGAGCCGCGGGCGGCTCGCGGACGCCGTGGCGACGGCGTTCAACGAGGGTGAGGGAATCGCGGTGGGGCTCGCCAACGGGTCGCGGCGGCGTTTCTCCGAGCATCCCGCCTGCTCGCGCTGCGGGACGCCGGCGCCGGTGCTCACGCCGACGCTGTTCTCGTTCAACAACCCACGCGGCGCCTGCCCCACGTGCAACGGCTTCGGAGCGGTGCTCGAGTACGACGAGTCGCTGATCGTCCCCGAGCCGACCCGCTCGCTCGCGCAAGGAGCGATCGACCCCTGGACCAAGCCCCGCTACGAGGGCCGCCGCCGCCTGCTCAAGGAGACGGCCCGCGCCCGGCGCGTTCCCATCGACTCGCCGTGGCGCGACCTCCCGGAGGCCGAGCGCCGGTTCCTGTTGCACGGCAAGGGCGGGCGGTATCTGGGCGTGTTTCCGTTTCTCGAGCGTCTCGAGGCGAAGCGGTACAAGCAGTACATCCGCGTCTTCCTGCGCCAGTACCAGCTCGCGAAGACCTGCCCGGCCTGCGGCGGGGCGCGCCTGAAACCCGAAGCCCTGGCCGTGCGCGTCGGCGACCGCACCATCGCCGCAGCGTCGGCGCTCACCGCCGCCGAGCTGCAGGCCTGGCTCGGTACGGTAGAGCTGGCGCCGTTTCAGCGCGCGATCGCCGTCCATATCCTGGGCGAGCTCCGGGCCCGTCTCTCGTTCGTGAACGACGTAGGGCTCGGGTACCTGACGCTCGACCGTCAGACCCGCACGCTGTCCGGGGGAGAGGCCCAGCGCATCGCGCTTTCCAATGCCCTCGGGTCGCACCTCGTGGACACGCTGTACGTCCTCGATGAGCCGACCATCGGGCTCCATCCCTCGGACGTGGATCGGCTGCTGGGGCTGCTGCGTCGGCTCGCCGACGGCGGCAACACGGTCGTCGTGGTGGAGCACGACCTCGCCGCCATGCGCGCAGCGGACTACATGGTCGAGCTCGGGCCGGGGAGCGGAGAGGCGGGAGGGCACCTCGTGTTTCAGGGGCCCGCGGCCCGCGTGCGAGAAGCCGCTACCCTGACGGGCCAGTACCTGCGGGGAGAGAAGCGTATCGGCGTTCCGTCGGCACGGAGGCCCGCCGGGCCGCCGTGGCTCACGGTCCGCGGCGCCCGCCTCCACAACCTGCACGGGGTCGACGTGCGCATCCCGCTCGGTACGCTCACGGCCGTTACCGGCGTGTCGGGATCGGGTAAATCGACCCTCGTGCACGACGTGCTGTACCGCCAGCTGGAAGCGCGGCTCAAGGGAGCGCACAGCGCCAAGCAACACCTCGGCGAACCGGTGGGCGATGTCACGGCGGTGGAAGGCTGGCGCGCCCTTGCCGACGTGGCGCTGATCGACCAGCAACCCATCGGCCGCACACCTCGCTCAAACCCCGTGACGTACGTCAAGGCGTTCGACGAGCTGCGCGCCCTGTTCGCCGCCGAGCCACTCGCCAGGGCCAGGGGCTACACGCCCGCCACCTTCTCCTTCAATGTGGCCGGCGGACGCTGCGAGGCGTGCGAGGGCGCCGGCCATGTGCTGGTAGAGATGGTGTTCCTCGCCAACGTCTTCGTGCCGTGCGAGATGTGCGGCGGCACGCGGTTCAAGCGCGAGGTGCTCGAGGTGAAGGTCGGAGGCAGCTCGATCCGCGACGTGTTGAACTGGACCGTGGACCAGGCGCTCGAGCGCCTGCACCGCCGGCCGCGGCTCGCGCGCGCCCTATGGCACCTGCAGCAGGTAGGGCTCGGGTACCTGCGGCTGGGCCAGCCGGCCACGACGCTGTCGGGAGGCGAGGCCCAGCGGCTCAAGATCGCGCGCGAGCTCGCGCTCGCGAGCGGCAGCCGCAAACGCGGCCGCAAGCTCTACATTCTGGACGAGCCCACGACCGGCCTGCACGTGGACGACGTGCGCACCCTGAGCCGCGTGCTCGATCGCCTGGTGGACGCGGGGCACACCGTGCTCGTGATCGAGCACCATCTGGACCTCATCAAGCGCGCGGACTGGGTCATCGAGCTGGGACCCGGCGCGGGCGAGGCGGGGGGACGCGTCGTCGCCGCCGGGACGCCGGAGGACGTGGCGCGCGTCGCCGATTCACCCACGGGACGTTACCTCCAAGATCTCGCGTGACCGCTCCCCCTTCCGCCCGGCGCGCCGACCTCACGCTGGCACTCGCCGCGCTCATCTGGGGCGTGAGCTTCGTCGTGGTGAAAGCCGGGCTGGCCGCGAGCACCCCGCTCGCCTTCACGGCCCTGCGCTTCGCTATCGCCGCGCTGGTGTTGACGCCCGTCGCGCGGCTTGGAACGCCGTTCACACGCGGCGAGCTGCGGGCCGGCGCGCTGCTCGCGGGTCTGCTCGCAATCGGGTTCGCGACGCAAGCGGTGGGCCTCGTTTCCACGACACCGGCCCGCTCGGCGTTCCTCGTCGCCAGCTCCTCCGTGCTCGCCCCGGTGGTCGCATTCGTCGCCCTGCGCCAGCGCCCGCGGGGCTGGGTGCTCGCGGCGCTCGGTCTGGCCGCGGTGGGCATGTACCTCCTCACGGCGCCCGACGCGGGGGGACTGAATCAGGGGGACCTCTGGACCCTCGCGACGGCCGTCTGTTTCGGGGGCCAGATCGTGGCCGTCGCCGAGCTGTCGCGACGGTACGACCCGGCGCGGCTCGTGTGGATGGAGACCGTCGGGACCGCGGCGGGCGCCACGCTCTCGGCTGCGGTGTTCGAGAACGTGCAGCTCCGCTGGAGCCCTGCCCTGCTGGGCGCGCTCGGCTACTCGGCGGTGCTCGCGACTGCGTTGGCGCTGCTCTGGCAGGTGCGCGCCCAGCGGCACATGTCTTCGGCGCGGGCGGCCCTGCTGTTCTGTCTGGAGCCACTGTTCGCCGCGCTCGCCTCCTGGATCTGGTTCGGGGAGCGGCTCTCGCTGTTGCAATGGGGCGGCGGGGGCCTCATCCTCGCGGGGATGGTCCTCGCGGAGCTGCCGGGAGCCCAAACCCAGGATGCCGTGCCGCGCTCCGTTTGACACGCTGCCTGCCGCCCCGAATACTGCATAGAGGCATTCATGATGATCCTGCTCGTCGAGGACGACGCGGTGACACGCCGCTTGCTTCACGCGATTCTCACCGCCCAAGGGCACGAGGTGACGGAAGCCGAGAACGGCCGCGACGGCTGGGGCGCGTGGCAGTTGTCCGCGCCGCGCGTGGTCGTGGCTGACTGGGTCATGCCCGAGATGGACGGCCTCGAGCTGTGCCGCAAGATCCGAGCGGTCCCGGGACGCCCCTATACCTACTTCATTCTCCAGACCGGTCGTAACAGCCGGGAATCGCTGCGCGAGGCAATGGACGCGGGTGTAGACGACTTCATCCCCAAACCGGCGGGAGCCGAGCAGCTGGGCACGCGGCTCCGCGTGGCCGAGCGGATCCTCGGCCTCCAAGCGGAGCTGTTGGCCCTGGAGGGGCTGCTCGCCGTCTGCAGCTATTGCAAGCGGCTCCGGGCCGCGGATGGGAGCTGGGGCTCGCTCGAGCGCTACATCGAGCAGCATTCGACCGCGGAGTTCAGCCACGGCGTGTGCCCCGAGTGCTACGAGAAGCACCTGAAGCCGCAGCTAGGGTGATTCCGGTTGAACTCCGGTCGGCGCCCAGCGATATTAGCCCGCACTCCCATTCCCGAGTAGCTCAGTTGGTAGAGCAGCCGGCTGTTAACCGGCGGGTCGCAGGTTCGAGTCCTGCCTCGGGAGCTCCGTAGTATCCGACCGCCGTGACCTTGAACGTGGTACCGGCTCCACAATTTGTTCGTGGCAACCGCGCAACGGTGACACACGCAGATC
>WNGI01001964.1_pt1 | contig 17550 bp, 20 predicted proteins | sample 5400621 | NCBI WGS metagenome assembly WNGI01 (sample SAMN13153374, study PRJNA577476) | soil metagenome | isolation source: 20 cm soil or saprolite under Garry oak tree replicate 1 | place: USA:California | collected 2016-06-15 | reverse complement strand
GGATCCGCGGTCGAAGCTTTGAATTCGCGAGCTGTGTCGGGTGTCGGGCGATTAGCGACCATCTCGACTTTGTTTCGTTCGTCCCCGGGTTCGATTCCCTGGTTGCGGTTGTCGGTCGAAGCCATCTCGTCGTCCTGCGGCGCGCTGCCGTTCAATTGCACCGGATGTTTCGCCCCGAGATCGACATTTTCAATCCCATAGCCGCCGTCCTTCACCGGTTTTTGCAAGAGCGAGCGAAAAGTTTGGCCGAGCTCGGGGAGATTGATTCGATCCTGCGGCCGCTTCGGCCCAGCTACCCCTGGCTGGACCTGGCCGAGATCCAGTTCCAGATCGACGCTGTAATCGATTTCCCCCTTGCGCGGCATGCCAAACATTTGCTGCGCGCGAAAGTAATTTTCGGACGCGGCGCACTGCTCGTTAGTGCGACCAGTGGCGCGCAAATAATTCACCGATTCCTGATCGACTGGGAAATATCCAATCGTCGCACCGTACTCCGGCGACATGTTGCCGATGGTGGCGCGATCGGGTACCGGCAAAGACGCCGCGCCTTCGCCATAAAACTCGACGAATTTCCCGACTACCTTTTGTGCCCGCAACATTTGAGTGATGTGCAGGACCAGATCGGTTGCAGTGACGCCCTCCTTCAAGCGCCCGCTCAAATGCACCCCCACGACTTCCGGCGTCAAAAAATAGACCGGCTGCCCGAGCATCCCGGCTTCCGCTTCAATTCCGCCCACGCCCCAGCCGACAACGCCAAGCCCATTGATCATGGTAGTGTGTGAATCAGTGCCAACCAAAGTGTCAGGATAAAAGATTTCTGACCTCTGACCTCCGACCTCCGACTTCTGGCTTAGAACGCCCTTCGCGAGATATTCGAGGTTGACCTGATGCACGATCCCGATGCCGGGCGGGATCAATTGAAAAGTTTTGAAAGCTTGCTGGCCCCATTTCAGAAATTGGTAGCGCTCGCGGTTACGCTTAAACTCCATTTCCAGGTTCAATCGCAATGCTTGGGCTGAGCCGAAAAAGTCAACCTGCACACTGTGGTCGACCACCAGATCAACTGGCACCAGCGGCTCGATGATTTTGGGATCGCCGCCAATAACTTGCACCGCGCTGCGCATCGCCGCCAGATCAACTACCAGCGGCACGCCAGTGAAATCTTGAAGAACAATTCGCGCAACTACGAATGGGATTTCTTCGTTGGCGGGCTTCCTGGCATTCCAGTTCGCCAAAGTCTCGACGTCTTTGCGGCGCACTTTTTTTTCGTCGCAATTCCGCAATACCGATTCGAGGACAATGCGAATACTGATCGGTAATCGTGAGATTTTTCCGATCCCTTGCTCCTCCAGCGCCGGCAACGAATACAAGAATCCTTCTTTGCCCTTGCCGGGTTCGAATTTCTTGAGGGCGCCAAATGGGTCGTTATTCATGGCGACAAACAACTTGAGTGCGCCGTCAGACAACGCAAGCCTTTCGTCCGCGCGACCCAGCCTTATTTCTCAAGGAGATAGAGGGAACAGGAAGTGATTCGCGAACCCTCCGGTTTTTTGGAAAATAAGAGCGTACTAAAAATCAGCCGAAAGACCCGCTCACCGTGTTGATAATCAACCGTTAACTTTTCATCCGACACCTCGCTGTCCGAATCGAGGAAGCCATTAAATAGATTATCGAGCGGAATTGGCTGCGAAATCTTGTCGTCATCGACCACGATTTTCAGGATTCCATCCTCAAGTCCGATCCCGACGCCGTCGCATCGAAACGTGCTCGATTGCCAACCTGATCGCCCATAGTTTTCGATCCGGCACAGATGGCGAAATCCTTCGATGTTCACGACGGCGTTTGATTTCCGATAGACGGAATGAAAACCAGTTCCTGTTTTATGAATTTTCAACGCATCGATGATCTCCGATGCGCTCGACCACCTGCTTAGCTTTGTCCAATCTCGGTTCGGTACCGCTCGTTCGAACATGCTTTTGATCGTGTTGCCGCCGTGCGTCTCGATCAGGTAGGAAAGACTCGACTGCAGATCGGTGGATTCTTTGTCTGGAAGGTCAATAGCGCGATCCGCTGCTTTGGCGTGATTGTTCGCCCAGAGGCCGTGTTGTTGCAGTACTCGCCGAACGCGTCCTAACTGACTTGCCTTCGAAACTGCTCCCGCACTCCACGGTCCAAACGCAGCGAACAGACAAATGAGAGCCAAGCTGAGCGGAACCCAGCGAATCCCAGCGTTTCGCCGCATGATAAAAACGAGTGCCCAGGCCAGGGTCCAGACTGCGGCGACAATTCCAAGATATCGTTGTTCGGTCACGCCATACTCGCGCACGCGCAGGTGGACGGAAAGAAGCAAAAGGATTGAAAGCGGCGCCAGCGCGCGGGGGAAGTTTTTGGTGAACCAAACTGCCCATTTTTCTTCCGACCGCGTCCGCAATGGAGACAGCAGTAAAAAAGCGAAAATGCCGATTCCAGAGAGAAGCAATACCGGCAACGCGACCCATCCATGCGGCCAGCTCCGGGCGAGGACAATCTTGATCGCGTAGGCGTAAAGAATCGCAGTATAGACCGCTACCAGCGGCGCAAGCGCGAACTGGGTAAACGCCTTCAATCCTTTCGGATATTGGGTATCGGAATTCAGGGCCGAGAAATCGGTAGGCACGCCAGCGAGAAAAAACGCTGGGTGAAAAACGCCGACCATCACAAAAAACAAATCGCCGTAGGCCTTTTCGATCTTGAGTTGAAAAAGTTTGTCCGCGCTGAGCAGTGCTGATTCCAGACCAGCAACGAGGACGCCCGTGTAAAGAGTGGCGAGACAAAAACGCAAAAACAGTTTGCGATTAAACTGCCAAAAGCCCGAATTCTCGGGCCGCCAAAAGTATGCCGAGACGGCGACGAAAAAATGCAATGCCGCCAAAAGCAGCAGCCACCGAATCCAAATGATACCCGGCCCATCGAACGGTCGTGGCGGCAGCGCGAAAAACCAGCACGCCAGGAGGGGCAGACCGATGATTTCGATTGGCCGGCGGCGTAATTGTTCGTGGCGTTCGCGCAGCATGCGCAACGAAAAAAACAGCGGCATTCCGAGCGCAACTGTCAGCGCCAGCCGAACGCATTGGCCGACGAGCGCCTCATTCTTCGAGAAATGAAGCGAAACGATCGCGCAGCCGGCGCCGGTGAGGCCGCAAAGTATGTTCCAAGGGAAACGGGTGACCGCCTGGAGAATCCCCGATCGCCAATTGGCGATCGAAGGAAAAAATTTCATCCGATGACGGAAACCAACTATTGGAGTTCCGTCAGCTTCGCTTTCACTTTGTTGAAATCGGGCACTACGCGCGCGTCGTCGTTGCAATCGACATATTGGATCACACCATCATGATCAATCACAAAGGTTGCGCGCTTTGGCACACCGCTCATTCCCAGTCCGATCTGCGGAAGAAAGGACTCGTAGATGGCGTCGTAAATACGGGCCACCTTGTGTTCATAGTCGCTCAAGAGGGGCACTATGATTCCTTCCTTCCGGGCCCAGGCTTCCTGTGCGAACGGATTGTCCCCACTGATTCCATACACCGCCGCGTTCATCTCAGCGTAGGCGGCAAGGTCGGAGCTGACACCACACATTTCCGTGGTGCAGGTGCTGGTAAACGCCATTGGGAAAAATGCGAGTAAGGTGTTTCGTTTGCCGAAATTTTCGCTCAACGTGATCTGCTTCGGTCCATCTGCCGTCTTAGTGGGCAAAGTGAAATCAGGAGCTTTTGTCCCAACAGCGAGTGGCATGACAGAATTCAGTATAGGATCGACATGTAGCCGGTCAAAATAAGATCGAGAAATCGGCTGAATCGTTAATTGCCGATTCACAATTCACGGATCACGATTCACCAATCCCATGGAAGCGTTTTGGTGGCTGTTTGCGATTGTGCTGATGGCTCTCGGACTGATCGGAACGGTGATCCCGATCGTGCCAGGAACGACAATTATCCTGGCTGCGGCGGTGGTTCACCGTGCGGTGCTTGGCGCAGATCGCAGTCTTGGCATGAGCGCGCTCATTGCGATGTTGGCGCTCACGCTCCTAACCTACGCAATTGATGCTGCCGCTGGCTATCTTGGTGCGAAACGTTTCGGCGCCACAAAATGGGGTCTGATTGGCGGCGCAACCGGCGCGCTCATTGGACTGTTCTTTGGGTTGCTCGGGCTTTTTGTTGGCCCGGTGATCGGTGCGATCGCGGGCGAACTTATTGGCGGGAAAAAAGTCATGAAAGCCGGCCGCGCGGGCTGGGGCACATTTCTGGGCGGCCTGGCCGGCGTCATTGCGAAACTTTTTATCGGGCTCATTATGATCGTGATCTTTTTGATGAACGTGCCGTCGCCGCTGTAAGGCGAGCTCTCCTTCATCCGTCATCCCGAGCGCAGTCGACGGGTCCCGCTGCGCAAACTTAAAGAAAGCGCAACGGGATCCCTCGACTATCGCCCGGAATGACCAAAATTTTTTGTTGCCAGGCGTCAAGCTTTGTATTACAAAGCTATTTTGATGCACGAACGCGAGCGCGCTGAGGAAGACCTCCGGGTCATTCGGACCTTGATGGAGCGCGCCACGATTTATCGCGCTATTTCCGCGCCCATCGCGCTCGCTGGCGGCGTCCTTGCCATTACCTTAGCCGCCTTCATTTGGGTCCGTGAGCATCATTGGGCGGAGAGCGCGCCGGAAGTGATGCGCCATATTTCTACTCGTGGCTTTGCTTCACTATGGCTGGGTGCACTCGCCATTGTCATTGCCTTGAACACATTTTTCGTCTGGCGAAAAGCGCATCGCGACGGTCGGCCGTTCATTTCGCCGTCAATGAAACTCGCGCTTCGATCCATCCTGCCCTGCCTGGTCCTTCCGGCTGCCACTACCATCTGGTTTTTTTACGACGGCTATGAATTCGACAACGAACTTCTGCTGGTGCGCGTCTGGATCGGATTTTATGGGCTGGCTTTAATCGCCACTCAGCATTTCGCGCCTCGGTCGCTGGTGTTCCTGGGGTGGGCTTTTTTGATAACGGCCGCGGCAATGATGGTCGCATCGCGGCAGTTGGAATATTACGCCACTCCGCTGGTCCCCAACCTCGCGATGGGTGCCACTTTTGGCCTTTACCATTTGATTTACGCGGCGTGCGTCTGGCGTTCATCGGTACAGCCTGCCGGCGAATGAAAAATGCCCGACTTCGACAAACTCGACAAAGCGATTCACGAGAAGGGTCGGCTTTCCATCATGACCTTGCTGGCGACGCGGCTGGCCTGGTCGTTTCAGGATCTCAAAGCCGAACTCAACATGAGCGATGGCAATCTCATCACTCATCTGCGGACTTTGCACAAACTGGGATTGGTTGCCGTGACGAAAGAGATTCGGGATCGTCCGCAAACGAGCTACGCCCTGACGGCGAAGGGACGCTCGGCCTTTCAGGAGTATTTGCGGGTGTTGGAGCAAATTGTGAAAGCCGGCAGAAAATAACAACTTTTGTCATGTCGAGCGCAGTCGAGACATCTCTAATTATTTTCTCGGGTAAGAGTAAGAGATTCCTCGGTCCGAGCCGGACTGGCGTTTTCGCTCGGAATGACAAAGAGCGGGAAGGAAATCAAATTTTGCCCGCAAGCTTTGTGACACAAAGTAAATGAAGATCATTGTTGCGGAACATTTTGGAATCTGCTTCGGCGTCCGTGACGCCATCGCTCAAGCGGAAACGCTCGCCCGGGAAGCACCCCTCACCATTCTCGGCGAGCTGGTGCACAACCCAATCGTGCGCGAGCATCTGCGCGCTCAGGGCGTTCGCGAAGAACCTTCCGATCGCGCTCCGCAAACTTCCCGCGTCATGATTACGGCCCACGGCACTTCGGACCGGCGGCGCGAAGCTCTCACTAAGCGCGGCTTGGTTGTCGCGGATGGCACCTGCCCGCTTGTTCGATATGCGCACGAGCAACTCAAGCGACTGGTGCAGGCGGGTTATTTTCCGGTGGTGATCGGCCTGGGCAACCACGTCGAAGTCCGCGGTTTGGTCGGAGATTTTGCCGATGCCTTTGTCATCAATGAATCCGCCGACATCCGGAATCTGCCGGCGCGACCGCGTTACGGGATTATTTCGCAAACCACGCAACCAATCGATCGCGTTCGCGCGCTGGTCGCGGAAATCGCGCGCGCGCATCCAAGCGCTGAGATTCGATTCGCGGACACAGTTTGCAAACCGACCAAAGATCGACAGCTCGCGCTTAAAAAGTTGATCGAGGCGGACGTAATCGTTGTCGTTGGGGGCCGCCAGAGCAACAACACCCGTCAATTAGTCGAAACCTGTCGCGCCGCCGGCAAAAGAGCGTTGCATATCGAACGTCCTGAAGAATTGCAGCCCGAATGGTTTCGCGGCGTCAATGTGGTCGGGCTCACCGGCGGAACTTCCACCCTGCCGAAAACGGTCGAGGCCGTTCGCCAGCGGCTCGAAGAGTTCCATGATTGAACATTTCAAGGTCTTGTTGCGCGGTGAGGTCGCCGCGGTTTCATTGGAAAAGCCGGGATGGCGTTGGTTTGCTACTTATTGCCTCGCGATTGTTGCCGGCTCGTCTGTTTACGGCGCTACCATCGGGCTTTGGCGAGCACCGCTGCAATCGGTTTTCACTGCGATCAAGTTTCCGTTGTTAATTTTCCTGACTTGCATCGGCAACGGTGCGGTCAACGGGATGCTTGCGCAACTTTTCGGTTCCGGTCTTTCCTTCAAGCAAACCGCGCTCGCAATTTTGATGAGTTTCGCGATCGCGGCCATGATTCTCGGCGCGCTCAGTCCGGTCACGCTCTTTGTTCTCTACAACGCGCCGCCGCTTGGATCGGCCAACGCGATCGTCGGCCACAGTATGATGTTGCTCACGCATGTCTTCGCCGTTGCCTTCGCTGGGGTCATGGCGAATCGGCGGTTGCTCGACGTGCTGAGAAGAATGACTGGCCGCGACGCGACGGCCCGCGCGGTTCTATTCAGCTGGCTCGGCGGCAATCTTTTTCTCGGGGCGCAGCTCGCCTGGAATTTGCGGCCCTTCATCGGCTCGCCTGGTCTGACCGTGCAATTTCTCCGCGATGATCCGCTTCGCGGAAATTTCTACGAAGCAATCTGGCGTGCGTTTCAACATCTCTTTCTCTGATAGAAAGCTAAACCGAAACAATATGAACCCACCACCACTTCCATCAAAACAACCACCACTATTCGCCAATAATTTCGTCTTCGAGCCAATGCCGAACGTAGAAAACCCAGTCAGCCTCCTGGAAAATTTGTTGAAGCATCCGGGACGCGTCGTTCATGAGCTGCATCAAAAGCAGGCGCCAATTCTGGCGGGCTGGCTGCTTCTTTTCGGGATCATCGGTATTGCGATTTATGGAACAGTTGTCGGCGCGCAATCGGGCGGGGCGCAAATGTGGATCGCACCAGCCAAGCTCGGAGTGGGCACTTTGCTGGCGGTGCTGATTTGCTTGCCGAGCCTATACATTTTCACCTGCCTCGGTGGGATTGACGCACAACTGCGCAGTGTTTGCGGCGCACTTTTCGCGGCCGTTTGTTTGAGTTCAATCTTGTTGATCGGTTTTGCACCGGTGGCGTGGATTTTTTCGCAATCAACCGACTCTATCGCTTTCATGGGGGCGCTTCATTTGCTTTTTTGGGTAATAGGCATCCGTTTCGGCTTACGCTTTATCGATGCGACGGCCCGTTTCCTTGGCGCGCGGAGCAAAGGTCATTTCAGAATCTGGAGCCTCATCTTTATCCTGGTCTGTTTTCAAATGACGACGACGTTGCGTCCGATCATTGCTCCTTCGAAAACATTTTTGCCGACGGAGAAAAAGTTCTTTCTAGCACATTGGTTTGAAACGATAAACGCTCCAAATCAGGAGAAGAAATAAGCCGCTGGACGACACGATAAGCGCGGATTGTTTCATCCAGAAAGCGACCGAGCCGAAAATTGTAGGGCAGGCGCATCGCCTCCCGACGGAATTGCGCGGCAACCGGAAGCGGCAATTCGCAAATGCTTTCGGAGTCTGAAGTCTTAGTTCAAGATATCCGCGCCATCAGTGCAATCCACGGTTCAGTCCCATTTTTACGGATTACCGGGTTGTGCTAGATTGTGTGTGATGGCAGACGATCGCTGGTGAGTCCTGAGGCTCCCTAGAGGAAAGTCCGAACACCATACGGCAGCATGCCGCGTAAAAAACGCGGGCGTCGCATTTGTAAGATTGCGGCGACGGAAAGTGTCACAGAAAAGATACCGCCGGTTCTTTAAGAAAAGTGCAGGCAAGGGTGAAAAGGCGAGGTAAGAGCTCACCGCGCGCGAAGTAATTCGCGCGGCAGGAAAAACCCCATGCGGTGCAAGACAAAACAGGAGGAGGACAGCCGGTCCGTTAATCTCCGGGTATCGTCGCACCACGATGCGCGCAAGCGTAGCGGGCGATTCATGAAAGTGAGTTGAGATAAATGATCGTCCCGGTTGAGAAATCAGCCGGACAGAATTCGGCTTACCGCCATCAAATTATGAAGGGCGTTTCGGAAACGGAGCGCCCTTCGCTTTATTTGTCGATCAGTTATTGATCAAGCCTGTGTCGATTCTTTCACCTGATCAACGTTCTCGTCGATCTTCTGCACCGTCGGATGCAATTCTTTGAGGATTTCGTGTTCTTCCCTGGAAAGTTCTTCGATGCTGTGCGCCTGCTGTTGCAGCTCTTTCAGCACGATGTCTTGGCGTTGTGAAATGCGATGCATCCACCAAAAACAAACCGCCCAGCAACCGATGTCGAGCAGGGTAACAAAATTTACCAAAATAGGCCCCATCGCATTCGAATCGTGTCTCGCAGTGCAATTGGCGGGGCGACGTTAGGTCAGCAGCGCTTTACGATTCAGTGGGGCGCCGCGAGTATCGCTGAATGTTTGTGGGAAATTTGGAAACGACAAAGCGGATTGACTGGCGAATTCCGGCAGCGTGGCTGACGCTCTGCATTGTCTGGAGCTCGACCTGGCTCGCGATTAAAGTCGGCCTGCGCGATTTGCCGCCAATCTCGTACGTCGCGATTCGCTTTCTGATCGCGATCGTTGCTTTGATCGCCGTTTCGGTTGGGCATACCCGTCTGCTGCCAAAGCGCCGATCGGATTATGGCGTGCTCGCGTTCACCGGCCTGCTGATGTTCGCAATCAACTATGTGCTCTTGTTTTGGGGCGAATTGTACGTGTCTTCAGGGCTGGCGGCGATTTTGCAGGCATCAATTCCGATTTTCGGAATGGTGTTCGCGCACTGGCTTTTGCCCGAGGAACCGTTGCGCTGGCAGCGCCTGCTCGGCGCATTCGTTTCGATCGGTGGCGTCGCGCTAATTTGCGCCCGCCTGCTCAGTTTCAATGGCTGGCTCGCGTTCCTGGGTGGCCTCGGGATCACGATCGGCGCAGCCAGCGCGGCCTTTTCCAATGTGTTGTTGAAATCGCGACGGATGGATCTCGCGCCAGCCATGATGGCGGCGTGGCAAATGATTTTCGGCACCATGCCGCTGCTGGTGATTGGCTTTGTAGTAGATGGCAACCCGGCACGTTTTCATTGGACCGGGATGGCAGTTTTCTGCCTCCTCTATCTGGCGATCATCGGATCGTCACTCACCTTTTTGCTTCTTTATTGGCTGATGCCGCTTATGTCGGTGACGAAATTGCAAACCATCTCGCTGATCACGCCACCTGGCGCGATCGCACTCGGCTGGGCCCTCGGTGGCGAACGCTTGTCGCCCTGGTCGCTCCTTGGTGCCTGTTTCGTTCTCGCCGGTGTCTGGATGATTTTCCGGCCGCTCCCGGATGAGAAGGAAGCGGTCGAGCGCGCTTTGAAATCACAGATTGCCGCTCCACGGGCGTGAGGGATGATTCTTGTCGTAATGATTGGTTGAAAAACGCCTATTTCGCCGGGCATCCCGAGCGGAGTCGAGGGATCCCGCGATGCAAGCTTGTAGCTAACACAACGGGATCCCTCGACTGTCGCTCGGGATGACGAGGGTCCGTTAGTCGTTCAAAAGAATGTTCATTTCGGCGTGACGCCGAAAGTCCGAGCCGGACCGGCACTAACACGTGAGACGCGTGTGCTATGCCAGGCAATCATCAAGACAGGCAAGGAGGTGCGCAACGGTTTCTTCGGTTTCGTCGCCCATGTTGGAAAGGCGGAAGCTCTGGCCTTTGATTTTGCCGTAGCCGCCGTCGATGACGAGATGATGTTTTTCGCGCAAGTCACGCACAAGTTTCGCCACGTCGATACCGCGATTATTTTTGACGCAGGTGAGAGTGAGGGAGCGAAAGTTTTCTTCGGCGAAAAATTCGAAACCTTGTCCACGCACCCAGTCGTGGACGAGCGCGTTAGTGCGGGCATGACGCGCAAAACGGGTCGGCAAAGTCTCGCCGAAAATTTCTTCAAGCTTTGATTGGAGCGCGAAGATGTGCCCGATGCTCGGGGTGCTAGGGGTCATGAATTCGCCTTGCTGTTTTTTGAATTCGAGAAAATCGAAGTAATAGCCGCGATCCTTTTGCTTTTCGGCGCGGGCGAATGCTTTTTCGGAAACGCTGAAAAGAGAAAATCCTGGTGGAAGGGCGAGCGCTTTTTGGGCCCCGGTAAGCATGACATCGATGCCGAGCGCATCCATCGCGATCGGGACAGCGGAGAAGGATGAGACGGTATCGAGGATGAGCGCGACATCGGGATATTTTGCGAGGGTACAGCAAATCTCCGGCAATGGATTCATCACCCCTGTCGAGGTCTCGTTATGAATCAAGGTGACGGTATCGAAGTTCCCCCTCGCCAGTTCCCGGTCGACAGCCCTTTGATCGATGTGTTTGCCCCATTCGACCTGCAACGCCTCCGCTTCCTTTCCGCAACGTCGCGCGACATCGAGCCATTTATCGGAGAAGGCGCCGCACATGCAGCAGAGGACCCGCTCGCGCACGACGTTGCGGATGGCCGCTTCCATCACGCCCCAGGCCGATGAGGTAGAAAGAAAAACGGGCTGCTTCGTTCCGAACAGTTCCTGCAAGGGCGAATGAATTTCGCGATAAAGACTTTTGAAGGCTTCCCCGCGATGCCCAATCATCGGCCGGGAAAAGGCGGCCAGGGTTTTTTCTGAAACTTCGACCGGACCGGGAATGAAAAGCTTGTCGTGCGGCGTCACGGCCGGATCTTAATTGTGAATACGCGAAATTGTAGAGCGTTTCTGTCAAATGCCGTGCTTCAATTCGTCGTCCGATACGGACGTCCTACAACTATTTTTTGATGAAACTGATGTCGCCGCTGCGCTCGACGCGTGCGACTTTTACCCTCGAGACGTCCTCCATTTCGGCATCGAGGCGCAAATCTTCCTCGAGATCGTGTTCGGAAATATGATTCCGTCGCATCGTTGCTAGAATCAGATTGCCGTTCTCAACAATCACCTCCGGGCGGCCTTTCAAGAGACAACCGAACCAGTGCGAATGATAGGCGATGAACGCGAACAAGCGATGCACTAGGACGATGACAACGCTGCCACCGATTGTTGCAAAAAACGCCGAGCTACCATTAATGGCGCGTGACAGGACGGACGCCAGGATAACAATGAGCACCGCATCAAACGCTGTCTTGCGAGCGAGCGAGCGCTTATGCCCGATTCGAATCATCGCCAGGGTCGCGAGGAAAACGATGATCCCGCGAAGCGAGATTTGTAGAAAGGTTAAATCCTTAGGTTGCGCACCCAAACCGAGCCACGGATCAATTAAATTATAGAACGCGTTCATTCGTGAAAGGTTCGCGCCATTCGTGGCCCGTGCGCGTATCGCGGGGAACTCGCGATAAATCCACAAACGCATCGCGCGCCGAAATGCTCAGCAAAGGGGAGGAATTATGGCACGAGGAAGCAAATCCAAATATACCAGCAAACAAAAACGAAAAGCAGAGCATATTGAGGAAGGTTACGAGAAGCGCGGCACATCGAAGAAAGAAGCGGAACGCCGCGCTTGGGCGACCGTGAACAAGGAGAGCGGCGGCGGCAAAAAGAGCGGGAGTGGCCGCGGCAAGAAGGGGAGCAAAGCGAGCTCTCGCAAGGGCGGGAGAAAGGGTGGCCGGAAAAAGAAGCACTAAACACGCTGTCGCTGCCACGATGTAGCTGTCGCCATCTCTAGCGCCAGAACCTGGATGCTAATGGCGAGGACATTGGCAGCAGCTACAGCTTATGTCCGTTCCTTGACCAAGTAAGATCTAACGAGAGTTATATCACACTCGTGAGCCGGCGGTACATTATATAAACATTGACAAACCCGCGCCGGCTATGTCGGAAAGCGCCTGACAGCGTGCCGACGATTTTAAATCCGAGATCCTGCCAAAGGCGCAGCGCAGTTCTGTTGGTAGCGACGACGAAGTTGAATTGCATCGCCCGAAAACCGAGACGGCGAGCTTCCTGCAGACAATGTTCAGCCATCGCTCGGCCGATTCCGCGACCTCGGGCAGATGGCGAAACCATGAAGCCGGCATTAGCGACATGCGATCCAAGCCCAGGCTGGTTGGCTTTGAGAATGTAACTGCCAACTATTCCTTGATCGGACAGAGCGACGTAACAGCGCGTCTTCGGACCGAGCCAGTAGGCCAGCGCCTTCCGGCGTGAAATTTTCGGGTCAAAGACGTAAGTATCACCCTTGGCAACGACGGCGCGAAAGATTTGCCAGATGGTCTCACGATCTTCCTTTCTCGCACGACGAATTTGGAGCAGCCGCGGCTGGCGGTCTCTGTTTCGGCGATTAGGACGCGTCATCTGATTGTTATTGTTGTCAGTTTGAGAGGATCACTCCGCTTTGCCCAGAACAACCGTTTACCCGGTCGATTACTCGCAGCGGAGCGCGGCGGGCGTCGGATGCGAATTAAAAGTAGGAGCAGCTTGCATGAACATTAGTGCGAAACGCATCACTTTGACATTGCCGGAAATTGGGTTGATTGCGATGACGCGCGGCGCGCTCGGCGTTGGTATCGGGCTCCTCTTAAGCAACGCTTTACAAAAGGAGGAACGACGAAGCGCTGGCCTCGCCCTCCTCGCAGTGGGCGTGCTGACGACAGTTCCCATCTTGATGCGATTGCGGAACGAGTTGAAGTAGCGATCTTGCGCGCTGTGCGGGCGCGTGGCATAAACTCGCCCGCCGTAATCGCATGCCAATTGCCAAAGAACTCAGCACCGACCCCGCACTCGAAGCACAGGTTTTCTGGTTCAAATACCGCAGAGAAATCGCAATTCTGCTTGTTCTTGCGATTGTCGCGATCTTCGCCACTGCAGGTTATCGGTTCTACCGGGATCGCCGCGAAGCCACCGCGGCGACGTTATTTGCCGCGGCCAAAACGCAGGCGGCGTACGAGGAAGTAATCAAACGCTATGGCGACACCGCTGCTGCTGCCTCCGCCTATCTGTTGCTGGCCGGGGAGGAACGAAAGCAATCGAAGTATGCGGAAGCGAATGCAACGCTCGTGAAGTTCCTCGAGAGATTTCCGCAGCACGAACTGGCAAGCACAGCGCGAATGGCGATGGCGGCGAACCTGGAAGCGATGGGAAAACAAGACGAAGCTCTCGCGACTTACCAACAAATTGCATCGGCTAATGCCGGAAGTTTCAATGCCCCGATGGCGTTGATTGAGCAGGTGCACATCTTGCAGGAAAAAAACCGGATCGATGATGCGAGGCGCATCTGCGAGACGATCATGACACAATATCGCGACAGCTACGCGGCAATGGAAGCCAGCCAGTTGCTGCGAACGCTCTTGAAATCGGCGAAGCCACAAACCCCGCCAATCGTTGCGCCACCTAAACCGGGCTCATCTGCAAGCGCTACCGTTCCGCCAACGATGAAGGTTTTGCCCACTGTGCCGCCTGCTTCGAATGCTCCATCGCTCACGCCCGCCAAACCGCCACCCGTGCCGAGCGCCAAACCGTAATTAAAGCTGCGCGCTAAAAGCAACGTAACGGCGGCCGCTACGGAACACGGTCTCTGGCCTGTGCACTCAGCGGGTTTTCAAACCCGCTGCCTCATTGACCTGCGGTACGCAGCGGAGTAAAACTCCGCTAGGCGCACAGACTGGAAGTCTGTGTTTCGATTCGCGACCGAAGCTGCGGCTACAGGATTAACGTTTCGAGAATTGGAAGCGTTTGCGTGCCCCGGGCTGCCCGGATTTCTTGCGTTCTTTCATGCGCGGATCGCGTCGGAGCAAGCCATCGGCTTTGAGGGTGGCCCGCAGATTAATATCGACTTGCAAGAGAGCGCGCGAAATTGCCAGGCGTGCCGCACCCGCCTGGCCACCGGCTCCGCCACCGGTAGCGTTGATCGAGATATCGTAGGCGTTCGCCAGCTTCACTGTTTGCAAGGGTTGTAACACGGTGTTCTGCAACGGCGCGGTCGGGAAGTATTCTTCAAAGCCGCGCCCATTGATGTCGATTTTACCGCTCCCTGCGGTCATTCGCACACGCGCGACCGAAGTCTTGCGACGACCGGTGGCGACGATTTCCTGAGCTGGTGACATGTTATTTTCTCCTAGCGCAATTTCACCGGCGCCGGCTGTTGCGCGGTGTGCGGGTGAGCATCGCCTCGATATACTTTGAGCTTCCGGTAAACCGAGCGTCCGAGTCGGTTATGCGGAATCATTCCACGCACCGCCCGCTCGATTAATAATTCTGGATGGCGGGCTCGTCGCGCCCGGACGTTTTCCGATTTATGACCGCCAACGTAACCGGAAAAACTCATGAATGTTTTCTGCTCCTCTTTCTTGCCGGTGACGCGCACTTTGTCGGCATTGACCACGATCACGAAATCGCCGGTATCGACATGCGGGGTGAAGACGGTTTTCTCCTTTCCGCGCAAGAGAGTCGCAGCTTTGACCGCGACACGCCCAAGCACCTGATCTTTCGCGTCGATGATCCACCATTTGCGTGGAACTTCGGCGGCTTTAGCTGAAAACGTTTTCATCGCGGGCGGGAAAAGGCACGGAAACTACGGGCCAGGACCGTGGGTGTCAACTTTGCTGACGGCCGAATCGACTTCGCAATCCCCGCACCGCAAGGGAGGTGGCACCTGGGATGCTTTCTAGAAATTATAATGCGTCTCTCTGTCTTTTTGCCCCTCGCTTATTCGCTCTTTGCACCGCTCGTATTTGCCGCTGGCCCAAACTCATCAGCCGCGGTGCCCGATCATCTCACAGCCGCGGCAATTATTCGTGAAATGAATCTGGCCCGACAGAAGCCGGCGCTCTACGCGACATTCGTCGAACAAACGCGCCAGAATTATTGCGGTAGTTTTTGTCTTTTGCCGGGCAACGTTCGGATGCGCACGCACGAAGGCGTTCGCGCTCTCGATGACGCGATACAATTTTTGCGTCGTGCGAAGCCGCAACTACCGCTCGCGCTTTCGCCGGGTCTATGTCTGGCTGCTGCTGATCATTGTCGTGAGCAGGCGGGCGGCGCAACGGGACATTACGGCAGCAAGGGTGGCAATCCCGGAAATCGGATCAGTCGCTATGGCGTGGTAACTCAAGGCTGGGCGGAGAACATTGCGTACGGTCGCCACAGTGCGCGTGAAATTGTGTTGGCGCTGATTGTTGATGACGGCGTGCGTGGTCGCGGCCATCGCAAAAACATTTTCAACCCTACTTACAATGTGGCTGGAGCAGCCTACGGTCCGCACGCAAGATTCGGCAGCGTTTGTAGTATCGATTTCGCCAGTGGCTACGCGGAAAATGGATTCGCGTGCGCGGGAAGCGATGCACAGAATTCGTTTTAATTACCGATCTCGGTGCCGCTTATGGCGCACTTTTTCCAGAATCGGTTGCACCGAGGGATCAGCCTTGAGCAATCCCTCGCGCAATTTGTCGCGAAACTCGTTGCGCGCTTGCTCATACCGCTGCCGCGTTGCTGCCAACGCCGGATCACGCATTGCCCTCTCATGCGCTGAGCGCAATTTTGCCTGCTCCTCCATCGACAGTCTAGCAAACCGTCCACGCCTGACGTAAACCGTTCGTTGTCCTTGGGCAAACCCCTCCGCTGGCAGTAAAACGGCGAGCAAAGCGATGACCAAGACCTGACGTTTCATAACTGAGAAGTATAACCCAAAAGCCCTGGCAAAGTTGCGGGCCCGATGAAAGTTGCTCTCCTCTATTTTTGGCGCAAATCGAAGAATCATTTTTCGCCCTTCGATCTTAGCCAATAGCATCCGAAATTATGACAAAAGCTGAAAAAACCGCCATTTCGCCCACTCGGGAACAGGATTTCCCGGAGTGGTATCAACAGGCCATCCGAGCGGCGGAACTAGCCGAGCCTTCCGACGTCCGCGGTTGCATGGTCATTCGCCCATGGGGTTTCGGCATTTGGGAAAACATGCAGCGGCAACTAGACGCCATGTTTCGCGCGACTGGACATCGTAATGCTTATTTCCCGCTTTTTATTCCTCTGAGTTATTTCGCGAAGGAAGCTGAGCACGTCGAGGGCTTCGCCAAGGAATGTGCGATCGTGACCCATTCACGGCTTGAGGTCGACGCCGAGGGAAAAATGAAACCCTCGAGTCCGTTGACCGAGCCGCTCGTGGTCAGGCCAACGAGCGAGACGATCATCGGGGCGAGTTACGCCAAGTGGGTGCAGTCGTATCGCGATCTGCCGATCCTGCTCAACCAATGGTGCAATGTGGTGCGTTGGGAAATGCGGCCGCGCCTGTTTTTGCGTACGACGGAGTTTCTCTGGCAGGAGGGCCATACCGTTCACGAGACCGAAGCCGAAGCGCGCGAGGAAACGCAGCGCATGCTCGGCGTTTACGAAACATTCGCACGCGATCATTGCGCCATCCCGGTATTTGCCGGCGAAAAATCGGAAGCCGAAAAATTTCCCGGCGCGGTGCAAACAATGACGATCGAAGCAATGGTGCAGGACCGGAAAGCGATCCAGGCCGGCACCTCGCATTTTCTCGGACAAAACTTCGCGCGCGCGAGCGGTATTCAGTTTCAGAACCGCGAAGGCAAACAGGAATTTGGCTGGACGACGAGCTGGGGGATGACCACGCGTATGGTCGGCACCGTGGTGATGGCGCATGGCGACGATGATGGAATCATTTTGCCGCCGCGAATCGCTCCGACCCAGATTGTGATTTTACCGATCACGCCGAAGGAAGAAACGCGGGGCCAGGTATTGGAAGCTTGCGACAAACTCGCGGCCCAGCTTCGCGCAAATAAATACGCCGATTTCGCGCTCGAGGTGGAAATCGATCGACGCCAATTCGGTGGTGGGGTGAGAAATTGGGAATGGATCAAGAAAGGTGTTCCGATCCGAGTTGAGCTGGGCCCGCGCGATCTGGAAAAAAATTCGGTGGAGTTGAGCCGACGTGATCAGCCAGTGAAAGACAAACAATTTATGACAACGGGGGAATTTGTTTCTCGGGCGTCGGAAATTCTCGGATCGATCCAACAAAATCTTTACCAGCGGGCGCTGAAATTTCGCGATGCCAATACCCGCGCGATCGACAGCAAAGAGGAGTTTTACGCCTTCTTCAAGCCGAA
>WNGI01001962.1_pt1 | contig 17552 bp, 24 predicted proteins | sample 5400621 | NCBI WGS metagenome assembly WNGI01 (sample SAMN13153374, study PRJNA577476) | soil metagenome | isolation source: 20 cm soil or saprolite under Garry oak tree replicate 1 | place: USA:California | collected 2016-06-15 | reverse complement strand
GATGGTAAACGACCCCGTAAGCGTGTTGCAGCCGCGCCCCTCACCGAACCAGGCGAGCCCTCCCACCGCCGGGTTGTGGAACGGGTAGCGCGTGAGGCCGGAGTATGTCCCAGGTTCGAGGCGACTCAGCGTGTTTGGAACCTGGAAGTCTCCCGACCACCCTTGGTCCCCCCCAACACCGACCCTCAGGTGGCCTCCGCTCGCCGTTACCGTGATGATGGCGTTCGCCTGGGTGTACTCGTAGTTGCCACCTGCGCCGACGTAGTCCCCGGGCTCGCTCTGAAGCCGGACGAAATTGGGTGCGACCTCGTTTGAGATGTCGTCGTTGGTGATCTGGCAGACGGCGGACTGGCCCTCAGCCAGCGTGATCTGGTTCCCGGCCTGAGTGCCACCGGTGCAGCTCCAGGCGCCCGGCGTGTACCCAGCCGGGCCGGTCTCGCTCAGCGTATAGGTCCCCGGCAGGAAACCGGGACCGCTCGACACGCCACCCGCCCCGGAGATCGGCGTGGGGCCGGCGGCCGTGAGGGTGAAGTCGGTCGCCACCGCCGTCCCGCCGTTGTCGTTCACGACGTGCTTCGCCAGCGTCAGGCTCGCGCTGGGTGCGACGTCGTCGTTGGTGATCTGGCAGATTGCGGAGTCGCCCACAGCCAGCGTGATCTGGCTCCCGGCTTGAGTGCCGCCGGTGCAGGTCCACGCGCTGGCGGTGTACCCAGCCGGGCCGGTCTCGCTCAACGTGTAGGTCCCCGCTAGGAAGCCAGGACCGCTCGACACCCCACCCGCCCCCGAGATCGGCGTGGGGCCGGCGGCGCTGAGCGTGAAGTCAGCCGCGACCGCCGTCCGGCCGTTGTCGTTCACGACGTGCTTCACCAGCCTCAGGCTCGCGCCCAGCGCCCCCTGCTCGATGCGGAACGGGATGAGGAGGTCCCTGCCGGTGCGCAGCGGGATGTGGTCCGGATCAACTCGCCTGAGATCGCCGTTGTTCGCAACCACGTCCACATCGGCGAACCCGAGCTCCGTTCCCGCCACCAGCACACGGATCCGGTAGTTGATGTTCGGATTGAGATTAAATAGGGCCGAGTGCCAGTTGACGAAATACCGCTGGCCTTGGACGTCGAGCTGCACCGTCTCAGACCCGGGCCCCGAGGACCTCGTGTATTCGGCGACGAGTGCACCTTCCCCACCGGTCCACTCCGAGATGCGAACGACCGGTGAGCTCGACGGGTCGAACGTCCCCGTGGGGCTGGGCGCGGGAACCAGCGGCGGGAGCCAGTAGAAGTGGGGATTACCGCCATTGCGCGCGTCCTGGATGGCGAAGGACGGCGTGCCCACCGCCGTGGGTGCCGGAATGTCGCGGCACGCAAGAGCGACGAAGGCCAGAGGGACACAAAGCACCAAGCGCTTCATGGGCTCCTCCCAAGAAATCCTTGTGGGATCGCTGCGCTTTTCTAGAGTACCAAATGGGCTCCTAACTCGCCAGCTAACGCGCGCTAAAGGTCATAACACCTTCAAGCGCTTGTTAGGCCGCGATCCAACGTCCAGATGCTAGCGACCGCGCGCGCGCAGATGGTGCACCAGCTCTAGTACAAGCTCGCAGAAGTCAGCTGCCACCCAGAGCATTAGGGCGCCCGCCGCGACCCAAAGTCCAGTGAGGACGCCCGGGAGCACGCCGACTGTCGTGGCCGGAACCATCCAGAGGACACCTCCAGTTGCGAGCTCGAGAATCGCAAGGAGTCGAAAGGCACTCGATGCGAACCGCAGGGCGGGATAACGCGGCGGCTCGATCCCAGGCGACAGCATGATTGTCGGAACGGAGTTGGGATGGGGACTGGAACTCGGCATAGCGGCCTCCCACAAAGGTTCTGGTGACAAATACCGCGGCCTAACGGATAGGTTGTCCTACCCACAATAGGCCAACCTTGTTGCGGGACGCCCCAGCTCACCGAGCCTTCCCCCAAATGAGAAGCACGTACCGGCAATTCACCGGCCTCGACGACATCTGCGTAGGTGGAATCCAGTCAAGCCCAGCAAGACTGTCGCGGTGCGTGCGGGCGCCGCTGAGTTTAGCATGACATTCCTGCACGGCCTGCTGTTGGATCTCTCGATAATGGCGCCACTGCGCGGCCCAGGCGCCGGCGAGAACCACGGCCACCGCCGCGAACGCAACTAGCGAAAGAGGGCGAACTCTCGAGATGAGGGCCAAAGGTAACGGGCGGCCTAACGGATCGCGCCTACGCTGCGGCGCGCTGGAGAAAGGCTCATTCCCTAATCTACGCGCGCCGACAGCTTCAGGCGCTTGTTAGGCTGCGCCCGATGGATGCCGCCGCAGTCACGATCCTTTCGGTCGCTCGAGCATATGCATCGGTCGCTGCTCCTTGTGGAATGTGAGCCTCGGCCAGCCGTTGACCGGCTGCAACGTTCGATTGGTCCGGTCCGCGCTGAAGCAGGAGGATGTCCCGATCCCTACCATCCCAAGCGGCATCCACGATGCTTAACGGTCCCTCAAACGTCGCGATTCGATGACCAAACGACTTGGCCATGTACACGTTGCGAGTCAAACGGAAACCTTTGGCCTCAAGAAGGGGAGTCAATTGCTGTACGAGCTCGGCGAAGAAGACGGCGTCTGCGTGCATACCGCGCTTGACGCCCCTCCAGATGTAGACCGCAGCACCAAGGGCAAGAGCGGCAAGGCCGAGCAGCTGGATGCCAGACACAGCGCTGAGCGGATGTAGGTTGGCGGGGCTAACGGATCGCGGTTAACTGCGACGCGCTGGAGAAAGATTCATTCCACAATCTACGCGCGTTTGGCGACGCTGATCGGAACTAGTTGACCGTAAATTGCCCTGATACTGCGCGCGGCGATCCGTCGCGCTGATTGGAGACTACGAGGCGGTAAATGCCGGGGCCAGCCTGAAAAACATTAGTGGTGCCACTGATGCTCGCACCGGGTTGGAGCGACACCGGCACCATGCTGTAAATGGCCAAACACAGACCGCCAGCAAATTCTTCCCATCGCCTCGCCTGCAGCCTCTGAACGTTAGGGACGGGCTGCCCACCACAAGCGGGAACGTCTTCAGGCTCCCTACCTACGTTCGTAATCGTGAACGAAACATTCAGACTGCCCGCGGAGTCGAGCACGGCGCGGTCAATGCGTGTGACGAGCACCGTACGCGGGCCTGTACTGTCCACGCAGGCGGCGAGGATGACGCACATGGCGGCGGCAAAACCTAGGCTGCTGTACTTCATCATCACCTCCAGACACCATGTCTAACACGTCACACGTCACCAATAGCCGTGAGGACGCGTCGAGACGGGGACCAGATTATGACTCTTGGCGCGGCCTCGCACCGTGTGCGTTAATGGCGTGTACCCTAGCGCGTCGCTGCACTGCTACGGCTTGGCCGACGCCTTCTGGGGATCGTCCGCCGCATGCACGTACGTCATCGCAAATGGACCCATCGCGCTCACCGTAATGAAGGTGGCACCGTTCGCGGCTGCGAAGTGGTGAGCGTTTGCCGGGATGGACCCCGAGTCGCCGACCTGCATCGGCTTGGCCTTCGCGGCATCGAACGTATCACCCATGCCGACGAGGAGCGTCCCCTTCTTGACCGTGACCGTCTCCGCGGTGGGATGAAAGTGGGGCGGGATCTTGTAGCGGGCTGGGAAGGCCAGCTCGACCGTGAACGGCGCCGCCTTACTAGGGTCTCCGCTCAGCACGGCCATCCTCGCGCCCGCGGGAAAGACCGCGGGGGCCGGGCCCCAATGCGGCCGGCTCGGCGTGGCCGCAGGCGCGGCTTGGGAATGAAGCACGGGGGCGGCCATGAGCATGAGGCACGCCGGGACGGTGAGGATGCGCATAGGATCTCCGAGGGATCGTGAGTGGTCTCAAGAAGATGGGGCCGCGGACAGGAGGTCGGGAAGACCCGACGTTCCACTACGCATTGCAGACGAGCACGCCTAGCACCTCAAGGCCCCTTGGCCGACTCCCAGGCCACCGCGAACCGTATCGGAGCGATCGTCGCGACGCACGACGTGTCGGGCTGTCGCGTCGGATCCTCAAGGAATTGCGCGATGATCCCTGAGTGGCACGCGGCGGGACGTGTGTCGTGGCCCTCGTCCGGAAACTCGACGAGATACGCATGACTGAGCGTGGCGGCGATGCGGCGAGCCAGCGCTGTCGGCGTTCGGTCGTCGAAGTCGCCAGTCAGGATCAACGTCGGAATGCCGCTCCGCACCGGCGCAGGCATCGATGCGTCGCGCGAGTGTGGAAGCCACTGCTCGCATTCCCCGTCGAAGACGCGCCGGAATGGTGGTCGCGCGACTGCGTTGACCGAATCGAGCGTCCGTCGGTAAACGGCGCCGGAGGTCGCGTGGTCGGCACAGTTGATGAGCGCGCGCAGCGCACGGTCCGGTGGGTTCCCAGAACCCTCGCTGATGATTTCGCGGGCGGCGCGCACGCGGTCACCGACCCGCAACTCGTGCAGCAGAAGTGGAAGACGGGCCACCGCGGTGCGTGGCCGATAGAGCAGACGACTGCGCGTGTCGTCGACGAGGCGCCTGCCATCCAACCAGACGGTGTCACGCCCACTATCCGGCCGCACGATCGGCACCAGGACGGGGGATGTCGTCACGTCGTCGTAGACCGCATAGAAATCTTGCTCGACGGTCGGAAACGCGTCCCGGCACGACGGCTGGCGTGCACATGCCGCGAACACGTGCTCCAGAGCACGCTGTGTCGAGAGCGGCTGCTCCGCTTGAGAGCTGAAGCCGCGCGCCAGCGGACTTGCCAGCACGACAGCGCGGATCGCCCGTCCATCGCGTGCCATGACTTCCTGGACGATGCGCGCGCCGTATGACGGGGCATAGACGTCCCACGATGCGTAGCCGAGCGTGCGACGGAGGTCGATCAGATCGGCGACGCTCGCCGCCGTGTTGTAGGCGTGCCGATCGACACCTTGCGCCTCGAGCTCGGCGATGCAGTCACGCCGGGCCTCCGTCAACTCTGCGTCGGCGACGGTATCGTACGCGGGGCACAACTTCGGTTCCGAGAGCCCGGCGCCGCGTTGATCGTAGATCACGACGTCGCGATGGAGGGCAAGCTGGCTGCGCGCGATGCCCTCTGAGTATAGGCGGATCCCCCCGATCCCACCCGGACCACCGTGCAGGAAGACACGCGGCAGGGCGCCGCTCGGCTCCCGCGCGCGAAAGATCTCGACCGCCAGACGCACGGTGGTCGTGCTCGCGCGATCACGCGACTCCGGCACCACGAGCCAGCCGCACTCACGGCGCATGTCGCGGGCCCACTCGCCATCCACCCAGCAGTCGGTGCGTTCGAATCTCGGAAGGCTGGACTGAGCCGGAGGGTTGGGTGCGAGCGCGACGACTAGCGCCACGGCGGCAGCTACGCGTACGAGGGCGGGCACGGCACACAGGCCGAGGCAGGATGTCATCTCACTCCTCCAGACTAGGTAGCGCCAGCGGAGATGTCTGGATCGAGGGAAGCGGGATCAAATGCATCGTCGCGGACATCCAACAGGAGCGTATAAGGACTGTCGCTCGCAAATTCCTCGCGAATGTGAATCAGCGAACCGGGTTTGGCAGCGGAGAGTTTCGTTTCCACTAGCCTGGCAAGCCGGGTGAGGTCCACCAACGAACCGCGAACCGCATGACCGTCGACCCCGGCGTCTGGCCAAGTCATCACTTCTAAGGAGCCATACGGGCCGTAGTGTTCATGTTCCGACTTGAGCGCGTTTCGCGGATCGGCCACATACTCGAGGAGGATGGCGCGAAACCGCAGCAACCCAAGCCTGGAGCCAGTGAGTTTGCGAAGGTTCTTCTTAGTGTCGATCTCGTGGAAGAAACCAAGTTTGCGCCACTCTTGCTCTGCGGTCACTGGTCCACTCGACCTGACGTCAGCGAACGCTAAGCCCAAGATGAAATAACGGGTCCACCTGAAACCCGTGCTCGAGGCTGGTGCCCGCACTGTCCGCGACGTCAACGTTGTACAGAAACGTGGTCGCTCCCAGGTTGAGGCTCAGATGGCTCCCCATCGGAATGGCCGAGCCGAACCCCAGAGTGGTTGCCAGTTGGACGGGCGAGCCATACCGGGCGTAGGCTTCGCCTCCATGACGCACCAGACCGGGCCCCGCGCTGAGCCAGAGCTGAATTCGTTGAGATGGGTGAGAGAGAGGAAAGAGAGCCTGGACACTTGACGTCAGGACGCGAGCCGGCGTGCTGGGTGCGGTGCCCGCTGGAGTACTGCCTCCGCCCACGCTACTGGACGCCCAAGCGACCTGCAGCTGTAGACCGAACCGTGGGGTGAACCAGATGCGCCCTTGGCCTCCCATGGCCGCGCCAGCGAGCGCGCTAGGCGCATTCGGCAGAGCCGTTGTGTAATACGGCGCGGGCTGAAAGCTGCCAGCCGGTGAGTACAGGCCGAGGAGCGGTCCACCCTCGACCCGCGTTTGACTAACAACTCGCGAAGGGACAAAGACAAGGAGCGCAATGATCGCGAGCCTGATGAACGACGAATGTATCTGCATAATGGCCTCGGCACTTGGGGGCGCTGCCAGCTTCAAGCGCTTGTTAGGCGGCACGTTATTACAGCGGGTCGCGCCGCGTCGGCGCGAAGCCGCCAGTCGAGTAGCGGCTGCGAGCGTTTGGCTGACACTCCCCCACCACGAACGCATCGCTTTCGATTACCGGCGCCGGTTGTAGGCGCAATTGACCAGCGTCGATCTCCTTGAGCCCACGATGCAATCGCACCGCCTGAACCGTGGGTCCGAACCCGATTTGGCGTGCTACCAGCTCATAGCAGCCAGGCCTAGCGCGCAGACTGATTCGAAAGCGCCCTGTCGAATCCGCGTGCACACGCATATGAAGAGCCGGAATATCCACGACAGCAGCAGCCAGCGGCGCGCCGCCGGTGTCTCGGACCGTACCAATGATGGCGACTTGGACGGTGTTTTGAGCATGTAGGCGTGCAGCTCCGATGCTGAGCACGAGCAGGAGGGGTGTGAGGTTGCAAAGCCTAAGTGGCAAGCCCAAGTCTAAGCTCCCTGCAAAGATTCATTCCACAATCTACGCGCGCCGTCAGCCTCAAGCGCATGTTAGGCGGCACGGCAAAAAGCGCCTGCTACTCGATAAAGCGCTCGATCTTCAGAATTTCAATGATTGGTCCCGCCTGGTGAAAGCTGAACAGGTGGCGAATCCTTGCTTCCACCCGTACACGCAACCGTTCTTGCCGAAAGGCGGCTGGCATCCCATCCAGCGGATCGTAGGTCGTGTTGTCATCGCCCTGAATGGCCCAAAACCCACCCTCAAAGCCGAAGTATCGGACCGTCCCAGTGACGCAGACGAGATCGGGGGAAGTTGCTGTGAACGCGCTACAGTCTGCGGAGGTGGACGCGGTCGTGGGAGTACTACACGCCGACAGGATCAGAGAAACCAGAGCTGCGCTGATGCATTGGGCGGGGGTCGATCGCATCGAAAACTCCTCCTCCGAGGAGATACCCTGGCTCTGCAGATCCCGTCACACGAACGACGAGCCCCGGCAGCTTCAAGCGCTTGTTAAGCAGACCTCGCTTGGACCTCTTCTGAAGTCATGCCGTACAGTGGTGGCGTGGGGACGCTCAGAAGGCCGAGCATCAAGTAGATCTGGCCCCGGTGGTGGGCTTCGTGCTCGACCATGGCCCGCAACCACTTCCAAGTTGTGATCGGAGTGCCGGCTGGGGTGAGGCATTTCCGTACAAGGTCCGCGTCCGTCAGCGTCCCGAAAATCGCCTGCGATTCCACGCCGAGACGATCTAGGAAAGCCAGAACTGCCTCGAAGCCATCCGCAAGGTTGCGGCCGCATCCCGCGTAGCGGCTGGGGCGTCCCGCCACCGTCTCGGCATACATATAGCGCTCGATTGTCGCGAGATGCCGCACGAGGTCGCCGAACGTGAACTTACCCGGATGCGGGCTCCATTCGATTTGGTCCGGAGGAATACAGGCCACGACGCGGCGCGTGCGGCCGCGAACGGTCCGCCAATACTCGAGAAACGGCTCGATCGAGCGGATTTCCATGGGCAAGTGCCTTTGCTGGGTCTGCCTAACGAATCGCGCTCAAGCTGCGACGCGCTGAAGACCAACTGCCATGCTGAATAACGTTGGAGGATGGACAAGACCCATAATCGCCGCCTAACGGATGGCGCCTTCGCGGCGCTTCGTAACGGCCTCGGCTGCAGCATCAGCGAGATCGATGATCGTGCCCGCGGCGCGACGAACTGCTTGGAACACTCGGAACAGGACTGGGCGACGACGCTCTGGTGCGGGACGGGAGCGAGGTGGCTCTTGAGGCGGAGGAGGCGGCGTCTCAGCACCTACGGCGGTGGGCGGTCGCCGCCCTGGGGGCACGAGCTCACCTCGCTCTTCGGTCTGTCGCTCGACGTCCTTCTCCCCTTCGGGAGGTTCAATGCCGACCGGAGGTCTACGTTTACGAGGAGTCTTTCCTTTACCCATTGTTCACGCTCGGCCTAACGGATGGCGCTTAAGCTGCGGCGCGCTGAAGAACAAGTCATTCCTTAATCTACACGCGCCCCGCCTCGCTCTGAAGCGCGGCAACAAGGAATGGGAGACTGTATAGAAAAAGCCAAAGACGCCAAGCCAGACCGATGACTAGGACCGCCCAGTTGATCCGATTTCCGACCACAAAGTAGGCAGCAATGAGCACCGGGACGGCCCCGAGGGCTATCTGAGTGATTCGTAGTGCGACAAGCCGGTGACGATCGCCTACACCTCGCCGCATTCGAGACACCACGACTGTAGTGATCGTAAACAGCATCACTGCCAGAGCGACATCCACGATTCCGAGCCAGCCTGGCGGGGAACTAGCGACGAACAGTGATCCAACGATCGGGAAGAGGCTCGAGAGCGCGAAGAGTGCCAGCGACGCCCGACTCAGCGTAAGGAGAGACATGAATCACGAATCTGCAAATGGTTTCGATAACCCGTGTGGCCGCCTAACGGATCGCCCTTAAGCTGCGGCGCGCTGACAAAAGACTCATTCCACACGGCGAGCGATCATGACTCGCGCGTGCGGCCAAAGAACAACACATACCCATCGACGTCCTTGAGCTCGAAACCTCTCAGGCCGTCAGCGTCGTCCTTCAGCGGAGCCGAGAAGGCGACACCGCGCGATGCGAATTCGGCGGCCAGCGCATCCGGATCAGGTGTGTACACGTAGGCATCCCACCGAGCCCCGGGTTCACGTTCGGAGTTGGGGAGCGGCGGTACCCCGACCACCTTGAACATGATCATGGCCTGGTCGCGCTCGACGATCCCGAAGAACGGATCGTCGGCCGGTCCCCGAAAGGTCACGTCAAAGCCGAGCTTCTCGCGATAGAACGCGAGCGCAGTATCAAGCTCAGCCACGACGAAGAATGGGGAGATGCCGCCGAGCACGGGTCGGGTCATGCGCGCAATAGGCCTCCGGAGCGCCGAATTGTTAGGCGGCGCCGTCAAGTACGCCGTACGCTAGCGAAGTGGAACTGACACACCAGCAGTGAGTGCCAGATCATGCTGCAGTGGCGTACGCTTCGTGTCGGTACCTGCTGTGACGGGAGACATGGCGACGCGATAGAGAGCATCCTCGACACCAAGCCGAAGCCGAAGGACGCCGACGGCCCGGGTGATGTCTCCCTGCAACGTGGCGCCGCTCAGCGTGCGCTTGGCAAGACTCCAGTAAGTGGCTGCGCCGTCGTAGGCCGATCCTCCCATGTGTATCAAGGCAGGCCCCACCCCCAATCGGAAGGTCGTCTCCCCAATTCGCTTCCGCCCAACAAGCCGAACACCGAACGTTGAGAGGACCGCTGTACGATTGAGCCGCGACTCCGACCGATCGCTCCGGCCGACCTGGGCCGCGAGATCTACGCCAATGTTCGACAGGGGCCACACCGCAATATCGACGCCGAGAACTACACCGGGGTTCTGTCGAGCATCGAAATGGGCGGCGGCGTATCCACTTGGCCCGGAGACAACAACGGTACGTTCGAACTGCTGGACGGCCGGGAGGAAATAGCCGCCCTTGACCCCGAGCTCGACCTGTTGCGCCCACCCGAGCGTAGGCGTGAATAGGAGACAGACGAGCAAGCGCACCCGTGCACTAGACCCATACATGTTTCAGCTCCTCACTCGCTTGCTTCTCTAAGCAAGGCTCGACTCCATTTGCTGGTCGCGGCTTGATGCACTGTTTTGCCTTGCTTGTTCTGATCGGCCACCGTTGCGCCGCGTTCTAGCAACAGCCTGACGATGCTGGCCTGTTGTTTGCGTGCCTGCAGGGATCCGCTCCCTCCTCGCCCGGTCGTTTGAACGGCAAGGTGCAAGGGCGTCGACCCCGCCTTGTTTGGCAGCCGTGAGCTCGCCCCGCCATCCAAAAGTGCTCGCACAGCCGCCAGAGACCGTGTTCGCACCGCCCTGTGCAGCGGCGCAACGCCGGCGCCATCCAAGGCGTTGGGATCTGCGCCAACCGACAGGAGGTACTCGATCATCTCAGCTTGTGACGTCGGATCCCACCGGTTGGCATCCGCCGCGTAGTGAAGCGGCTGAGCGCCTCGACGATTCTTCGCTCGGCAATCAGCTCCGTGCGCCACCAAGAGTGCCGCAACCTCGCACCGCCAGGCGGCGGCAGCCATATGGAGCGCGGTGTCGCCCGCATAGAGGTAATGCGCGATGTCGACGAAGAAAAAGGTCGAGGCCCCCTGGCGTGTAGCACCCACGTCTGAGGATGTAGTCGCAAGCACCGGATCGCGAACTAGACGCTGCGACACTTGGTCGACGTCCCCGTGCACAACCACGCGGACGAAATCAAGAAAGGTCGAGCTCATAGTCGTGTCGGTTCGCGTCTGGCTAACGGATCGCGCTTAAACTGCGGCGCGCTGACGAAAGATTCATTCCCCTAATCTACGCGCGCCGCCAGCTTCAAGCGCCTGTCAGGCAGCACGCGAATGTGAGCGGCGCCATCGAATCCAGCTGGTGGCGCCTATAGTGATCACACTCGCGAAGAAGATGTACTGCGTGGCGTAATAGCGACGTTGCTCCGTCTTCGTCGTATAGAACGTGTCCCCTTTGAGATCAACCGGATATGTCCGCCCCGCGTTCGGTTGAGGTTCGGTCGGCATCCGCCCCCTATAGTCGTAGTACAGATATGCTGTGTAGAGCAAGCTGATCATTCCGATAACCGCCGTCGTGCGCACGAGGACCTTTTGGAGACGTAACGCTCCATCCGACTGCATATCATCGCGAGTGGGCATCGACCTTCTCCGTGCTGCCTAACGGATCGCGCTTAAGCTGCGGCGCGCTGAAGAAAGATTCATTCCGTAATCTACGCGCATCGTCAGCTTCAAGCGCTCGTTAGACCGCGGACGATCGCTGCTTGATAAAGCGTCTCTCATCCATCTCATACCCGAGCGCCCGGTAAAACGTGTGGGCGTCCTCTCGATGATCTCCGCTCGTGACCTCTACGCGCCGGCAATCTCGCTGCCAAGCGAACGCCTCCGCCGCCGCAACGAGGGCGCGGCCCACACCCTTCCGCTGGTGCCCTGGCACAACTGCTAAGGCAGTTAAGCGAGCGAGATTCCCGGCTGCGTGGAAGAGAGGAACTAGATGCACGCTTACCACACCTACGATGCCGGTGGTGGGGTCCTCGGCAACCAGCACCGTATCCGAGGAGCTACCCATTAGCGCAGGTAGTTTTTCGGCTACAAGCGTGGTGGATGTGCCGTAACCGAGTGCGGCCAGACAGACAGCGATCGCGGCCGCGTCTTCAGCCTCCGCGCGGCGAACTGTGACCTTCATTGTGCGAACAATAAACGGAAGGGATTCGGCGGTCTAACGGATCGCGCTAAAGCTGCGGCACGCTGAAGAAAGACTCATTCCTTAATTTACGTCAGCTTCAAACGTTGGACCCCCTCGTGGACCCTCATTTCCAACCCGGCACACGCGCTGCTTGCGCTATCCACTTGTGCATCTCCGGTCCCTGCGCTTCCTCCAGTGTCTTCACCTTGAGGTAGCGGGCTCGTCCGGTGGTTCCAAGCGGCGGCGGAGGAGTGAAGTCCGCGCCGCCGAAGAAGACGACATTCACGGAGACGTCGTAGGCGACCATCTCAATGATCCACCCGAGTCGTGGCAACCCGTAGTACGCCCTCTTCCACTTGACGGCGTATTGAAGCCCGGGGATCGTCTCGCAGACCAGTTCGTCCAGCCGCTGGATGATGGGATGCAGATCCGGCATCACGCGCCGGCTCCAGTTCCCGATATCGGCGTGGCTGTCCGATGGCACGGGCGCCTTTCGGGCGGCTGTTGGTTTGGGTGCTTTCGCCATTGCTCGTTCTTCTCGGTGGCCGAACTACATCTAGGGTGCTGGTCGCGCGGCCTAACGGATCGCGCTTGTCATTCAATATCCTACGCGCGCCGACAACCTCAAGGGCTGGTTAGGCCGCCCCTTCTTCAAGGAGGGTCGACTCATACTTACGGTATATCGCAGACAGCTTCTTAGGGTCCGGCCGCGCCTGCAATTCCCCAATAAGAGCATCCAGTCGTGGCGTGAGGATGATGAGGTAACGAGCTTCCGTTGCTTGGTAGGTGTGCGCGACGCCAGCCGGAACGAACACTGTGCCACCAGCGGGTACGTCGATCTCGCGGTCTTGGAAACGGAAGTGCAGACTGCCTTCCAGAACGTGCCAAGCCTCATCGTCAGCATGATGAATGTGCAGAGCGGCAGGGCCACTGCCGCGCCATTCCTTGATCGTGAAGGAAGCACCCGGAGCCATGACTCGCTGGGCGGATGGATCGTTAGGGCGTGAAGGCATCACGATGATGGGTTCAGGCACGGGTCGTTGCTCGGGGTGATTGAGTGGGACGGCCTAACGGATCACGCTTAAGCTGCGGCGCGCTGAAGCAAGACTCATTCCCTAATCTACGCGCGCCGTCAGCTTGAAGCGCGTGCTAGGCGGCAGCGAAGATTCAACGTCGACGTACGAGGGCCGACAGACTAACTACCAGCTCGACAAACTGCACGTCGACGTTGCGAACATCCGCGCGCTCGACTCCGGGGATCACTTGCGCATGCACGCCAACGCCGACCTTCAACCGCTGCGAAATCGGTAACCGCGTGCCGAACTCGCCCTCAAACAGGAGGTTGGTACCGCCGCCCCAACGCGTGGCGCCGGCACCAACCGAAAAGTACGCAGGTGTGCCACGGAGTCCGCCGGTCAACCCCGCTACGAGCTCCCAGGCGGCCGAGGACGGCAGAGAACACGTCAGCGTGCAGAGCGAGGTGGCCTCGCGAAGCCCGACCCCAGTATAGAAGCCCCACTGCTGCCACAGCACGTCGGCGCGGATGGCGGCTTGCACCGTGAATGCCGACCCATCGCCGACAGCGAGGCGCGGGCCAAGCTGCAGCTGCTGGGTGGCAGCAGCCGATGGTACAACCACCAATAACGACAGGATCCGAAACGGCCTCACGTGGGGTGTTCTCCGATCCAATCTCGCTGCCGCCGAGGCCGCTGGCCGCACTCGAGCACAGCCATCATGGCTAGGGTGCGTCCTCCAAAACGACTCTTACGGCTCCAGCCTGGGGGGGACACGACTCGAGGACAACACCACTGATCCACACTGTGACGCGCCGCCCGACCGAGAGCTGTCCGGTATCTACAGGAACTCCCTGGCGAAGGACCTGGATGTTCCTTCCGATGGCCAATCGTGCTTGTGCGGCACACGGTTCGGAGGCGGGCCAGATTCCGACTCCGTCGACGAACATCGCAGGGATCGAATCGAGCCGAGTGCCCGTCCCGTCCTGCACACCATACACAATTGGCGCACGGGATGTGATCAACCCGCGCAGGAAGGGAGGCTCGGAATCTGAAATGCCGGATCTGCACGCCGAGACGAGCGCTATGCCCATCGAGCAAACAAGGAGACGTCTCATCCTAGTACCCTCCTCGGACTTCGCGCGACGACTCTGCTAGTCAGCCATTCAGAAGGCGATACCCTCCGCAGACTCCATCACGTCACTCGCGCCTTCGGTAACCGGCACAGCACGCAACCAGATGGTCCGGGAGGCGCAGACGAACTACCGAAGGACGCGGAACACGTTGGAGATGCGCTTCTCGAGTGGCAATAGGTGGCCATCCTCGTCGTAGAGGAAGTACTGGAAACGCCACTCGCCGGTGTAAGCATCAGCGTTGATCGGCAGCGTGTCCGATACGCTCTCGGCCGGCGCGATCCGCTGCGGTTCCGGGTACCGGATGCCAGCAGGGAGCGCGCACGCGCGGCCACTACCGTAACTGCCATTCCAGTCGTCCGCGGGGCTACGGCGGCCCTCGATCTGACCCGAGCACAGATCACGGAGGACGGTGACACCAGATTGGTTCGTGATCCTAGCAACCGCAAGGTCCAACGGGCGGTAGACATCCTGCGCGGTGCGAATCTCGATGTCGAGGCGGGATGGGTCAACAGGTGACCCGCACGCCCCAAGGAGCGGGCCGAGAATAAGGCAGAGGGAAGCGAATCGTATCATGAGTGTTCTGTGTGTATACCCTCGCCCGGGAAAGGGCGTCACAGGCGCTGCCTAGACCGCACGCGTCGCTACCTCTTTCTCGGGTCGTCCGCAGGATTGACGTAGGTCACCCCCCAGGGGCCAATGCCGTGCGACTGGACGATCGTCTCGCCCTGAGTCCAATAAAAATGGCGAGCTCCTCTCGGGATGACGATGAAACTTCCGGCCGGCATCGGTTTGGTTGCCTTCACGTCGAACTTGTCGCCCCAACCGATGTTAAGCGTGCCGGCGATGACGGTGAGGTGCCCGTCGGCTGGATGGACGTGTGGGGGAATGTGGTAGCCGTCGGGTATCTTCAGGCGATACGTGAACGGCACGTTGGCCACAGTGCGATCGCCCTCGAGGGTGGCGCACTTGGGTCCGTGTGGAAGCGCAGGGGAGCAATCCTCCCACCTCAGCTCCTCCGCCCTCACCAAGATGGGCGACTTGGCTACGGCGGCCGCAGGATTCGTCGGCTCCTGGCGAAGCAACCCTGGGAGCGTTAGCAGTACGGCTCCGGCTGCCACGGCCCCGTACTGGGCTCTGTTCATGGCGATGGTGCCTCCTCTCGTATTCGCGTGCCGGCAGAACCTAAGTTGGCAGGGCCTTCTGCACGACGCAGAAGAGATTCCCGTCCGGGTCTTGCAGCACGACAAAGTCGGCGCCCGGCCGATAACGCCACTGATAGCGGCTGGCGCCAAGGCCGGTCAGGCGCTCCACCTCGCTCGACTGGTCCGTCGTGTACAGGTCGAGATGCAGCCAGTTCCGCCCGCGGCGGCGCTCTTTTCGTTCCTGGAACGATAGGTTCGGCCCCCGCCCCTCTGGATCGCGAAGAACGACCCAGCCCTCTTGGGCAGGAGCCCGTGGCACATAGTGCAGGGCGGCTTGCCAAAAGGCGACCATGCGGTCGAATTCATGGCAATGAATGACGATCGAACCTATTCGCACCGTCAAAACAAGGTCTTGGCATCCAGTAGCGGCAGCCCGAACGCCTCAGCAACTCCGGGATAGACCACCTTCCCCTCCACCACATTCAATCCCAACGCCAGGCTCGGATCCTTCTTGCACGCGTTCTTCCAGCCGTCACGCGCCAACCGCTTGGCGTACGGGAACGTCGCGTTCGTCAACGCCAGCGTCGACGTGCGCGGCACCCCGCCCGGCATGTTGGCGACCGCATAGTGAATCACCCCGTCGACAACGTAGGTCGGCTGGTCGTGCGTCGTCGGCTTGGTCGTCTCGATACAACCGCCCTGATCCACGGCGACATCCACGATCACCGATCCCTGCTTCATCGTCTTCAGATCGCCACGCTTGACGAGCTTCGGGGCCTTGGCACCGGTCAGCAAGACCGCGCCGATCACCACATCGGCCTTCGCGAGCTGCTCGAGCATGTTGTGGCGATTGGAGTAGAGGAGATCGACGTTCGGAGCAAGGACATCCGAGAGATAACGCAGGCGGTCGAGCGAGATATCGAGTAAGGTCACGTGGGCGCCGAGCCCCGCGGCCATCTTGGCGGCGTTCGTCCCGACGACGCCCCCACCGAGAATCAGGACCTCCGCCGGCAACACGCCCGGCACGCCGCCCAGCAAAATCCCGAACCCGCCGAACACCTTCTCGAGATACTTTGCCCCCTCCTGCACGGCCATCCGCCCCGCCACTTCACTCATCGGTGTCAGCAGCGGCAATTCCTTGTTCGGGAGCTCGACCGTCTCATACGCGATCGCGATGCAACCCGATTTGATGATCGCTTTGGTCAGCGGTTCAGACGCGGCAAAGTGAAAGTACGTAAACACCACCTGACCTTTGCGAATCCGCGCCCACTCGGGCTCGATCGGCTCCTTCACCTTGAGGATCAGCTCGGCCCGCGACCACACCGCATCCGCGGACGGCGCGATCTCGGCGCCCACAGCGCGGTAGGCGTCATCGCTGAAACCCGAGCCGAGGCCGGCGCCCTGCTCCACCACCACCGTATGATCGTCACTCACGAGCGACTCGGCGCCTGCCGGCACGAGCGCGACGCGGTGCTCCGCCGTCTTGATCTCTTTCGGAACGCCGACGATCACGGTTTGCCTCCATTGGGACCCAACGAGACCACACTCTGACGCTCCGGCGCAAAGAACTCCGCCGCCAGGGTCGCCACCTCGTCCGCCGTCAGCGCCGCCACCGTCTTCAGCACCTCGTCGAGGCTGCGATACGACTCGCCGTACACCGCCGTGCTCGCCAAACGATACATCCTGGCGGTGGGGCTCTCCAGCGACAACATCAGCTGTCCCAGCGTCTGCTGTTTCGCGTCGTCCAGCGCTTGCCCCCGCAACCCTTCGCTGGCCATGCGCGCGAACTCGGCGTTGATCGCTTCCACCGCCTTCTCGGCCTTGCCCGGCTGCGTCCCGATATACACGCCCGCCATCCCGACCGCGCGGTAGAAAGACGTGAAGCTGTAGATCGAGTACGCGAGACCCAGCTCTTCGCGAATCCGCTGGAACAGCCGGCTCGACATTCCGCCGCCGAAGATGTTCGAGAGCACCAGCAGTGCGTACTTGCGCCGGTCCGAATAGGGAATGGTGTCGGTCGCAAACACGATGTGCGTCTGCGCGGTGTCCTTCTCAAACGATCGCGTGACGCCACGAACCGCCGGAGGCACCGGTGGCACGGGAGGGGGTGTCTGCGCCACTGCGCCGTCGAACCACCCCTGCGCTTCCACTTCCTTGAGCAGCGCCTCATGCGTGATGTTGCCCGCGGCGGCGATGACGCAATTGCCGGGGAAATAGGCACGAGCATGCAGCTGCTTCAGATCGTCGGCCGAGATCGCGCTGACCGTCTCCTTGGTCCCCAGAATCTGGAAGCCATAGGGATGATCCGGCCACATGATTTCGTAAGTGCGATCGAAGACTTCGTCATCGGGGGTGTCTGCGACGGTGCTGATTTCCTCGAGCACCACCTGGCGCTCGAGCGAGAGATCGCTGTCGCGCAGCACCGGCCG
>WNGI01005175.1_pt1 | contig 17553 bp, 16 predicted proteins | sample 5400621 | NCBI WGS metagenome assembly WNGI01 (sample SAMN13153374, study PRJNA577476) | soil metagenome | isolation source: 20 cm soil or saprolite under Garry oak tree replicate 1 | place: USA:California | collected 2016-06-15 | reverse complement strand
GAACCGGTAGCACCAGTCCACCTCCTCGCTCATCAGGAAGAAGTCCTCGTCGAATCCGCCGACCGAGTCGACCGCCTCGCGGCGGACGAGCAGGCACGCTCCGAAGAGGTACTCCGCCTCGCGCACCGACTCGTGGTCGAACTGCTCGCCGAAGAACGCGTTCAGCGCATGCGAGTGCGGCGCCAGTTTGCGCAGGAAGAAGTACTCGGTCGCGATCCGCCACGGGCTCGGGTAACCGCGCACCGAGCGCTGGAGCGTGCCGTCGGGGTTCAGCAGCCGGGGGCCGACGATCGCGGCCTCGGGATGCTCGTCCGCGAACGCGACCATGGCCTCGAGCGCGCCGTCCATGAGCCACGCGTCCGGGTTCAGGAGCAGGAAGTAGCGCCCGGAGCCCGCCCGCATGCCCGCGTTGTTGCCGGCGCCGAACCCGCGGTTCTCCTGCTCGATCAGGCGCGCCTCCGGAAACCGCTCGCGCACGAGGTCAGGCGTTCCGTCCGTCGATGCGTTGTCGACGACGATCACCTCGGCGTTCGTCCCGCGCAGGCTGTCGAGTGAGCGCTCGATCCAGGGCGCCGCGTCGTGCGTGACGACGACCGCGCTGATTTCCTGCTCAACCATCGGCTTCGCGCGGGACCCGCGCACTGCGACTCCTCCCGCGCATGCCCTCCCAGGCGAGGATCACCGCCCCCGGGGCCGCCAGCAGGATCGTGAGCACGAAGAAGAGGAATCCGGCGGCGAACGCCTGGTCGGAGCTGACGCCAAGCTTTCCGAGGAAGCTGACGAAGAACGACTCGCGCACGGCGAACCCGTTGATCGTGAACGGGATCAGCATCACGAGGAACAGGAGCGGGCCCATCACGTAGTAGGGCCGAGGTGAGAGATCGATCCCGACCGCCTTGCCGCTGAGCCAGACGGCCAGCACCCGGACCGATTGCACGCCGAGCGTGATCACGAAGACGGCGAAGAGGACGCCGACGTGGTCCCGGTACGAGTGCATCGCGTGGTAGACGCGTGCGACGAGCTTGTCGAGCCGAACCCACGCGAGCATCGGGCGACCGAGCTTGAGCAACGGCCGCGCACGGCGCGAGAAGAGCAGGAAGCCGAGGACGATCGTCGCGACGACGAAGAATGCCTCGATCCAGAGGTAGGCGCCGACGTCGTAGTGGCCGACCGCGAGCAGGAACCCGACTGCGGCCAGCACGAGCGTCGCGGCTCCGCCGATCGCCCGCTCGAGGAGCACGGTCGCCGCGCCGGTGTCGCCGTGGCCGGGGTGGCGCCGAGCGGTCTCGTAGATGCGAACGGCGTCTCCGCCGACCGACGTGGGCAGGATCTGACCCGCGGCGTACGCCACGAAGTACGCCCGCGTCAGCCAGGAAATGGTGTCGTCGACGCCCTTCGCCCTGAGCAGGAGCTGCCAGCGCCAGGCCATCGGCAGAACGGTCACGAGCATCAGCGCCAGCGCGAGCAGGAGGTACCACGGATTCGCGTCAGCGATCACCTGCAGCGTCTTGCCAAGGTCGATCTTCCAGATCAGGTAGGCGAGACAGAGCCCCGTGACGAGGAGCGTCAGAGAGACGCGCAGCGGTCGCTTCATCGGGTCAGCGAGGAGTGCACACGACCGAGCGCGGCGATCACGTCCGCGATGTCGTCGTCCGAGTGCGCGGGGGAAAGCGGGAGCGACAGGATCTCGGCGCCGGCACGCTCCGCAACGGGCAGCGGCGGCTGGTCGGGCAGGAGCTCGCGATATGCGGTCAGCTTGTGTACCGGGAGGAAGTGGATGCTCGTCGCGATGTTCTCCTCCGCGAGGAGCCGCTGGTACTCGTCGCGGGTGCCGCCCGCGCGCTCCGCGTCGATCCGGATGACGTACAGGTGGTAGGCGTGCGTGTCATGTGGGTCGCGGGCGAGCGTCTCGATCCCGTCGAGCTCGGCGACGGCCTCGTCGTAGAGCGCGAACTGGCGCCGCCGGATCTCACCGTGGCGCTCGATCTTGTCGAGCTGGACGAGCGCGATCGAGGCGAGAACGTCCGAGAGGTTCGCCTTGTAGCCCGGGACGACGATGTCGTAGAGCGAGCCGTCGCCGCGGCGCATGAGGCGCAGGTTCTCGATCGTCTCCGCGACAGTCGAGTCGTTCGTCGAGATCAACCCGCCCTCGCCCGCGGCGATGTTCTTCGTCGCGTAGAGCGAGAAGCAGGTGACCTCCGCGATCGCGCCGATCTTGCGGCCGCGGTACTCGCTCTCGGCGGCGTGGGCCGCGTCCTCGACGAGAGGAATGCCGTGCGTGAGCAGCGGGTCGAGGTCGGCCGGCTGGCCGGCGAGGTCGACGGGGAGGATGGCCTTGGTCTTGTCCGTGACGAGCTCGGCGACGCGGTCGGGGTCGATGTTCAGGTCGGAGTCGCGCACGTCCGCGAAGACCGGAGTCGCGCCGGCGTGGACGATCACGTTCGCGGTCGCTGGCCAGGTGATGGGCGTCGTGATCACCTCGTCGCCGGGCCCTACACCGACCGCGAGCAGCGCGAGGTGCAACGCTGCCGTCCCGGACGCGACCGCGAGCACGTGCTCGGCCTGGACGTACTCGGCGAAGCGCCGCTCGAGCTCGGCCGCGCGGGGCCCGGTCGTCAGCCAGCCCGAGCGCAGGGTCTCGGCGACGGCCTCGATCTCCTCGTCGCCGATCGCCGGCGGCTGGAACCCGAGCATGGTCTCCCGTCTGACGCCAGCGCTCATGCCGGAGCGCCTTGCCAGGCTGCGAACGTTCGTCGGGTCAGTGGTCTCCTCAACACGCGGCTTCGAAGGTCATAGACGCAGCAAACGCGTCCGTCGAAGCGTAGAAGGACGCTCTGGATACCCGCGAGCTCAGTCATGCTGTAGAGCAGTTGCCCAGCCGCATACGTCGAGTCAGGCCACTTTCGAGGCTTAAGGCTCCCTGTGAGGTCGACAGTCGCGCGCTGTCCAGTGACCATGACCTGTTCGAGCCGTGTGCTCGACGGAAACAGCGAGATGAGTCCACGTCTGCGCTCGTGAGGAGAAGGGCCACGAAGAAGCTCAATCACGACCGCACGCGGCAGTTCGCTTCGCTCCTTCACATTCCGGTGGACCGGCGTCAGTTGACCCCGGGTTCCCAGGGAGCGGATTTGACCGTCGACGAAATAGATCGCAACTGTCCGGCCCCTATCGCTTTTGCCGCAGCCGACGAGAACCACGAGCGTGATTACGGCAGCGACGCTAGACGAGACTTTCTGCACCGACCCTGAAGCGTATGAGACGAGCGGCCTCGTCGGACCGCTCCAAGGCCTCCTCGCGGCTGTCCCCGATCGCGAGCACCGCTCCGGCTCGATCGGCGCCGCGGCGGAAGGGGCCGAAGGCATGGCCCGGCTCGCGGTAGATGCGTACGTCCTGGACGCCTTCGAGGGCACGCGCCTCGTCCGCGCCCTCGACCTCCTCGAGCACGCCTTCCGGCGGGACGAGGAAGCGGACGACCGCGCCGCCGACCTCGGGCGTCGGCTGGAGGGCGGCTGACCAGATCGGCTCGCCGAGCGCGGCCTGGAGCGCCAGGCCGTTGAGGTCGACGCCGAGCGCGAGCCTCGCGAGCTCCGCGTCATGGCCGCCGCCGAGGCGCGCTGCGACCTCGATCACCTGCGGGCCGTCCGGCCCGATCCGGAGCTGCGTGTAGCTGGGGCCGTTCTCGATCCCGAGCGCGCGAACCGCAGCGTCGGCCACGCCGGCCGCCTGGCCACCGGCCTCGCTCGGCCAGACGTGGGCGAGCGCAACGCCGAAGGCCGGCGGGTCGGCCGTCAAGCGGTCGGTCACGGTCAGCGGATGGAAGTCGCCCCGCAACGAGAACGCGTTCACCGTCACCTCGGGGCCGTCGACGAGCTCCTCGACGATTGCGACACCGCTGCGCGACTCCTCGATCGCGCGCGAGATCGCGGCCGGAAGTTCATCCTCGGAACGGACGAGCGTCAGGCCCTTCTGCCCCTGCCGGTCCGGCGCCTTCACCACCGACGGCACCGGCAATCCCTCTTCCGACTCCGAGACGATGTGCCAGCTCGGCTGCGGCACCTTCGCCTCCGCGAGCGCCTCGCGCTGCTTCTGCTTCGAAACGGCCCGGTTCGCGACCGTGGCGTCGATCGGGTGCGGCAGCGCAAGCCGCTCGGCCACGCGCGCGGCGATTCCCACCGGCCAGTCGATGCCCGGCGCGATGATCCCCTCGACGCGCTCGGCAGAAGCGAGGCGCTCGATGCCGTGCTCGTCCTCGGTCGAGATGATCGCCCGCCGGTCGGCGTACCGGAACCCGGGCGCCGTCGGGTCGCGGTCGAGCGCGATTACGAACAGCCCCTGCTCGCGAGCCGCCGCGAGCAGTCCGAGCTGCGCCGGCCCGGCCCCTAGGACGAGAAGACGTCTGCCGGTCGCCGCTCCGGGGCCCTCCACCAGGCCTCATTGTCGCGGTACCACGAGATGGTGCGCTCGAGCCCGTCCTCGAACGACGTCCTTGCCCGCCAGCCGAGCAGCCGTTCGGCCTTTTCCGTCGAGCCGATGTGGCGGTCGACCTGGCCGAGGCGCTCGGGCACATGCGTCCTCATCGAGCCCGGCTTGCCGAGCAACTCGAGGACCTTGTCGGCGATGTCCGTGACCGAGATGTCGATGCCCGTCGCGACGTTGATCACCTCGCCGATGGCCGAGTCGTCGGCCGCGATGATCGCCTCGATCGCCTCGGCGTCGTCGTCCACGTAGAGCCAGTCGCGACTCGCGTGGCCGTCGCCGTGGATCGTCAGCGGCTCGTCGGAGAGCGCCTGCGTGATGAAGCGCGGGATGACCTTCTCCGGGTGCTGCCGCGGCCCGTAGTTGTTGAACGGGCGGACGATCACGATCGGAAGGCCGTAGGTGACGTAGTACGAGTAGGCGAGGCGATCGGCTCCAGCCTTGGTCGCGGCGTACGGGCTGCGCGGGTTGAGCGGGTGCTCCTCGTCCATGGGCTCGTGGAGCGCCGTGCCGTAGACCTCGCTGGACGAGAAGAGGATGAAGCGCTCGACCGGCTGTTCGCGGATCGCATCGAGCAGGATCTGCGTGCCTTCGACGTTCGTGGTCACGAACTCCGACGCGCCCGCCTCGATCGACTTCTCCACATGCGACTCGGCGGCGGCGTTCACGATCACGTCCACTTCCGCGACGACCTCGCGGACGAGATCCGGGTCGCGGATGTCGCCGTGCACGAACGAGTGCCGCTCGTGCGACGTGACCGCGGCGAGGTTGTCCATGCTGCCCGCGTACGTGAGCGCGTCGAGGGACACGACCTCGTACGGCGTCGCCTGGAGGATGTGGCGGACGAAGTTGGACGGGATGAACCCGGCGCCGCCGGTGACCAGTACGCGCTTCGCCTTCACGGCTCGCAAGCCTAGCTAGGCTCTCCGGCCGTGACGAACTTCGTCGTACTCTCAACCCAGCGCAGCGGCTCAACCTGGGTCGTCGACATGCTGACGAGCCACCCGAAAGTCGTCGCCTACTCCGAGCTCTTCATGCACGGCGGCGAGGGTAAGCCGAGGTGGGGACAGGAGCAGGATCTTCCGTACTGGCAGACGTACGCCCGCGGGAAGTATCGGGTCACGAAGCCGTACTGGCTCTGGCACTACCTGGGAGAGGCGTACCGCGAACGACCGGGGATCGATGCGATCGGGTTCAAGCTGATGTACAGCCAGCTGACGCGGATCAGCCGGCCCTTGCTGCCCGCGCTCTGGTTGAAGCGCGTCCGGATCATCCACCTGATCCGCCGGAACGCGCTCGACGTCGTCCTCTCGAAGGAGGCCGGCGCCGCACGCGAGGGTCGGCTTCACGCACGTGACGGCGAGGACGTGCAGGAGGTGCGGCTGAATCTCGACACGGACACGCTGCTGCGGCGAATGACGCTCCACGAGCGCGCGATTGCGGGCGCGCGCGTCCGCTTCAAGCGAGTCGGGCTGCCATACACCGAGGTCGTCTACGAAGACCTCGCCGACGACGACAGCGGCTTCGCGTCGCTGTTCGAATTCCTCGACGTCGAGCCGGCTCCGGTCTCGTCGTCGCTCCAGAAGCTGAACCCGACCTCGCACGAAGAGCTGATCCAGAACTACGGCGAGGTCCGCGACGCGCTCGCCGAGACCGAGTTCGCCGGCCTGCTCCGCTAGAAGCAAGGGCCTGTCCCTTGTTAGGGCCTGTCCCTTGTTAGGGCCTGTCCCTTGTTAGGGCCTGTCCCTTGTTAGGGCCTGGCCCTGGTTAGAGCTCGCGGTCGATCGTGTACAGCGGGCGCCCCTCGACGTCGCGCTGGATCCGGCCCAGGTACTCGCCGACGAGCGCCAGGATGAAGCCCTGCATGCCGAGGACGAAGATCACGCCCACGCCGCCGAACAGCGGGCCCGGGAAGTTCGACCTGCCGATCCAGAACACGACGCCGTAGATCCCGAGCGCGAGGGCCGCCGTCGTGCACAAGACACCGAGCGCGACCCCGATCCACTGGATCGGCTGTGGCCAGAAACCCGCGAGCACATGTAGCGCCAGCCGCGTCAGCCGGAGCGGCGAGTAGCGCGACTGGCCCGCGCGCGGCGCATGCGAGACGTCGACCTCCGTGACGCTCGCGCCGCCCGACAACACGAGCGCCTTCGTGAACTTCTGCTTCCCGATCGCCCCGAGCATCGGCTCGATCGCGCTCCGCCGATATGCGTTGAACGCACAGCCGAAGTCGGAGATGTCGACGCCCGTGAACTTCCGGAGCATCCCGTTGATCACGCGCGACGGAAGCGTCCGCCCCCAGGAGTCGCGCCGCGCGGTCCGGGTCCCGCTCGCAACGTCGGCGCCCTCCTCCACTGCCGCGATGAGCCGCGGCAGGTCCTCAGGCGCGTTCTGGAGGTCGCCGTCCATCGTCACCCAGATCTCGCCGCGCGAACGCACGAGGCCCGCATGCATCGCCGCGTGCTGGCCGAAGTTCCGCTTGAAGCGAACCGCCCGCACGCGCTCGTCCGCCTCGCGGAGCCGTTCGAGCTCGGCAAACGTGCCGTCCGTCGACCCGTCGTCGACGAAGATCAGCTCGAATGTGCGCGCGGCCTCGTCGAGCGTCGCGGCCGTCCGCGAGTAGAGCTCGCGCAGCCGCGGCCTCTCGTTGTAGACGGGAATCACGACCGAGATCGACGGCGACGGCGCGTCGGAATCCATGGCGTGCGGCGCCGGATAGGTCTCCTGGCCGATCGTGGCCATGACGGAAATCTAACCTTCGGCGGCTAAACTCCCTGCATGGCAGGCCTTACCGCCGCGGTCGAGGAGCTGACCGCCGATCGCGAGCACGGCGCCAGCTGGATGGCGCGCCGCACCGTCGAGACGCTGCTCGAGGTCAGCGAGCAGCCGTTCGAGACCTCCACCGAGCTGTTCGACGCGCTCATGGACGCAGGCCGACAGCTCGCCGAGAGCAGGCCCGGCGTGGGCGCGATCGCAGGCGCCGCGGGCCGGGTCCTCGCCGCCGCGAACGCCCACACGTTCCTCGAGCCCGACCAGCTCCGGCAGCTCGTCTCCGAGGAAGGGCAGTCGATCCTGCAAGGCCGCGAGCGGGCGGCTGTCTCGATCGCGATCCAGCTGGGCGACCAGCTGGCCGACAAGATCGTGATGACGCACTCCGCGTCCGCCACCGTGCACGAGGCGCTGCTCTACGCGTCGCCGAAACGGGCGATCTGCACCGTCTCCGAGCCGGTCGGCGAGGGACGAGCCTTCGCCGAGGAGCTGCGCACGCAGGGCCTCGACGTCGAGCTCATCGACGACGTTGACGGCGCCAAGGCGCTGGCCGATGCGGATCTCTTCCTGATCGGCGCCGACACCGTCTTCCACGACGGAACTCTCTGCAACAAGATCGGGACGACCGCGCTCGCCGAGGCCGCGCAGAATCAGGGCGTGCCGACGATCGTGGCCTGCGAGATCATCAAGCTGGCGCCGATCGACGTTGCCTTGGCCCCGGAGCAGAGCGAAGCCGAGCGCGCACTCTTCGAGATGACCCCGCCCGAGCTGCTGAGCGAGATCGTGACCGAGGAGGGCTCCGTCATTCCAGACGAAGTCGGCGCGCTCATCGACCGGACGCCGTTCCTCCGAGACGGCTACGCGCTGCTCCTCCCCGCGAACGCCGTCTAGCGACGTGCGAGCAGCCGCGCTGACCCTCGTGGCCCTGGCCGCAACCGGGTGCATGAGCCGGAGCGACTCGAACGACAGCGCCTCGAGCCCGACGGCCGACCTCCAGATCTCCGTCTCGATCCGCGGTTCGGAGGCGCCGACGAAGTCCTGGACGCTGCACTGTCCGCCGGGCGGCACGCTCCCCGACGCGGCCGACGCGTGCCGCAAGCTCGGTCAGATCGACGACCCGTTTGCCCCGGTTCCCGAGGGCACGGCCTGCACGCAGATCTACGGCGGCCCCGAGATCGCCGACGTCAGCGGCACATTCAAAGGACAGACCATCAACACCCAGTTCAGCCGCGGCGACGGCTGCGAGCTCGACCGCTGGAAGCGCGTCGGCTTCCTCTTCCCCAACGTCAGCTGACGATACTTCCGGGCCGATGGCCCTCCGAGTCACGCACTGCCCGGTCAACCTGGCCGGGGTCGGGTGGACGAACGTGCAGGCGCTGCGCAAGCGCGGCGTCGACGCGCGGCTCGTCGTCTTCAACACGCAGCCGTTCCGCCCAGACCAGGCGGACTGGGACCTGAAGCGTCCCCGCACAGGCCTCCTGCGCCAGCAGCTCGTCCAGTGGCGCGCGTTCTCGAAGCTCCTCCCGCAGACCGACATCTTCCACTTCTACTTCGGGCTCACGCTCGTCCCGAAGAGCGTCCAGTTCCCGATCCTCAGGGCGACGCGCCGCAAGTCGCTCTTCCACTTCCTCGGCGCCGACATCCGCGAGCGCCCGAAGGAGCAGCTCATGTATGGCCTGAAGGCCGACGCGCGCGTCGTGGGTTCGTTCGCGGCGCTGCGGTTCATCCCCTACGACGCGGAAGTGCTGCCGCCCGGGATCGACCTCGCCGCCTACGACCCCGTGCCCGCAATCGAGCGTGAGCGTGTCCGAATCGTCCACGCGCCGTCGAACAAGGACAAGAAAGGCACTGAGCACGTGATCGAGGCCTGCAAGCAGCTCCCGGTCGACCTCGACGTCGTCCACGGCGTCCGGAACGAGGAGGCGCTCGAGCGCTACAAGCAGGCGGACATCGTCGTCGACCAGGTGCTGCGCGACTGGCACGGCATATTCACGATCGAGGGCATGGCGCTCGGGAAGCCGGTCGTCACCTCGCTCGACGAGGACGCGGTGCGGCAAACCGAGGAGGCGTTCGGCTTGAAGGTGCCGATCGTGCGGACGACGAAGGACGACCTCGTGGACGTGCTGCGGCCGCTCGTGGAGTCGTTCGAGGAGCGCAAGCGCCTGGGCGAGGCGGGCCGGGCCTACGTCGAGGAAGTGCACGACATCGAGCGGATGACCGACCGCCTGCTCGACCTCTACGGTCGCCTGTAGATGGGCCTCGTCCAGGAGATCAAGCGGCTCGGGAAGCATTCCGCGATCTACGGCGTCGGCGGCCTGATCCAGCGGATCGTCGCCGTCCTCCTGCTCCCGCTCTACACGCGCTTCCTCAATCCGTCCGACTACGGGGCGATCGAGGCGCTCGTCGCGCTGTCCGCGGTCATCTTCGCGCTCCTCCGAGCCGGGATCCAGAGCTCGTTCTTCCGCTTCTACTTCCACGCGGAGACCGACAGCGAGCGGTTGACGGTCGTCCGCACCTCCTTCTGGTTCACGATGGGCGCGGCGACGATCGCGCTCGCAGGAGGAGAGCTGTTCGCCCCGCAGATCTCGCATTTCCTCTACGGCTCGGGCGTGCACACGGACCTCGTCCGCGCCGCGTTCGTCGGCCTCTGGGCGGCGATGAACTACGACCAGCTGACGGCGCTCTTCCGGGTCGAGGAGCGATCCGTGAGCTACGCGACGGCCAGCCTCGCGAACGTCGTGATCACGATCGGCATCACGATCTTGCTCGTCGTCGCCCTCGACCAGGGGCCGCTCGGAGTTCTCGTCGGAAACTTCAGCGGGACGCTTGCCGTGTACGCGGTGCTCCTCGCCTACCGGCGGACGCAACTCGGTTTCGAGTTCAACACCGGCGTCTTCCGCAAGATGACCGAGTGGGGCATGCCGCTCGTGCCCTCGGTGATCGCGCTCAACGCGATCGATTTCGCCGACCGGTTCCTCCTCGTCCGGATCAAGGGCCAGCACGAGCTCGGGCTGTACGCGATCGGGATGCGGATCTCGGCAGGGCTCCTCTTCGTCCTCGCCGCGTTCCGCACCGCGTGGCCGGCGTTCGCCTACTCGATCCGCGAGGACAACGAGGCGCGGCGCACCTACGGATTCGTCCTCACCTACGTCACGTTCTTCTCGTCCTGGGCCGCGCTCGCTCTGGGCCTCGCCGCCCCGTGGATCGTGCGCCTGCTCACGACCCCGGACTTCTACGGCGGCGCGCGCGTGGTGCCGATCCTCTCCTTCGCGTTCGTCGTCTTCGGCGCCTACGTCGTCGTCGTGACCTCGATCGGGCGCGTCGGCCGCCGCGGGTCGAACTGGATCATCACCGGGATCGCGGCGGTGATCGGCGTCCTGCTCAACCTTGCGCTGATCCCGCCGTTCGGGATGACCGGCGCCGCGGTCTCGATGCTCCTCTCCTACTTCGCGATCTTTCTCGGCATGACCTGGAAGGCGCAGCGCGTGTTCCACGTGCATTACCAGTGGCGCCGCCTGGCGACCGCTGCGGGAACCGCGGCCGGGCTGACGGTGATCGGGAAGCTCGTCGACGGCGGGCTGCCCCTGGCGATCGCGCTCACGGCCATCTACCCGCTCGTGCTCAGGCTAACCGGCTTCTACCTGCCCGAGGAGCGCGCCCGGATCGGCGCCTTCGGCAGGCGGTTGCTTCCCGGTCGCGTTTAATCCGCCGGTGGACTCGGGAGAACTGGCTGCGGTAGTCGGCGCTGCAGGCGCCGCTCTGATCCTTCTCGGGCGCGGCCGGCTCATGCTTCTCGTCGGGCTCGGGCTGCTCGCCGTCGCCGAGCTGGGCCTCGTCCACGACCTCTCCGGGAACCGGATCTCGCCGAAGCTCGCCGCGCTCGGAGTCGCCTCACTCGTGCCGCTGGCGATCGGCGCGTGGATCTTCGTCCGCTGGCCGACGCTCGTGACGCCGCTCGTCGCGCTCGCCGCCCCGTTCCGGCCGCCGCTCTCCTTCGGCAGCGAGCATCGGTACTACGTCGGAGTCGCGAGCTCGGGGCAGCTCGGTCGACTGCTGCCGCTCTACGGCGTCCTCGGCGCGACGGCGCTCGCCCTCGGCTGGCACGCGTTACGCGGCCGAGTGAACCGCCCGGTGCCGTTGATCGTCTCGGGGCTCGCGACGCTGTTCGCCGTCGTCGGGATCATTCAGGCGGCGACGCACAAGCTCTGGTTCTTCTCGCCCGCGGTCGAGGTCGGCAACGCGTACAGCTCGTTCTTCCGCGTGACGTCGCTCTTCCGCGACCCGAGCCTCTACGGGAGACACGTGGTGATCGGGATCGTCGTGCTGCTCGTGTGCGTGCTGTACCGGAAGGTGAACCCATTCCTCGCCGCGGGGCTGATCGCCCTTCTCTTCGTGGGGCTCTGGTTCTCGTACTCGCAGTCGAGCATGGCGGCGCTGTTCGTGGTCACGCTCGCCCTCGCCGCGGTTGCCGGGGGACGGAGCCTCAAGCTGGTCGCGGCTCTCACCGCGGTGGTCGTCCTCGTCGGCGCTGCCGGGATCCTCGCAACCTCGGTGCGCGATCACTCCGCGCGTCGCTTCACGAGCGACCGCTCGCGGCGCGTCGAGCTGACGTGGAAGGTGTTCCGGGCGCATCCGGTCGTCGGCGTCGGCCTCGGCAGCCAGCCCGTCGCTAGCCAGGCCCGCTCCAAGCAGGGCGGCTCGCCCACGCGCTTCGTCTCGCACACGACCCCGCTCACGGTCGCGGCCGAGCTCGGCGTGATCGGTCTCGCCGCCTATCTCGCGCTGCTCGGAGGCTCGGCGGTCCTGATCGAGCAGGTGCGCCGCCGCGCGCCGCCCCTCGGCCTCGGGCTCGGCGCCGTGTTCCTGGCCTTATTCGTCCACTCGCTCGCGTACAGCGGGTTCTTCGAGGATCCCGTCACGTGGCTCGCGATCGCGGTCGCTGCCTCGTACATGCTGTCGCGGAACGAGGCCATACTCGACGCGTGAGCCGATTTGGTCCCTGGGCGCTGCTCGCAACGCTCGGCGTGCTCGTCGCGATCACGATCCCGGAGCTCGGCGCCGATCCGTGGCCGTTCATGCCGGCCGCGGTCCACCCGCGCGGCCTCCTCGGCCCGCTCGTCCGCGTTGCCGACCGCGAGTGGGACCTCGGCATCCTGCGCTCGACGGCGGTCCTGGCCGGACTGCTCATCGCGCTCGCCGCCGCAGCGACGTGGCGCACACGCTCCTGGCCGCGCTGGTTCGCAATCGCGCTCCCGATCGTCGTCTGCGGGATGCTGCTCGTGCCCGCGGTGCTCCTCCAGGTCGGCCTTCGCGATGCAACCGAGCCCTGGTACTTCACGAACGACTCGACGTACCAGATCGAGATCGCCGGCGACCTCGTCCGGCACGGACACACCCCGTACGGCCACGACTACGGGAACTCGGGGCTCGAGCGCTTCTACCCGGCTGCGAAGGACGAAGAAGCGGCGTTCGACCGCACGGCGAGACACCACTTCGCCTACTTCCCGGGCACAGCACTCACCGCCGCCGCGTGGCGTGTGCTCCCGCGCCCCTGGGACGACTACCGCATCTTCGTGCTCCTCGCGACGCTCGCGCTCTTACCGGCGGCGCTCGTCTTCCCCGGAGCCCTGTACATGCGCCTGGCCGTCGGTTCCGGCCTGGCCGCGAATCCGATCCTGCTCAAGGGCGCGTGGTTCGGCACTGCCGACGCTCCCGCGCTGCTCGCGCTCGTCCTCGCCTTCGGGCTCCTCGCGCGCGGCCGGCTCGTGTGGGCGGCCGCGAGCCTCGGCGCCGCGCTCGCGCTCAAGCAGTTCGCGCTCGTGGCCGTCCCATTCTTCGCCGTGATGCTGCTGACAAAGCACACGTCACGCGCGACGCTCTACCGCGCCGGCGCCGCCTTCGGCGGTGTCTTCCTGGCGACCGTGATCCCGTTCCTCATCGCCGACCCCGGCGCGCTGTGGCGCGACACGGTCTCCTACGGTGCAGGGACGTACCGCATCGTCGGTTACGGCCTCGCCGCCCTGCTCCTCAACCTCGGGGCGATCGACGACCGGTTCGGGAACTACCCCTTCGTCTGGCTCGCGCTCGTCTTCTGGCTCCCGCTGACCGCGTGGCTCCTCTGGGCCCAGCGACGCGCCGGGACTCTCTGGGCGGGCGCTATTGGTTTTTCCGTTTCGATGTTCGTCCTGCTCTTTTTGAGCCGTGTGTTCCAGAGCTCGTACCTCGCCTGGCCTTTGACAGGCATCGGGCTCGCGCTCTTGCTCGCTTCAGGTGAGCGCACTTCTCCGCCGCATGCAGCCGCCGGAGCTGCTCCCAGCGCAGCCGCGGAATGAGCGCGTACTACTTGCCGTCGGGAAAATGCCAGACCGGGTCGCCGTTGCGCGCGTTCAACCCCCAGGTTCCGCGCGGACCGATCTTCACGCGCCGCAGCCCGCCCGCGCCGCAGCGACCGCACGTGGAGAAGTAGACGATGCCGGCCAGGACCGTCGGCGCACCGGTGATCGAGGACGGCGCGTCGTATCTCCAGCGCACGTTGCCCGTCCGGGCATCGAGCGCGACGAAATTGCCGTCCCAGGTCCCCACGAAGACCGTGTTCCGCCAGACGGCCGCAGCCGTGTACACGTACGTCCCGACCTGCCGCGCCCAGAGTAGATGGCCGCTGCTCGCCCCGAAGGCGTACACCGTGCCGTCGGAGTTGCCGATGAAGACCCGCCCGTACGCGACAGTGGGCGTGGCGTAGAAGTACTCGCGCCTGCCGAAGCGAGAGAACGACGTCGCGTGCCACCGCTCGCGGCCGGTCTTCCGGTTCACGCCGTAGACGCTCCCGCTCGAGGTCGCGACGATCACGAGGTTCCCCGCGCTCGCCGGAGCGGCGACGATCTGATCGTCGGCGTTGAACGTCCACTGGAGGAGCGGCCGGCGCTTGCCACGGATCCGGTACGCGTAGAGGTGCCGGTCCCAGGAGCCGAAGTAGAGCATCTTCCCGACCAGGAGCGGCGACGACTCCACGGAGCCCGCGCGCACACGCCAGAGCTGCCGGCCGTTGTTCGCGTTCCAGGCAATCACGAACCCCTCTGCGCCCGCCGCGTGCTTCCGGCACGGGAGCTCGTGCATGTACGCCTGGTAGACGATCCCATCGGCGATCGTGGGCGAGGCGGCCGAGCAGTTCGGGAAGTGCTTCGTCCAGACGATCTTCCCGGTGCGTGCGTTGATGGCGTAGAACCGCCCCTTCTGCTGGGCGACGTAGACCTTGCGGTAGGCAACCGAGGGCGGGAACTCGATGTCAGCATGGGCTTTCAGCTTCCAGAGCCCGTGGTACGGCGGCCTCAGGTTGCGCCAGCCGGGTGCCAGGTGTGTGCGCTGGGTGTCGTAGCCGTAGGTCGGCCACTGCACCTGGGTGAGCTCGACGCTCGGCTTCTCGGACGGCTTCGACTTCTTCGGCTGCTTGCGAAGCGTGTTCGAGAACTCTTCCGTCGGAGAGCCGACGACCGTCCGCGGCTGCTTCTCGTGCCAGGCCCAGCCGCCGAGGACCGCCCCCATCCCGAGCGCGAGCACCGAGGCTCCGAGCAGGGGCCACTGGAACACGCCGATGCGAGCCCGCGTCAGCCCGTAGGCAAGCGCCAGCACCGCGCCTGCGGCGAGTAGCAATTCGGCGGAGTCGGTGACCGCGCGTTCGAGCGATGCGGCGAGCGGCAAGATCCGGGGCAGGTTAGCGGCGCTACTGGCGGACGACGACGGTTGCCCGCGTGCGGTGGCCGTTTGCGGTCACGGTCAGCGTGTACCGGCCCGGCTTCGACGGCACCGGAAGCCTGATCAGCGGCGGCTTCGCGTTCCCGCGCGTTCGGCCGAGGCGCCAGCCGACCGTCTTCGCGTCGGTCGAGACGCGGACGCGCAGGATCCGGCCGCGCGGCGTGAACTTGTGCTTGAGGAGGTCGATGTAACGGAGCCGGACGGTGAACGCTCGCGTCGAGCCTGCCGTGTTGCCGGCCAGATCTTGCGCCGCCAGCGCGAGCCTGTAGTCGCCCGGACGTCTGCCGCGCGCGTACCACTGGATCGTGCCGACCGGCTTCTTGCGATAGCTCGTCGCGACCTTCCTTCCGTCGACGAAGAGGATCGCATAGGCGGGCTCGTTGAACGTGTAGTGAACGTTGACCTGGTCTGCTCTGTGGTCGCCGTCCGGCGAGAAGAGACGGTGGCCGATCTCGACCTCGATCGATGGAGGCGTCGAGTCGACCCGGATCGTGCTTGGGAACTCGATCGTCCGGTCCTCGTCCTTCAGCTGCAACTGGACGTCGTACACGCCGTCCGGGACGATCTGCCCTGCGTCGTTCCGGCCGTCCCACGCGAACTGGTGGAACGCCTGACCGAAGACCCCCGAGCCGAGCCCGTGGCGCACGATCGTCCCCTGGTCGTCGACGATGTCGAGCCGGATGTTCTCCTCGCGCCTCAGTCGAAAGCCGATCCTCGCCTCGCTCTTCTTCGGCGAGAACAGCGCCGGGATCCGCGTTCCGAGGACCGGGCTGTCCTCGAGCTTGAGCCGCTCCGTGACCGCGAATGCAGTCGCCGTCGCCGCAAGCAATCCGGCGACGATCAAAGTAGGAGCGAGCTTCTTCACCGCGCATCGATCTTAGAGTTCCGGCCATGGCCAAGCTCCTGCTCAGCTTCGACTTCGAGGATTGGCACCAGCTCGTCCACCGCGGCCTCGGCCACGCGGACTGGGACTCGCGCGGGCCCGCACTCGAGCGGCAGACGGCCGCGATCTTCGACCTGCTCGAGGAGCTCAGAGCAAAGGCGACGTTCTTCGTCCTCGGCATCACGGCGGAGCGCTACCCCGACCTCGTGCGTGCGATCGCCGCCAAGGGCCACGACCTCGCCTGTCACGGCTACGACCACCGGCGCGTCCCGACCCAGAGCCGGGACGAGTTCAAAGCCGACATCGAGCGCTGCGCCGACCTCGTGGAGCAGCTCGCCGGCAAGCGGCCCGTCGGCTACCGGGCGCCGGCTTTCTCGATCACCCGCGAGACGCCGTGGGCCTACGACGTGCTCGCCGAGCTCGGCTTCCGTTACGACTCGAGCCAGTACGACTCGCCGCGCATCCCACAGCGAATCGGCGGCGTGCCGCGAACCCCGTACCGGCTCGAGCTCGGCGAAGGACGCGAGATCTGGGAGTACCCGGTCACCGTCTGGCCGGTTCGCGGGCGCTCGATCCCGATGGGCGGAGGCGCCTACTGGCGCGCGCTGCCGACCTCCGTCCTGCGCCGCGCGCTCCGCGAGGTGGCCGCCGAGAACTCGCACCCTGTGCTGTACTTCCATCCGTACGAGCTCGACCCGCAACCGCTGCGGGCGACGCTGCCCGAGAGCCCGACTCCGAAGCAGCGCGCGCTCACGGCCTGGAAGAGCGTCCAGCGCAACCCGGGCAGGCGGCTGGTCGCGGATCGGATTCGTGCGATCGCCCGCGAATACACGCTGACCAGCTACGAGGAGGCCGAGGAGGCCCATGGAGAAGTCGTCGAACGCTACGGAGCTCGTCCGAGATCACTTTCAAGAGCAGGCGTCGTCGTTTGACGCGCTCTACGACGAGGAGCACCCGCTCCAGCGCGCGGTCCGCCCCGGGCTGCTGAAGCGCCGCGACTTCGCGCTCGAGGTCGTCCGCGAGTACGACCAGCCGCGGGTGCTCGACATCGGCGGCGGCTCCGGCCGCGTCGGCGAGCTGATCCTCGAGGCCGGCGCGCGCGAGTGGGTGAACGCGGACATCGCGCAGGAGATGCTCGACCTCTCGGCCAAGCGCCTGGAGCGCTTCGGCGACAAGGTGAAGCTCGTCCACGGCGACTTCCTGTCCGCTCCCCTCGAGGGCAAGTTCGACGTCACGATCGCGCTGGGCTTCTTCGACTACATCCCCGACGCGCATCTCTTCGTGCGCCGCATGGCGGACTTGACGTCCGGTTCTGCCGTCGCGAGCTTCCCGCGCTGGAACTGGCTCAAGGGGCCGGTGCGGAAGGTCCGCTACGAGGTGATCAACAACTGCCCGATCTTCAACTACACCGAGCGGGAACTGCGGTTCCTCTTCGGCGGTGCAGGGTTCAGCCGCGTCCTGATCAAACAAGGGCGCAGTGGCTTTCTGGTTCGCGCAGACAGCTAGCCCCTCGGCGTCGCTTGCGATGCCGAGCGTTGAGCGAGTGGTGGCTTTGCCGCCGCTCGCTCTAACATGGCACGCGTGAAGCGGCTCCTCGTCGTCCTCCTCGGGTCGGTCGCGCTGTTCGCGGCCCATCCAGGTCACGCGCAGGCGCGAGAGTGCGGCCTGCCGAACAA
>WNGI01003452.1_pt1 | contig 17556 bp, 15 predicted proteins | sample 5400621 | NCBI WGS metagenome assembly WNGI01 (sample SAMN13153374, study PRJNA577476) | soil metagenome | isolation source: 20 cm soil or saprolite under Garry oak tree replicate 1 | place: USA:California | collected 2016-06-15 | reverse complement strand
CAGCTTCGAGCCGCTCGTGGCGCGGGCGATCGGAATCTTCCGCCATCCGGCCCTCGTCCGGCGGATCAGGTCCAGTGAGTGAGCACCGGCGCCGCGGACGAGCACGACCGGGCCTCGTCTGCCGGCCTTGAAGGCGACGAGGGTCGAGCCGTGGGTCACGCGTGCAGCACGCTGCCGGGTCCAGGCGCCGCTCCGCCGGCGAGCTGCGACGTCGAGGCTGTTCCCGTGCAGGTAGGCGACGAACGGCGCTCCGCCCGGCGACACGGCGAGCATTCCGTCCTGGACGTTCGGAACTGCAAGCTCAGCCGAGGCCGAGCCCGCCAGCGCGAGCCCAAGCGCACCAGCGAGCGCCAGCCCCCTCATCGCTGGAGCCTAGCCAGGGCGGGGAAGGGCCGTACGTAGCCGTCTTCTGGCTCGACTTGACTTGACATAACACGCGTTACCGTGCATTCGATCTACAGCGTTGAAACGACAACATAGATTCGCTCGCAGGTGGTGCACGAGCAGCTCACAGGCTTCATGTTCTTGTCATCGAACATGCGTTCTGAAGCTACCGACGGGTCCGGCTAGTACCCTTCAAGTCGGGCGCGGCTCCATCCCGAGAACCTTGCTCCGGCCGTCGGTTTGATGTTTCATCTTCCAATCGCCCAGGTATTAGGAACTCGAGCTGCATGACAGTTGAGATCGAGCACGTCCTTACTGCGGAGGACGTACGCGAAGTAATCGAAACGGCCGAGCAGGCCGGGTCCGTTCGTGCGTCCGAGCTGGCGGAGCTCGTCGAGAGGCACGAGATGAATGAGCTCGAGGCCGAGGCGCTCCACCGGGAATGCGAGCAACGCGGAATCGACGTCGTCGAGGACAAGGACAAGGAGGAGCAGCCTCCGCCGCAGCCGATCGTCTACGAGACGACCACCGATGCGCTGCAGCTGTTTCTCCGTGAGGCGGGCCGGCACGCCCTCCTGACCGCGGCGCAGGAGGTCGAGCTCTCCAAGCGGATCGAGCGCGGCGATCTCGACGCGAAGCAGCGGATGATCCAGTCCAACCTGCGCCTCGTGGTCTCGATCGCGAAGAACTACCGCAACCAGGGCCTACCGTTCCTCGACCTGATCCAGGAAGGCACGCTTGGGCTGATCCGGGCCGTCGAGAAGTTCGACTGGCGGCGCGGCTACAAGTTCTCGACGTACGCGACCTGGTGGATCCGCCAGGCGGTCGCCCGAGCGCTGGCCGACAAGGCGCGCACGATCCGGATGCCCGTCCACATCGTCGAGCGGCTGCAGAAGATGAACAAGGCCGAGCGTCTGCTCTGGACGCAGCTCGGCCGCGAACCGACCCTCGCCGAGATCGCCGAGGAGGCGAGCCTGCCCATCGAGCAGGCACGCGAGGTGAAGGCCGCCGCGCGCGCATCGACGAGCCTCGACCAGCCGGTCGGCGAGCAGGAGGACGCGGTTTTCGGAGACTTCGTCGCCGGTGACGGGCCGTCGCCCGAGGACGAGGTCGAGACCACGCTGCGCAGCCAGGCCCTCGTCCGCGGTCTCGCCGCGCTTTCAGACCGCGAGCGGAAGGTCATCTGCCTCCGCTACGGCCTGGCCGACCACGAGCCGAAGACGCTCGAGGAGATCGGCCGAACGCTGGGCCTGACCCGCGAGCGAGTCCGTCAGATCGAAGTGCACGCGCTACGCCGTCTCTCGAAGCTCCGAGAGATGGAGAGCGTGGCTGGCTAGTTCGGCGAGGTAGAAGGCCGAAGCCTCTGCTTTGGCCGCGAAGACGGGCTTTGCCTGTCTTCGTTCAAGAACGCCGGGTTAGAAGATCAATCTCGAAGAAAGTCATCATGGCGCGCGTAGCGCGCCGGACTTTCTTCGACTACTCCGACTCGAGGTAGAGCTGGAGGCCCGGAGCGGTCTGGCGGAGCTCTCTCAGCGCGCGGGACTCGAGCTGGCGCACTCGCTCGCGCGTGATGCCGAGGCCGAGGCCGACCTGCTCGAGCGTCTGCGGGGATTCGCCGTCGAGCCCGAAGCGGAGTGCAAGGACTCGCCGCATACGCGGGCTCAGCCGCCGCAGCGCGCCGGCCAGCTCGCGTGAGCGGAGCAGCTTCGCGGTCGCGGCATCGGGCTGGTCGGATTTCGTGTCCTCGATCAGGTCGCTGTAAACACTCTCCCCATCCCCCACCGGCGTCTCGAGGCTGACCGGGTCCTGGATCAGGTCGAGCAGCTCTTGAACGCGCTCAGGCGTGAATCCAGCTTCCTTGGCGATCTCCTCGATGTCCGGGTCGCGGTTCAGCTTCTGCGCGAGGACGCGGCGCGCGCGCAGCACCTTGCGCGTCTGCTCGGCGACGTGCACGGGGAGGCGGATCGTCCGCCCCTGGTCGGCAAGTGCGCGCGTGACGGCCTGGCGGATCCACCAGGTCGCGTACGTGGAGAGCTTGAAGCCGAGCTTGTAGTCGAACTTCTCGACTGCGCGCATCAGGCCGAGATTGCCTTCTTGAATCAGGTCCAACAGCGGCACTCCGGCCCTCGTGTAGTTCCGCGTGATCGACATCACGAGCCGGAGGTTGCACTCGATCAGGCGCCGTTTCGCGGCCTCGTCGCCCGCGTCCTTGCGACGAGCCAGCTCGCGCTCCTCCCGCGGTGTGAGCAGCGGGCCGTCGCCGATCTGGCGGACGTAGAGCTTGAGCGGATCCTGCGTGATCGCGGCGATCGCGTCGTAGGGATCCTTCTCCTCGGCTTCGACGGGCTCGTCGAGCTGCGCAGGCTCCGGAACGACCTCGAGCCTGGGCTCGGGCGTCGGGTCGTCTTCGGCGGGTAGCTGAGGCAGAGGCCGCGCCATCGAGGGGTGTATCGGTCACTCGACTGGGGGTGGCTTAGCGGGATCCCCTCGAACGAGGGAGGTTCGCCCCTAACTCATCCAGCTGTTCTGCGTCGAAAAGAGAAGAAAGGGTACGTCTGGAATCGAGGACGGGGTCGTCCAGTCGGACCTCTAGCATCGTTCAAATGTGTGGCATTGCCGGATACAGCTTCCATCGCGCGAGCGGCGTCGACCGAACGCTCGCGGCTCAGGCGCTGCTCGCGGGCATCGCGGAGCGCGGCGCGGACGCCGCGGGTTATGCGTACCGCGGCACGGCCGGCGACCTGTCGTTCCACAAGCAGCGCTCCGGCGCGAGCGCGCTCCTCGACCGCCTCGCAATCCCGCAGGAGGCCAACCAGGCGATTCTGCACGTGCGCGACTACACGAAGGGCCATCCGGGGATCGAGGCCAACAACCATCCCGTCCGGCACGGCGCGGTCAAAGGCATTCACAACGGGATCATCGTCAACGACGAGGAGATCTTCGACCGGTACGGCTTCGAGCGGCATGAGCCCGACATGACCGTCGACAGCGAGGCGATCTTCGCCCTCGTCGACGCGTACGGCCCGACTCCCGAAGTGCTGGAGGAGCTCTGCGGGTCGATGGCGACCGCCTGGTTCGACGAGCGCGAGCCCGACACCGTCTACATCGCCCGCGGCGTCGGCCGTCCGCTCTGGCTCGGTGAAGGCCTGAGCGAGGCGTTCTTCGCCTCGACGAAGAAGGCGCTCGAGATCGTCGAGCAGTACCTGGACGTGACGCTTCGCAAGCGCGAGCTGCCCGAGCTGCCGGCCGTTCGAGCTCCCCAGGAAGGCGTTACCTGCCTGCGCCTCCTCGCCGCGATCGCGGCCGTCTGAGCCGTCCCTCGGCCGACACCTCCACCCCATCCTCGAGCAGCCGCTCGCGGACGAGGTACTGGAACGTCGCCCAGGCGCCGACTTGGCGGCGCCGCCCAGAAGAGCCTCCGGCGGCTTTGCCGGCGGAGGCGTTCAATCCCTTGTGGGGCTCGAGCATCCGGTAGATCTGCCATTCGCTGAGCAGCTCCGGATCCGTGCCGCGCGCCTGCTTCCAGTCGGCGAATTTCGGGAGCCGCCCGAGCTTGCGTGCAAGCGCCGCGCCCTGGTCGATCGCGCGGTCGAGCCTCTCCTCCCCCACCGGGACGTCGAACCCGGCCTCGCGGAGAGCGTTCTTCAGGGAGCCGAACATGTGCCAGTACAAGGACTTGGACGGCATCGAATCGCGGTGCGCGTCGAGGTCCTTCGCGGTCGGCGGTCGCCCGAGCTCGTCACCGAGCTCCCGCAGCTGCCGGATGAGGTCGGCCGGTTGCGCGAACCTGCGCGGGACGAGCCCTGCCTTCCGCTTCGCCTCGTTCCAGCTCTTGAAGTGCTGGATCACGGTCTGCGGATGGACGGTCGTCTCGGGGTCGGCTTCGAACTCGCGCATCGTCGGCGAGCGGCCCAAGCGCTCGGCGCAGGCGCGCAGCTGCTCGAGGATCTCCTCGTTCGAGTAGCGCTTGCGGATCCCGGCCTGGAACTCTGCGAGGGCGGCCGGATCGATGCGTCGCACGGGCTGCGGGGCCCGGCGTTTCCGGGGCATACAAAGAAGAATAGAACAGACTAAAGAACTTGCAAACCCGCGCTAGGAAACTGAAGCGTCGCTACGACACTGCGAGGAGCTCGTGCCGGGCGGCCTCGTCGGCCAGGATCTCCGGCGGTAGAACCCGTTGCAAGGCCGCCACGCAGCGCGGGCAGAACTGCGTGCCGGCGGCGCGCCTGAGCTCGTCCATCGCCTCCATCGCCGGCCGCGCCGCGCGGTAGATCCGCGTCGTCAGCATCGAGTCGAGTGCGTCCGCGACGTGGATGATCCGCGCCCCGAGCGGGATCTCCTCTCCCTTCAGCCCGTCCGGATAGCCGCCGCCGTCGAAGCGCTCGTGATGGTGGCGGATCGACGGCACGGCGTCGTTCAAGAAGCCGAGGCGGTCGATGATCCGCGCTCCCTCGTCGGAGTGGCGCTGCATGAGCGTCCATTCGTCGTCGGTCAGGACGGCCGGCTTGAGCAGGATCGCGTCGGGAACTGCCAGCTTCCCGATGTCGTGGAAGAGCGCCGCGTGGCCGAGCAGGTCGAGCTCGGTCTGCGACAGCCCGAGCTCGCGGCCGATCGCGAGTGCGAGCTGCTGGACGCGCCTGGAGTGCCCGGCCGTATACGCGTCGCGCGCATCGACCGTCGCCGAGAGGCTCTCCATCGCCGCCGTCGAGCGCTCGCGGAGGAGCCGGTTGGCCTTCTCGAGCGACACGTTCTGGTTCTGAATCGTCTCCGCGGCCGCTCGGAGCTTCTGTGCGCTCCGCTGGGTGTGCTTGAGGTACGCCTCCTGCGTCTTGCGCATGAGGAGGAGCGGGACGGCGAAGACCGCCAGCGCGTAGAGGCCCGCGGCGTGGTACGCGATCGCCATCACGCCGCCGACGAAGCCGTAGACGATCCAGTGCGTCGCAAGCCACGCGAAGCGTTCGTGCCAGACCCGGCGCACGGGCTCGTGGCCCTCCATCGAGATCGCCACGCTGAGGAGACCGGTGTTGACTGCGAAGTACGCGAGCCCGGCGACGAGGCCGGCCGCAGCCGTGACGAACTCGCCCACGGTGCTCTGGAACCCGACCGCGAACACGCAGGCAGCTGCGAGGGAGGAGAGCGTGAGCGCACCGATGTTGAAGAGCACGCGGTGGATCTCCGACCTGCGGGCGCTCCATTCGACGACCGCTGTCGTGGCCGCCAGGACGAGGGCCGCCCTTGGGCCGAACAAGGCAGCACCCGCGAGGGAGCCGACCGCGCTGACCGAGATCGAGCCTCCGTCGTCCACCTCGATCGCGAGCGCCTGGCCGAAGCCGACGAGCACGACGAGGGCGATGAGTGCGAAGACGTCGTGGTTGGAGCCGAGCAGGAGGCCCAGCACGCCCGCGCCGATACCCACGACCGACACGAAGCCGACCAGGAGCGCGAGCCGGAACGAGAGCGAGAGAAAGCGCGGTCCGTGAACCGCATGTGTCCTGGGATGCCGGCGCTCCTCAGGCGGGGTCAGCTCGAACGCCGTTGGCAGCGGCTCGAGGTGGTCGCCCGTTTCCGGGACCGCGGCCAGCCTCGGCTTTCGGTCACTCGGCACGGCGAGCGGTTCGGCGCTCGCGTCGAGTGCGCGGTTTCGACCCTGGAGCTTCGCGCGATAGACGGCGAGGTCCGCCTGGTGGATCAGCTCGTTCGAGTCCTGGCCGTCGCGCGGGTAGGCGGCGACGCCGACCGAGATCGTCGCGCGGATCGGCTCGCTCGACGTCTCGACGTCGAACGTGCGATCGGCGACCTCGCGACGGATCCTCTCGGCGATCTCCATCGCCTCCTCCGCGCTCGTCTCCGGCAGCAAGATGCTGAACTCCTCGCCGCCGAACCGCGCAGGGACGTCGTAGTGCCGGAGATGCATCCGGAACACCTCGGCGAGGCCTTTCAGGACGGCATCGCCCGCGAGATGGCCGTACGAGTTGTTGATGTCGCGCAGGAGGTCGAGGTCGGCCATGATCAGCGCGAGCGGGCGCTCGAACCGCTGCGAGCGGATGATCTCCTCGTTCAGCGCGGCCCCGAAGTGGCGCGCGTTGAACAGGCCCGTCTTCGGGTCGACGCGAGCTTCGGCTTCGAGCTGCGGCACCGAGAGCGACCGGTGGATGAGGAGCACCGGCGCGACGGCGAACGGGATCAGCCACGGGTCCGCGTACCAGAAGCTCGCGACGACCACGCCGAGGCCCGCGAGCGCGAGCTCGGTCGACAGCCCGTGGAACGAGAACAGGCCCGACTGACGAATCGTGTGCCCGTGGCCGAGCAGCAGCATCGGCGCCAGCATCGCGTGGTTCAGGGCAACGAGGACGATCGAGCACGCAAGGCCGGCGACCGCCAGGCGGAAGCCCGTGCTCGAGACCAGTCCGTCGGCATCGAGGATCAGCCTGGCCGTCCCCCACGCCGCGATCGAGGCGATCACGTAGTTGCAGATGTTGAAGCACTCCCTGTACCAGGCGGTCCGGTTCTTCAGCCACGCCGGGATGTGCTGCACGACCGCGACGACGATGATCAGCTCCGGAGGCAGGAGCAGGATCGCGGGAATCAGGAAGACGTTCGTCGCGTGATACGACTGGTTGTGAGGCGTCTTGACGAGTGCGACCTGTGCGAGCGCGGCGCCGGTCGCGAACAGCAGGAACGTGACCCAGACCCGCATGCTGTAGTCCTCGGTCTGAAGGCGGGGAACGAGCGGCCCCGCGACGAGCCCGGCGAGGATGGCGATCGCGATCAGGTACGCGGTTGCAGCGAACGAGAGCCGCTGGCTTCCGCTCGGGCTCTGCTCCGGCTGCTCGCCGAAAGAAAGATCGGAGGGAACGGCGCTCACGCCGCGCTCACGATTGGTCGCCCGTGCCGCATGTCGAGTCTCCTAATCCCGGTCAAGAGCCGCAGAGGAACGGTGGCTCCGTGTCTCAAGTTAAGGACCGTCAACCGGCTCGGCCTCCCCCGTCCGAGTGAGCGGAGAGGCCGGCGCAATGGCCGGCCTCTCCGCAGCGTTTCGCGTTCTAGGGCGTCAGCCCGAGGTCCGGATCCGCCTCCGCCGCTGCTTCTTCTTCCGGCGTCAGGGCGGTTGGCGTTCCTTCCGGCGGATCGACCTCGCCGTCCGCCGCGTCTTCCCAGGTGACGTCCTCGGCTGCGAGCACGTCGCTCCAGGTCACGTCCGACCAGGTGACGTCGCTCCACGAGACGTCCGTCCAGCTGACGTCGGTCCATGAGACGTCGCTCCAGGAGGCGTCCGACCAGCTGACCGCGTCCCAGACGCCGTTGCCCTGGGCCGCGTCGCTCCAGCTGACCGCGTTGAAGACGGGGGTGCCGCCTCCGGCCGGGTCGGGCATGAGATACGCGTCGAGCGCGAGGTTCGGGTTCGGGGGCCTGTTGACGTTCGCGGCTCTGTAGGCGTTGACCTCGCCGACGCCCGCCGAGCCCGGAGGAGCATCGGGGACATACCGTGCGGCCTTCATGAGCGCGCCCTTCACCTGGTCGGGCGTCCAGCTCGGGTGCCTGGCCAGGATCTGGGCCGCGGCGCCCGCCACGACCGGTGCCGCGAACGACGTCCCGGAGAGGCGCATGTACCCGGTCCCGACCGCGTTCTCGGGCTTCTCGGCGAGCAGGGTCGCGTTCGCCGGGATCGGGCCGACCATATACCGGCCGGCCGCCGAGATCTCCGGCTTCCGAAAGCCGTCGTACGTGTAGCCGTATGCCGACCAGGACGGGACGTCGTGGCGCGAGGCCCGGACGCTGCCGTCCAGGTCGACCGCTCCGACCGTGATCACGAACGGATCGTTCCCTGGGGCGAACATGACGCCGCTCGGGCCGTCGGGATGGCCGTAGTTGCCCGCGGCCACGACGACGGTCACGCCGCCGAACCAGAGCTTCTCGACCGCCTTGTCCAGCGGATCGGTCGTGAAGTTGCTCGGGACCGTGGCGTGCAGCGAGAAGTTCGCGACGCGGATGTTGTACTGATCCTTGTGCTCGTAGATCCACTGGGCCGCCGCGATCACGTCGCTCGTGCGGGCCATGCCGGCATCGTTCATGACGTCGAGCGAGACGAGCTTCGCCGCCGGAGCCGCGCCTGCATAGTTCGCCCCGCTGCCGGCGGCCATCCCGGCCACGAACGTGCCGTGCCCGCGACCATCGCCCGGCGAGTTCGGGACCAGCTGCGTGATCACCTGGTCCGCGACGACTCGCGCGCCACCGTCGAAGTCGACGCGGTTCTTGTCGATTCCCGAGTCGACGATCGCAATCGTCGGCGTGGCCGAGCGATAGCGCTCGGTATCGTCCCACAACGGTCGAATCGCCTCCGCTGTCGGCCAGACCTGGTTCGACGACGGATTCGAGTCGAGCTTGATCCGTGCGTCGCTCGTGATCGTCAACCCGGGCCTGTGTGCCAGGACGAGCACGCGCCTGGCCTTCATCGTGGCCGAGACAGAGCCGACGAGGCGGAGCCTTCTGTTCACGCTTTCGCCGCTCCCGTAGGCGTCACCGTTCCCGGCCGCCTGGTACGCGTTCTGCGCGCCCGAGGTGCCGTCGTTGCTCTGGATGATGACCTTGACGAGTGCGTTCGGGGTCTCGTGCGCCTTCGCCTCGAGGAGCGGATCGAGATAGGTGGACGGATCCGGGTTCCGGCTGGCCTGCGCCAGCGGGATGGTGCTGACGAACAGGACGGTGAGAACCGCCAGGAGGCCTCGCCCGCCCTTGCCCCAGAGGGCGTTCGCGCGTGAATCACCTCCGCGATTTCCCGTCCCCCAGAGGGCGCTCGAACGAGTCCCGTCTGGAGCGCCGCCGCTATGTCTTGACATTCCTCTACCTTTCACGCGCCGGTCGGAGCGCGAAGCCGCAGTTGTCCGCAAGTGAAACTGGTTTTCACCGTAGGTTCGGGCCGGAAGCGCCGTATCACCCTTTGGGGTGAGGGCCGCAAGATCACTCCTCTCAGTGACGGCCCCCGGCCGGGGTACCCTCCCGCCGTGAGAGTTCGGGTGCCCCTGACGGTTGGGATCGCCGGCGCCCGGATGGGCGCACGGCTCTCGCGTCTCGTCGGCGCCGGCGGTGGGACGACGGTGCCCGGGAAGGTGCTGGCGTCGATCGATCCCGAAGTGCTCGACCGCCTCGCGCGGCGCCTGCCGCTCGGCTCGGCGCTCGTCTCGGCGACGAACGGCAAGACGACGACCGCGGCGATGGCCGCCCAGATCCTGTCCCCGCGGGTGCGGCTCGCGCACAACTCGTCCGGGGCGAATCTGCTCTCGGGCGTGACGTCGAGCCTCCTGTCCGCGAAGAGCCCGGAACTGGGGCTGTTCGAGGTCGACGAGGCCGCGCTGCCCGAGATCGCTGATCGCGTTCGCCCACGGGCCGTCTGTCTCGGGAATCTGTTCAGGGACCAGCTCGACCGGTACGGCGAGCTGGAGCACGTTGCGGAGCGCTGGCGCCGCGTCGTGCGCGGTCTGGCGGCTGAGTCTGTGCTCATCGTCAACGGAGACGATCCGCAAGTCGGCGATCTCGCCCGGGAGCGGGCCGGATCGATCGTGTTCGGTCTCGACGATCCGCGGCATGCGGTTCCCGAGCTCCTGCATGCGGCCGACTCCAAGTGGTGCCTTCGCTGCGGTCGGCCCTACGACTATTCGGCGATATACGTCGGGCATCTGGGCGCGTACCGCTGTCCGGCCTGCGGGCACGAGCGGCCTGAGCTGGACGTCGTTGCCCGGGGGATCGAGCTGCGCGGCCTGGACGGTGTCGACTTCTCGCTGGAGACGCAGAGCGACAGGCGGGCCGTTCGGCTCACGGTGCCTGGGCTCTACAACGTCTACAACGCTCTCGGGGCGGCGTCGCTCGCGCTGGCGCTCGGGTCGACCCTCGACGACGTCGTCGCCGGTCTCGGGCGGTTCGGGGCGGCGTTCGGACGCTTTGAGCGGATCGCGATCGAAGACAAGCGGCTGCTCGTGCTGCTCGTCAAGAACCCGGCCGGCGCGAACGAGGCGGTGCGCACGCTTGTCGCAGCCGGGGCGCCGACGCTCGCGGTGCTCGCGCTGAACGACGCGATCGCGGACGGGCGCGATGTGTCGTGGATCTGGGACGTCGACTGGGAGCCGCTGCTGGCCGGGCTCGAGCGGGTCGTCGTGACCGGCGACCGTGCGGCCGAGATGGCGCTTCGCTGTAAGTACGCAGGGTTTCCGGTTGATGCGATCGAGGTCGTCCCGGAGTTGGATGAGGCCCTCGATCGGGGCCTCGAGCTGGCGCCTGCGGGCGGCGAGCTCGTCGTCTTACCGACGTACACGGCAATGCTCGCCTTGCGTAGGATCGTGTCCGATCGCGGGTTCGTGCGCCCGTACTGGGAACGTGCTGCGTGACGATCCGGGTCGCGCATCTCTATCCCGAGTACCTGAACATCTATGCGGATCGCGGCAACATCGCCGTCCTGTCGAGCCGGGCCCGCTGGCGCGGAATCGGGTTCGAGGTCGAGGCGGTCAGCCTGGGCGACGAGCTGCTTCCAGGCGAGCACGACCTGTTCTACATCGGCGGCGGGCAGGATCGGGAGCAGGGGCTGATCGCGCCCGACCTCGCCGGGCGGGCCGAGGCGCTTCGGGAGGCGGTCGGCGGCGGCGCGGCCGTGCTTGCCGTATGCGGCGGGTACCAGCTCCTGGGCCGGTTCTATCGTGGACGGGACGGCGCTGAGCTTCCCGGCGCTGGGCTCTTTCCGCTGGACACGGTTGCGGGCGACCGGCGGATGATCGGGGACTGCCTGCTGGAGTGCGAGCTGGAGCCTGGCGTGCGGCGGACGCTGGCCGGCTTCGAGAACCACGCGGGGGTCACGCGGCTCGACGAGGGCGCCAAGCCGCTGGGCCGCGTGGTCGCCGGGTTCGGGAACGACGGCGTAAGCGGCCTCGAGGGCGTTCGCGTCGGGAATGCGATCGGCACGTATCTCCACGGCCCCCTGCTGCCCCGAAATGCGTGGTTGGCCGACTGGATCCTCGAGCGCGCACTCGAGCATCGAACCGGCGAGCGACGGGAGCTCGATCCGCTGCCAGACGAGCTCGAGGACAGCGCCCAGGCCGTCGCAGCCGAGCGAGCGCGTTCACGCGGGGGGCGTTACTAGCACATGCGCGTGCGCGTGGGCCACCGCTGACCACCCGCCGTTTTCGATGCTATCCCTGAAATTCGCGCGTGTCTGTGCCGGAATCACACCGAGACACGCCCGCCAGGAGCAGCTGAGCGGCCGCTAGGGCACCCAGAGCGGCCCGAGGTACACCACGGGATCCCCGGGGCGCCAGCGGGCCAGGAAGCGCTGTATCGGCGGATGGAGCACAACCTCGTCGAGCTCACCGACGTCGAACAGCCTGTGCCCGTGAACGGCCGCATCCTGCGACGTCACGGCGTCGAGCGATCTCCCTTCGAGATCGCCCGAGAAGATGATGTGGACGACGTGTTTCGCGGTCGAGCTGCGCTCGGGCGCGATCGATTCGACGATCGCGACCGGCCCCTCGACCGGGATCTCGTCGTTGATGCCGACCTCCTCCGCGAGCTCCCGGTGCAACGCCCGCACGAGGCTCTCGCCCGAGTTCACACCGCCGCCGGGAAGCAGCCAGTACGCCCGCCCGTTCTTCTCGTGACGGCAGAGCAGGATCCGCCCGCCCCAGCTCAGGATGGCCGACACGCGGATCCGAGGCTCGGTTCCCATCAGGCCTCTGCCGGGCTCGAGGATCCGAACCCGCGCACGCCGCGCTCGGTCGCCGGCAGCTCGTCCACCTCCGCCGTCTCGATCGGCGCGACCGGCACGACGACGAGCTGGGCAATCCGCATGCCGGGCTCTACGACGAACGCCGTGGCGGTGTCGGTGTTCAGCAGGATCACGCGCACCTCGCCGCGGTAGCCGGGGTCGATCAAGCCGGGCGTGTTCAGAACCGTCACCCCATGGTCGGCTGCCAGCCCCGAGCGCGGCTGGACGAAGCCGGCGTGCCCCTCCGGAATCGCGACCGCGAGCCCCGTGCCGACGACGGCACGCTCGCCCGGCCCGATCTCGGCGCCCTCGCACGCGACGAGGTCGAGCCCGGCATCGCCCGAGTAGGCGCGCTCAGGGACGACCGCGTGCTCGTGCAGCCGCTGGAAGAGCAGTTCCGTCACCGGTGTGCCTCCTGCGATGCCCCATCCTCCTCGAGGACGAGGAACGCTGCGAACCGGCGGAGGTCGGCGTGGCTCAGACGCGCGCGCACGAAGACGCCCTCCTCGCGATCGATCCGCTCGTCGACCGGCGCGCCCAACTCGTACAACTCGGCGAGCTTGTCGCCCGCGTCGTACGGGATCAGGAGCCGAACCGCCTCGAACCGTTCAGCGAATCGCGCAGCGACAGCGGTGCGCAGCTCGTCGAGCCCTTCGCCCGTCTGAGCCGACACCTGAGGCGCGCCGAGAAAGCTGTTCGCCAGCCGCCGTCGCTTGAGCGGATCGACGAGGTCGACCTTGTTGAGCACGATCTCGACCGGCAGCTCGTCCGCGCCGACCTCCGCCAGGACGGAATCGACCGCGGCGACCATCTCCTCCATCCTCTCGTCTTCGGCCGACGCATCGACCACGTGCAGCACGAGATCCGCAGCAAGCGTCTCCTCGAGCGTCGCTGCGAACCCTTCGACCAGCTGGTGCGGAAGGCGGCGGATGAAACCGACGGTGTCCGTCACGAGGTACCGCCTGCCGTCGTAGTCGAAGCTCCGCGTCGTCGGATCGAGCGTCTCGAACAGCCGATCGTCCACGGATGCGCCGGCTCCCGTGAGTGCATTGAGCAGCGTCGACTTGCCGACGTTCGTGTACCCGGCCAGTGCCACTGTCGGCGTCTGCGAGCGCGTCCGCGACTTCCTACGCGTCGCGCGCTGCTTGCTGAGATCGCGAAGCCGACGGCGGAGGAGGCTGATCCGCCTTCGCGCCAGCCGTCGGTCGGTCTCGAGCTGGCTCTCCCCCGGTCCGCGGGTGCCGACACCGCCGCCGAGCCGCTCGAGGTGCTGCCACATGCCTCGCATTCGCGGAATGTTGTAGTCCAGTTGCGCGAGCTCGACCTGGAGCTTGCCCTCGGCGCTGACGGCGTGCTGGGCGAAGATGTCGAGGATCAGCTGCGTGCGGTCGACGACCCGCGTCGAAAGGGCGTCTTCGAGGCGCCGCTGCTGCGCCGGCGTCAGCTCGTCGTCGACCAGGAGCGACTCCGCCTGTGAGTTGCCGAACGCGCGCTGGAGCTCGACGAGCTTGCCCTTGCCGACGTAGGTGCGCTCGTCGGGCCTCGGCCGCTTCTGCACGATCTCCGCCACCGGGTCGACGCCGGCCGTCCGGGCCAGCTCGCGGAACTCCCCAAGCTCCTCGTCGGGATCGACGTCCGAGCCCAGCACGGCGACGATGAATCCCCGCTCCGGCTCCGCGCCAGGAGCAGGATCCGGCTGGTGCTGTCTCACGACTGAATTATGACCAGCGCCCTCGTCATCCGGTCGACGGCCTCCTCGAGCCGCGAGTCCGGAACGGTCAGCGAGAGCCTGACATAGCCGGCGCCGTTCGGGCCATAGGAATCGCCCGGCGAGACGAGGACCGACGCCTGCTCCAGCAGGAGCTCGGTGAACGAGGCCGAGGTGTGACCCTCGGGCACCGCAACCCAGAAGTACGGGGTCGCCCGCGGCACGTTCACTTCGGGCCCGACCTCACGCAGCCCGGTTGCGAGCAGGTCGCGACGCCGCGCGTACACCTCTGAGACCTCCCGCGGGAACTCCCGCTCGGCGGTCAGCGCGACCGCGGCCGCGTGCTGGACAGCTTCGGACATCCCCGAATCGAGGTTCGTCTTCAGCTGCCGGTAGCGCTCGACGATCTCCGGGTTCCCGGCAACGAGACCAGTGCGCCAGCCGGTCATGTTCCAGCCCTTGGAGAGCGAGAAGATCTCGACGCCGACCTCCTTCGCGCCCTCGGCTTCGAGGAAGCTCGGCGGTCGATAGCCGTCGAACGCGACCTCCGAGTACGCGTTGTCGTGCACGACGATCAGGTCGCGCTCGCGGGCGACTTGGATCGCGTGCTCGAAGAAGTCGAGCTCCGCGGTCGCCCCTGTCGGGTTGTTCGGGTAGTTGAGGTAGAGCAGCTTGGCGTCCGGCGCGCCGTCGAGGTCGGGCAGGAAGCCGTTCTCCTCGCGCAGCGGCAGGTAGTGGACGGTCGCACCCGCAAACACCGGGCCCGAGGTGTACGGCGGGTAGCCCGGGTCGGGCGCCAGGCAGACGTCGCCCGGGTCGAGGCACGCGAGCGCGATGTGGCCGACGCCTTCCTTGCCGCCGAGCACCGGGATCAGCTCGCCGCGCGGATCGAGCTCGACGCCGAAGCGGTCGCGGTAGAAGTCCGCCGCCGCGGCGCGGAACTCCTCGGTGCCGTGGTTCGTCGGGTACTGGTGCGTCCGCGGGTCACGTGCGGCTTCCGCCAGTGCATCGATAACTGCAGGCGGGGTCGGAAGGTCGGGGTCGCCGATACCGAGGCTGATGACGTCGACGCCGGCCTTCTCGGCTTCGGACACCTTCCGCTCGAGCTCGGCGAAGAGGTACGGCGGGACTGCGTCGAGACGCTTGGCGAACTTCACAGCTCGAACTCCTCGGACAGCTCGACTGTGCAAATTTCCGCGGCGGGCCCGGTCAGGCGCGCGTGGAAGTCCTCGTCGACTTCGACCATGAGGTCGCCCCCCTGGAGGTGGACGGTCACAGGGCTCTCGCACCAGCCGTGGTGGACGGCCGCGCTCGCAACCGCAACTGCGCTCGTACCGGAGGAGAGGGTCTCACCGGCGCCTCGCTCCCAGACGGCCGCGGTCACGTCGTGGGGGCCGTCGACTCGCGCAAACTGGACGTTCGTCCGCTGCGGAAACCGCTCGTGGTTCTCGACCGCCGGCCCGAGCCGGAGGAACTCGTCGTGGTCGGGCCAGTGTCGGATGACCGCGTGCGGGTTGCCGACCGCGACCGGCACCATCTCGTACTGCTTACCGTCGACGTGCAGCGGCTCGCTCTCCCCCACCTCGACCTTGCCCATCTCGGTCTCGACCTGCTTCCCGTCGCGCATCGTCGCCACGACGTCGCGGGGGCCAACGCTGATCCGCACGCGGTCGAGACCGTCGCGGCGTGCCAGCCAGCGGGCGGCGATTCTCGTGCCGTTTCCGGACAGCTCGGCCGTCGATCCGTCCGGGTTCCAGATCACGACCTCCGCCGAGTCGCTGTTCGTCGACAGGACCTCGACGATCCCATCGGAGCCGACACCGAAGTGGTAGTCGCAGATCTTCTGCACGCGCTCGGGCGTCAGCCGCAAGGCAAGCTCAGCCCGCTCGACCAGCAGGTAATCGTTGCCGAGCCCGTGCCACTTCGAGAATTGCATCCGCGACCTCGCCCGGAGGGCGATCGGCAGTCAGGCTAACAAGGCCGGGTATGCGTCGCATCCATTTGCGCTGGTAGGCGGCGTAGCGCCTCGTGCGGGCCGTCAGCGCCTCGATCGCGTCGTCGTCGTTCGGGTGTTCCGCGATGTCGGAGAGACCGTGTGCGTAGGCGGCCGTCGAGGAGACCGGACCGGCGAGTGCGTGCTCCGCCTCCGCGCGGACCCCTGCTTCGAACATGGCTCTCGTCCGCTCGGCGATCCGCCGGTCGAGCTCGTCCTTCGCGACATCGAGCCCGAAGACGAGCGTCGGATGGCGCGTGTCGTCGGTCCAGAGGCGGTTGCGCTCGGGCGTCCGTCCCGCGAGCTCGAGGCTGCGGACGACGCGCCGTCGGTCGTTCGGGTGGACGGCTGCTGCCGCTTCGGGGTCGAGCTCGGCGAGTCGGCGGTGCGCGCTCTCAGCGCCTTCCTCGTCGTAGAGCTGTTCCCAGCGCTCGCGCTCGCCCGGCTCGGGTGCGGGTGGAAGCGACAGGTCCGACAGGGCCGCGCGGAGATAGAGGCCCGTCCCGCCGACGACGACCGGCGTGCGGCCCGACTCGAGGATTTCGTCGATCGCAACGTGTGCGAGCCGCTGGTACTCGGCGACCGAGGCTTCGTGGTCGAGCGGCCAGATCCCGACCAGGCGAGCGGGAGTCTGGTTCGTGAGGATCGGCAAGCCGCGGTAGACCTGCATCGAGTCGGCGGAGACGAGATCCGCAGGGGTGCGCTCGGCGACGGCCTGGGCCACGGCTGTCTTGCCCGACGCGGTCGGACCGAAGATCGCGAGAACCGTGTCAGTCACGCAGCCGCGCTCGGGCGCGGGCGAGCTCGTCCTCGGTCAGGCCCACGTCGCGCAGGTACCCCTCGACACTGCCGTAGCGCCGCTCGAGCTCCTCGAAGACACCCTCGATCGACTCAGCCGGGGTCTGCGACATCCGCTTCAGGCGCTCGAGCTCCTCCTCGCTCTCCGCTTCCGCGAACCACTGCTCGTGCCGTGGGCGCAGACGGTCTTCGCTGAGTGCGTAGTCCGCCGCGATTTCTTCGATGCCGACCCCGGCCACGTGTAGGAGGAGAGCCGTCAGCAGCCCGGTGCGATCCTTGCCTCCCGCACAGTGGATGACGACGCCGCCTTCGGGTGCATCCGCGACTGCGCGAATCGCCGCCGCCACGTTGTGGCCGAAGTGCTCGAGGAAGATGAGATAGACCTCGCGCGTCGCCGTCGGCACGTCCGGCGCCGACCGGGCGGCCCCGTCGAGCCGGGCCTCGACCTCTTTCCAGTCCTCCGTGTCGGTCTCGAAGAACGGGATGTGCAGGACCTGGGCGGGGAGCTCGGCCGGCGGGTCGGCTGCGAGCTCGTCATTCGTCCGCAAGTCGACGATCGTCTTGACGCCGTAGTCGACGAGCGCCGCCCAGCCCTGGTCGCTCAGCTGGCGGACGCTGTCGGCCCGGATGATCGAGTCGTACCGCGTCTCGCCGCCGTCCTCGGTCGGATGGCCGCCGAGGTCGCGGACGTTGAGCAGCCCGTCCCAGAGGAGGTCGCGGCTACGCTGCAACGGCTGCCTGCTCGACGCCTCGAAGCGTCGTCGAAGTTGCGTCTTCGATGCGGACGTCGACGAGGCTTCCGGGCGCGCTCGTCCCCGCGAAGTTGACGGTCGTATTGCGGCGCGTGCGGCCGCGCAGCACCGAGGCATCCGTCCGGCTCGGCCCTTCGACGAGCACCTGCTCGACCCGGCCGACGCGGGCCGCGTT
>WNGI01013079.1_pt1 | contig 17558 bp, 20 predicted proteins | sample 5400621 | NCBI WGS metagenome assembly WNGI01 (sample SAMN13153374, study PRJNA577476) | soil metagenome | isolation source: 20 cm soil or saprolite under Garry oak tree replicate 1 | place: USA:California | collected 2016-06-15 | reverse complement strand
AGCGTCAATCCGAGGAGGGTTGAAAACGCTCCTTCCTCGAAGCCGGGTTCTTCGTACCACTGAACCGGAGCCTTGCGCGTTTCCCGGCCGCGGAGGTACTCTGACGTAAACGACTTCCAGTCTCCATACGCGCTCTCGAGAAACTGCTCAACAGAGCCGCCCGTCCAACCAAACCGGCAGTGTAACTCCACCAGGACTCTCGCCCATGCGCCGCTCAACATTCCCTCGCTGGCGCCATCCGCGACGGCGAAGCGGAGCTCGGCGCCTTCTCGTCTTCCATTCTCGGCCGGACAGGAGGCGTCTTCATACTCCTCTTCCGCATTCCCCGCCTTCTGCAACCGCAGAAGAGTCAGCAGCGCCTCCATGTCCCTGTGTACGCCATCCCCTACCGCATGTTACTCGGCCGCGTTCCGATATCCAGGAACTTGATCAGGGTCACCAGATCCGCCTGAAATGCAAACCCGCGCGTGTTCTCGGACACGCTGATGCCTTCTTGCTGCACGAACGTTCGCAAGAATTCGGGAAGGCGGCTGGACATGTTGAACAGCAGGCGCGCGTGGTCATCCGGCAGCGTCTCGTCGTTATCGGGAAACAGGAGGGACGACGCGGCGTGCGAGGAGATGTGCACATTGAAGAGGAGGAGGCTTCCGTCGCTTGAGGATATTTGCGTCAAGGATTCGGCCGGGGCGCTGGGGTCGCCGTCGGTCGGTTCTCCGTCGCTGATGTTGATGACCACCGGGGGAAACCCGTGCGGATGCTCGCCCGTCCACCCCTCCATGATCGACTGCGCCTGCGTCAGTGCCTTACACATCGGCGTCCCGCCATGAGCCACGGGATCAAACCAAATGGGGAACTTCACGGTTTGATCCGCGAGGCCGCCCGCCCCATCATCGCCTTTCTTGCTGCGCGTCTCGATTCGGGCGGGCGTGTTCGCGACTTCGCTGATGGGCACCAAGTCCTTGCCGGCGAGCGCACCGGCGAAGGCGGGGCCCACCTGATTCCCGTACCCGATCACGCCGATGTGGTAGTAGTCTCGCACGCCTTCCTGCTTCGCGCACTTGATGATGAGGTTCTGCAGGAGTCGATTGATCACGTCTGAGACCTGGTCGGCTTTCCGTCGCTTCGAGTCTTCCCCGAAGGGATCCGCCATGGAACCGGATCGGTCGATCAGGAAGAGAAAGCATGACGGGTTCTTGCGGCTGATTTCGGCTGTGTACGACATCTTCACCGCCTCCTTTGCGTGCTGCAGCCCTGCCTCTCACGAGAGGCACCGGCCTCTGTCTCGACCGCACACTCAATCATGCCCCACGGCGGCTCTCCTAAGCCGCCTTCTTGGGTCCCCAATGGACTGTCCACCGGCTCACCACCCCCCGGTAAAGCTCACCAATGCCCAAATGGCCCAACCGATCGCTCCCAGCACAACCACAAAAAGGATGCCCACCAGGACGCCCGGAGCCTTCTTGTGGGTCTGGCCTTCACGAGGAACTTGACGGCGTGCCTTCCTCGCCGCCCTCGGTGTGGGCGCGTGGGCCGGTGGAGCCTTCGCCGCCCTCGGCGTGGGCGCGTGGACAGGTGGAGCCTTCGCCGGCTTCGGGGGAGGAGCTTGCGTGGGCGCCGCTTTCGCAGGACCCGGTGAGACTGTTCGACCGGCGTACAGCGTGTCGAACACTGATTCGGACGAGCCGGCGCCCGTCTGCCGATGGGGACCCGGGACGGGGCCGGCAGCCGGGCTCCCTATCAACTGCTGTGCCGCCGTTCCTCCACCGAGTACCTGAATCTGCGCGGGGTCCTCAACCTCCATCTGAGGTTTGCCTTTGTAACTTGCCATGACGCCCGACACCTTGATCCGCTTCCCCACGAGGATTTGGGGATCCATCCCGCTGCGCCGGAATGCTTTCAGCGCGCGATCCCGGAAGACAAGCGTGAACGTATGGTCGGGATAGGCGCCGAAGTTCAGCAGGACGAGGGGACGGCTGAATCCTTTCCCAGACACGTGGTAGTACGCCACGGACCCAACGACGTCTACACGCTGACCAGCATGCCTCCTGAGCACGTCGACGTTCGACCCGTCAAGAAGAGCCGGCCGGCCTCCCGGAGCCGCCGCCGGCGGAACATCCTTTGGCGCGGCCGGGAGCGCCACCGCCCTCGATGCAGCCACGGGGGGGACGGGCCTTGGCGCGGCGGGCGGCAGCGCCGCCTTCGGCGCTGCCGAGGCCGCGGGCGCATGGGGAACGGCCCCTCCTGCATACTGAAAACGCCCGGCGATGAAGGTTTCAAGGTCCGGGACGTCAGAAAACGGGAGTTTGCATACGCCCTGGAACTTCTCGACATCCGAGGAGAGCGCGGGGAGAGCGGACAGCTCCCGAAGCACGGCCGAGCGCGCCAGATCGACGAAATCTTCCGCGCGAAAGAGAATATTCTCGCTGTCATCGTACTTGGCCCAGAGCCTTGGAGACTCCGAGATCGCGCGCAGCCCCAGGTAGATGACGATCGACGAAAACCGATCGACGGACGCATCATAGTAGTCTGCGTTCCGCCCCGGGTGCTGGTAATTCGGGTGTCCAATCTCGTTGGTCCTCAGGCGCGCGAGTTTCGGAAGAAATATGCCGTCGTAGTCAATGAGAACCAGGTTCCCATCGCTGACCACGATGTTTCCGTGCTGCAAATCACCGTGGGCGATTTTGAGGTGTTGCAGCCGTTGGACCAGGGCGCGGAACTCGGGGACGAGCTTTTGGATGCGCCCGGCATTCCCGATGTTCTTTCCGATAAAGGCGTTCAGGGTTTCACCCTTGACCCACTGCATCTTGATGATCGGATACCATTGAGCCGCAATCCGAATGCCTTGCGAGAGGTAAAACGTCCCGACAAAGCACCGTTCGTTATTCCTCGCCAGGAAGTGATCGATGGCCGCGTACCGCTCTTGGAGATCGGCGATGGCGCGCGTGAAGCACCGGACGGCCCACTCCCGGGATTGATTGGTCAGATGGAACGTCGCCGTAAAGCCGCCGGAATAGGGTTTTGGGATGCCGAACTGATCGCTCTCAGGAACGCAGTCTCTCAGCTCAGCGTCGCCGAAAGCGGTACGCGGGTTTTGAACCGCAGCGACGTATTCGTCGCCTCTGGGAAGCAGCATGACCTAGTTGTTCTCATGCCCAAACTGCGGGGGGGATCGGACCAAAAGAATTCGCGCTGCGCGATGCCGCCCAGAAAAGCCGAGAGCCCGGACCGCTTGACTGACAAGCGTTCCGGGCATCCCGGGCCTTCTATAGTTGGTAGCGGGGGCTGGATTTGAACCAGCGACCTTCGGGTTATGAGCCCGACGAGCTACCGGACTGCTCCACCCCGCGCCGATTCTGCAAACTCAGAAGCAGGCCCTTCTGCAACGCCTGCTCAACACAATTATAGGTAGCCATGAAGACCGTTGTCAACCGCCGAGCACAAGCGCCCACAGGAAATCGGTCTCACTCACGGTAATCTGCCGGCTGTCGAGCTCCACCAGGAGATGCCGGAGCACCAGCGCGCCCGCCGCGATGATGTCCGCGCGCTCGGGCTGGAGTCCGGGAAGGTCCCGGCGCTCCGCCACTGTCTGCGCCAGCAGCCGGCGGGTGATCCGCTGGACGGCCCCCCGCGTCAGCCGGTAGCCGTGCACCCGATCTGGATCGTATGGGTCGAGACGCTGCTCCAGCGCGGCCATCGTGGTAATGGTTCCGCCGACCCCGATCACCCGCAGCGGGACATCATGGCTTACCTTTGCTCTACTCCTCGCTTCGATCGGCCTTACACCGCGGGCCGGGCGGGAGATCCTTTCGAGGGGAGATTTTAGGGTGCGGGTCAAGGCTTCCTCGACGGCGGCGACCTCGCGCCGGAGCGGCGGATCATGGGAAAGAAACTGTTCGGTCAGCACGACCGCGCCGATGGGCAGGCTGAGGCTGTTCTCGATGCGGTGCCGATCCCCGCACGTCAGTTCGACGCTGCCCCCGCCGATGTCCACGACGAGCACCCGGGGGTGGGAGCGAAGCCGACTCATCCCCGCAAGGGCCCCGTGAAAGCCCAACCGGGCTTCCTCATCGCCACTCAGGATCCGGACGGGGAAGCGGATCCGCGAGAGCAACTCGTCCGGATTTCGCGCCGCGCGCAGTGCGTGCGTGGCGACGAGGATCGGCGGCCCGGCGCCGGCGGCGGAAGCGGCCTCGATGAACTCACCCACCGCGGCCGCGGTCCGCTTCGCGGCCGCCGGCAGGATGGCGCCGCTTGCTCCCAAGCCTTGGCCCAACCGGGTAATGGTCAGGCGCTGCTCGACGGCCCGCGGCACAGGAGCGCGTGCCGGCCCGCGGCGCGAGGACCGGGCAAGGCCCGCATCTGGCAGGATCGCAGAGCGCGCTCGCAGCAGCGGTCGTTCAGTGCGGGCAGGTGGGAGGCGGGAAGGGAAAGAGGCTCGGGCGCCATCGGGCACGTCCGCGACCAGCAGGCGCACCGAATTGGTGCCAATATCTATCACGGCCCGCCGGGGCACGCGCCGGGGGCTCAGAACAGGCGGATCAGTTTGCTGAGGCGCTCCTTGAGCTCCGGCGGGGCATGCTCACCGGTGCACGAGCGCCGCACCATCGCCCGAAGGCGCTGCTCAAACTCCGCCAGGGAGAAGCAGTGGCGGCACTCCTCGAGATGCTGCTGGAGCTCGGTCGAGGATTCACCGTCCAGCTCCTTATCGAGGAACTGCCACAGCTTGTCCAGAGCCTTTTCGCAATCCATGATCAATCTCCCCTGACGAAATGCCGATCTTTTGCATACTCCCACAACTGCCGTTGGAGGAGATGCCGTCCCCGGGACAATCTGGACATCACGGTGCCGACCGGAACGGAAAGGATCTCCGCGATCTCTTTGTAGCTGAACCCCTCAATATCGGCCAGGAGAATGGCCGCCCGAAACTGCGCGGGCAGAGCCTCGAGGCTCTCGCGAACCTCGGTATCCATGACCTGATCCAGCACCTCGACCTCGGGATTCCCGGCCGCGCTCAACGCGGCGCCGTCCCGCGCCTTCTCGTAGAGATAAAAGTCGCCGACGTCCTCCTGATCCACCACATCCGGTTCCCGGGTGTGCTTGCGGTAGTTGTCGAAGAAGGCGTTCATCAAGATTCGATGCAGCCACGCCCGGACGTTGCTCCCCGCCTGGAAGGTATGGAACGACCGCCAGGCTTTGAGCATCACCTCCTGCACGAGGTCCTCGGCGGACGCGCGGTTCCGGGTGAGCCTGAGCGCCGACCGGTAGAGGCTGTCCAAATGTTCGGTGATCAGCTGCTCGAACCGGGCGCGCGCTTCCGCCCGCGCCTCGGCGGTCAGCGGCGGCGCCGCATCCACCCCGGGGCCGGCGGGGGTTGGGTTCCGTTGCCGGACTTCTTCGGATTCCGGATTCACCGCTTCCCCCTTTCGACGACCCGATGAGATGGAGCGCCTGTAGTCGGTGGAACGTCGCGCGCCTGCCCAGGATTCCCCAAATAAAAAACGACACCCCCGGGGTGCCCCGTCCCTCCGTTCCCAACCTGCCGGCTCAGGGCTTGCCCAGCGGGACCGGCGCAGGACGGACGATATCGGCCAGCGTGATGCGGTTCAGCACCTGTTCGGTGGCGTCCTTGACGGCCTGCCATACCGGGCGCAGGCCGCACCCCGGCGCGTAGATGCATGCGGTCTCCGCGTCCTCCACGCACAGCCATGGCGCAACGCTGCCCTCCAGCACGAGGAACGCCTCGCCCACGGTCATCCGGTTGGGCGACCGGGCGAGCAGGTGCCCGCCGCTGGGGCCGCGCTTGCTCTGGACGAGACCGGCCCGGCGCAGCGTCACCAAGAGTTGATTGAGGTATGGCTCCGGCAGCCCCTGCCGGCGCGCAATGTCGTGACTCTGCACAGGGCCTTCGCCGTAGTGTTGGGCCAGGTCCATCAGCGCGCGGATACCATACTCAGCACGGGTACTGACCTTCATAGGACCACGACTTCCTCCTCGGTGAACCGGCCGTCCGCGATCCGGAAGGCCCTGACCTGAGGGTGCGCCGTATCACGCAGCGACACGATCATGTATCGTGTCTCGGGAAAGAGGGGGGTTCCCGTCTGATCGAGCGCCCTCTCCCTGTCGGTCCGGCTCGGAGCCGCCTCTGTCTGTGGGTGTGAATGATAGATCCCCACGAGATCCCAGCCCCGCTCATCGATCGCCCGAAAGGCGCGCAGTTGATCTTCCGGGTCCATCAGATAGGTCCTCGGGCTCTGGTCTTTGTTCCGCCCGGGGAACACCTCTTCGACGACTTCCCCGCGGCCGCCCAGCATCCCGCAGCACTCGTTGGGAGCTTCCGCGCGGGCCTGGGCGATAATCAGGTCCAGGTGTTCCCGTCGTACCCTCAAGGCCACCGCGTCCGCCCCTTACCGGTATTCTACCAGAATTCTCTCGACGGAAACACGGAGGCTACGCGCCGGCGTCGCGCCAGAGGGGGGTGCTCAGGTACCGGTCGCCGCCGTCGGGAGCGATGACCACGATCACCCCGGCCCGCAGCGCGGCGGCCACCTCGAGGGCCGCGTGAACGGCCGCCCCGGTCGATGTCCCCACGAACACTCCATCCTCCCGGGCCAACCGCCGCGCCATCCGGTAGCCGGCTTCCGTGGAGACCCCGACCTTGCGGTCGTGCACGGCAGGATCGTAGATGCCGGGGACGATCGAGCTGGCGATGTGCTTCAGCCCCTCGAGGCCGTGCAGTGGAGCGTCGGGCTCGACCGCGATGACCTCGATACCGGGGTCGGCTTCGTGGAGCCGGCGGCCGGCGCCGACGAGGGTACCCGTCGTCCCGAGCCCGGCCACAAAATGCGTAATGCGGCCCCCCGTCTGGTGAAGCACCTCGGGCCCCGTCGTCTCGTAATGCGCCCGCCAGTTGGCCGGGTTGTTGTATTGATCCGGTTTGAAGTAGCGCTCGGGAGCCTCCGAGAGCATCGTCCGGGCCACGCGGATCGCGCCGTCGCTGCCTTCCAGCGGGTCCGACAGGACGACCCGGGCCCCGTACGCGGCGATGATCCGCTTTCGCTCCTCGCTCGCGCTCGCCGGCATCACCAGTTCGACCGGGTAGCCTTTGAGGGCGCCGATCATCGCGTAGGCAATCCCGGCATTGCCCGAGGTCGAGTCCAGGATGGTTTTCCCGCGGGTGAGCCGGCCGTCCCGCTCGGCTTCGACGATCATCCGGAGCACCGGGCGGTCTTTGACCGATCCTCCCGGATTGAACCATTCGGCTTTCACGTACACTTCAACGGATCGCGGCAGGTGCCGGGTGACCTGGGCAAGACGCAGGAGGGGCGTATCGCCGATGCGATCCAGCAGGGAGACGTCGAGGATCGGCCGGGCCGGGGGCTGCTTACTCGTCGAAGAGATAGGTGGGCTCCGCGTAATACCGGACGCCGTGCTCCCGCCACCGCTGCGCCACGGCGGCATCAAGGTAGCGCTGCTTGGCCGCGGTGGTCTCCCGGCTCGCCAGCCAGGCGAGCGGGGCGTTGAGGCGCAGAACCCGGCCGGGGATGAGATGCCGGGTGATCCCGGCCGGAAGCCGCCCATGCCGCGCGGCAATAGAGAGGATCTCCTCCTTGCGGAACTCGGGGAAGATCACGAGCGTCCCCGGCCCGTACTCATCGCTCAGGGCCTCCAGATCCCCGCGGTCGATCCGGTAGACATGGTGTGTTGGCTGGTACAGCGCGACGAGGGCGCCCAGCAGGCCCGGACCGGCGAGCGGGTCGGCGCCCGGACCGACCAGCGCCGCTCCCCGCCGATCGACGATCGCGGCCGCCGCCTCGCGCCGCGCAAGCGCGGCCGCCGCCTCACCCGCGCGCCTCACCGGGGAGATGGGCAGCCCCGGATGTCTTGCCGCGCGATCCCGCAGCGCCTCACCATCCTTCTCCCCGACGTAGTGCCGCCAGCTCGACAGCGACAGCTCGGGATCGGCGTAGCTGACGACCTGGACGGCAGCATGCGCCGCGCCGGCTTCGCGCAGCGCCGTCACCCGGTTGGCCCCGTCGAGGACGACGGCGCCTTCCTCGGGCCGGGCCCCGGAGGAGGATGGGACCACGATCGGCGGATTGCGGAGCACGCCATCCCGCCGGAAGGCGGTGACGAGCCGCTCGACCCGAACCGGATCCGGCTCTTCATGGAGCCGGAGCCGCGTCATCTCGATGATGCGCAGGACCGGGAGCGGCCGGACCACCCGGCGAGCCCGCGGCTGGACAGACAGGTCCATGCTCGGGCTAGTCGGTCCCGCCGGCCATCGCCGGGATGATCGACACTTCGTCGCCGTCGCGCAGCGGCGTCGCCGGTCCCTGCAGCATCCGGATCTCCGTTCCGTTGACGAACACGTTGATGAACCGCCGTACCTCGCCCGTCGGCTCACGGAGTTGTTCGCGCAGCCCTGGAAACTGTCGCTCCAACGCCACGAGGGCTTCCTCCACGGTCCGCCCATCCGCGACCACCTTCGCCTGCCCCGAGGTCAGGCGGCGCAAAGGGGTCGGCAGGTAGATCTGCGCCATCACGGTACACCTCCTGATGCAAATATAAACGCCGCGGCCAGGGGCGCCGCGGCTGATCCAGTTGCTACCTCGTTTGGGCCGGACGCCCGCACCTATTCCCGGCAACACACCTCCGTTGCCAGGCCTTGTTCGGGCGTACAGATGCAGGTGATCATCTCGACTCGTCCCCGACGTATGGCAAACGCTCGCTCCCCGCCGGTCCATTCCTGCGCCCGGCCGCTAACTTGAGGCTAGCACGGGCATTTTCAGGGTGTCAAGCAGGACTAGTCTCCCAACGGGTTCACCGGCGCCCCGTCCATCCGCACCTCGAAAAACAGATGCGGGCCGGTGCTCCATCCGGTGCTGCCGATGCGCGCGATGGTGTCGCCGCGCTTCACGTGGCGCCCCGCGTGCACCAGCGCCGCCGAGAGGTGTGAGTACGTCGTGGACAGCCCGTTCCCGTGGTCCAGGATCACGAGCATGCCGTACCCCCGCATCCATCCATCGAAGAGGACGTCTCCGTCCAGCGCGGCCTGAATCGGCGTCCCGTACGGGACCGCGATATCGATCCCGGTGTGAAACTCGCGCGTGTGGAAGATGGGATGGGTGCGCCATCCATACCCGGAGGAGATCCGCCCGGAAACCGGCCAGAGGAGGCCTGTCCGGAGCGTCAGGATCGGCCCCAGGTGGCGGCCGCCTCCCGCTCTGCGGATGATCGCCATGATCCGCGCGGATTCGGCTTCCAGTTCCCGGATCGCGGCCTGCTGCGACCGGCGCTCGGCCCGGACACGGTCGAGCAACTGACGCCGCTCGACGGCGAGCCGCGCGGTCTCCGCCCTGCTGGCGATCCAGCGCTCCTGCTCCGCGCTGAGCTGCTCCCGCCGGGCCACCAACGTCGCGTGGACCTCATCGCGCTGCTGGCGCTCCCGAGCCACCCGGTGATACAGCGCAAGATCGCTTTCAACGATTCGCGCAACCAGGTACGAGCGCGTCATGAGATCCCGGAAGTCCGCGGCACCGAGCAGGACGTCCACGTATCCGAGAGGTCCCTCTTCGTAGAACGCTCGGAGGCGGCCGCCCATGAGCACCTCGTGCGTCGAGAGCCGGGTGGTGACCGCCTCGAGCGTGCGGGAGGCGCTGAGCACGGCCTGCTGCGTGCCGGCGAGGGACCGGCTCGTCCGCTTCAGCTGGACAAACGCCCGCTCGAGCCGCTCCTGGGCTCCGGAGAACTGTGCCAGAGCCCGTTGCTCCCGCGCCAGCAACTCGGCCAGGCGGCGCCGGCGAGCGGCGAGCTGTTCCTGAATACGTGAGGTTCGAGCGACGGCAACGGAGGCGATGCGCCCGCCGCCGTGAGGACCAGGACCAGCACCGCGGCGGCCGGGATCAGGCCGCTCCAGAGACACCTGGCTCGTTCCCGCATTCGATGCACCGAACGCTGCTGTGACGTGACCGACCGCTACGATCGGCCATCAATGGCGATGTTTGCGACGATTCCGGCGGGCCCGCGGCCTCCGGTTGCGTGAGGGTGGCCTATTCGCCGGACCGGCCGAAACTCCTCTCCCCCGCACAAGGAAAACCATCGGGTCCGTCGAAGGAACGCCCGGACGCCATCGCGGGATGACACTGCGCTCTTCGCGGGAAAGGGGAGGTCAACAAATGGCAAAGAAAAAGACCCGACGCAAGACCAGCACCAGGAGGGCGCCCCGGAGGCGTGTCAGCAAGCCCAAGGTTCGCCGAGCCAAATCCAGGGCGGCCGCCAAGCCCCGGGCAAAAGCCGCAAAGGCCAAGCGGCCGGCTCCGAAGGCCGCACCGACGGCGCCCAAACCGAGGCCGACGATGCATGGCCTAGGGCAAGCGCCCCTGGGAGGGTATTCAACACCTCAACCGATCTCCCCGATTCAGCCGATCCGTCCGGACCCCTGGGAGCACCACGAACCCGAACACCACACCGAGGAGCCGGGCATGGAAGACGAGGACGAAGAGGAACCCATGTAAGACCGATGGACGATCGAGCGTGGACCGGACCATGCGGGCCGGCGCCTCGAAGGGTCGGCCCGCCGCGTTACCCTGCGCTGCCCTTGAATCAGCCTGTCCTGAGCCGCGGGTCCCGCGGCGACCCTATGCCGGAGCGCCTACCGCGAACAGCGGATCGCCCGGGTTCGTGGCCGGTGTCGTCACGGTAAACAGCACCGTCCCTGTGGCGGGAGCGGTGAGCGCGGCGAGGCGCCGCCCGAAGTAATCGCGCGTCTCCCCGACCGGCTGCCCCTGCTCGACGCGGTCCCCCGGCGTGATCGTCGGGTAGAACAGGCCCGTGTGCTCCGACGTCACCCAGTGCAACCCCGCGAGCACACTGATCGGCTCGACCGGCTCGGGCCGTCCCGGAATCATCTCGAGGTGCCGCAGCACATTGCGCAGGCCCCGGAGATGCACCTGCAGGGCCTCTTCGCTGAGCAGCCCCTGCCCCCCGGCTTCCGTGAGAATGGCGGGGATCCTCCGCTGCGCCGCGGCGGCGTAGGTCCCGCCCGCAACGCGGCCGCGGACGACGTAGCGGATCCCGTAGACGCGGGCCAGCCCCAGGGTTCGGGCATCCACGGCCTGATCCCCGGTCTCCACCATGATGGTAAAGGGGACCAGGGCCTCGTTGATATCGCCGCCGTGCAGGTCGACGTAGCAGGTCGACGGCGCGATCACCTGGGTGAAGAGGGTGTGCGCGAGGCGGTCGCTTGCGGTCCCCTCCGGGTTGCCGGGGAAGACCCGGTTGGGGTTCTTGCCGTCCAGCGGGCAGATGTAGATGTTGCGGCCCTGGAACGCCGGCACATCGACGATGTGGACGATGATCGCCGACCCACGGAGAGACCGGGGATCGAGCCATGCCGCGGTCCGGATCGCCGCCTCGATCCCGGGGTACTCGCCGCCGTGCACGCCGGCGGTGATGCTCAGCAGCGGCCCAGGCTCGGCGCCGCACACCAGCGTGAGCGGCATCCGAATCGGCGTTCCCGGCACATCCAGGAACCCCGTCACCTTCGTCCCGGGCTCGGCGCGCAGCGGACCCGCCTCGAGCGTCTTCATCGGACCCCCCCTGGGAACGATTCACCCCGGTGCGCGACCGCGCGCGGGCTCTCCCCTGACCCGGGCAGCGCGACCTCGCCCGCCATCGCCTGAACGGTCTCGAGCGCGATGGGCGCCGGCGCCATCGAAAACGCGGCCCCGAATGCGCGCGCCACCACCGGCTGAACCTCTCCGACCGGCACGGGGCGTTCGAGCAGCCGCGTCATGCTCGTCACCGGCTTCCCCAGCCCGCAGGCGTTGATCACGGTGAAGTGGTCGAGATCGGGCGCGACGTTCAGCGCGAAGCCGTGCATCGTCACTTTGCGCTTGACCGCGACCCCGATCGCGGCGATCTTGGCCTCCCCCACCCACACCCCCGTGTGCCCGCGCACCCGCCCCGCGACGATCCCGAATGCGCCGAGGGCATCGATGAGCGTCGCCTCCAGGAGGCGGACGTAACGGACGACATCCTCGTCGAGCGCCCGGAGGTCGACGATCGGGTACCCCACGAGTTGACCGGGGCCGTGGTAGGTCACATCGCCCCCGCGTTCGGTCTCGTACACTTCGAACCCGCGCGCGGCGAGCAGGTCTCGCGGAGCAAGGATGTTGGCCGTCCGGCCCGCCCGGCCGATCGTGATCACAGGGGGATGCTCGACGAGCAGCAGCGTGTCTTCGATCCGCTCCGCCTGCCGGGCGGCGACGAGCGCGCGCTGCAGCGCCCACGCCTGGCCGTACGGCATCGTGCCGCACTCGACCACCCACGCGGTTCGAACGGCGGGTCTCCCCGGCATCAGACCTTCGGCGGCGCCGCGGTCCCGGGCGACGCCTCGCGCCCCCCCGGGGCTCCCCGCCGACGGACGCCACCCTCGGCCGGGAAGTAGTACCAGCCCACCACCGCAAGATAGGCCAGGTACAGCGCGACCTGGAGCAGCGAGGGCGCGCCGATATATCCGAACACCGCCTGCAGCAGGCTTCCCAGTGTAGACACTTCCGGCACCACCCGGTTCGTGTCCCACATGTGGGAGACGAGGGGAGGCACGATCCCCGCGTCCTGGAACTCACCGATCCCTCGCGCGAGCAGGCCCGCCGCCACCATGAGCAGGAGAAGGCTGGTGACGTTGAAGAACGCGCGGAGATCGAGGCGGTAGCTCCCGCGGTAGATGAGGGCTCCAAGGAGCACGGCGCCGCCCAGCCCCAGAATGGCCCCGGCAAACGCAGGGCCCGGTGCGGACGCCCGCATCGCCGCGAAGAAAAACAGGGCGGTTTCGACCCCTTCTCTGCCGACCGAGACGACGGTGAGCGCCACGAGCGCTCCGCGCGATCCGACTTTCAGCGCATCGCTCAGGCGAGACTGGAGCTCGCTGCGGATCGTCGCCGCCTGCTGGCGCATCCAGAAGATCATGTAGGTCAGCACGCCCGCCGCGGTGAGCATGGCGAGCCCCTCGAACAGTTGCTCCTCGCGGCCGCGGAACTCCCCGGAGGTCATCACGATGACGCCGCCGGCCAGAAGGCTCAGCGCGACCGCCCCGGCCACGCCGAGCCAGATCGCGCCAAACTCCCGCCGGTGTTCTGTCCGCGCGAGGTAGGCCAGGATGACGCCCACGATGAGCGACATCTCCAACCCCTCGCGAAGCCCAATCAGAAAGGTGCTGAACACGTCAGCGCCCGGCCCGGGATCGTCTCGTCTGGGATTGTTTACCCATCCACTCAACAATCATCCTACGGTTTAGGGTAGCCTCACCCCGACGGACTGTCAAGAAGATGCGCGGGTCCTCACGGTGAGGTCAGTGTCAGGGCCGGAGCCGTGCCGGCCGCGGAAGCCGATTCGAAGTACGGCCGGATGCGGAAGCCGCCGAGCCTTGCGATGAGCATCGCGGGAAACTGCTGCACCTCGGTGTTGTAGACCGCCACCCGCTCGTTGTAGCGCCGCCGCTCGACGGCGATCCGGTTCTCCGTCCCCGTCAGTTCGTCCATCAGCCTGGCGACGGCCTCGACGGAACGAAGCGTCGGATACGATTCCACCACGACCAGCAGGCGCCCCAGCGACCGCTCGACGGCGTTGGCCGCCTGAACGCGGGCCTCCGATCCCGCCGGGGCGGCGAGGTACGCTGCCCGCGCGCGGGCCAGCGCCTCAAAGACGGTCCGCTCCTGGACGAGCACGCCTCGGACCGCCTCGACAAGATTCGGGACGAGATCGACGCGGCGCTGATACTGAGCTTCCACCTGCGCCCACTGCGCATCGACCGCGGCGCGCGCCTGCACCAGGCGGTTATACGTGAACGCCGGCCACGCGGCGGCCGCCAGCAAGACGGCCGCGGCCAGGGCGGCGGTGCGGGAGGCCGGCGTCACGCCTCCCGCGGCTCCCCGTGGTCTCGGCGGGGGGAGCCCCCGGCGGCCCGGACGAGCGCGCCGGCGGCGTCGACGCCCCGGATCAACCCCTCCCCGTAGCGCCCGCGCCTGAGCTCGGGCGCCATCACCTCGGCGATGATCGCCGCCGCCGCATCACGCGTGACCACGTCCTCCAGCCCGCGGCCCACTTCGATCCGCACCTGGCGCCGGTCCACCGCAACCACGATCAGGACGCCGTTGTGGTGCTCGCGCTTGCCGATCCCCAGATGGTTGAAGTAGGCGGTCGCAAACTTCTCGAGGTCGTCCACATGCGGCACCACCAGGGTGGCGATTTCCACCTGGGTCTCCCGTTCGATCTCCTCAACCAGCTGGCGGAGCCGGGCTTTTTCCGCGTGGGTCACGAGCCTGCCTGCCTTCGTCACCATCTTACCAACTCCCCGAGGCGCCGCCCCCACCTGATGCGCCGCCTCCAAATCCCCCGAACCCGCCGCCGCCGAACCCGCCGGTGCCCCAACCGCTCCCGCCGCCGACCCAGAGGGGCCCCGACCATCCCGGGCCGGCGCTCACGAACTCCTTCTCTTGATACCCGCACCGGGGACAGACCCATACCCGGACCGCCCGGGCGCCCACCACGCTGTCGCTCCGCCCACCGGGCCGCAGAACCGCGCGGCATCGCGGGCACCGCCTGGTCTGGGTCCGAGAGACGGCAAGCGTGAGGCCCACAAACGCCAAGAACAAGATCAGGGGCAGTAGCCCGATCCCAGGGGACGGCGGCCGTGAGGGCGGCCCACCGGCGCCGGCCGCGCCGGTGGGCGCCCCCCCGATCAATCCCGTGATCTGGGTGATGGCTCCATCCAGGCCGTCCGCGTACCGGCCCGCCTGGAACGCCGGACGGATGACGTTGCGAATGATGTTCCCCGCGTCGCTGTCGGTGACCTTGCCCTCGAGCCCGTACCCGACTTCGATGCGCACCTGGCGTTCGTTGACGCCGATGACCAGGAGGAGTCCGTTGTCCTTGCCCCGCCGCCCGACCTTCCAGGCCTCCTCCAGACGCGCCGCAAAGTCGTCGATGGGCACGCCGCCGAGATCGGGGAAAATCGCGATGGCGATCTGGTTGCCGGTGGCCCGATCGTACTCTGCCAGCCGCTGTTCCAGTGCCGCGTACGAGGAAGGATCGAGGAGATGGGCCACGTCGTTCACGTACCCGGTGGGCCCGGGGAACGCGAGGGCGCCGGCCGCCGCGGGGGCGGGGGAGACCCAACCCCACAGCCCGGCGGCGATCAGGAGCAGCGCGAGGACAGAGCGTCCCCGCACGGTCAGGGCGTCGGCGCCGGGACGGACAGGTTCACGCGTGGAGCCTGCTCGGCACCGGGTTGAGCCTGGAAATAGGGCCGGGGCGCAAATCCCATGGGTCGCGCCAGAAGGTTGGTTGGGAACGACTGCACCATCGTGTCGTACGCCTGCACCGCCAGGTTGTAGTTCCGGCGGGCGTAGGCGAGCTGGTTCTCGGTTGCCGCCAGTTCCCGCATCAGGCTTTGGACCGTCTCGCTGCTCCGCAGCACCGGGTAATTCTCCACGATGACCAGGAGGCGCGCGATGGCGCTTTGATACTGGTTCGCGGCCTCGATCCGGTCGGGCGTCCCCGGTCTGGTGCCGGCGTACTGCGTCCGCGCCCTCGCCAGGGCTGCGAACACCGTCCGCTCCTGGACCAGCACGGCCTTGGTGGATTCCTCGAGGTTGGGAATCAGGTCGAACCTGCGCTGGAGTTGAGTCTCCACATCGGCCTGCGCGGCGTTGACCTGCTGAGAGGACTGGACCAGATGGTTGTACGTGCCGCTGAATGATCCGAAGATCAGAAACCCGACAACGAGCACGACGACGACCGCGACAACGGGCCCACGCAACCTCGGCTGCCCTCCTGCCGGCTCCACGGGCGCCGCCCGACGCGACTCGCTAGCGCCGGACTCCGCGCCCCGCCGGCTCCTCAAAGGGAGCGCTCCGGGCGGCCAATTTATTCCGCAGCACCTCCACCGCCTTGTCGAGCTGGCTGTCGTGTCCGGCGTTGAGCGCCGACGTTTCGAGGGGCTCCGGCTCGTCGGGGACGATTCCGTGGCCTTCCAGGCGCACCCCTTTGCCGCTGAGGAGCCGCGCCACGGTCACGGCCATCCCGGCATCCTCGGACAGGTCCACCGTGATCCCGATCTCAACGGCGCCCGCCGTCTTCATCCCGATGATCACGCCCCGGCCCTGCTCCTGGAGCGCCGATGCCAGGAGTTCGGAGGCCGAGGCGCTGCCTTCGTCGACGAGCGTCGCAATCGGCACGGAGGGAGGGAGGATCGGTGGTTCGAGCGTCTCCAGCATCTGCGTCCTGCCGTTGCGCCTGGTCATCTGCAAGATCGGAGAACTCTGCGGCAGCACCGCCGCCGAGATGTCCCGGAGCTCGTCCACCAGCCCGCCGGGATTTCCCCGGAGATCGATCACCAGCCCCCGCAGCCCCGCGCGGCGGAGGGTGAAGATCGCGTCCCGGAGCGCGGTCGAGACGCCGGGGACGAACTCGTAGATCTTCACGTAGCCGATCCCCCCATCGAGCATGTGGCTCGTGAGACCGGGAACCCGGATCGCACCCCGCGTGACGGCGAACTCCAGCGGCGTCGCAACGTTGGGACGCTCGACCGAGAGCGTGAGCGTGGTCCCGGCGGGGCCGCGCACCAATTCGGTCACGTCGTCGCTCGTCTGGCCGGCCGTCGCCACCCCATTGATCTTCGCGATCCGGTCGAACTCGTGCAGACCGGCAACGAAGGCGGGTGAGTCGGGAAAGACTTCGCGGACATAGAACTGTCCGTCCCGCACCAGCAGCACGACCCCGATCCCGGTAAACGCCGCCTGGCCGTTTTCCTTGCGCTTCTCCTCCTGGTAGGCGGCCGGAGGGATGAACCCCGTGTGGGAGTCATGAAGGCTGTCCAGCATCCCGGCCGACGCCGCATAGGCAAGGTCGGTCAAGCTGTACTGCCCCTTGACCCTGCTGAAGATCTCGTCGAAGCGCTGGGTGAACAGCCCGGACACGAGCGTGTCGGAGACCCCCTGCGGGATCCGGCCGCTGAACGGCGACACGCCGGTTTTCTGCTCCAGGCTTGTCAGCGCCGCGTTCAGCATCATGATGGACGACAGCGGGTCCACGTAATTCTCGCGCAGGGTCTGCAGCGTCTCGAGCACGAACCCCGCATCCGCCGCCTCGGCCCGCGAGATCGCGGGGGCGGCCAGCGTCACCGCCAGCAGCGCCACCAGGGTCGCAGAGAGGATTCGAAACCGCTTCATGGAGTTGCCTGCGCCTCCCAGATCGCGCACACGGTGGAGCGCGCCCCATCTGAGCGCGTCCGGCCCCTCACTACCCTATCATCCACGGGACGCGGAGCCTGTCCTCTCTTTCCTGTAATGACCCACAGGAATTTGCCTTACTCCCTTCGATTGGAAGCGCCTGTTCGCCTCCCTCGGTTCGCCGCCGCCACAGCCTCAGCTCGGCCGGATCCGGAGCCGCGTCCCCGTCGCCGCGCCGAGCAGCGCGGCCGCTCTGCCGCGGTTGACCGACACTTCCACCAGGCCATCGCTTCCGACGAGCACCGCGCCGCGCCCCGCCCCGACGTC
>WNGI01002428.1_pt1 | contig 17563 bp, 20 predicted proteins | sample 5400621 | NCBI WGS metagenome assembly WNGI01 (sample SAMN13153374, study PRJNA577476) | soil metagenome | isolation source: 20 cm soil or saprolite under Garry oak tree replicate 1 | place: USA:California | collected 2016-06-15 | reverse complement strand
CATGCGGCGAGCGCGGTCGCCGCGGCCGCGCGCAAGAAGTCGCGGCGTCTCACGGGAGCTGGACGGGCAGACGTCCTTCCGCCTGCCGCTTACCGGCGAGCACCGCGGCGAGAGCCTCGAGCGACGCAGGTACGTCGCCATACGAGAGGAGCGCGGGGACGTTCGGCACGAGCGCCGCGTCGTACGGGCTGCGGACCGCGCACAGCACCCCGCCGCCCGCGAGTGCTTCCTTCACGCGCGCCGCCTGCTCCGGCTGGAACCAGGCGTTCGTGGAGCAGACCACGACCGGTCCCGAGCCGCGCGGCGGGTGGCCATTGCTGGAGAACGTGACCCGGTCTCCGAGGTGCCGGCGCAGCGCGGCCTCGAACGTCGACGCCGGCGTCGAGAGCTCCTCGACCGGCGAGGCCTGGGTCGGCTCGAAATAGAGAACTCGCAGGACGCCCTCGAGCCGCGGGCGCGGCGGACCGATCTGGGTGATCGACGCCTCCGCGATCTGGAGCGCGAGGTCGCGGCGCGGCTCGTCGTCGAAGTCGGCATCGATCGCCGTCCTGCCGAAACGCTCGCGGAACCAGGTCGCGCGACGGAGCGCCTCGCGCGTGCGCTCCGGCCGCACGCGGTCGGCGATCCATTGCGCCGCGGCGAGCTGTCGCTCCAAGCCGCTCGTCACCATCATCGCGTCGACGCCCGCCTCGAGTCCTGTGACGACGACGTCCTCGATGGAGATGTCGGCGATGCCGCTCATGTCGAGCGAGTCCGTCATCGAGAGCCCGTCGAAGCGAAGGTCGCGCCGCAGAAGATCGGTGAGGATCGGGCGCGAGATCGTCGCGGGGGCCTGCGTGTCGAGCGCTGTGTAGCGGATGTGCGCGCTCATCGTGGTCGTCGCTCCCGCCGCGAACGCGCTCCGGAACGGAAGGAGCTCGCGGCGATCGAGGGTCGCGCGGTCGACGGTCACATCCGGCCGTGTGAAGTGCGAATCGAGCGACGTATCGCCGTGTCCCGGGAAATGCTTAGGAGTCGAGGCGACGCCGGCGCCCTCGGACCCGCGCACCCACGCCGCCGTGAACTGCGCGACGCGCTCCGCGTCGTCACCAAACGACCGCGTGCCGATCACCGGGTTTCGCGGTTCGACGTTCACGTCGCAGACGGGTGCATGGTTCACGGTGATGCCATCCGCGAGCAGGCCTTCGGCCACGGCGCGTGCGGCCCGCTCCGCGTTGCGTGGATCGCCCGTCGCGCCGATGGCCATGGCGCTCGGAAAGACGGCGCGATAGCCGACCCGCACGACGGACCCGCCCTCCTGGTCGACCGCGATCGGCACCGGCGGCAGATCGCCGCGCTCCGCTGCCTCTTGAGCCTCGCGCACCATCGCGCGGACCTGGTCCTTGGAGCGGATGTTCCCGCGGAAGCGTCCAGGATCGGACCCGGGACCTGCTCGCCGTCGAAGCCGGCCCAGACCAGCGCGCCGGTACCGAGCTCGGTCACGACCTCCGCCGCCGGCGATACCGCGCGAGCGTGATCTGCCCGAGCGGACGGCCGCGCGGTATGCGTGTCGATTTTTCGAGGGTGATGCGCCGGATCTGGTCAGCGTTCGGCACGATCGGCGCGATGCGCCTCACGCTGCGTGGACCGGCGATGTACCCGCCGAGCGCGTCGAGAACGTCGTTCACTCGCTCCTCTATGTCTAGCATCGCGAGCGGACGCGAGCCCAGGAAGAGCTCGAGGCGCACCTCGAGGCGATCGTTCTCGCTGTAGCCGACGCCTCGCGAGGCCTGCGACTCGAGGACGGCCGCGTGGACCCGCCGCCGCCACTCATTTCGAGGGGACGCGTAGGGTGGGAGAGTCGCGCTAAAAGTGAACCGGCGCTTCGCCACACAGCGAGACTAGCGCTCTATCATTTTCTTCTCCGAGGAGTGACCTGACCCGTGCCAACGCTTAGCGCCACCGCCCGCGCGCGGCTCCCAGACAGCGCCTTCGCCTATGTCGATTCGCAGGGCCGCCGCCGGCTGCCGATCAACGACGTTTCGCACGTGCGCAATGCGCTCGCGCGATTCGATCAGGTCGACTTCGAGGACGACGCCGCCCGGGAACGCGCCCGCGAGAGGCTCCTTCGGGCGGCCAAGAAACACGGGATCGTCCCGCTCGGCTTCTTCGACGGTCAGCTTCGGAAGGCCCGCGGCGCCAACGTGCGATCGCTCCCGCGGGGCACCGTGACCTTCCTTCTCACCGACATCGAGGGCTCCACGCGCCTTCTCGAGCGGTTCGGGGACGGATATGCGGGCCTGCTCCGCGACGTTCGAACGATCATCCGCACGAGCGTGCGATCGGCGAGCGGTCATGAGGTGGACGCGCGTGCCGACGAGTTCTTCGCCGTCTTCCGCCGCCCGGTGCACGCGCTCGACGCCGCCCTCGCGATCCAGCGCGCGCTCCGCGCGAAGAGCTGGCCGGAGAACGCGGAGGTGCTGGTGCGCATCGGCATGCACACGGGCCGTCCGACGCTCACCGACACGGGCTACGTCGGCATCGCCGTCCACATCGCTGCACGCGTGTGCTGGGCGAGCCACGGAGGCCAGATCCTCCTGTCATCCGCGGCGCGCGATTCGTTCACCGAGCGCCTAGCCGAAGGCATCGCCTTCCGAAGCCTCGGCCGCTTCTCGCTCCACGGCGTCGCCGAACCGGAAGCGCTCTGGCAGGTCAACGTCGCCGACCTGCGCGCGAAATTCCCCCGGCCGCGCACGATCGGAGCCGTCCGGAGCGCACGGGTGACCCTCAAGACGCTGCCGACGGTCTGATGGCGAGCAGGTTTCGCACCGAGGAAGTCCTCGACATGGTGTGGATGGAAGACGGCGGCGGAGAAATTCGGAAGGGCGTCCTGGCGTACGCGCTGTTCACGGATTCAGAGCGTCAAAGCCCGCCATTTCCAGTCGAGGCGTGGCCGGTCGGCACGCGATTCGACTCCTCTCGGCTGACCGATGAGGACGACAAGAGCTACGCCGCCCTCTACTGGACGATCCTTCCCGGCTCGTGGCCCGAGCCAGATCGCTGGCGCGCGACGATCGAGAGCACTCTGAAGGCTCTGAGCAATGGCGACGCCGTGGTCGCCTGGTGCGCATTGGAGCCGGGGTGGGCCCTTCCGCCCACGCTCTTTGATCCGGATCAAATGCCGGAGGACATCTACGCGGCGATGATCCCTGGCCGCTTCGTATGTACCGCGCAACTCGGGAAGTTGTATGAGCCTCTTTCACGCGAACAGCTAACCGAGTTCATGGTTGAGACAAACCGGCGCTACGCCGCCGCGGGAGGTCGGCTGACCTAATAGCGGGCTGCCGGCTGCGGTGCCTCTGCTACGCGCGCTGCACGGTCACGTCGATGGAGTCGTACCCCGTGGCGCCATCTGGGTATGGCGAGCGCGCGATAGGCGTTTCCGTGTTCGCGGTGCCGTCGGTGGCGCGCACGATGAGCTTCGCGGGACCGGCGCTGTTCGGCGTCCAGTCGTAGCTCCAGCGCCGCCACGAGAGCGGCCCCATCGGTACCTCGAGTGTCGCCTGACCCCATGACTTCCCACCGTCGCTCGAAACTTCGACCTTTGAGATCCCCCGCGCACCCGCGTATGCGATACCGCCGACCGGCACGGTGCCGCCGGCCCACCGCACGCTCCGCCCAGGCAAATCGATCCGCGCGTTCGTGTTGACGTTCGCGCTGTCGGACCAACCCTGCTGCTGCCAGTAACCGATGAAGTCGTAGTTCACGACTTCGATCGTGCGTATCCACTTCACGTTCTTCATGCCGTAGATGTTCGGGACGAGCATCCGTGCCGGATAGCCGTGATCCTGCGGCAGGGTCTTTCCATTCATCAGGTACGCGACGAGGGTTCGGTCCTCCATCGCTTTCGCGATCGGGATCGAGTCGGTATAGCCATCGACCGACGTGAAGACGACGTCATACGCGCCCGTCTGGACTTGCGCGCGGTCGAGGAGATCGCGCAAAGGCACCCCGGTCCAGAGCGCAGTCGAGATGAGATCTCCGCCGACGTAATTGGAGATGCACTCGAGCGTGTGGATCTGTTCGACGGCCTCGAGATCCAGCAGCTGGTCGTATGTGAGCGAGAACGGCGATTGGACCAGGCCCTTGATGTCGATCCGCCACTCGTCGATGAGCACGCGTGGCTTCACGAGCGTCGTATCGACGGTGTAGTGATCCTCGTTGGCCGTGATTCGAGGGGTGATGCCCGGAAGAGCGTCGACCGTGGGATCGGCCGGGGGTATGTCGGCGCGCGTCCGCAGGCGGCGAGCGGCCGTCGTGATGTTGCCGAGGCCACCCGAGCCGACCGCGGCGATCCGCGACAGCGGAAGCGACACGATCGCGATGGCCCCGGCAACCGCGGCCGTTCCGAGAAGCGCGCGCCGACGCCCGGGCGACGCCGGTCCGGTGCTCGCCGGCCGCTCCAGGGCGCTCGGCAGGATGAACGCGAGCGCCGCAAGGAAGACCGCGGCTCCGACGGCCGCGTCGATGAGGCTCGTGACCGGCTCGATCCGCTGGGGCGAGAAGAGCCGCGCAAACACGAACCCCGCTACCCACGGGAGGAGGCCAACGCCCACCACGAGAGCCGTGCGTCGCTTCGGCGACGCCGCGAGAAGACCGGTCGCCGCGCCGTCGATGAGGAAGAGCGCGACGAGTCCGACGACGAGGAGGATCTTCGCCCACTGATGCAGCGCTTCGATGAGCGGGATCGAGATCCAGCCGGGGAGCACATCGATGAAGGCCTGGCCGAGGCTGTCCACGACGAACGGCATCCCGGCCATGCTGAGAAGGAACGCGACGTCGAGGGCGAAGAACATCGCCAGCGCTCCGACGAGCATCCCAGTACGTGCGCGCCGGTCGAACCGGCCCATGTATGGCACGATACGCCGCGTTGTCTTCGTCGCCCCTTCCCCTTTCGCCTGAAGATCTGTACGAATTCCGTTTCCTCACGGATGCCCAGATCTCGCCCGATGGTGCCCGCGTCGCGTACTCCGTAAAGACCGCGAACGCCAAGCGTGATGGATACCTCGGCGCGATCTGGCTGGTTTCGTCGGACGGCGCAAGGCGAGCCGTGCAGATCACCGCGGGTAGCACGCAGGATTCGTCGCCACGGTGGTCGCCTGACGGCACCGAGCTCGCTTTCACCTCGGATCGCGGTGAGGTGCCGAAGGGCCGGAAGCGGCCACCGCGAAACGTCTTTCTCCTCGACCTGGCCGGGGGCGAGGCGCGCCAGCTCACCTCTTTCGGCGACGATTGCTCGGACCTCGTGTGGTCGCCTGACGGGCACTCAATCGCGTTCGTCGTTCGCGATCCCAAAGAGTCGGCGAACGAGGACGACGGCGTTCGCGTCTACGACCGCGCGCGGTACCGGTCGGACGAGGGTGGGCTCAGCGACGGCCGTCACAAGCACATCTGGATGGTCGGCGTGGACGGTTCGGCACCGCGCAGGCTGACCGACGGGGATTGGGACGACGGTCAGCCGGAGTTCTCGCCGGATGGCCGCGAGATGGCGTTTGTCTCCAACCGGACCGAGCGCCGCGACCTGAACACCGTCGCCGACATCCACGTCGTCACGCTTTCAGGTGACACGCGCCGGATCACCGACGGCGAGGGCAGCTACGGGAATCCGTCGTGGTCATCTGACGGCGCCGTGATCACGGCGTACGGGACGGACTGCGCGATCGGCTCCTCCGCCCGCAACATCCATATCTGGGCTTTCCCGAAGAAGGGCGGGCCGGGCCGGGACCTTCTCGATGGCTGGGACCGGTCCGTCGGATCGTCGGTAATAAGCGACATGCGCGCGCACGCGCAAACGCTGCCGCCGACATGGACGAGCGAAGGCCGCATCGTCTTTCTCGGATCCGACCAGGGGACGGCCAACGCGTACTCGTGTGCATCGACCGGCGGTGACGTCCGCGCCGAGACCGTTGGCGCGCATCAGATCGTCTCGTGGTCTCTCGATCGGGGGCATCGCCGCTTCGCCGCGATCGTCGCGACGGCGACCGACCCGGGGAATCTCTTCGTCGGCGAGGTCGGCGGGCCGATGCGCAAGACGACGTGCCTCAACGACGAGCTCCTCGGTTCGCGGTACATCGCGGCGCCGGAGCGCGTCGAGTTCACCGGCGCGGACGATTGGAAGATCGAAGGCTGGCTCATGAAGCCGCGCGACTTCGATCCGGCGAAAAAGTGGCCGCTCGTCCTCGAGATCCATGGCGGGCCGCACACCGCGTACGGACACTCTTTTTTCCACGAGTTCCACATGCTCGCGGGGCGTGGCTATGCCGTCCTCTTCACGAACCCGCGGGGGAGCCACGCGTACGGCCAGCGGTTCGTCGAAGCGTGCGTCGGCGATTGGGGCGGCAAAGATTACGAAGACCTCATGGCCGGCGTCGATCACGCGCTCGCGCTCGGCTGGGTCGACCCAAAGCGCCTCTACGTCACCGGAGGCAGCTACGGCGGATTCATGACCAACTGGATCCTCGGCCACACCGATCGCTTCCGCGCCGCGGTGACGCAGCGCAGCATCTCGAACAACGTCTCGGCGTTCGGAACGAGCGACATCGGATGGCACTTCTGGGAGCACGAGATGGGCGATGCCACGCCGTGGAGTGGAGGCGAGAAGCTCATCTTCCGTTCGCCGCTCACCTACGTGACCAACGTGAAGACCCCCCTCCTGATCCTCCATGCCGAGCGAGACCTCCGCTGCCCGATCGAACAGGCCGAGCAGCTCTTCACCGCCTTGAAGGTCCTCGGCAAGGAAGCCGTCTTCGTCCGTTTCCCCGAGGACAACCACGACCTGACCCGTGGCGGAAAACCGAAACATCGGGTCGAGCACGCTCGCCGGATCGCCGACTGGTTCGACGCGCACCCCTGACATGGGCGTCCGGCGGGCGACGGTCGACGACGCCGAAGCGATCGAGCGAATCCGTGTGGAGACCTGGCGCGCGACGTACCGCGGACTCCTTCCCGACGGGCTCATCGACCAGCTCCAGCCGAATGTCGAGCGCCGCCGCGAGCGGCTGCGTTCGCGGTCGCCTTCCGAGCTCAACTTCGTCGCGGAAGAGAGCGCCGGGGTCGTCGGCTACGCGTTCGCCGGACCCGAGCGAGCGCGCGACCCCGAGTACGCGGGCGAGGTCTACGCGATCTATGTGCTGCCCTCCGCCCAAGGAAAGGGTCACGGGCGAGCGCTCATTCGGGAATGCGCTCGCGCGCTTGCGTCACGCGGCCTGACCTCGATGCTCATCTGGGTCCTGCGCGAGAACCGGATCGGCCGCGGCTTCTACGAGCGCATCGGCGGAAGTCCCGTTCGCGAGAAGCAGCTCGAGGAGTTTCCCGGAGCTGAGGAGCACGTCGAGGTTGCATACGGCTGGAAGGACACGCGCGCTCTCGTCGGTTAGCGGTCCAGCTCCAGGTCGAGATCGTTCGGCGGGTCGTCTGGCAAGACCCAGCGGATATACGGCTTCGCCCATTTCACGTGAAGCTCGTTCGCCTTATCGGTCGCTGCCGCGTAGATCCGCTCGAACGCCGGTCCGTCGTGCGACGCGAGCGCGGCGAGCAATGGATTCAGGTGCTCCGTCTCGAACGCCGCGAGATCGTCCGCGTACTTGGGACGCAGCTGCGCGAGCTTCCGCTGGAGCCCACGCACGCGTCGGGCGAAATACGCCGCGAGCTCCCAGTTTCCACCCCGGGCGGCGTATGCGCACTTCCACCAGGCGTTCCCGACCGACGCCATGATCTCGCCGGTCCCCGGAAGAAGCTGCGCGATCTGCTCGAGCGTCAGGGGCGGAGCCTTCGCCTGCGGGTCGTCGCTCACCTTGCGATAGTACGAACGTGCGTGGGCCGCGACGCGGGTCGGTTGCCGTCTTCTTGGAGAACTTTCGCGCGAGCGAGATCCCGTTACCTCGGCGTCTCGCGGTGGCGGCGCGGAATCTCGTGCGGCGCGCGGCGCTGCGCCGGGGCTGCTGTGGACACGACGGGGAGCCGGGCTGCTGAGTGACCGCCAAGCCGGAGGGTCCTCCGCGCCGCTAGCATTGAAGAGCCGATGAAAGAGCTCTTCCAAGGCCGCCGTTTCGGCTTTGCGCCGCGTGCCGCGATCGCGTACGTCGGCATCGGCATCGGGATCGCGCTCACGTTGAGCGACCTGATGGCGTGGTTCGCATGGGGGGGAACCGACACGAATGGCTACGTTGTCGTGTCGGACTGGCTCGCGCATGGCGCGACGGTGGTGCTCGGCGTCGCCACGCTCGCCGCACTTGCCGAGTATCTCGACGTTCCCGAGGAGGACCGCGGGATCGCGCGGCTCGACCTGATCGCCGCGGTGATCGCGTTCCTGCTCTACGGCGCGTCGACGTTTCTCCGTGCGTTCGACATCGGTGCGCCCGCGGCCAGTCCAGCGCCGTTCCTGCTCGCGATCGCCGGCCTCCTTGTCGCGTTCGTCGACGCGGCGGTCGCGGCCAACCTCTACAGCGCCCGCGAGTGGGAGGAGCTCGAGGAGGAGCCGATGCGCGAGCGCCGCCCCCGAAGGCGCGCCGCGACCCACTAACTAGCTCAGGGCGCGGCGGCGTGCGGCACGAACACCGCGGTCACGTCGCACGATCCGCTCTTCGCGCTCGCCGGTCTGATCACCGATGTCACCCGACCGCAGCTCGAACGCGAGGAGCGCGCCTTCCGGATCCGTTCGAAGCGCGCGCCGCGCCTTCGCGTCATATCTCATCGTTTCCGACCGCCGCGCGTCGCGCATCGCCGCGTGGATTACGCGAAGCAGCTTCGACATCGCACGACCTCCGCCGGTGATGGCGTCACGCTCGCATCACCTCGCGAGACGCACCAGAAACCGGCGAACCTGTCGGATGTGTCGTGCGCGACGGTTACTGCGACGCGAACTCTCGCAGGCGGAGGGCGTTCTTCGGCGCGTAGCCCAGCTCGTCGTTGTTGAAGTAGGCGAAGATGTCGCGTCCCTCGGCGCGCCAGCCCTTGATGCGGCCGGCCCATTCGCGAAGGGCATCGTCGTCGTAGTTCGAGGCGTAGCGGCGCCCCGGCCCATGGAATCGCAGATAGACGAAGTCCGCGGTCACCGCGAGGTGCGTCGGCCAGTGCGGCGTCTCCCCCGCGACGAGCGCGATGTTTCGGCGGCGCAGGAAGGCGAGCGCCTCGTCCGTGAACCAGGAGGCATCGCGTGGCTCGAGCGCGTGACGTCGCCGGCGCGGCGCGACCATCTTGAAGAACCGCTCCGCGCGCTCGAGGTCGAACTTCATTCGCGGAGGGAGCTGTACGAGAACGACCGCGGCCTTCGGCCCCAAGCCGGCGAGGGTTCCGTACGAGCGCTCGACGCTGTCGCGCTCGATGTTCAGGCGCTTGATATGGGTGATGAAGCGATTGAGCTTCACCGCGTAGACAAAGTCGTCGGGCACGGACCGGCGCCACTTCTCGAACGTCTTCTTTTCGGGCTGCCGGTAGAAGGGGTTGTTCAGCTCGACGGTGTCGAAGTAACGCGTGTAGTACTCGAGCCACCTCGCCGTCGGGAGATCCTTTGGATAGAAGCGGCCCTTCCAGTGCTTGTACTGCCAGCCCGATGTGCCGACCCGGAGCTCGCTCATATGCTCAGGGCGTGATTCGCGTCGAAGACCTGGTGAAGCGCTACAAGAAGGCCGAGACAAACGCCGTCGACGGCATCTCGTTCGAGGTGAAGGCCGGAGAGTTCTTCGTGCTGCTCGGACCGAATGGCGCAGGGAAGACGACCATGATCTCGATCCTTACAACGACGCTCTCCCCCACGAGCGGCGGCGCGACGATCGACGGTAGCGACATCGTCCGCGAGCCGAGCGCCGTGCGACGCAAGGTCGGGATCATCTTCCAGCGGCCGAGTCTCGACCAGAACCTCACGGCCGAGGAGAACGTCCGGTTTCACGCCGTCCTTTACGGCATTTTCCCGTACGCGCCGACCTACGCCCTGATGGCTCGCGGCTACCGCGCGAAGGTCGAGGAGCTCGCGAAGCTCCTCGGTATCGCCCGGGACATCCACAAGCCTGTGAAGACATTCTCCGGAGGCATGCGACGGAAGCTCGAGATCATGCGGAGCCTCCTCCATGACCCGAAGGTCCTGTTTCTCGACGAGCCGACCGCCGGCCTTGACGTCCCGACGCGCCGCACGCTCTGGGAGCACCTCACCGAAGTCCGGCGGACGAGCGGCACAACGGTCTTCCTCACCACGCATTATCTGGAGGAGGCCGAAGAGGCTGACCGCATCTGCATCATCGACAAAGGCAAGGTCGTGTCATTCGGGACACCCGACGACATCAAGCGGGACCTCGTCGAGGAATACGTGCTCGTCGACGCGACCGACCGCTCCGCCCTGCGCGACGAGCTTGCACGGCTCGGGCATGCGACGAGCGGCGGCGCGCCGTTCAAGGTCGAGCTGAACGGCCACACCGTCCACTCGATCCTGCGCAGCATCGAGACGCCCCTCAGCGTCGTGAAGACCCACACGCCGAGCCTCGAGGACGCCTACCTCGAGATCGTGAGCCGCACCGGTGAGTGAAGCCTCCGCGATCCTGGCGCTCGCACACCGCGACTTCATCAAGCTCCTGCGCGATCGCCAGCGCATGGTCGCCGACTTCGCGTTCCCGCTGATCTTCATCGGCATCCTCGGCACCAGCCTCCAGGCGGGATTCGGCGGCAACTCCAACATCAACCTGCTCGATTACGTCTTCACCGGCGTGCTCGCGCAGACCGTGTGGCAATCATCGGCCCTCGGACTGATCTCGCTTCTCGCCGATCGTGAGCAGGATTTCAGCCAGGAGATCTTCGTCTCGCCGATTTCGCGCTACTCGATCATCCTCGGGAAGATCCTGGGCGAATCGCTTGTGGCGCTGCCGCAGGCCCTTGGGATCATCGTCTTCGGCTTCATCCTGCAGATCCACATCGGCCCGGACCAGCTTGCGCGGATGGCGCTGGCGCTGATCGTCATCGCGCTGTTCGGCGGCGCGTTCGGCGTGATCGTCCTCGCGAACCTCTCGAGCCAGCGCGCAGCGAATCAGATCTTTCCGTTCGTACTCCTCCCGCAGTTCTTCCTCGCCGGGATCTTCAACCCGATCCAGAACCTGCCGCTTCCGCTCGACATCCTGTCGCACGTCGCGCCCATGCGATACGCGGTCGACCTCCTTCGTGATGCGTACTACGGATCGACCTCACGGATCGTGCTCTCCGACGCGACGACGAACCTCGCGATCATCGGCGGGCTTTTCGTCCTGTTCATGGTCGTGGGCACGTTCCTATTCGTCCGGGCGGAGCGGAACCGCTAGCCAGCGCCACACACCCGGCGAGCCTCGTCGTTTAGATCGGGACTCCGGTCAGGAAGAAGATCACGCGAGCCGAGACCTCGCCGGCGAAGACGCATCCGAGGGCGACGTAGAGCAGGCCGGTCGACGACTGCGTGTTCATACCGGCGGTCCACCATGCCGCGGCCGCGATGACGAGCGTCATGAAAAGCCCGACCCCGATCCGCAGAGCGAGCGCCACCGAGAGCGCGGTCTCCCACGTCCCGGTGAGATCGCCGCGGAGCCAGACGATCGCGACGAGGGCGATCTGCAGCGCGACCGCGGCGACGACGGTCAGCGACGCGCGCCGGAGCGGGCCGGGCGAAAGCTTCGGCGTCACGAGGTACCAGTGGCCGAGCAGCATCGCGCCGTCGGCGCCCCCGAGCGCGATCGCGCCAAGTGGCATCGCCACAAACGCGAGCGGGTCGACGCTCGACTCGGCAGGCTTGGTCGCCAGAGCGACGACCGCCAGAGCCAGGACGCCGGCGACCGTGGTCACGATCCCGGCCGCCATGCGGAGACCGCGCGCCGGGAGGAACGCCGTGATGAGCTGGATGATCACGAGGACCGTCACGACGATCAGCGCCTGACCGAAGGCGCCGAGAGGCCCCGTGTTGATGCTCGCGGCGTCGGCCAGATCGCCGCGGGGGAACACCGGCACGAGCGCGAGCGCGGCGGCGATGGCCCCAGCGTCGACGAAGGCCACGAGCTTGAGGAAGCCGCCGGGCGCGCGTCCGGAGCGGTCCACCCACCACATGAGGAACGATCCGCCGACGGCAAGCTCTGTGAGGACGACCGAAAGCACGATAGGCAGCGTTGCGATCGCCACTACGAAGTCACGCTAGCGTGGCGCGGTGCCACCCTCAAACGAGCACGACCGGCGCATCGCGGCGATGTTCGACCGGATCGCGCCGCGCTACGACCTGCTCAACCGTCTCCTCTCGGTCGGGACGGATCTCTCGTGGCGGCGCCGCGCGCTCGAGCTCGCGCGCCTGGGGGCGAACGGGCGCGCCCTCGACGTCGGTACCGGCACCGGCGATTTCGCGCTCGCCCTGCTGGCCCGGGCTCCACGCTCCGCGACGGTCACCGGTGTCGACATCTCGTCCGGCATGCTCGCGGTGGCCGAGCGGCGCGCAGCGAAAGCCGGCGTCGGCCCACGGTACGAGCGCCTCATCGCGAGCGTCGAGTCGCTCCCCTTCGCCGACGGCATGTTCGACATCGCGATGGCCGGATTCGTCATCCGGAACGTCGGCGACATCCCAAAGGGCCTGCGCGAGATGCGTCGCGTGCTGCGGCCTGGCGGCCGGGCGGTGATCCTCGATCTCCACGCTCCGCGTAATCCGACCGTCCGCCGCCTCTACCGGGGCTTTTCGTTCGTTTCTCCCCGTCTCGCGGCCGCGCTCGGCACTGATGCGGAGGCCTACCGGTACCTGCCGCGATCGATCGAGGCCTTCCACGACCCCGAGACACTCGCGACGCTGCTTCGGAGCGCCGGCTTCTCACCCGTGCGCTTCGAGCGTCTAACCTTTGGCATAGCGGCGATCCACGTGGGGGAGGCCTAGGGCGTGGACTTCGACATCCCGGAGGAGCTCCAGCTCCTGGCGCGCACGGCGCGTGACTTCGTGGAGACGCGCCTCCAGCCGCTCGAGAAACAGGTGGAGGACACCGACCGGATCCCGAGCGAGGTCCTCACAGAGATGGGGCAGCTCGGCTTCTTCGGACTCCCGTTTCCCGAGGAGTACGGCGGCGTCGGTGCCGGCGATCTCGGGTATTGCCTCGCGCTCGAGCAGTTCGGACGCACCTCCGCCGCCTTCTCGAACGTCATCGGCGCACACACCTCGATCGGCTCGATGTCGATCTTCCTCGGCGGCACCGAAGATCAGAAGCGCCGCTATCTTCCCGATCTCACCGCCGGGAAGAAAATCGCCGCGTTCTCGCTCACCGAGCCCTCGAGCGGGTCGGACGCGGCGTCAATCCAAACGAGCGCAACGCTGCACAAGGGCTGTTGGATCCTGAACGGCACCAAGATCTGGGTGACGAACGGTCCTATCGCCGATGTCATCGTCGTCTATGCCGCGAACGATCGTGCGAAAGGCGCGCGGGGCGGCATCACCGGATTCATCGTCGAGAAGGGCTTCAAGGGCTTCCGCGTGGGAAAGGTCGACGACAAGATGGGTCTTCGCGGCTCGCACACCGGTGAGCTCATCTTCGAGGATTGCGAGGTCCCCGAGGCGAACGTCCTCGGTGGAGAGGTCGGCGCCGGGTTTCGCACGGCTCTCGGCGCGCTCGACATCGGACGCGTCTCGCTCGCGGCGGGCGCGGTTGGCTCGAGCCAGCACCTGCTCGAGCTCGCGGTCGAGCACAGCAAGCGGCGCCAGCAGTTCGGCAAGCCGATCGCCGCGAACCAGGCCATCCAGTGGATGCTCGCGGACTCGGCCGTGGAGATCCACGCTGCGCGGCTCATGGTCTACGACGCCGCGTGGAAGCTCGACCAGAAAAAGCGCGCGTCGCTCGAGGCCGCGATGGTCAAGGTCTACGCCTCCGAGATGGCGAACCGCGTCGTCGACCGCGTCCTGCAGATCCACGGCGGCATGGGTTACATGAAGGACTCGCCGGTCGAGCGCGCGTATCGTGACGCGCGAATTTTGCGGATCTACGAAGGCACGAGCGAAGTGCAGCGAATGATCATCGCCGAGGAGTTGCTGAAAGCATGACCACCGTCAGGGTGGAGACGAAGGAGGCGGCGCCGGTCAGCGGAAAGCCGTGGACCCGACACTACGATCCCGACGTTCCTGCGTCGCTCATCTACCCACGCGTTCCGCTTCAAGCGATCCTCGACGCCGCCGCCGAGAACCACCCGAACGCGACCGCGACGATCTTCTTCAACCGCAAGCGCTCGTATCAGAGCATCTCCGACGCCGCGTGGCGTTTCGCCAACGGGCTGCGCCGGCTCGGCGTAAAGACCGGCGACCGTGTGGCGCTCGTCCTGCCGAACTCGCCGCAGTTCGTCATCGCGTTCTACGGCGCGCTCCGGGCGGGCGCGATCGTGGTTCCGTGCAACCCCCTCTACACGCCACCCGAGCTGCAGCATCAGCTCGCCGACTCGGGCGCGACCGTGGTCGTCGTCCTCTCACGTCTCTACCCGGTCGTCAAAGCCGCGCGCGCGGTCGCTTCGCGCCCAGGGGCCCCTGCCCCTGCACCCGTCGAGCACGTGATCGTCACGAACATCAAGGAGGAGATGCCGCAGGTCGTGCGGCTCCTCTTCACGCTCACGAAGGAAAAGAAGGACGGCCACCGCCAGCAGTTCGCGGGCGATCCCGGCGCGATCTCCATGAATCAGGTGCTTTCGGCCCCGCCCGATCGGTACGACGCCGGCACGGGCCCCGACGACATCGCGGTCCTTCAGTACACCGGCGGCACGACCGGCGTGTCGAAAGGCGCGATGCTCTCGCACCGCGCGCTTGTCGCCAACACCCTGCAATGCCGTGCGTGGTTCACGAACCTCCGCGACGGCCAGGACGTCGCGATGGCGGTCATGCCGTTCTTCCACGTCTACGGGCTGACCGTCGTGATGAGCCTGGCGGTGCAGGGTGCTGTGGCGATGATCCTCGAGCCCCAGTTCGAGCTGGAGCGCGTCCTGAAGGACATCCAGCGGCATCGGCCGAAGCTTTTCTGCGGCGCGCCCCGCATCTACAACGCGATCAACAACTCGCCGCTCGCGACGAAATATGACCTTACTTCGATCGAGGCCTGCATCTCGGGCTCCGCACCGCTTCTCATCGAAACGCATCGGAAGTTCGTCGAGTTGACCGGCTCACGCCTCGTCGAGGGCTACGGGCTCACCGAGGCCGCGCCGGTCACGCATTGCAACCCGCTCTTCGGCGAGGGAAAGCAGAAAGTGGGCTCGATCGGCGTTCCCTACCCCGACGTCGAGTCGAAGATCGTCGACCTGGACACGGGCGAACAGGAGATGCCGCCCGGCGAGCCGGGCGAGCTCATCCTCCGAGGGCCGCAGCTCATGGATGGCTACTACAAGCGCCCCGACGAGACCGCGCAGACCCTGCGCAACGGGTGGCTCTACACCGGCGACATCGCCACGGTGGACCCGGACGGCTACGTGTCGATCGTCGATCGCAAGAAGGAGATGATCATCGTCTCCGGCTTCAACGTGTATCCGCGCGAGGTCGAGGAAGCGCTCGCGATGCATCCTGCGGTGATGGACGCGGCCGCCATCGGCGTCGCCCATCCGATGAAGGGCGAAGAGGTCAAGGCGTTCGTCGTCCTCAAGCCCGGCGCGAAAGCAACCGCCGATGAGATCCGCGCGTTCTGCGAGAAGCACCTCGCGCCGTTCAAGCGCCCGAAGGAGATCGAGTTCCGCGACTCGCTGCCGAAGACGCTTATCGGAAAGACGCTCCGGCGCCAGCTGGCTCAGGAAGAGAAGACGAAGCGCAAGACCGCCGTCCCGGCGTGAGCCGGTAAGCCGCAGCCGTTAGCGCTTGGCGACGCTCGCGGTGATGACGAAGTAGTCGTTGATGATCCCGTCGAGGGTGTTGTAGACGACGCGCATCACCACGTTGACCGGCTCGATCGCCGCGGGCTGCACCTGCGGCAACGAGATGAGCTTCGCGCTCCAGACCGCCGGGTATCCATAACCGTTGTTGTTCATGGCGTTAAGTTCGCACGGCAGCGCTCCGTCGCCATCGGTCGGAGAGGTGAGTTCTGTCTCCCGCGCGCGTACTCCCCCGAGCGCGTACTCCCCCGCGCGAGTTAGTAGGGTTAGCCGCGATGATCGAGCCGGATGTCGTCGTGGTGCCCGCAGGGGACGCGCTGCTCGGCGATCCGCCGCGCACCGAGCACGTAAATATTTTTGCTATCGCCCGCCGCCCGGTGAGCGTGGGCGAGTACGCGATGTTTGTGGATGAAACCCAGCATCATCCCCCGATGGGGTGGGAGGAGAAGCGCCGCGTGACGAACGCCGCTCTCGAGGGCGTGTCGTGGGCGGACGCGGTCGCGTACTGCCGATGGCTCACGGTCGGGACCGGCCGCATCTACCGGCTTCCCGACGAGCGCGAGTGGGAGAAGGCCGCGCGGATCGAAGGAACGCTCGCGGAGCTCGGTCCGTTGCGCGAATGGACCAACAGCTGGCAGAACGGCGGCCGTGTGCTCCGGACCGGCGACGAGCCGGCGGCGCGCGTGTTCGCGGGCGACGACCTCGCGAACGTCGGCTTTCGCATCGTCCGCGGGATGACCGGCCGCTAAGTGGCACGCACGATCGGAGTCATCGTGGCGAGCGGCAACGGCGCATCCGCGCTTCCGGCGGGTGTTCGGATCCTGTCGCGTGGCGGGTCAGCGCTCGACGCGGTCGAGGCGTGCGCGAAGATCATCGAGGCCGACACGACGGACACGAGCGTCGGCCGCGGCGGGAAGCCCAACGTCCTCGGCGAGGTCGAGCTCGACGCCTCGATCGTCGACGGGACGACTCACCGCACTGGAGCGGTCGCCGCCCTCAAGGGATATCTCCACCCGATCACCGTCGCTCGCGGGGTGATGGAGCGCACGCCACATGTCTTCATCGTCGGCGACGGCGCTGCGCGGTTCGCGCGCGAGATCGGCGCGGAGACCACGCAGAACCTCACGCCGCCGACGCGCAAGCTGTGGGTGGAGCGCCTCCGCTCGGTCGGTGAAACGCCCGCGAGCATCCGCCGCCGCGCGAAGCTCCTGCCGGTGGTGCGCAGGACCGTTCGCGAGGAGCGCGGCACCGTCAACTTCCTCGCGCTCGACCAGCGCGGCGACATGGCGTCCGCGGTCACGACGAGCGGCTGGGCCTACAAGTACCCGGGCCGCGTCGGCGACTCGCCGATCGTAGGCGCGGGCAACTACAGCGACTCGCGCTATGGCGCGGCGGCCTGCACCGGGTACGGCGAGCTCGCGATCCGGAACGTCACCGCGAAAACCGCCGTCGACCGGCTCGCGTCCGGCATGCCGCCGGACATGGTGGCGCGCGCTGCGATCGCCGACGCCAACGCGCTCGAGGACGCGGCATTCAACATCGTCGTGCTGAGCGCGAAAGGAGTGCACGCCTCCGCTACGAATCGCGAAGGTCGCCGCTACGTGTGGATGACCACGCGGATGCCCGAGCCGACGCTGGCGGCCCGGATGCTCGTTAAGCGAACGGCTCGCCGGTCACGGTCGGCCGGAACGAGCCGGCCGCGAAAACTGTAGGAAGGGGA
>WNGI01009577.1_pt1 | contig 17565 bp, 19 predicted proteins | sample 5400621 | NCBI WGS metagenome assembly WNGI01 (sample SAMN13153374, study PRJNA577476) | soil metagenome | isolation source: 20 cm soil or saprolite under Garry oak tree replicate 1 | place: USA:California | collected 2016-06-15 | reverse complement strand
CCGGCAGTCGGCGTCGCCCCACCGCCGGCAGTCGGCGTCGCCCCACCGCCGGCGGCCGGCGTCGCCCTGCCACCGGCGGCGGTCGTGGCTCCGCCGCCGGCAGCCGGGTCCGGCTCGGTGACCGGCACCGGTGCCGCGTCCGCCAGCGGTCGACCGGCGACACCGGCGCCGGGCGGCCCGCCGGTCCCGTCGGCCCGGGCGGTGGCGGCTGGCTCGGGCCTGACCCGGCTGCCGGCAGCGTCCGGCGGGAGCGCGACGCCGCGGCGTGGCACTTGGTCGGCGGCAGGCGGCACGCCGAAAGTGTGCCCGTCGCCACCCCGCGCGACACAGCCGCGGGGTCGGCGGGTGGGACGGCGTCATGGTCTAGGGTCGGAATGCCCTCGCCCGGAGACCCACCCGGACGGGGGCCACGCCCCCGTACTCCCCGGGGGCCGGTGCGTCCCCACGGGCTGGGAGGCTACTCGCCTGGTCTCCGGGCGTCGGCGGCAGCTGCCGGGCTCGGGGAGTGCGCGGGGGTTGGTCAGGCGCAGCGACGAGGAGGAGGACAGGTGTCCGCCGGGGTTCCCGGCCCGCCGCTGCGCAGCTGGCAGCGCCGGGCGCTGATCGCCTACCTGGCCCGCCGGCCACGGGACTTTCTGGCCGTCGCCACGCCGGGCGCCGGCAAGACCGCGTTGGCCCTCCGGGTGGCCGCCGAGCTGCTCGCCGACCGCACCGTGGCCGCGGTTACCGTCGTCACCCCGACCGAGCACCTGAAGAGCCAGTGGGCGGCCGCCGCAGCCCGGCTCGGCATCGCCCTCGACCCGACGTTCCGCAACGCCGATGGTGCGACCGCCCGCGACTTCACCGGCGCCGTGCTGACCTACGCGCAGGTCGCGGCACACCCGGCGCTGCACCGGGCGCGCACCGCCGCCCGTCGCACGCTGGTGGTGCTGGACGAGGTGCACCACGCCGGCGACGCGCTGTCCTGGGGCGAGGCGGCACGGACGGCGTTCGAGCAGGCCACCCGGCGACTGGCGCTGACCGGCACGCCGTTTCGGTCCGACGACAACCCCATCCCGTTCGTGACCTACCTGCCGGATGCCGACGGCCTGCCCCGGTCGGCCGCCGACTCCGCCTACGGCTACGGCGAGGCACTGCGGGACGGGGTGGTCCGGCCGGTGCTGTTCCTGGCTTATTCCGGCGAGGCGCGGTGGCGGACCCGCGCGGGGGAGGAGCACGCGGCCCGGCTGGGCGAGCCGTTGCCGGCCGAGCATGCCGCCCGCGCCTGGCGGACCGCGCTCGACCCGGCCGGCGACTGGATACCGGCGGTGCTGTCCGCCGCGGACACCCGGCTGTCCCAGGTGCGGGCCGGCGGGATGCCCGACGCCGGCGGGCTGGTGATCGCCAGCGACCAGCAGGCCGCCCGGTCGTACGCCGGCCTGCTGCGCGCCGCGACCGGGGAGCCGCCGGTCGTGGTGCTCTCCGACGACCGCGGGGCGAGCGCACGGATCGGGGAGTTCGCCGACTCCGGCGCCCGCTGGATGGTCGCGGTCCGGATGGTGAGCGAAGGCGTGGACGTCCCCCGGCTGGCGGTCGGGGTGTACGCGACCAGCGCCTGCACGCCGCTGTTCTTCGCCCAGGCCGTGGGCCGTTTCGTGCGTGTTCGACGACCCGGCGAGACCGCGTCGGTCTTCCTGCCCTCGGTGCCGCCGTTGCTGGCGCTGGCCGGCGCGCTGGAGGCGGAACGCGACCACGTTCTCGGTAAGCCGGACCGCCCCCAGGAGGGCTGGGAGGAGGCGCTGGTCGCGGCCGCGAACCGGTCCGCGGACGAGCCGGGCGAGCTGGACCGGGGCTTCGAGGCGCTCGGTGCATCCGCGCAGCTGGACCAGGTGATCTTCGACGGCGCGTCGTTCGGGACCGGCGCGAGCCCCGGCACACCCGAGGAGGAGGAGTACCTGGGACTGCCCGGCCTGCTGGAGCCGGACCAGGTCGCGCTGCTGCTGCAGCAACGGCAGGCCCGGCAGCTCGCCGAGGAGCGCCGCCGCGGCGCCGCCCGGTCCGCACCGCCCGCCGGCGCGCCGCCGGCCCGGCAGGCGGTCGCCCCGTACGAGCGCCGGGCCGCGCTCCGCCGCGAGCTGAACGCACTAGTCGCGGCGTACCACCACCGCACCGGCCGGCCGCACGGCAGCGTGCACACCGAGCTGCGGCAGCACTGCGGCGGCCCGCCGACCGCGACCGCCAGCATCGAACAGCTGGAGGAACGAGTCGCCACGCTCCGCTCCTGGTGACGGCTCGCAGCGTCAGGGCGGGGGTAGTCCAAGGTAGAACGCGATCTCCCGAGCCTTGGCCCCAGCGGGGTCCAAATAGGACTGCTGCCAGCGGTCGTCGGTGTCGGTGCCGTCGAACCGCGGCGCACCGGGGTGCCGGGACTGCCAGAACCGCCAGCGGTACTGGTTGTAGATGCTCATGATCGTCGCGGCGTAGGCGCGGGCCAGGGGCGCGTGGTCACGCAGGATCACCAGGTTCTCGTCGTTGCGCCCGCTGGCCTTCGGGCCCAGGTTGTGCGAGCCGGTGATCACCACCGGTTGGTCGGAGAACGGATCCACCACGACCAGCTTGCTGTGCACCATCGCGTGCGCGCCGAACTTCTGCTTCAGCTCCGGGATCCAGAACTTCAGCCGCTCGTCCACCGCGGCCGGCAGTACGATGTCGTACGGCGCCCGCTGCCGGGTGCCCCGGTGGAACAGGTCGACCGGGTTCTTGTTGGTGGACGGGTCGCTGTTCAGCACGCCGTGCACGTGCAGCATGGGGTCGTAGCGAGGATGCCCTGCCGGGCGCCGTCGATGGCGGCCCGACCCTCGTCCAGCTCCTGCCGCTGCGGGGTCGGGGTGAACCAGGCCACGGTCGGGCGCTTGTCCACGGTGACCCGGGTCGGTGAGCCGTGCTCGGCGACCAGCTCCGGTGGGGTGGCGGCCTGGGCGTCCCGCAGCCGGGTCCACTCGGTCAGGAACCCGGCGGCCACCGTGGGATCGCGGACCAGCAGCGCGTTGTTGGCCTGGGTGCAGAGCCCGGTCGGGGTCCAGTTCGTCGACCCGGTCCACACCGACCGCGGCCGGCCGTCCGGGTCCGCTACGACGGCGAACTTGTGGTGCCCCAGCCGGCCGCCGCGCAGCATCCGGTCGTGCACCTCGACGCCGGCATCCAGCAGCGCCTTGCGGGCCTCGGCGTTCTCGTCCTCGCCCGGGTGCTGGTAGGCGCCGTTGGCCAGCACGACGTGCGCGCGGCCGCCGAACGGGAGCAGCGCGCCGAGCAGCTCGGGGTCGGACAGCTCGAACAGGGCGGCGTATACGTGCCGGCCGCGGGCACGGGCGGTGCCGAGCAGGTCGAGCAGCGCCGCCCGCACGTCGCCGGCCAGGAAGTCGCGGACCGGGTCGCCGATGCTGACGATCACCTCATCGAGGGCGATGCCGAGGTCGGTGAGGCTGCTGCCCTCGTCGCCGAGCCGCCGGGACAGCCACTGGCTGGCCACGATGCCCCGGTTGGTGTACATCGACACCGATCGGGACACGGCCGGCGCGATCCGCTGGGTGCTGGTCCACCGGCTGGCCAGCTCGTGCCGGACCGTGAGCGGCTGCGCCGGACCCGGTGCCGGCGCGGTGACGGGCACTACCCGGTACGCGACCCGGTCGCCCGGCCGGGTCAGATAGTCGGTCCACTGGAACTTCTGGATCGGCCACTCGGTGCTGGGCTTGTGCGTGCCGGGCGGCAGCGGTGCCGCGGCCGGGTCGCGTGGTCCCACCCAGGTGTCGACCCACTCCTCCGCTCCGTTCCGCCGGCGGCAGAGCGCGAACCCGCGTAGCCCGGGGATGGCGGCCGGCACCCGCCAGGCGACCAGCGCATCGTCACCGTTCACGTAGCAGCGCACAGCGATCGGCACAGCGCCCCCGTCCCCCCAGACATGCCCTGTCCGGCCCGTAGGCTAGCCGCCCGCCGGCGCACCGCGGGTCGGCCGGGTCGGCACTGTCCGTCCGGGCACCAGGCTGACGCCTCCGGGCACACCGCTCGGCGGTGTCAGCCGGTCGCGACGAACGCGTCGTACCGCCCGCAGTGCAGGCAACGAAACAGGTACGCGGTCGGACCGTCCCAGTTCTCCTCGGCCGGTGCCGATGCCAAGGCCGGCCTGTCCGGGATCGGCTCCGCGCAGGCCGGCCACGGCGGGCTCGCCGACGCGGTGTCCCACTTCGTACACGCCTGGGACTACTCGTTGAAGAAGATCGGCGAGAACGCGGCGGCGATGGAGACAAGGTGAGCAAGGCGGGGGAGGGTCGATGAGCGCCGGGTGGACGTCGTCGACCTGCCGTGCGGTCCCGCGGTCCGGATCCGGACCAGCATGCTGGCGCCGGTGCCGGAGAGTTCCCGCCAGCAGCGGGTCTCGGTCAGCCAGTTCGTCATCCCGCTGCCTCACACCCCCTGGCTGGGTGTCCTGGTCGTCTCCACGCCGAACCTCGGCCTCGCCGACGTGCTGGCGGATCTCGCCGACGGCGTCGCGCAGAGCCTGGAGTTCCTCGAGCCGGCCGGTGCCGACGCCGCGGTGACCGGGCCGCCGTCGCGCACGATCGGATACGTGCCCGGAGCCGACGACCGGGAAGGATGAGCCGGTGCGCCCGGCCCGCCGCGCGGCCTGCGGCGTGCCGCACGGCGTCACCGGTGGGCGCCGGTCACCGGTCCGGCGACCGGCAGCCCGGCGGCAGGTGCACCGGTCTCGCCGGCCGGCCCGCGACGAGCGGCCCGGCCGAGGAGAGAACCCGAGCCGGGCTTGAACCAGCCTTGACATGGAGCGGGCACCGTACTTTCCAACGTCCCAGGGCTCGTAGCGCCGGGTGGGACATCGCGGAAGGTGGTTGCCATGCGCCAGGTCATGATCAGCAAGCCGAAGCGCCGGCCCGCGCCGGCCGATCTCGACCTGCGCACGCCTGCCGGCCGCGTCCTGCCGTACTGATCGTGGCCACCGCTGGTGAACCGTGGTCCGGTCCGGAACGTAGTAGGGGTGCGGTTCGAACTGTGATGTTCGCCGCGCGTCCCACAGGGAACGACAAGCATTGCGCGGGAGTTGTGCCTGCGTACTGCGAGAGGAGGGGACCGCCGTGACGCCTATGCTCACGCCGACCAAGCCGATCCCGCCTTCAGGCGCCGACCGGTGCGACCGCTGCGGCGCGCAGGCCAAGATCCGCGTTGTCCTGTCCGGCGGTGACCTGGTCTTTTGCGGGCACCACGCCCGGGCGTACGACGCGACGATCCGCACCGTCGCGCTGGAGGTCGTCCCCTCGGAGTCACCCAACTGAGCTGAGGCACCGCGCAGCCACGGACGTCGGCGCGGCCGCCAGGAGCTTCCTGGCGGCCGCGCGCCGTCTTTCCGGCAGTGTTCGCTGGTGGCGAACGACCACGATCGCACCGTGGACGTAACCCACCTGCAACCAAGCATCGTCATGGTTGACCCAACGCCGCCACAGGGCGGGCCGCGCCCACCGAGAGGGGATGGACATGACTCCGACCCTGATCCCGGCCAGCATTGCCGCCCCGCTGACCGCAGCCGACCGGTGTGACCGGTGCGGCGCCCGAGGCGCCACCCGCATCGTCCTCGACAACGGCGACGATCTCGTCTTCTGCGGACACCACGCGCGCAAGTACGAGACGACGATCCGGGCCGTCGCGGTCGACGTCGCCACCTCGGACTAGGTGGTCGGGACCGGAAGTTCGTCCAGGGTCTGCCGGGGTTCGAGTCGGAGGCCGGACTCGCCCGCCGACCCCTGCCCGGGAGCCGCCGGTGATCCGAAAGCCGCCCCACGCCGCCGGCGCTGTCCCGCTCGCGGTGGCCTGCGCGGGCGCCGTCGTGCCACTGGGCGTGGCCGCGGTCGGGGTCGCCGCGGTCGGCTCGCCGACCTGGTCGCGGGCGCTGCTCGTCGTCGCCGCGGCGGCCCTGGCCGGGTCGGTCGCCGGCCGGTGGCCCTGGACCGGCACGGCTGCCGCCGCCGCCACGGTCGCGCTCGCCACCTGCACCGCCGCCGCCTCGCCCGACCCGCAGGCATTGCGTCGCACCTATACGTGCCGGGCTGCCGACCCGGTCGGGCCGCCCTCCTGCCGTCGATCCGCGAAGGTCGGCCCCGACGATCAACGGCACCGCTCGCCGTGGTGGGTGCGCTGGCTCGGTACCAGCCGGGTAAGGCGTTCCATCCTGTCCGGCGAGTTCAGTTCTTGCTGAGTTCAGCAGGCGATGTACTGTCGGGGTGTGTCGACGGTCGCTTCCCCCGCCCAGGTCCTGGCCCGCTTCGGCCACGCGCTGTCCGACCCTACCCGCTGCCGGCTCTTGCTGGCGTTGGGCGACGGGCCCGCTTACCCCGCTGACCTGGCTCAGGCCCTGGGGGTGTCGCGCACAAACCTGTCCAACCACCTGGCCTGTCTGCGTGGCTGTGGATTGGTGGTGGCGGTGCCGGAGGGTCGCCGCTCCCGCTATGAGCTGGCCGACCGGCGCATCGCTCACGCGGTGGGCGATCTGGTGGAGCTAGCCCTGGCCGTCGACCCGGATGCCGCCTGCCCGGTCGAGGCGGACGGGACCTGCTGATGGCCGCGCCAATGCCGCTGCTGCCTGCTGCGGGAGCCGGGCCGTCGCCGGTACGCGCGGCGGTGTTGGGCCGCCGGATCCGGCTGCTGGTCGCCGCGACGATCACCTACAACGTCGTGGAAGCCCTTGTGGCGATCACCGCCGGTACCGTCGCGTCGTCCACCGCGCTGATCGGCTTCGGCCTGGACTCGGTGGTCGAGGTGGCCTCCGCGGCGGCGGTGGCGTGGCAGTTCACCGCGACCGACCCGCACCGTCGGGAGAAGGTCACGCTGCGGATCATCGCCGGGTCATTCTTCGCCCTGGCCGCCTACGTCATGGTCGAGTCGGTGCGCGCCCTGGTGGGATCGGCCGAGGCCGGGCACTCGCCGGTCGGCATCGGCCTGGCCGCCGCGAGCCTGCTGGTGATGCCGGTCCTGTCCTGCGCGCAACGCCGCGCGGGCCGCGAGTTCGGCTCCGCCTCCGCGGTGGCCGACTCCAAACAGACGCTGCTGTGCACCTACCTGTCGGCCGTGCTCCTCGTTGGTCTGCTCGCCAACGCCACCCTCGGCTGGTGGTGGGCCGACCCCCTCGCCGCGCTGGCCATCGCCGCCGTCGCCGTCAAGGAAGGCCGCGACGCGTGCCGCGGCGACGCCTGCTGCGCGCCCGGCGCCGCCCTGGCCACCGACCTCACCCCACCGGCCGTCGACAGTGCCTGCGCCGACGAATGCTGCTCCGACCGGCGGTAAGGCGATGCCGCTCTGCTCGCGCTCGGGCTGTACCTGCTCGGCCTCAGCAGGCTCGCCGGCGGCGGGGACCGGTTCGTCCGCTGTGGATGGTTTGGCGGCCCACGCGATGGCCGAGTACAGGCCGTTGGCGGCCTGCTGGGTGAACGTGACGGCGGCGTCGGCGAACCGGGCTGCCGCCGGCCCGTCGAGGCATTTCCGAGCGGGACAGGGCGCCGGCGATGCAGCCGACTGAGTCGCCACGTTCGGCCCGTTCGGCCGGCTGCGCCGGGCTGGGTGAGTCCTCGGCGACCAGGTCGGTGGTCCCGATCCGGCCGCCCGGCGCGAGCACCGGAACATCTCGGCGAACACCATCCGCCCCGCGATGGCCTGGGCCGACTAGGCCCACGACGACTGGACCGCCTACCTCGCCGCCCGCGGAGCAGCGCCGCTGCCGGGGGAGCTGGCCGGTTACAGGACAGGTCTATGCCTCGTTCGCGGCTGCCTTGGCGAACGGTTCCAGGATGGCGCCCCAGCCGCCGCCCCCGGTGATCCCGTCGTGGAGTGCTTGGCCGTCGACGAGCCGGTCGAGGTGTCGGTGTTCCAGTTCGACGGTGGTCTGGTCGGGTCCGTCGGCGGTGAACCGGACTTCGATCTCGCTGGCGCGGTCGGGGTCCGGGTCGTACTGCCAGCTGCCGTTGATCTGCCAGGTGACGACCAGCCGGTGGGGTGGCTGCCAAGCAAGCACCCGGCCCCAGTCGCATTCGCTGCCGTCGACGCCGCGTTCGTACCAGCGTCCGCCTTCCCGCGGTTCCAGGATGGCTTCGGCGATGTCCGCCTGGCCGATGTGGTACTGAGCCGGCCACCAGCTGTTGAAGGAGTCGGTGAAGACGCGGAACGCCTGGTCGACCGGCACGGCCACCGTGATGGTGCCGCGGAGGGTGGGGATGGTGGGTGGGCTGCTCACGGCTGCTCCTGTTCGGGGTCGTCGGGGGCCGCCTCGGCGGCTTTCTGGAAAGCGGTGAGTGCGTCGTCCCAGATGCGGTCGAGGTAGGCGCGTAGGGCGGTGACGCCGTCTGGGTTGATCTGGTAGACGCGGCGGGTGCCTTCGGCCCGGTGGGTGACGAGGCCGCCGTCCTTCAGGACGCGAAGGTGCTGGGAGACCGCCGGCCGGCTGACCGGTAGTCGCTGGGCCAACTCGCCGACCGAGCATGGGTGCCGGGCCAGCAGCTCGAAGATCGCGCGGCGGGTCGGGTCGCCGAGTAGACCCAGCCCCGCATCTCCGTAAGCCAGCATGAACGGTAAGAGTAGACTTACCGAAGTGGGGAGTGCAAGATGTCGGTGTGCCGGTGGAGTGCCGGCGCCCGGTACCTGTCCGTAGGTCGATGGCGGACCCCTCGAATCGACGCCGAGGGGCTGTTTGACTGACTGGGTCGGTCACTCTAGCCTGAGGTCATGGCCCGGACGATCCCCCCCGACCGGTTCCCGGCGGTTGTCGCCGCAGCGGCGCGGGTGTTCATCACCCATGGCTACCAGCGGGCGCAGGTTCAGGACGTGGCTGACGCCCTCGGCTTGGCCAAGGGCACCCTGTACGGCTACGCCCAGGGCAAGGCGGCGCTGTTCGCGGCTGCGGTGCGATACGCCGACGGTCACGAGCGCCTGCCTGCCCTTGCCGACCTCCCGGTGCCGGCCCCGGCGGACGGGGAGATCGCCATGCTCGTCGCCGGCCGGCTGGCGGGCGAGATTGTCGACATGAGGCTGGCGCAGGCATTGACCGATCCGCTGCCCGCCGACGCGACACCGTCGGAGCGCCGTGCTGAACTCGCCGGCATCGTCACCGACCTGTACGCCCGGCTCGCCCGTCACCGCATCGCCATCAAACTCGTCGACCGCTGTGCCCCGGAGCTGCCCGACCTGGCCGAATTGTGGTTCGGCACCGGCCGGCGAGCCCATGTCGGCGGCGTCGAGGAGTACCTCGTGCGCCGTCAGCAAGCCGGCACGGTGAGCCTGCCCGGGCCGGCACCGCTGGTCGCCCGAACGATCGTGGAGCTGTGTGCACTGTGGGCGGTGCACTGCCACTTCGACCCGGCACCCGACCCGCCCGACGCCAACCAAGCCGGCGCGATCGACGACGTGGTGGTCGCCGCGACGCTCGCCGAGCTGGTCGTGCGGGCCACCACGCCATCCCTGAACTGACCGGAGGCCATTCGATGCTGCGCCGCTCCTGCCCCGTCCCGACCACCCGCCGGCTCCCCTGGCACCTACGCATTCGCGCGGCCGTCCTCGCCCCGATCGGGCGGTACCTGTCCCGGCAGGCGGCCCGGCCGCACGGCGCGGTCGGTCAGTTGCTGGCAAGGATCTGGGTCAGCGAAACCGCCGCCGTCAACGACGCGGCCGTCGAGCTGCTGAGGCCGGCGTCCGGTGAGCGCATCTGCGAGATCGGCTTCGGCCCCGGCCGGACCCTCGCTCGGCTCGCCGCCGCCGGCGCGGAGGTCATCGGCGTCGAGGTATCCGCGGTAATGGCGGCAACGGCCGCGCGCCGAAACGCCGGACCCATCGCCGCGGGCCGCGTGAGCCTGCGTCGCGGCGACGGCACTGACCTGCCGTTACCCGACGACAGCCTCGACGCCGTCCTCGGCGTGCACACCATCTACTTCTGGCCCGACCCGGGCGCCACCCTGGTCGACATCGCCCGAACGCTGCGCCCCGGTGGCCGGCTCGTCCTGGCATTTCGGGCCGGCGAACACCCGCTCCCGGCCCGTTTCGACCCGGCGATCTACCACGTGCCCACCACCATCAAGGCCACTGACTGGCTCCACGCGGCGGGCTTCGTCGACGTCGGCGTCGAGCGCAGGCCACACATCGCCACCACCGTCGTGTGGGTCACCGCAACCGCGTCCTGACCACGACACAAGCCCGACCCTAGGCGAGCACCCCGATACCCGACCAGTCCAACCACCCAACGGCGGCCACGAGCACCAGCACAGCGCACGCCGAACACGACAACCAGCAGGCACCCCCGCCAGGGCGCCCGGTTGCCCGCCCCGGTTCCCGCTACCCAACCCGACGCGAGCACGGTAGTGGCGAGCCAATGTTCGCCCGATGGGGACAGTTGATGGTCCAGGCGCGCTGGAGCGTCCTCGCGGCCACCGTGGCGCTGGTCGCGTTCGGGGCGACCTGGGGCACAGGCGTCCTGTCCGGCGGCGGATTCAATGACCCGAACAGTCCATCGGCGACTGTGCGCCAGCAAGTTATCAAAGTGCTCGGCCCGCAGGACATCGACATCCTGGTGCTGTACTCCAGCACCAGCCGCATGGTCGACGACCCTATCTACGCGTCGTCGTCACCGCCGCGTTGGACTCTGTCGCCCGCCGCCGGCAGGTGGCCCGGGCTGGCCTACGAGGCGATCCGGCGTCTGGTTTCCCCGCCGGAGGTCACCGGCGCCTTGGTGCTCACCACGGCCCTGGTCGGCGTGGTCATCAACATCGCCGCCGCCTGGATGATCAGCAGGGCCAACCGGGCCAGCCTCAACGTGCAAGGCGCCTTCCTGCACATCCTCACCGACCTCTACGCCTTCATCGCCACCGCGGTCGCCGGCCTGATCATGGTGCTGACCGGGTTCGCCCGCGCCGACGCCATCGCCTCCCTGGTCGTGGTCGCGCTGATGGTCAAGGCCGGCCTCGGGCTGGTCCGGGACTCCGGGCGGATCTTCCTGGAGGCCGCTCCCGCCGGGCTCGACCCCGCCGCCGTCGGGCAGGCGCTCGCCAACAGCCCGCACGTGGCCGAAGTACACGACCTGCACATCTGGCAGATCACCGCTGGCATGCCCGCCGCCTCCGCCCACCTCCTGGTCACCGCCGGTGAGGACGGCCATGCCGTACGCGCGGACCTGGAGAGCCTGCTGGCCCGCAGCTACAAGGTCACCCACACCACGCTGCAGGTCGACCACGCCCCCGACCGGCTCCTCGCCATCGGCGGCCCGGCGCACTGCGACGAGCCGCACGGCCCGGTCCACCAGCGCGGCGACGGCCCGAGCCGCTGACCCACCATCTCGGCCGGCGGCTGCGGCGATATCTCCGCCATGTGACGATGACCGCGACTGACCGTGGCGCGAGGCCGCGCTGGCTCCGGCAGCGGCGCTGTTCCGGTCGCTGGGTGACCGGACGCGGCTGGCGGTCCTGCGCCGGCTGGCTGCCGGCGGCGAGGCCGGGTGATCGATCTGGTCGCCGGGCTGGGACCTGCGCAGTCGACGGTGTCCAGCATCCCCGGAGCAGGTGTTGCCAGGGTTTACGACCGACTCAGCCGGGTGAAGGCCGGCCGCGTTGCCGCCCGCGCGATCACCGCGACAGCGTGCGGGCCCTCATCGGCCAGGAATCCGCGGGCGGTCATCATCGCGAACGGCCCGCCGGCGGTTCGGACCTCGGTCAAGCCGGCGCCGGAGTAGATCCGCACCCATTCCTCGACGGTGTCGAACCGCATCCCCGGACAGACCTGGCCCAGGAAGATCTCCCGCGCCTGGTCGGTGGGTGGGCGCCGCCAGCAGAACTCGGTGGCCAGGACCCGCCCGCCCGGTGTGCACACGCGGGCCAGCTCCTTGGCCGCGCGGTCGCGGTCGACGAACATCGTGACCGCCTCCGCCACGACGCAGTCGAAGCTGTTGTCGTCGTACGGCAGGGCGAGGATGTCCGCCGCCTCGACACGCACCCGGTCGAGGCCCGCGTGGGCGACGCTGCGCAGGGCTCGTTGCCGCATCAGCGGGGAGATGTCGGCGGCCACGACGTCGGCGCGGGTCTCGCGGGCGATCCGGATCGCGGTGGTGCCGACCCCGCACCCGATGTCCAGCACCCGCTCGTCCGGTTCCAGCGCCGCCCACTCCAGCAGTCGTTCGGTGGAAGCCCGGCCACCCGGGTGGATCACCCGCTTCCCCAGGACGGCGAGGAAGGCGTACGGGTCCAGCTCGCGAACCTGCTGGGCTGACAGTCGCGCCATGATCTCCGCCCCCCGACATCCTCAAGTGATAACTTGAATACTCTTGGACCTCGGTGTGGTTGTCAAGTATTCTCTTGGAGAGTTGACATGGAGGTCACGGATGGCCGACCGGATCTCCAAGGACGCCCTGTTCGACGGCCTGGTGGCCGCGGCGAAGGCGCTGGCCAGCGGGCGCCGCGCCGAGATCGTCGACGTGCTCGCCCAGGGTGAGCGATCCGTGGAGGAGATCGCCGGCGAGATCGGGCAGAGCGTCGCGAACACATCCCAGCACCTGCAGCTGCTCCTGCGGGCCGGCCTGCTGCGCACCCGCCGGGAGGGGACCCGGATCTACTATGCGCTGGCCACCGACCGGGTGGCGCAGTTGTGGGCGCTGATGCGCGACATCGCGGCCGAACACGTCGCCGAGATCGACCGGCTCGCGATGGCCTACCTCGGCGACCGCGACCTGCTCGAGGTGATCAGCCGCGCCGAGCTGAAGCGCCGGCTCGGGCGCCGCCACGTCGTGGTCCTCGACGTGCGTCCCGCGGCTGAGTACGAGGCGGGTCACATCGCCGGGGCGCTGTCCGTGCCCTTCGACGAGCTGGCGCGCCGGCTGCGCGACCTGCCGAACGACAGCGACGTCGTCGCCTACTGCCGGGGTCCCTTCTGCGTGTACGCCGACGACGCGGTGCGCACCCTGATCCGTCGTGGGTTCCGCGCAGCACGGCTGGAGGACGGCTTCCCGGAGTGGGCCCGCGCCGGCCTGCCCGTCAAGACCGGGCAGGCCGGCGCGGGCGGCAGGACCGCCGGACGAACCAGGCGTACCGGGACGGACTGACCAGCGGGCCCGAGCCCGTCGGCAACCGGCTGGGCGTGCCGGTTGACACGGCGGACGAGTCCTGGCACCTACTTCAAGTATTCGCTTGAAGGTATGAGGAGATCCGTCGCGATGACCACGTCCACCGAACGGCTCGACGTCGACGATCTGCAACGCCGGGTTCAGGACGTCTACCAGCAGGTCGCCGAGCAGCCGCACCGCACCTACCACTTCGAGCTGGTCCGCGGCCTTGCCCTGCGGCTGGGCTATCCCCAAGGCATCCTCGACAGCATCCCCGCCCCCGCGCTGGAGTCCTTCGCCGGCGTCGGCTACTTCCTCGACCTCGCTGCCCCGCTCTCCGGCGAGCGCGTGCTCGACCTGGGCGGGCGGCTGGCCCTCGCCGACATCGTCGCCGCACGTCCCCTGGCCGAATCGATCACCTGCAACGCCGAACTCTGGGCGGCCTGCGTCGGTGGCGCCGCGCAGATCGACGAGTACCTCGGCGCGATCGAGCATGCCGGCCTGCGGGTCGACACCACCAGGGAGTCCACCCCGGCCTTGTGCTTCACCTGCCGGGTGACCGACTCGCCCTCGGCGGTGAGGGTGACCTGACGGATGGCGGGGGCCCCGCTGGCCAGCACCGCCGCCAGCAGCCCCCAGCGGTGCAGCTGCACCACACCGGGGCGGGCGATCTGGTGGGTGGAGACGGTGTCGGCCGGGAAGACGGCCCGGTCGATCAGCACCACGTGGTGCCCGAGACGGGCCAGCAGCAGCGCGGTGGCCGCCCCGGCGGCGCGCGCGCCGACCACGACGACGTCATGGCGGTGGAGGTGGATTGGCATGGTGATGCGACTCCAGGTTCGCTGGTCAGGATGAGGACGAGATCAGGCGGACCGGGGAGCGGTGAACCACGCTCGCCAGCGGCGGACCGGCCCGGGGCCCTCGTCATCGAGAAAGTCCACAATGGATTGCTTAGCCAACCCGTAGTCTTGGAATGACTCGATCTCGGCTCGGGTGAGTGGCCACGGCATCTCGCCGGGATCGTCGTGCTCATCGCGCGCCCCCCCGATGATCAGCAGCCGACCGCCGGGCGCGACCAGCCGGGCGAGCCGGGCGAAGGCGGTGCGCCGCGCCGCGCCGGTGAGCACCTGCAGCGTGAACACCTCGACCACGAGGTCGAACGCGGCCGCCCAGGTCCGCGGCGGCGACAGCAGATCGGCGGTCACGTACTCCACCGTGGAGCGGGGAAAGCGCCGCCGCGCGGCGGCGATCGCGGTAGGCGACACGTCGAAGGCCACCGTGGTGAAGCCCAGCGAAGCGACGTGTTCGGCGTCGTGGCCCAACCCGCAGCCGACCACGAGTGCCTGCCCGCCGCCCGGGAGACCGGCCAGTGCGGAGACCAAGCGTGGGCAGGGCGCGAAGTCGGCCCACGGCACGGTGGTCGTGCCCTGCTCGGCCGCCGCATACAGCGTCTCCAACCAGCCGGTGGCGTCACCGCGGGCAATCGAATCCGCCACGAGCTGCCGCGCATAGCGGCGGTCCTGATAGGTCAAGTGGGGCCGTGTTGGCCGCTACCCCCGCGTGATCCATGACTACGCCACGTCTTCGATCGGACGGCCGAACGTGACCGCATCGCGTACCACCGCCGGCGCGGTGGAGCGAAGTGCGGCGTCGGGGCGCAGGCCGAGCGCGTCATTGACTGTCGACCGAGAAAGCCGATCTTGTGCATGGTCACTTCTTTCGTGGTCGCTGGCTCTGTCCGCACCACCAGCGTCGCTGTCGGGGCGCGGTAGCTCATCCGTGCGGTGCACGGATCTTTGTACGGACGCCGCCCTGCGTACCGCTGAGCGCCGATGCCGACGCACAATGCGTGGGTGACACGCGACGGGGACGGCCTGCCTGATCCGCTGGCGCGCGCAGGCGTCACCGACCGGGAGGCGGAGGTTCTCTGGGCGGTCGCCGAGCGACAACGTAACCGCGAGATCGCCGAACGGCTCCACCTCTCCGTGCGAACCGTGGAGAGCCACATCGCCGCTCTGCTGCGTAAGCTCGGCGCCACGGACCGGGCGGCACTGGCCCAGACGGGTATGAAACTGCGTCGCACGGCCGCGGTTGGCCCCATCCCCGCGGCGCTCACCAGCCTCATCGGCCGAGAGAGCGAGACGGCCGAGCTCGTCGCGCTGCTCGAGGCCCATCGCCTGGTCACGCTCATCGGCCCGGCCGGGGTGGGCAAGACCCGGCTCGCGCTGCGTATCGCCGCTGTCCACGCGGACCGGTTCGCGGGCGGGATCCGACTTGTCGATCTTGCTCCGGTGCAGCCGGAGCTGGTCGGCGACGCGCTTGCGCAGGCCTTGGGAGTCGTACCGGACCCTGGATGGTCGCTACGCGACATCCTGCGTGAGGTGGCCGCCGGGATGGCCTGCCTGCTGCTGGTAGACAACTGTGAGCACGTCGTTGCCGAAGTCGCCGAGATCATCGCCGACCTGCTCGGCGCCGGCGGCCAGCCCCGGGTGCTTGCCACGAGCCGAGAACCGCTCGGCGTGCCCGGCGAGGTCACCTACCCGGTACAGCCGCTGCACGTGCCCACCCCGCATGCCTGCACCGACGCCGACAGCGTCGGTAACTACGATGCCGTACGCCTGTTCGTCGACCGTGCCACGACCGCGTCACCCGGCTTCACGCTCACCGACGCCATCGCTCCGGCCGTCGCAGCGCTGTGCCAGCGGCTCGATGGGCTACCACTGGCCATCGAGCTCGCCGCGTCTCGGATGCGCACCTTCGGGCCCGTTGAGCTCGTGGAGCACCTCGACCAGCGGTTCGAACTGCTCTCCGCCGGAGCGCGCACCGCCCCGCCGCGGCACCGAACCCTGCGCAGCGCGATCGACTGGAGCTACGACCTGCTCGACGGCGACGAGCGGGCGTTGTTCGATCGGCTCGGCGTGTTCCCCGCCGACTTCGACTACGAGGCCGTCCAATCGGTGTGCCGGGCCGAGTATCTCGATGGCGGAGCCCTGTTAGCGCTGTTGCCGAGGCTGGTGGACAAGTCGCTCGTCTCCACTGTTGGGCGGGGCACCCGCCGCTACCGGCTGCTCGAGACGATCCGCGCGTACGCCGTCGACCGGCTGGCCGTCTCGGGCGCCGAGCCCGCCGCACGAGGCAGCCACGCCGCCCACTACACCGCCCTGGCCGAACACGCGGCTCAGCGGCTAGAGACCTCAGACCAGCGCATCTGGCTCGATCGGCTGGCCGCCGAGCAGCCCAACCTGCGTGCCTGTCTGGCTCACAGCATCGGTGCCGGCGACGTCGAATCCGCTTGGCGGTCGGTCGCCGCGCTGCACCGGTTCTGGGATGTCACCGGGCAGCGCCGCGAGGCCCACGAATGGATCCAGCGAACGCTGGCCCTCGGTGACCCGCCCGCCACCGCGCTGGCCGTCGCCGGACTCGCCGCGGCCAGCGAGATCCTGCACCCCTTCGACGCTCGCGCCGCGTTCGACCTCGCCAGGCAGGCAAAGCAGCTGGCGGCCGGCCTCGACGACCTCACCCGAGCCAAGGCGGCACGCGCCGTCGGCACGACGGCGGTCTGGGTCCAACCGGAGCTTGTCCGGCCAGCGCTACAGGAGGCGCTGGCCGGGTTCGGCGACGACCACCCGTGGGAGAGCGCGGTGACGATGCAAGGGCTCGCGAGCGCCTCCGGCGCGCTCAGCGAAGCACTCCAATGGGGACGGGACAGTGTGGCGTTGTTCCGCAGCGTTGGCGACCAGATGTACGCGGCGAACACACTCTTCATCATCGCGCAACGCTCGATATACGCCGGCATAGCCGATGACGAGGTGCTCGGGTGGCTCACCGAGAGCCGGGCATTGGCGGAGGCAGCCGGCAGCGAGGGCGACAGGCTACATGCCACCGTCGGCTTCGGACAGCTGGCGTGGGTGCGCGGCGACCATGACCGCGCGGCCAAGCTCATGGAGGAGTCCCTGCCCACACTGCGCCGGCTCGGCGACAGGCGCTGCGTCGGTAAAGCGCTGTACGTGCTCGGTAGGCGGGCGCATCAGAAGCGGCAGCTGGCCCGTGCCGAGGAACTCTTACGCGCGAGCATCGAGGCCGTCGCGCTCGCCGGCCAGTCGTTCGTGCTCGTGCAGGCGCTCGAAGCCCTCGCCGCCGTGTTCTGCGCGCAGCGCCGCCCCCGCACCGCGGCCGTGCTCCTCGGCACGGCGCACACCGCGCGCCACTCGGCGAGCGAGCACATGCGACCCATCTCGCCCCCCGACGACCAGCTGCACCGCACCCTCGTGCAGGACCTGGGCGCCGCGGCCTTCGAGACCGCCCACAGCGGGGGGGCGACTAGCGCCGGCCGATGCGCTGCCGTTCGCCCCATTCGACGAACCCGACACCTCCCGGCCAGTTCGCCTGTAACGGCGCCCCTGCGCGTCCCCGCGTTCGTAATGCGCCGTCGCCCTCGCCCTGATCAGGCCGGGCGAGCT
>WNGI01003453.1_pt1 | contig 17566 bp, 25 predicted proteins | sample 5400621 | NCBI WGS metagenome assembly WNGI01 (sample SAMN13153374, study PRJNA577476) | soil metagenome | isolation source: 20 cm soil or saprolite under Garry oak tree replicate 1 | place: USA:California | collected 2016-06-15 | reverse complement strand
AACAGCCATGGGCCACGGCCTGAGCCAGGCCAGGCTTTGAGCCGCCAAAGCTTTAGCTCATGGCCTGGCCTGTATTTTTTACAGGCCCAAGCCGCCCTTGGCCAAGCCTAAGCCCCAGGCTTCAGGCCAAGCCAGGCCGGGCACATCACTATTTCAATCAGCTGTGGCAGCATTTTGTGCTTTCCCATACCCATAGTTGGCTTTCAGTTAAGTCAACATGTGCACTTCCAATATGTTTGAGGTTATGGTCATTGTAAGGGATAATGATAATGATGTAGAAGCAGTGGCACTTACTAGTACTACTAGTCTAGGTACAAAGTTGTCAAATTTGAAATGACTATAGACCCTTGGGTCATCCATGGATGTATCTGTGGATTATCTGTGACCACACAGATACTTACCCAGGCCTTGACTCAGGGACAGATACAGATACAGCGGACAGTATCTGCAAAAGTATCTGTGCCATTGCCTACGTGCAGCTTTCACCAGTTTTGGTCTGGTTGCACCTAGGGAACTGCAGGGGTACACCCCCAATGTACCCTGGTTGCACCCAAATTGGAAATTCCAAAAGACCAGTTGCAGTCCAGTTGTGCTAAAAATAGCATGAAAGACCAGGAGTCATGATCATGGACTTTTGTCTGATGATTTCATCATTCATGGAGCAAAGATATAATTACAAGTTTTAAACCACCTGCATACAGCTAGGTATATGTACTTTGTGCAGTGTACATTTTTGCCCCAACTTCAAACTTGAGTTCTTCACCATAGATATTATCAACTTGGTACATCGAAGTTGTGGCCTCGGCAACGAATTCTTGCTTCGAATCTGATGTGGTCAGAGGATTACTAACACTAGCTCCTGCTTTGCTTGCAATATTAGCAGCACGCCCATCAGGAATTTTGATGAACTCCTGAATGATGTCTCCCTCCTTCAACGTCTGGACATTAGCGTCGGCATGTGCCTCCTCCTTAAATTCGGTGACAGGAGTGACAAAGTCGGCAACATCGTCGTTCTCCTCCAGTTTCTTCTTGTTTATGAGATAGTCATAATCCAAGAGGCGGACGTCGATGAGGTGATGACTACCGATGGGTGCAGCAAGCCAAGCAATCTTCTTCTTCGTCTTACGAAAGTCGCCTTCGAGATGAAGTTCCATCACCACAGAGACAATTTCACTGGATTCGCCAACTGTCTTGGTGCGAACGATTGCATTTCCCCAATCCATGAGGGTTATCTGTGCTATCCAATTAAACCGTCAAGTCATAACATCATGCGAAGCGACTCGCCTCTTCTTGGTCCTCGAAGGAAACGGCATCCTCCTGCTCGATTATGAGGTTGGACCAATACACGGTTTGTTTCTCCCCAACTTCGGGGTTCTTTTTATGCTTTGGGACTGATTTTACTTCGGGAGCGGTCGGTCCACCTTCGATAGTAACGAGTACGCTGGGAAAGTAAGCAATAATCAACGCTGAATAACAGATGGTAACTACCTGTTATCCTTGACTATAGCCCAGTGGCGAGGTGCTACTGGATCGATGACTTTCTTGTTCAATGCCCATATTGAATCCCACTCCAACGAAACGACAGCCTGTGATGGTCCTTGCAAAAGCATAAACTGGGTGAGTGCTTCCACGGTCATGCCGCGGCGACGTATTCCTGGAGGATCTACTTAGAATGATACCTTTCCCAACAGACAATCAAACGTACCACGAACAGTTGGGAATCGAGGATCATCCCATCCTTTGACGAGACCTCTATCGACAAACCAATGTAGCTTACGTTTTGAAAGAAGAGTGTAAATGAAGTTGAGGCGACTGCAGAAATAAGCATCGTCTCTTTCCAAGTAACTCGTGATGTTTACCTGAAGTCCCAGATATGAACCTCGCGCACGCCGAGAGCCTTTATCATCCACTGATATTGCGGATTTCTATCGCGATATTCATTCGTCCTTAATGCATGCGTGACACCCTCTACGGAATCGACAATAGGGCAAGCAAAGTCATAGGTAGGGTAAATTTTCCACTTGTCTCTGACACAGATTGAGCGCCAGTTAAAGGTAGGGTGATACTTGGTGACTTACCCTGTGCGATGGTGAGGCAACAGATTACACCGATAGATAACAGGATCGCGGAGAGCTTTGTTCGGATCATCGACGCTGATTTTGGCACGAATGCACCACCGTAGGCCCTCCTTTGCGCCCAACTTCATCTCGCTAAAATGTCCCAACGCTTCTTCTACATTGTCGTTTCTATGTTTGGATGCGATGCCTTTAAACCGCTCGTCTCTCATCTAATTTCAAGTTAGGTGCACTTTAAGATAGAATGGAAGAACGAACTTGTTGCTGCTCTGTATCATCCGCATAAGCATTTCCAGATTTGATCAGCTGGATTGCGTAGTCATACAGCATATCGAAATAATCCGAGGTGTGAGTCACTCGATCACCCTTTATGTCAAGCAACCGTAGATCCTCGAGAATGGTCTCTTCAAACTCGGTCTGACGTTGGCGCTCGTAAGAAGAACCCAAGCAACATCTTGAATGCACATACCCGTTCCTTGGCAGGATTTGTGTCGTCAAAGCGGACAATTAATTTTCCGTTGTACATCTTGGCAAAATGCTGATTCAATATAGCAGCTTTGGTATGGCCTATGTGTAGATAACCAGATGGCTCCGGCGGAAATCGTGTGACTACTTCGTTCATTTTTGCACCTTGAAGCCCAAGAGTAAAGCCTGCTGCTGTCTTGTTGGAACGGGCTTTGTTTGCTTTTGCGTTAGTCAGATCCGTCAGCGCTCCCTGGATAGGAGCAAGGGACTCGAGGAAAGTGAACCAGCGCAACAAGTGAAAATGTTGATTATTCTTGAGTAAACCAATAGCCTTGATATTGCCTAGACAACGAATTTTCTGTAACGTAGAAAGGTAGAGCATCGGGCGCTATACCTTTTAAGGATCCCCATACGATCCAGTCTGCGGCAGTTGGTTCGTGTCCGACAAGGAAAGTGCAGAATGCAAGATGATCATCGAGCGAGTCAAGCATCGCAATGATTTCAGCGAAAGCAGAGACATCACGCAACGAAGCGGCAAGAGTAAAGAACTGCAAAGTCTACACCGTCTCGAGTCAGCGAAAAGAGTGGACAAGGATGGATATATACCCACGTCTGTATTGTCGTCAAATAGGCCAGCGAGTTGAGCGAGATGCTTCACCATGTCTTCTTCGACTGTTATGTCGCTTTCACCTGACGCGAGGGAAAGACCAGTTTGTGGGTCGTCATAAGAGACAGCAGTGCCGGTACATGCTGCGACGGCGAGTGCAGCATAAGGAAATGGAGAATGCTTTGAGGAAAGGGTGAGGGTGATGGACATGATAGATAAGATGAGATTGATGATGTTATTTTTGAGTCTTGATCATCTCTTCACTTCTGCCAACATGCCGATGCTGTCTGCTTCACTTTACTCTTCCCTTGTGCGCTTCTCTGACTTGCTTTCATAGTGTCGACCCTTCGAATAAATATAAGCCCTACACTCCCATTCATCTCCCCGACCGTCAATGGCCTTCGAAAACTTTCACCAAAGCTCCCATATGGCTGTCCACCGATCTCAGAGACGGAAACCAGGCCCTTGCTAACCCCATGACAGTCGCGGCTGCCAGCGACACGGACTTCATGTTCGTTCGCAGCCTGATCGAGAACAACGAGGTTCCTGATGACGTCTGGATTCAAGTATGCCACTAACTAAACTCAGTCAATCCCCCATCTCACAGAATTATAGGTCCTGACGCCCGCCAGAGCAGATCTCATCAAGCGAACTGTTGACTCTGTTGCTGGTGCCAAACACGCAATTCTTCACATGTATAATGCCACGTCATGTCTTTTCCGAACGGTCGTCTTTCGTAATTCCAAAGAGCAAACTATTGCGCTCGCTGTAGAGCACACCAAAATCGTCAAACAACTGACAGAAGAATGCACATCTAAATATGGAACTAAATTTATGTACGAATACAGTCCAGAAACTTTCACCCAAACCGAGCCTGAATTTGCTGTGGAAATTTGTAATGCTGTCAAAGCAGCATGGGGCAAGGCCGGAACAGGTGACGATGAACGCATCATTTTTAACCTACCGTCGACGGTGGAAATAGGTCCGCCGAATCATTACGCTGATCAGGTACTAAAGTTAGAACACGGGAAGAAAGCTAAGCTGATGCATTTTTTTAGATCGAGTATTTTTGCCGCAACATATCGGAACGGGAAAAAATCGCTGTGAGCTTGCATCCTCACAACGACAGAGGTCAGTTGCAGTGATCCACTCCTTTATAAAGCCATTCTGAATAGTGTAAAGGTACTGGGATTGCCTCAGCGGAATTGGGCATCTTCGCAGGAGCGGATCGCATAGAAGGCTGCTTCTTTGGAAACGGGGAGCGAACAGGAAATGTCGACTTGGTTAATCTCGCTCTCAATCTTTATAGCCAGGGGATTCCGCCGAATCTCGATTTTAGCGATATTCAGAGCGTCATAGATGTTGTGACTCAGTGCAATGATCTCCCTATCCACCCAAGGCACCCATATGCCGGTGAACTCGTCTTCACGGCCTTCTCTGGCTCTCATCAAGATGCCATCAAGAAGGGTTTCGAAGCTCAACAGGTTCGACATGCGGGTGCAGCTTCCAAAAACGAACCCGAATACTGGGAGATGCCTTATCTGCCTATCGATCCGGCAGATCTTGGGCAGACATATGAAGCGGTTATTCGCGTTAACTCGCAATCTGGCAAGGGTGGTATCGCTTATCTCGTCAAGCAACATCTACACCTTGATCTTCCACGCAAGATGCAAATTGCTTTCTATAAGGTCATCCAAGAAATATCGGACGGTGACGCCCGCGAAGTGAATGTGGAGGACATCACCACCGCATTCCGACGCATATACCACTTTGGCGGTTCTAAATACCAAGGCAGACTGGCACTCCGGAACTTCAAGATATCCGCTGATTCTACACCAGGCTCATCAGATGACGGTGTGGAAGATGAGCATCGAAGGTTCGACGGCACGATATCCGTAGACGGTGTATATCGGGTTATCAGAGGTGACGGAAACGGCCCATTATCCGCACTCCTCGACGCTTTACGTACTCATCTGGAGATCGATTATACCATTCGCGACTACACCGAACATGCTGTTGGAGAAGGAAAAGAAGCTAAAGCTGCATCGTACGTTGAAATCGTACCTGCAAACAACCACAAGTCATCCCAATCATGGTGGGGAGTCGGCCTCGACTCTGACATTGCGGCGTCTGGTCTCCGAGCCTTGTTGAGCGCAGTCAATTCCGCAATCGGAGACGGAACCCTGCCGGAACTCCGCCTGCACGTAGGCTTCAACAACAAATCAGGACAAGATGATCTTGCGGGTGCCATCGTCAACTCTCTGGGTCTCGAACTGCCCAGAAGACTACAAGCAGCGTTCTTCGAAGTCGTACAACGGGCGGTCAGAGATAGAGGCGGAAGCATCTCGCTCGACGATTTAACGGATCTTTTCATCGTCACATACGCCTTCAACACCCCTGTACCTAAACTCGCTCTCGGTGAACACAACATGGTGGACGAAGGCAGTGGCAGACGTCGGTTCACAGGCACTATATCATTCTCTGGACAGAATCGTCAAGTTACCGGAGCAGGCAACGGACCTCTGTCAGCTGTCCTTGCTTGTTTGCATTCCCAGATACGAGGCACTCTATCTATCCGGGAGTACTCGGAGCATTCCGTCGGTGAGGGTGCAGACGTCGTCGCAGCGTCGTTCGTAGAACTCGTGCATGAAGCACCAGACTCGGTGAAGAAGAGTGCTTGGGGGGTTGCTACTGATACAGATATAACCGTGTCTGGTATCAAGGCAGTCTTGAGCGCCGCGAGTCAATTAGACCTAGTGTTTTAGGAAAGTAAACACGTTGTCTTGTATTAAAAAAATTGTAGAATATGACTGATCAGAATTCGTGGTTCTAACCAAGAATTTATATTCTGACGACATTACATGTCAAACTTTCATATCATTCAAACCAAGTTCCTCATTCTGATCCCATGTCCTTTCATACCACTCAGTTGTCATATTCGGATCCAGATCAGGCGCATACAAGTTTTGCACATAGGAATTGGCTAATGGATCATCTACGATCAGCGTAAATGGCCTGCTCGCAGACTTGACAGCTTTCAGATCGCTCAGGAACTTCTCGAACCGCGCACGTTCTTCTGCAGTTCTTGAATCACCGCCGTCCGATGTCACCGAGACAGCATCACCAGCAACAGAGAGCATCTTGTCCGAAAGTTCTTCGTAGACTTGGTCAAGGATTCCTTCTAATGTTGTAAAGCGCCCTCCAAGAGTTCCATGTGTCAGCACTAGGTCGATTTCGGGAATTTCCAAACCGGCAGTTTCACTCTGCATTGAAAAAAATTTAAGCCATAAAAGCCTGGGGGAACTAGTGATATTCTTTACCTTGAGAATGTCCCTACTCAAATCTTCCTCATCCTCTACTTTAAGCGTGATCCTCTTCCCTTTTTCAGATATCGCAGAGCCTGACTTCACTTCATTATCGCGGTACCCACAGTGTTCGCAATTCGTCGACATGATCAAAATATCCTGCATCTTGATCAGCCAATTTACATTTGTGTTGGCCCATAAACTTACTTTGAAATATGGAATGTTCACTTTCTTCATAAGTGTATTGATGGGATGCCCACAGCTTGAACAAGGACCAGGAAATACGAATATTTCATCGCTCGTCACCGGTTCAGAAGTCTCCGCTTGTCCCTCTTCCTTGACAGGAAGATCTCCTTTCAAGATATCATCGTCACTCACGCCTTGAACAGTTGACACCTGGACTTCGTCAGGGCTAACAAGACCCAGATCAACGTTCTGCTGCAACGTCCGTTGATACATCCGCAAATTCCACTTTGGATCAGCCATGCTATCAACAAACTCGATGAACGAGTTGCCTGCCGGATCATTCAGTCTGACGGTAAAAGCTGACATCGGCTTGTCCGCATACGCCGCGCTGGTGCTTTGCTTCATCGCCCCGTCGTCTAATTCCTCGTCCTCATCTTCATCACCTAATATCTCCTTCATCTTGTCAAGCAACGCTTGTACCTTCTCATACCCATTAGAGTCATGCACCCTCCTCAGCGGTTGATCCATCGACAAATCGCGGTATATATCATGCACAAGCCCCTCGACCGTCGTCAGCTGACCGCGGTTCGTAGCCGGCAGAGTGAGTTCTAGCTCGGGTATAGAAACCTCGCAGGTCGAAGAACGGATAATCTGGCGATTAAGGTCCGAACGGGACAGAATTCTAGCAGTATAAACTGTGCCTTCAGCTGTGCTCGATGGTGAGTTGTTTGTTTCACTGGAGATACTGAACAGAAGAACGTACGTCTAATAGAGCCTGCAGACTGGACTTCATTATTCTGCCAGCCACAGTGCTCACAGCGGAAGGACATGACGATAATCTCGCGAAAGAAGGGTATAGAAGTGAGAAGCATCCGAGTGACTCCTTGCTCGTGGCATCGCATGCAGAGCGATTCTATTTCCTCGACAACTTTCTCCTCCTGTTCAGCTTCTGGCGCTTCAGTTGTGCTAACAGATTGATCTGTGCCATCGGTTGTACTCTTGTCCGCTTTCTCAGCTATCCTTCCGATAGTGGGGAACAAATTGGTCGGGTTTGAATTCGTTGTCGACATCTAAAGCAAGTCAGACATATTGCAACCGTAGCATAATAAAATCATTGCGCACCTTGGAGACGAGCGAGCAAAATCTTCTTGTACAATCTTATCATGAGTAGTATTATGGCGTATTTGGCAACCGTGACGACGTCACTTGCATTTTCTCAGAATACATCCGTAAGCATACACTAGTTGAACAAAAATACGATTTTATGATACACCTCATCCTTTTCGTATACATCATCATTCTTCGTGTTGGAACCATGATGGCAACTAGCAGCATGCTTCCACCTAGGTTGACGTTAGTCACCCAACGACCCAGTATGATTATCTCGTACCAATATATTTCTTTGACCTTGTGAAATAACCGTAAAGTCAAAGCTGACTAGGAATATACGTAAAACGTACCTTGGTCTCCATGTCCTTGATACCCTCGATGGGTATCCATTTGAAGCATTTATGACATTTGCCTTGACGAGTAGTTGCTTTTTCCTTCTTTCCAGGATTAGGCCTCGTGATGGTTCTAAATGCTCTTGGTGGAGCAAATGGGAGCCCAGTTGACGCAGAAATACCTGTCGCCAATGTATTAGACGTAACCAAGGAAAGTCATCGACTTACCATGCGCATATTGCATATGATAGCTTTGAGAAGCTCAGCAGCCGCCTCGAATGGAACAAGGAAAGAATACTCTATCCCACTAGTCAGCCTTTGACATGAGGCAGAAGGACCGCTATCTTACTACTTTAACGCAGAAAACTTCATGGCGAGCCATAGCGCTTTGTCTTCACCTCCGCGACTACGGCTCTCAATACATATAGGGCACAAGCCCACCTTTTCAGCACCCTTACCCTGCACAAAACGTGGCGTATATAGGTCAAAGGGGTTTCTAGGCGGATTATAAATGCCTCCTGGATGCCTAACTCCAAAGAGAGTGCACGGAGACCTTGCGAAGAATTTCAATGAACGCAGCAGATAAAGAGGGTGAACCGACTTACTCTGCACCTTCTAGTTGTAGATAAGAGCTTAAAGGATAACGTCTGTAAAATAATGGAAAGTCTAGAGATACTTCGATATCGGGGAACGAACGAATGGTATAGTGAGAGCCTAGTGTTACATCGGGCACCTGTGTCTTTTGAGAAGACAGCTTTGGTTCCATGGCCTTGGGACGTTGTACACGTCGCTTCTTGCATGGCACCGGTGAAGGAGATGGTGGTGCCTCATCCTCCCCATGTCCCTTCTTCAGTAACTGACGTTTCCGGTTTTGTCTCTGAGGAAGTTGAGGTGATTGAGAAGGGGTCAAGGGGCTGAGAGGCGAGAGCGTAAAGTAGGTTGAGGAAGTCCGAGTCGAGTCTACGTCGAACAGTGTCTTGGTATTGGGACTTGACCTTGATGAGCTTGACACCGGCGCGGCAGAAGATTGACGGAGAGAACGCTTCGGCGTCGCAGGAACGGCTTGCACAGACGTCGGCGGACAGTTCTCGTCAGAAACCATGAATGAAAATTTGGTCTTTGGCGGACTCTGATAAGGATAGGACAGAGAGGAAACGGGAGGTGCTCTGATGACAGGAGATAGATCAGGATCTGATGACGTCCATGAAGGGATGCTACTGTTTTTGAAAGGAGAATCCATAGAGTCCATAGCGTTGTAAAAAGCAACTGAACCTTCCGAAAAATTACGAATGTTGAGTGGAGAGTCTACAGCGTTCATAGCTTTGTAAAAAGCAGATGAACCATCCGATAAATGCGTTGCAGGAGAGAAATGCCCTGTATCCGTATTTGAATCATGTTTTACAGGTGTTGATAGAGCGAACGAGGGAGCAAGCGGTTTTGATGCAAATGGAGAGCCGAGGATAGCAGTCATAGAACTAAGCGGATGTATGCCTGGACAAGAATGAGAGCTGGTACTTGAAACTCTAGGGGAATAGCTAGCAGCTTGGAGGAAATCATTTTCTTTTAAAAGCATTGTATAGGGAGGATTGAGCAGAGGAATTGGAGAAGGACCGTAAAGATTTGAAGTTTGATGCTGAGCAGAGAAAATAGAAGCGAGAGTGGAGACAGCGGATTGAGAAGAACGATTGATTATGTCCTGCATCGGGTGGCCGTCCCTGCTAAAATGGGTGGTAGAGGGTTCTGCGTGGTGAAAGAGATAATCATGATCGCATAGGCCTTCTGGTCTGGTCTGGAAGGACCGATTGGCAGGGACATGGAGCAGATTAGTACCGTGAAAATCGTCAGATTCCAGAAAGTAATCCATGACGGAGCCTGAACAAAAGTAAGCGGGCATTTTGTAAGAGTACCTGTGATATTATACCAGGTTGAAGAAGATAACAAGACTGGTCTAATCTACGCGGGCGAGTTCACGCTTTTTACCCCCATTCGCATATTCAAATATTAAAACTCCGACTCGGCAGTTGAGCACTGGCCGGCCTCACCTCCGCACTCGTTCATGCGCTTCTTGTCGCTTTTCCTACCTTTAGTGCTCGCAGGAGCTGCCTGGGCGTCGGCGCTGACGACCCCAATCGCTGCAAATGAGCGGCAGTGCTATTACGCCGATGTAGACAAGGCCGGGGAAAAGATCGGTGTACGTGGCTCTACGTTATATACCACGAGATATTATTGAGACGTTTGCTAAGTTATATTTCGCCGTGCAATCGGGTGGCTCCTTTGATATCGACTTTGAGGTCCGAGACCCAAACCAAAAGGTTCTGCTTGACGGCCAACGGGAACGTCAAGGTGACTACGTGTTCACCGCGAATACCGTTGGAGAATATGCCTTTTGCTTCGAAAACGACATGTCAACACTGACAGAGAAGCTTGTTGATTTTGATATCATGGTTGAAAGTGAACCGAGACGAGAGCCTCCAGCAAAGCCGGGCCAAGTAGCTGAACACACCAGCGCATTGGAGGAAAGCGTGTTTCGACTGAACGGCCTGCTCATGAACATCAAACGAATGCAAAATCAGTATGTCAGTCGTCGATTTATATTGGTCTCGCTCTCATGCCTTCCAGTTTCCACACTCGGGAAAACCGTGGTTTTTCCATCGTGAAATCTACGCAAAAGTAAGGGATCCATTTTATTTAGTAATGCAACTCTCATTGACGACCACGCAGTCGTCTCTTTTGGTATGCTTTCTTTGCAAGCCTTGCAATAATAGCCATGGCTATGTGAGTCCAACGCGTATTGTTGCACAAGCCACTGACGCAAACGATGACGGTAGCACGCAGGTCTATGTACTTCAGACATTCTTTACCAAAACTGGCCGCAGATATAAGGTCTAGTCGTGATACCCTCTCGCACCCATGTACTTTACAAACACAAAACGATCTTAATGAACCATTATTCTGCCAGTCCGAGTAAGACATGGAATGTAGTCCGTGGCATTTACAGATGGTTCTACTACACCAATCAATAGTCTGGAAAGAATGTTGCTAAAATATCACACACACACACGAAACACACATAACAAATTTAGTTCAAAGAAACTTCAGTGGTCGCGAGACTTTCTAGTTCGTGCACGGTTACATTCCGAATGATCGGCGAGGAGACAGTTCCTCACCTGTACTCGCCCTCTGCGGCTACGCTGAGCTCCTCAATTTCGCCTTGTACAGTCGAAAGCGCCTCGGCGGCGGCAGAGAAATACACGAGCTAAAGAAACCTATCAGCAAATGAAAAGAAAATGATGATATACATCAATTTACCTGGGCTTTCGCCAACTCGTTGAGATTCTTGATAGGTTCGGGCTACAGAAAAAAAAAAAAAAAACATCAGATACAACACACAAAGCAACGCAACCCAACTCACGTTCTCCAAAACCGTCTTCATGAGCGTAATAGCAACCTCCGTCTTCTGAACGAGATCATCCTCCGCATTCTCAACCTCAATCCTAGCCTGTTCTTGCCTCGCAGGATTCACATTCTTAAGCCTACCACCAAATCAGACCCAACACCCAAAATAACCATCACCACTCACTGTTGCTTAGCAGCATCCAGCTCCAACCTGCTAGCTTTAACAGCCTGCCTCGCCTTCATCGCAACAGCAATGCTCGTATTCAACGTAGTTTGCCACGGATGCAAAAACTGATCCTGTATATGTGCATCCTGATCCAAGCGCGCCGCAGCAATTCGATCCCATGCTTCACTATACTGGGCCAAAGCATGGCCAAGGCGGTCTTCCGCTCCAGCGCCCGCAGCCGTCCGGATCACATTCGCACCAGTGGTAGACGCCCTCAAAAGCGCATGCGGAAGCGTCTTGTGCGGCGCGATGGGCGGCTCGCCGGGGGCGGCGGGAACGGGGAGGTTGGTGCCTTTAAGATTGGTGGCAGCAAACGAACTGAGGTTGTAGCCGATGGTCGAGGAAAGTTCAGACAAGGACTCTTGAATTTGCGTCGGATAATCATAGTTTTCGTATTCATAGACTTTGGTGATCCTATGTAGGGTGATAGCTTGCCTCGTGTATGACGAGAAAGATGTCTCAACTGCATACCTGAGTAGTGACAAATGGGCTACTCTGAGAGCATCAACTCGAGCCTCGAGATCCTTGTATTCTGGATGGCAAGACTCGGCAAGTGAAAGAAAACGTTCGGCTTTCGAATCGTACCTTGGGGAAGTTCGGTTATCTCGTCTGGAGAAATTTGACCAAGTCTCTCCCTGGTTGCCTGTACGCCAGAGTTAAAAGTCTTTGCAAACTTTGTACCGGCCTGGGTGAAATTGATATTGGAGAGAGAAGACTGTAATTTGGACCACTGGTCCATTGCGGATGGGATGCGGTGTTAGGGAAGAGTTGGTTCGGATTCCGCCGTGCTCTATGTTACATACTTATACACTCATTATAAACTTATATAACTTCATACACCCTCTGCTTCCTCTCCAAGCTCCGTTGCTGGCGAAATAACAGCTACAATCACTGAGATATCTGCCCCAAGCTTGTTAGCTCGCGTCCTATCATATCAATCGCGGCACTTACCGTCATTCTTCCCTCCTTTGAACGGCCGGCCGACCTCTCGCGCCCGCCGTGCAAACGGTACTTCATCCTCCACAGAGACATCAATATGCTTCCGTTCAGACACCCGTCGAGCTCGCGAACACAGCGCTTCAGAGAGCATCCCAGCCAACGCCCTACGACGCAGTAGAGGGGATGTTTCCGAATCGACCAAGAAACTTTTGCGGAACCTCACAACCTCATCCAGCACATCCTCGTCCCAAAGGTTATCACTCAGCCCATCAGACGCAAGGATGAGTATGTCATCTGCACGGACTGGCAAGGTGAACACGTGGGCCGCCGTCCGTGGCGTCGTCGGTGTCGATGGACCCAGCTGCACAGGGGTATTAAAGTCCCACCACATTTCTTCACTCCGCCACGCGATTTCTTCGCCTCTGACTAGCATACACATACAGTCGCCCACATGCGCAATCTTGATGACCGCATCATAACCATCCTCCGCTTCCAGATTTGTCGTGGAAATGGATGGAAGATCGTTTATCATTTGGCTCGGGACATGATCGAGCACTGCTAGCAGAGCAGTCGAAGACCCTGACATCAAGGGTACCATCTCAGTCTTGACGCTCTTTCGCCGATCCTCGTTCGGCGTTGATCGAATTGAGCCCTGAGTGTTTATCGGCTGGTTGGGCATTGGACATGCAGGGGATGGAGAACGGCTGGCATCAGGAGACGCGACAACATGCGCCTTGAGCGTCCGGTCGTATGCTCTTTCCAAAATCTGCAGCACATCTATTCCTTCAGAAAGCTCTTCGAGAGAATCTTCTAGATCCTGTTCTAACTCCGAGATATCTGTTTTCTTTGGCTGGAAGCCGGGAGGGGAAACGGTGAAACTTGATGGGAGTGATGACGAGGCGAATGGTGTTGAGAGCAATGACGAGCCAGTCTTATCTGACCAATGCCAAGAGGGAGCAGGTGATGCAAGCATAGGCGTGGGCGTAGGGCGTGATGATGAGCAGGTAAAGGAAAATTGAGGTCGGGAAGGCGCTGGGTGTGGCGGCAATGGGGGCAACGATAGTGGAATAGGTTTGGAAACAGTGTCAACCTCGGCGGAACAAAAATGCATTAAACGTCGTGCAAAGAGTGCACTAGGTGTAGGCCGAGATTTAGCACCCGATGACCTCAAAGGCATATCTACCATCGGAATAGTGAGCATAGAGACATTTTTCTCACAATTAAGCATACCATTAGGTTTTACTCTCGCCCAACCTCCAACGCCATCTGCTACACCCATAGCATTATCCCTGACAAAATAGGCGTCTTCTCCGATTTGCACAGCAAGACCCATGTCTTCCTCAGCATTTTGCGTTCTAGTAGGTATCCCTCTCTTCCTCGATGATGATATTCCATTTGCCGAACACTTCTTCGGTATCCCGTAGGCACCAACATACAGCTGATACTTTGGCTTGTGTTTCTTTGCTTGCACGTGCTGTGCATGAGCATGCGTCGTCGGCAAGGTTGCAGGGTAAAGATTAGGAGCAGATGTCAGGGAATACGGGAACAATGCATGATGGCCGGAAGACCCATGCAAATTGCCAACGAGTGTATGCCCGTTATTAGATGGAGGTTGCGTAACCCCGAGAGACAACGGAGCATGGGAGGCGTTCGTCTGCGACGACTGACTATGCGGCGTAGGAGATGGCGCTTCGAGCTCGGTTGGTTTCGCCTCAATAGGCAGGCGACTTGGAGAAGGAAGAGAAGAACGTGAAGAGGGTGTAAAAGGAGTATCAAAGAAACTAAGAGGTGAGACGCTGCTGCTCGCCGAGTGGAATGGCCGATTCGATGACGAAAGAGAATTTGAGCGTGCACGCGGTGGCGTCGGTGACTGGGGCAAAGCCGTCACCGACGACGACGACGACGATGACGAGGCCGAGCCAACCCGGGGTAGGACATTGTAAAAGCGCTTCTGGATGCTCTTCATCGTCGGGGACGACGAGGACAAAAGTTAGGACATGGGAGAGAACAAGTTTCCGGCTTACCCCGGGTTCCGGAGCAAGGTGCTTATGTAAGGAACGGCAGTTATCTCATCAAAACCCCATTCGAATACGCCGTTATAGCATGAGATAACATATCTACTGAAGCTTAGCAAATGCCTCCTTAGCCTGCTCAAGTGTGGCAATCTCGGCCTCGAGAGTCTTTCTCTGCCCACGAGTGTCAGGAATATCATGACCTGGCAGGAACCATGAGAATTTCACACACCTTCTCCTCATTGCTTGTTCGTACATCCTCAGGAACAGTCACAAGGTAATCAGGCTGTGACTCGACTTTGATAACCTTGGCCAAATTCAGACGCGCTAAATCCAACTTCTTATCGCACTTGCTGATCTCGGCCTCGAGATTAACGAGACCCTGGCGTTCACCCTTAACTTCATCACTCCATATATCCATATCACGCAGGCTCACCTTGACAAGGACATGGACGGCCACTGTCGGCGTTACGACTGCGGCACCACAACCCGCAGGAATATCGCTGAGATTTCTCACGACGATAGCACTCTTACAGCCTTTCGTAAGAGCGACGATGGTGGGCAGCTGGCTCCCCAAAAGAGCTGCTTCGACATCGTCCTGGATATAATAATTCACTGACGTACCAGTGCGTCAGTACTCCACAGATAGTGATAAGAGATACGCGACGAACGTTGAATGTCATTTTGGAGACTGTAGGAAGCAGCCAGGGACCGGCCCGTTTTCAAAACATTGAAAACAAGTTCAAACTGCTTGTCCGCCTCTTCGAATACAAATGCAGGGTCCTAATATGACATCGCCATTCGGAACTCGGTTCAAAACTCATACAGACCAATGACTTACGTGCTCGGGGAAACTAGATACCATGATAGAAGGCGTAGGGTCATTCGGCCGTCTAGGCAATCGCTGCCACAACTCCTCCGTCACAAAAGGCATGAAAGGATGCAGCAACTTGAGACCATAGTCTAGGCATGTATACAGCGTCTGCTGAGCAGACCGTTTTACTGTTAACGGAGCAGACTCGTCCGTCATCGGCTTCATCGCTTCCTATCAACGCACATCCATTAGGCGCGAAAGGAATCCAGACCACAAACTTACAATGTAAACATCGCACAGCTCATACAACCAAAAGTTGTATGCTGACGTTGTCGCCGACATAAAATTTCGCTCAACCAGGTATCGATTGATCTCCACAGCAGCAAAGTTGAGCTTATGAAAAATCCATCTCTCCACCAAACTCTCTCTCCCAGTAGGTTGTGGCATCGGCTCAGGAACGAAGGTTTCATCCAGCTTGAGCATAGCAAACTTGGTTGCGTTGAAAATCTTGTTGCAAAACTTTCTATAGCCTTCCACCCGCAAAATCTCAAGGTTGATATCACGGCCTGTGATAAAGAGTCAACACAGTCTCAGGGCATCACGTTTGCACTGACCTCCGCCAGAGTACGCGCACAATGCAAACCGCAGCGCATCTGTTCCACACTGGGGTATACCCTTTGGGAAATCCTTCTTCTGCCCTACTTTCGCTTTTTCTATTTCCCTATCGTCTAGATTGCCCTCGTAAAGTTTCTCATGCAACTTCTCCAAGCTCAGGCCCTGAATGACATCAATTGGATCAATGACATTGCCCAGACTCTTGCTCATCTTGCGTCCATGGGCGTCACGGATCATGGCATGGCAGTACACCTCCTTGAACGGCATTTCCCCCGTGAGCTTAACACCCAAAAGTGCCATACGGGCCACCCAGAAGAAGAGAATGTCCCATCCGGTTTCCAAGAGCGATGAAGGATAGAACATTTGCAAATCAGACGCCTGTGTCCCATATGTCACATCATCAATGGAAAAAGATAAATAACCATACCTTGTCAGGCCAGCCCATTATGGAAAACGGCCAGAGTCCGGATGAAAACCAGGTGTCCAGCACATCCTCGTCTTGGTGCAAAGTAAATGGTGCACCGTCTGCCAAGACCTTGGCACGCTCTGTCGCCTCTTCCAGCGTCCGGCCCACAACCCAATTCTTGCCTTCATTCGCCTGAGAAGCAGAGGTTAGTCACATCGCCCATAAGGAAAAGGAGTCAATTTACATCTTGCTCTTTGCCCTTGATATTGACAAAGTAAGCCGGGCAGCGGTGACCCCACCACAGCTGTCGAGAAATACACCAATCTTGAATACCTTCAAGCCATCGATACCATTCGTTTTCGGATTGCTTGGGTTGAATGTAAAGCTCGCCGGCTCGTGTGCGCTACAGGATAGTCAACCCCTGATTACTTGAAAGAAACGCTATGGACTCACTTTTATAGCTTCTTCAGCCAAAGGCTTGCAGTTTACCCACCATTGGGGTTTGAGGACAGGTTCAATGACATCACCGGATTTGCTTGGAAAAAATCAGTATTGTGATCATTAGCTTATAGAATGACAAACCTGCAAATAGGAATTTGCATTGGGTTATCCTTTGTTTCCACAAAAAGTCCCTTTTCCTTCAGTTTCTTCACGACCTCGACACGTGCGCGGAACCGCTTCATACCCTAATCAAAACACATGAGGACAGTCCCGTCCAAAACTCTACCCAACTTGCCTTGAACTCGGGACCAACATTCTCGTTCAGCGTACCGTCGTCATTCAAAATGTTGATAAATTTGAGATCATGTCGTAAGCCAACTTCATAATCGTTGGGATCATGCGCAGGGGTGATCTTGACAGCACCAGTTCCAAACGCCATATCCACGACAATAGAGTCTGTAATGATTGGAATGCGTCTATCGAGGAAAGGATGGACTGCAAATTTTCCATGCAAATGCTATCACATGATATGAGTAATACATATGTCGATGAGAGGAGCTACCAACTGTATATCGAGGGTCATCAGGATGTACAGCGATAGCAGTATCGCCCAACATAGTCTCCGGACGGGTAGTTG
>WNGI01005247.1_pt1 | contig 17570 bp, 18 predicted proteins | sample 5400621 | NCBI WGS metagenome assembly WNGI01 (sample SAMN13153374, study PRJNA577476) | soil metagenome | isolation source: 20 cm soil or saprolite under Garry oak tree replicate 1 | place: USA:California | collected 2016-06-15 | reverse complement strand
CAAGCAGATGGCGAGGTCGTCTCCGACAGAACCCTCGCGTCGCTGACCCCTGCTACTTTTCGGCGCTCGCATGGACCTCGAGGGTCGGACCGCGCTCATCACCGGCGCAGGACGCGGCATCGGTCGCGCGACCGCCGTCCGCCTCGGCCGCGAAGGCGCGCGGATCGCGATCAACTACAAGGGCAACGCGGCCGCCGCCGAGGAGGCGAAGCATCTCGTCGAGCAGGCCGGCGGCGCGGCCATCCTCGTCCAGGGCGACGTCGCCGCCGATGGAGCGGCCGAAGAGGTCGTGAAGGCGGCGCTCGCGTTCGGCGACGGCAGGCTCGACATCCTTGTCAACAACGCCGGGATCACGCGCGACAACCTCCTGCTCCGGATGAGCGCGGAGGAGTGGGACGCGGTCCTCGACCTCAACCTTCGCGGGACGTTCCTCGTCACCAGGGCGGTGATGCGGCCGATGATGAAACAGCGCTCCGGGCGGATCGTGAACGTCGCATCGATCGCCGGCGTCGTCGGGAACGCCGGGCAGGCGAACTACGCGGCCGCGAAGGCGGGCATCATCGGTTTCACGAAGACGGTCGCTCGCGAGATGGCGAGCCGGAACATCACCGCCAACGCCGTCGCGCCAGGTTTCGTTCCGACCGACTTAACGAACCCTCTTCCCCAGCAGGTGAAGGACGACCTGCTGCGGCAGATCCCGCTCGCCAGGTTCGGGACGGTCGAGGACGTCGCGAACGCGATCGCGTTCCTGGTGTCCGACGACGCGAGTTACATCACCGGACAGGTCCTCGTCGTCGACGGCGGCATGGTCACCGCCTAAGGAGCGGCGTTCCCTAGCATTGGCGCGTGCGCCCCGGGCGGTTGCTCCTTGTCGCGCTCGTTGCCGTCACCGTTTTCGCCCTCGACCGCGTCACGAAGGCGTGGGTCTCCGAGAACATCCCGCTCGGGACCGCTCGCCCGGTCGTCGGCGACTACGTGCGGATCGTGCATGCGCAGAACACCGGCGCGGCCTTCGGGCTCCTCCCCGAGCGCACGACGCTCCTTTCGGTGCTCTCGGTCCTCGCCGTGCTCGCGATCGTCTACTACTACCGGCAGATCGCGAGCGCCTCGTGGCTCGTGTCGGCAACGCTCGGGATGCAGCTCGGCGGTGCCTTCGGAAATCTCCTCGATCGCGTTACGCAGGGATACGTGGTCGACTTCGTCGACGTCGGCGTCGGCGAGGTCCGGTTCTGGGCGTTCAACGTCGCCGACTCCTCGATCGTCGTCGGCATCTTCGTCGTGACGTTCGCGCTCTGGTACGAGGAGCGCCGCGTGGCCAGACCAAAGCGGGCGTAGTGGGGGAGCGGATCGCGCTGCGCGTCGACGAGGGCGGCGAGCGTGTCGATCGGTTCCTCGCGGCGCATAGCCTGCTCTCGCGGAGCGCCATCGCCCGCCTCGCGAAGGACGGACATGTGCGCGTCGACGGCGCGGCGGTCGAGCCCGCGTACAAGGTTCGCGCTGGTCAGGAACTGGTCGTCGACGTGCCCGATCCCGAACCCGCGCTCTCGCTCGCGGCCGAAGACATCCCGATCGATGTCCTGTACGAGGACGCGGACGTGCTCGTGGTGAACAAGCCGGCCGGCCTCGTGGTGCACCCCGCCTACGGTCACGCGACCGGGACGCTCGTGAACGCGGTCGTTGGCCGGATCACCGCGGAGACCGGACGCGCGGCGTCCCGTCCGGGGATCGTTCACCGGTTGGACAAGGACACGAGCGGCGTGCTCATCATCGCGAAGACCGACGTCGCACATCTCGCGCTCGCGCGGCAGCTCCAGGCGAAGGAGTTCGGCAAGGAATATCTCGCGCTCGTGTGGGGAGACCCGGGCGCGGCGCCCGCCGTCGTGGAGGCTCCCCTGGAACGCGATCCCGACGACCGGCGCCGCATGGTCGTGCGCGCGACCGGCCGCGAGGCGGTCACGCGGTTCGCCCGCGTCGCGGTCTGGGGCGCCGGCGCGGGCCGGCGGTCGCTGCTTCACGTACGACCGGTGACCGGGCGGACCCATCAGATCCGCGCGCATCTCGCCTACGCCGGAGTCCCTATCGTTGGCGACCCTGTGTACGGGAAGCGCGGTGACCGGAGTGGTCTCGGCCGGCAGTTCCTGCACGCGTGGCGGCTGACCGTCCGGCTTCCGCGGGCGGGGGAGCGCACGTTCACCGCCCCGCTCGCGGCGGACCTGCGCGCGTACCTCGAGTCGCTCGGCGAGCCGGTGAGCACGACCCCTCTCTTTGACGGGATCCGTTGAGCCAGATCGACGGGAAGGGACTCCTGGTGATCGTCTCGGCGCCGTCTGGCGCCGGAAAAGACGCGGTGCTCGAGCGCCTCGTGAAGGCGCTCGACGACGCCGTCGTGTACGTGACCGCGACGAGCCGCAAGCCGCGCGCGAACGAGAAGCACGGCGTCCATTACTACTTCTACGAGCCGGACAAGTTCCGCGCCGAGATCGAGGCCGGGAACTTCCTCGAGTGGTCGATGGTCCACGGCGATTTCAAAGGCGTTCGGAGGGACGCGCTGGGCGACACGCTGCGCGGCCACAAGATCGTGATCGTCAAGCCCGAGCCTCAGGGGATGCGGAAGATCAAAGCGCAGCTGCCGGAAGCGCTGACCATTTTCATCATGCCGCCATCGCTCGAGGCGCTTCGCAAGCGCCTCATCGAACGCGGAACGGAGACCCCCGAGCAGCTCGACATCCGCCTGCGTAACGCGGAGATCGAGATGGCCGCCGCGCCCGAGTACGACTACGTCGTCGAGAACGACGACGGAAAGATCGACGCGACCGTCCGCGAGATCGCGGAGATCATCAAGAAGGAGATGAAGAAGCCTCGGCACTACGCCCTATGAGCTCACCGTTCCGCACCGCCGAGGTCGCCGTCTTCGCCGGGCTCCGCGGTCCGGCACGAACGTTCAGCTACGTCGTGCCAGATGGTCTCCCGCTCTCGCCGGGTCATCTCGTTCGCGTCGCGCTGGGATCGCGGGCGGTCCCCGGAGTCGTCATCGCGCTCGACGGTGCGGTCGACCGAGAGCTCAAGGCGATCGACGCGCTCCTCCATCCACTCCCGCTCCTGCGGCCGCATCAGCTCGCGCTCGCCGCGTGGATCGCCGAGCGCTACCGATGCGGACTGGCGGACGCGGTCCGCGCGATGCTCCCGCCCGCGCTCGCGTCGCGAGCGCGTGCGTCGCGGCTCGGAGCCGCCCGAGGCGAGCGGAGCGAGCCGGTCTTCGCCGTCGCGCCCGCCGGCCGCGCCGCGCTCTACGCCGGGACGCGCGTCGGACCACGTCAGCTCGTCACGCTGCGTGCGCTCGTCGCCGGTGCGGTGACGCCGCACGACCTCATCGACGCGGGCGGCTCCGCGGAGGCCGCGCGGGCGCTCGTGCGCAAGGGCCTCGCGACCGAGGGGCGCCGGGCGGTCCGGCGCGTACCGGCGGAGTTCGCGCTCGTCGAGGAGGACCGCGTGCGTGACGCCGAGGCGACGCCCGCGCAGGCGGCGGCCCTCCTCGAGATCGCGGCGGTCCGCGGGCAGGGGCGGGGTCTCCTGCTCCACGGCGTGACCGCGAGCGGAAAGACCGAGGTGTACCTCCGCGCGGCCGCCGATACGCTCGCCCGCGGGTACGGCGTGATCGTGCTCGTCCCGGAGATCATCCTCACCGCGCAGGTGGTCGCGCGCTTCATCGCGCGCTTCGGCGACCGGGTCGCGCTCCTCCACAGCGCCCTTTCCGCGGGCGAGCGCTTCGACGAGTGGCGCCGCGTCCTCGACGGGATCGCCGACGTCGTCATCGGCTCGCGTTCGGCGCTCTTCGCGCCCCTCGAGCGCGTCGGCCTCGTCGTAGTCGACGAGGAGCAGGAGCCGTCGTACAAGCAGGAGAGCGCCCCGCGCTACCACGCGGTGGACACGGCGCTCGCGCTCGGTCGGGCTTCGGGCGCGACGGTCCTGCTGGGAAGCGCGACGCCTCGGGTCGTCACGTACGAGGCCGCGCGCAACGGCGACCTCACGCTGCTCTCGCTGCCGGAGCGCGTGGGCGAGATGGCCCTGCCGCCGACGACGATCGTCGATCTCCGGCTGGAGCTGCGCAGCGGGAACCGCGGCACGCTCTCGCGTGAGCTCCGAAAGGCGCTGCAGCATGCCGTCGGCGGCGGCGAGCAGGCGATCCTCTACCTCAACCGCCGCGGATTCGCGACGATCGTGCTGTGCCGCGACTGCGGGTACGTCGCGACCTGCCCGGCGTGCGAGATCCCGTACGCGTACCACATCGACGGGTCGCTGGTCTGTCATCGGTGCGGCCGGCGGGAGGCGCACGCCCCGGACCGTTGTCCCGCGTGCGGCGGCGCGCGCATCAAGCAGCTCGGTGTCGGCACGCAACGGGTCGAGGAAGAAGTACGCGCTACGGTCCCGGGGGCGCGGATCATCCGGCTCGATCGTGACGCCGTCCGCGCGAAGGGGGCGCACGCGCGTGCCTACGAGCGGATGCGGTCGGGCGACGCGCAGGTCATCGTCGGGACGCAGATGCTCGCGAAAGGCTTCGACCTGCCCCGCGTGACCCTCGTCGGTGTCATCAATGCGGATACGGTTCTGAACCTCCCCGACTTCACCGCGGCGGAGCGCACCTTCGAGCTCCTCACGCAGGTGCTCGGGCGATCGGGACGCGGCACCGCCGGTGGCCGCGGGATCGTCCAGACGTACCTGCCCGAGCATTACGCGATCCGCGCCTCGGCGGCCCACGACTACGGTGCCTTCGTGGAGGCCGAGCTCGCGGGGCGGCGGCGGTTCGGGTACCCGCCGTTCGGCCGCCTCGTGGTCCTCTCGACCCACGCGAAGCGGCTCGCCACGGTCGACCGCCGCGCGGACGAGCTCGCCCGCTGGCTTCGCGAGGCCGCGAGCGGCGACGCCGAGGTATTCGGCCCGGCGCCCGCGTTCGCCGCGAAGCGCGCCGGGAGCTATCGCGCGCAGATCGTGCTTCGCGGCGCGCACCCCGAGCGCGTCCTCGGGCGCGTGAGCGTGAACGACGAGTGGACGGTCGACGTTGACCCGGTGACACTTCTCGGATGACCGAGGACGCAGCCGGTGCCGTCGAGAAGGCGCCACCCCCGCCGCGTCTGCGCCTCTCGAAGGGCACACCCTGGCGAATCGACGCGGGCCGGCGGGCGAAATGGACCACCCCCGAGTTCCTCGCCGCGAACGCGGTGGAGGTGCGTCAGATCGGCGATCCGGTGCTGCACGCGGTCGCGAAGAAGCCGCGCCTTCCTCGCGCCGAGCTCGAGGCGATCGTCGCGCGGATGTTCGCTTCGATGGTCGTCGCCCACGGCATCGGGATCGCCGCGCCGCAGATCGGCGTCCCACTCCGGATCGCGATCATGGACGTCGACGACGGGGGAATCGTCGCGATCGAGCCGAGAATCGAGTGGACCAGCGAGGAGGTCGACGAGACGAGCGAGGGATGCCTCTCCGTCCGCGGCCTCTACGGAATGCTCGAGCGGCCGGTCGCCGCGCGCCTCGTCGCCATGGACATCCTCGGGAAGCGCTTCACCCTCGTCGGCGACGACTTCGGGGCGCAGTGCATGCTCCACGAGACCGATCATCTCGACGGCAAGCTCTACGTCGACCGCCTGAAGTCGCGCGACGACCTTCATCCGGTCGAGCCGGAAGAGGAGGAACCGGTTTCCGCCTAGCCCCCCGCATCGTCTTCCTGGGGACGCCGGCGTTCGCGGTGCCGGCGCTCGAGGCGCTCCACCGGCTGCGCGAGGACGGCGTCGTCACCATCGCCGGGGTCGTCACCCAGCCCGACCGTCCCGGATCGCGCGGCGTCACGAGCGAGCCCGCCGTGAAGCGGGCGGCGCGGGCGCTCGGCCTCGCGGTCGCCCAGCCGGAGCGCCTCGCCGGGCCGGGCCTCGCCGCCGTGCTGGCGATGCGCCCCGAGCTCCTCGTGTGGGCCGCGTACGGGAACAAGATCCCAAAGCCGCTCCTCGACGCGGTGAGCGGCCGGACGGCGAACGTCCACGCGTCGCTCCTGCCGCGCTGGCGTGGAGCCGCGCCGATCGCGCACGCGATCCTCGCGGGCGATGACGAGACCGGCGTGACGCTCATGGAGGGAACGGTTGAGCTCGACGCCGGCCCGATCCTCGCGCAAGCGAAGACGAAGATCGACGCGCGCGAGACCCGTGGCGAGCTCGAGGAGCGCCTGGCGACGATGGGTGGCGAGCTGCTCGAACGCGAGCTGCCACGCCATCTGCGAGGGCAGCTCGTCCGCCGGCCGCAGGACCCCAAGCGCGTGACGCTCGCGCCGAAGCTCGACCCTGCGCGGGGCGCGCTCGACTTCGCGCGCCCCGCGGAGGAGGTCGCGCGTCTCGTTCGCGCGTACACGCCTGATCCGGGCGCGTTCACCACGTACCGCGGTCAGCGCATCGGCGTGTTACGCACGACCGTGACAGCCGGCCGCGGCGTCGACCATGGCACGCTCGAGATCCGCGCCGGCGCGCCGCACGTCGCCGCGGGTGCGGGCTGGCTCCGCCTCGACGAGGTGAAGCCCGCCGGCAAACGTGCCATGAGCGGCGCGGACTGGGCGCGCGGCCTCCGCCTGGGCGGAAGCGAGCGTCTCCCGAGCTAGGACCGCTCCTCCTACGCTTGACCGATGATCGATGGGTCGCGAGCGATCAGCGAGGTGTCCGAACCCGAGCTCCTCGGGTGGCTGCGCGCGCGTGGGGAGCCCGCCTATCGCGCGAGGCAGATCCGGCGGCACACCACGCACGGCACCGCGCGCGATTTCGCGGGGCTGAGCGATCTGCCGAAGCCGCTTCGCGACGCGCTCGCAGGAGCGTTTCGCTGGTCATCGGTCGAACCGGTCCGTGAGGAGGCGAGCGCCGACGGAGAGACGCGTAAGGCGCTCCTCGCGCTGCGGGACGGCCACCACATCGAGACGGTCCTCATGCCGCATCACGGCGCGCGAAACGCGGTCTGCGTCTCGACGCAGGCGGGGTGTCCGATGGCCTGCGCGTTCTGCGCCACCGGCGAGATGGGTCTGGTGCGCAACCTCACGGCGGGCGAGATCCTCGACCAGATCCGCTACTGGCAGCGCGAGCTCGCCGAGCGGGGCGAGCGCGTGTCGCACGTCGTCTACATGGGGATGGGGGAGCCGTTCAACAACTACGACGCGACGATGGCGTCGGCGCGCGCGCTCGTCGATCCGGAGCGTTTCGGCGTGAGCGCGCGCCGCCTGACCGTGTCGACGTGTGGCGTCGTGCCAGGCATCGACGCTCTGGCCGGTGAGGGGTTGCCGATCAACCTCGCGGTCTCGCTGCACGCCCCCGACGATCCGACGCGCGCGCGGATCATGCCGATCAATCGCAAGTGGGGCGTGGACGAGGTCCTCGCCGCCGCGGCGCGTTACGTCAAGCGGACGAAGCGCCGCGTGACCTTCGAATATGTGCTCCTCGCCGGCGTCAACGACTCCGATGCGACGGCGCGTTCGCTCGCGGATGCGATCCAGCGACACGGGCCGACGAAGGACGCGCACGTGAATCTCATCCCCTACAACCCCGGCGCGGGCGGGTTTCACCGGCCGTCGGTCGCCCGCATGGAACGGTTCGCGGAGGTGCTACAGGAGCGTGGGCTCGCGGCGACACTGCGGATCAGCAAGGGGCAGGACATCGCCGCGGGATGCGGGCAGCTGAAGGTCGCCGAAGGAAAGGCGGCGGCGGTCTAGCTAGGCGGGCGCGTAGTCGGTCGCCGCGCGGAGGCGCGGGATCGGCGAGAAAAGAAGGAAGGCGATCGAGAGGGCCATGCCTGCCCAGCCGATCGCGATGCCGCCGCGCGCGCCGATCTGCTCCGCGACGTACGCCGCGACGAGCGCGCCGAGCGGATAGGCGATGCCGTGCGATACCACGTCGAGCGTCGCGTTCACGCGACCGAGGATGCCGTCCGGTGTCACGCCTTGGATGAGCGAGAGCTCAGCGACGCCCTCGATGGTCTGCAGGCCATCGCCGATGAGCTGCGGCACGAGGAGCATGAGCGTGGCGACCGCCACCGGTCCCTGCGCGAGCGGCGTCAGCACGCCGAGGATCGACGACGCGATCGCCATGCCGACCAGCGTCGGTCCGATCCCGAGCGCGTTCACGACGCGCGACGCGAAGAGCGAACCGACGAGCGACCCGACTCCTCCGGCTGAGATGACGATCCCGAGCAGGAACGGGTCGAGGTGCAGCTCGCGTAGCAGGTAGATCGAGTACAGGACTCCGTAGAACGCGCCGAAGACGTGTCCCGGCACCGAGCGCGCGGCGAGGGGGAAGACGATCGGATGATGACGAACGCTGCGCAGCCCTTCGGCGATCTCTTGGACGATCCGCGTCCGCGTCACGCGCGGCGGGTGCGACGGCTCGGGCGCGCGGATGAGCACGAGTGAGACCGCGGAGACGATGAACGAGATCGCGTCGACGAGGATCGCGAACGGCGCGCTCACGAGCTGGACCAGGCCTCCGGCGAAGCTCGGGCCCCCGATCTCCGCGATCGACGAGCTCGTGGCGAGCTTGCTGTTTCCCTCGACGAGCCGGTCCCGGCCGATGAGCGTGGGCACGTACGCGGGGTATGCGGCGTCGAAGAGAGCGCCGAGGCAGGACGCGAGGAACACGACCAGGTAGAGCTGCTCGATCCGCAGCGTCCCGAACGCGTACGCCACCGGGATCGACAGCAGAACTGCCGCGCGGATCAGATCGTCCCAGATGAGGAGCGGCCGACGGCGCAGCCGGTCGACCCATGCGCCGGCGATGAGACCGACGATGAGGATCCCGAGGCTCTGCACGATGACGAGGACGGCGAGCTCCCAGGGGCCCGCGCCGAGGACGAGGATCGCGACCAGCGGAACCGCCGTCCGCGTCACGACCGAGCCGAGCTTCGAGATGGTCTGCCCGACCCAGAGCCTCAGGAAGTCCGGGTGCTGCCAGAGCGACGACGCTGATGTGGACACGGCGGCAGGCTAACGGCAGACCGCTACGTGTTCGCTAGCGGCGGACCCGCTCCCGCTTCTTCGCCATGCGCGCGTCCTTGGTCTGATTGCGCCGGCAGCGCGTGCACACGAGCAGCTTCACGCCGTCGATGACCGCCGGATGAAGGTTCGCGTCGAACCGGCGGTGCGTGTGCACCTTCGAATGGCTCACGTTGTATCCGTAGGCGGCGGTTTTGCCGCAGATCGCGCAGGCGCGTGGCATGACGGCGGTTCTCCTCAGGGGGAAGTGATCCCAATGTTACATTCGCCGACATCTCAACGCAATTCGACGGAGCGGCGATGCTGCGTGCGCTCGAGGCCGCGACCGCTCGCCTCGAGGCGAACGTCGACGAGGTCAACGCGCTCAATGTGTATCCCGTTCCCGACGGCGACACGGGCACGAACATGCTCCACACGATGCGCTCGGCGTTGAAGGAAGCCCGCGCCGGGGAGCGCACCCTCGCCGCGGTGAGCGCGGCGGCAGCGCACGGAGCCCTCATGGGCGCGCGCGGCAACAGCGGGGTGATCCTCTCGCAGATCGTCCGCGGGATGAAGGACGCGTTCGCCGGAAAGACGAACGCCGGGGTCCCCGAGATGCGCCGCGCCGCCGAGCTCGCGCGCCGGTACGCGTACGACGCGGTGAGCGCGCCCGCGCCCGGCACGATGCTCACGCTCACCGTGGCGATGGAGGACGCGGCCGCGTTCGAGGGATCCGACGTCGTCGACATGCTGCGCGGGATGACCGCCGAGACCGATCGCGCGCTCGCGCGCACACGCGAGGAGAACCCGACGAACCGTGCCGCCGGCGTCGTCGACGCGGGCGCGCGCGGGCTGCAGTTGCTCCTCGAGGGCCTGCTCTCGAGCCTGAGCGGGAAGGAGGTCCCGCTCACGCGGGTCCCGCTCGCGACGCCGTCGCTCTATGCCGCGACGTCGCAGGCGCCCTCATGGGAGGGCGCGTACGACGTGCAGTTCCTCGTCCAGGATCCGAAACGGCCCGTCGCGCAGGTCCGCGACGAGATGCTGAAGTTCGGCGCCGACTGCGTCCTCGTCGTCGGCGACGAGTCCGTCATCAAGGTTCACGTGCACACCCTTCGGCCCGACGAGATCGTCCGGATCGGACTGACTGCGGGCCGCATCGGGGATGTTGTCGTGGAGGATCTCGACGCCATGACCGCCGAGCACGAACGCACGACCGGCATCGTCGTGGCGCCGCCCTCGCGCGCGCCTGCGGTGGCCGTCGGCGTCGTGGCGGTCGTCCCAGGCGAAGGATTCGCGGCGGTCGCCCGGTCGCTGGGCGCCTCGGTGGTGCGCGGCGGACCGACGATGAATCCCTCGACCGAGGAGCTCGTCGTGGCGATCAACGCCGCGAACGCGAGAACGGTCATCGTGTTGCCGAACGACAAGAACGTCATCCTCGCGGCCGAGCAGGCGGCCAAGGTCGCGAAGGCCGCGGTCCAGATCGTCCGGACCCGTAACGTCGCGCAGGGGATGGCCGCGCTCGTCGCGTTCGATCCGGCGAAAGACCCTGCGGAGATCGCCGACGAGATGGCCGAGGTGGCCGAGCGCGCGCATGGCATCGAGGTCACGCGGGCCATCCGCGACGCGACGATCGACGGCGAGCGTGTGCGCCGCGGCGAGGCGATGGCGCTCCTCGACGGTCGCGTGGTGGCGCATGGCGACGATGAGGTCACCGCGCTCTGCGAGGCCGCCCGCCGGCTGAGCGACGCCGAGATCCTCACGCTCTACAGCGGCGCCGACGTCGACGAGGCGCGGGTGCAGCGCGCCGCGCAGCGCCTTCGCGCCACCTGCCCGGGTGCGTCTGTCGAAGTCGCGCACGGCGGGCAACCCCACTACGCGTTCATCGTCGCCGCCGAGTAGGAGCACCGTCCCCGGCCGGGCGCGGCACCATTGACCTGATGGCCCCTGCGACCGCTCGCGACACCCGGCCCTCCAGCTCGCTCGACCTCGACGTGACTCGCTTGCCGGGCATCGGGCTCGAGTCGAAGAAGCTCCTCGAGCGGCTCGAGATCCGGACGATCGGCGATCTCCTCTGGCACCTGCCGGCGAGGTACGACGATTTCTCGAAGTACCGGCCACTCCACGCGCTCGTCGCGGGCCAGAAGCAGACCGCGATCGCGGTGATCGGACGCATGACCCAGCGGCGGACCGCGCGCGGACAGCTCCTGACGGAGGCGGAGCTCTTCGAGGAGGACGGAACGCCGTCGGACGTGCGCGCCTCGTGGTTCGGCCGTTCCTTTGTGAAAGAGACGCATCGCGAGGGCGAGCGCGTCCGCCTTTCGGGCGACGTGAAATGGGTCGGACGCTCGCTGCAGTTCAGCCAGCCGGCCCTCGAGCGCGCCGACGCCGAGGCCGTCCCGGACCTCCTGCCCGCGCAGGTCCGCGAGCGGCATCGTCTTCCGGATATCGCCTCGGCCCTCCGTCAGGTGCATTTCCCGGACGACACCGCGCGACTGCTCGCGGCGCGCCGCCGGCTCGCGTTCGACGAGCTCCTGGTGCTGCAGCTCGCGCTCGCCCAGCGGCGGGAACGCTGGCGCGCCCAGGCAAAGGCCATGCCGCTCGTCGTGACGGACGACGCGCTCGGGCGATGGACCGCCGCGCTGCCCTTCACGCTCACCGGCGCGCAAGGCCGTGTGATCGAGCAGATCCGCGCCGATCTGGCCCGCCGCGTCCCGATGTCGCGGCTGCTCGAGGGCGACGTGGGCTCGGGCAAGACCGTGGTCGCCGCGCTCGCCGCGCGCATCGCCGCGGCGTCGGGCGCGCAGACCGCGCTGATGGCCCCCACCGAGCTCCTCGCGGAGCAGCACGCGCGCTCGCTCGCCGCTCTCTTCGGGAACGAGGGTCCCACCCACGCGCTGCTCACCTCGAGCGTGACAGGCGAGCCGCGCCGGCGGATCCTCGCCGGGCTCGCCGACGGCTCGATCGACGTGGTGGTCGGAACCCACGCGCTCGTCGAGGAGGCCGTCGCGTTCGAGCGCCTCGGCCTCGCGGTGGTCGACGAGCAGCACCGCTTCGGCGTTCGGCAGCGCTCGACCTTCCGCGAGAAGGGCGACGGTCTCGATCCGCACCTTCTCCTTACGACCGCGACGCCGATACCGCAGACGCTGAACCAGACGATCTACCGCGACCTGGACATCTCGGTCATCGACGAGCTGCCCGCCGGGCGGCTTCCGATCATCACGCACCTCCGGACACCCGACCAGCTGGCGAAGGTCTGGGAAGGGGTCCGCCTTGCCGTCGAGCGCGGGCAGCAGGCCTTCGTGGTCACGCCGCGGATCGATCCCGACGACACGGGCGGCGAGGAGCTGCCGAGCGCGATCGCCACCGAGCGCGACCTCGGCCGGGGGGAGCTGAGGGGCCTTCGCCTCGCGCTCATGCACGGACGGATGGCCGCGAAAGAGCGGGACGACGTGATGCGCAGATTCGCCGCGCGGGAGGTCGACGTCCTCGTCGCGACCACGGTCATCGAGGTCGGGATCGACATTCCGAACGCGACCGTGATGGTGATCCTCGGCGCGGATCGTTTCGGCCTCGCCCAGCTCCATCAGCTGCGCGGTCGGGTCGGCCGCGGCGCCGACCGCGCGTACTGCGTCCTCGTGAGCGACGCTTCGGAATCTGCCCGGCTCGCCGCGATGGTGGAGCAGAAGGAGGGACGTCCGCTGAACGGCTTCGAGCTCGCGATGCGCGACCTCGAGATCCGCGGCGCGGGGGAGTTCCTCGGCACCCGCCAATCCGGCGCGCCCGAGCTGCGCATCGTCGACCTCGCCGATGTCGACCCGCTGCTGATCGACGAGACCGCGCACGAGGCGGACCGCACACTCGCCGGCGATCCGTCACTCGAGCGCCCCGACCACGAGCTGCTCGCGGGGGCGGTCGACCAGCTCTGGCGCCGGTACGCCCTCGCCTGATGCGGGTGATCGCCGGTGAGGCGAAAGGCCGAACGCTCGTGGTCCCGCGTGGTGGTGGAACGCGCTCGGCGACCGATCGGATCCGCGAGACGCTCTTTGCGATCCTCGAGCCCGAGCTCAGGGATGCGACCGTCCTCGACCTCTTTGCGGGCGCGGGCGCGCTGGGGATCGAGGCGCTTTCGCGCGGTGCCGAGCACGTCACGTTCGTCGAGCGGGCGCACGAGGCGCTGCGCGCCCTCAAGCGAAATCTCGGGACGACCGGTTTCCTGACGCGCGGGACGGTCGTCTCCGCCGACGTCTCGCGCTACCTCACCGCGTGGCCGGCGGGTCCGTTCACGCTCGCGTTCGCGGATCCGCCGTTCGCGGATCTGGTCGAGCTGGAGAAGACGCTCGCGCACCCCGGCCTGCGAGGCGCCCTCGCGCCCGGTGCGCTCGTCGTCGCGCGGTTCCTGCGCAAACATCCGCCGACCCTGCCACCGGGCGCGCAGACGGTGCGCGTGAAGGAGATCGGTGAAGAGACTCTGCTGTTCCTGCGGTACGCTGAGTCCGCTGCGGGAGGGTGACTTGGACATACAGTTCCTGGTAGAGCGGCTCGAAGCGCTCGTCGTCAACGCCCGGAAAGTGCCGATGACGAGCAACATCATCCTCGAGCAAGCCGCCGTCCTCGACCTCATCGACCAGCTGCGGGTGGCGATCCCGGAGGAAGTCAAACAGGCCCGGCGCATCAATCAGGAGACGGACCGGGTCCTCGCGAAGGCACGCGAGGAGGCGGAGCAGATCATCGGCGCGGGACAGGAACAGGCAGCGCTCTTGCTTCAGGACCAGTCGATCCTGCGCGAGGCCGAATCGCGAGCGCAGGACATGCTCGACAAGACGCAGACCAAGGCTGAGGAGACGATGCGCGGCGCGGATCAGTACGCCGCGGACGTCCTCGTCCGTCTCGAGAGCGACCTCGTGAAGACGCTGTCGATCATCAAGAAGAGCCTCGAAGTGCTCGAGGAGAGACGGGCCCAGCCGACGGAGGGCTAGCGCGTGAAGGTCAACCTCGCACCTCTGCTCAAGGCGCCGATCGGCACGCAGACCGACTACGCGGTCACCGAGGCGCCCATCGATCCCCATGGAGAGAACGCCGAGCTGCTCGACGCGAGCGTCGAGAGCATCGACGCGGACATCGTCGCGACCCACACGAACCCGGGCGCGCTCATCGAAGGCGAGGCGTCGGCGAAGGTGGCCGTCCAGTGCAGCCGTTGCCTTAAGCCGATCCAGGCCCCGGTGCGGACCCACTTCGCGGAGCAGTACTACGCGACGATTGACGTCTTGAGCGGCGACGCCAAGGACACGGCTCCGCGCGACGCGAAGACGATCGGGAGCGACTTTCGCATCGACCTCACGCCGCTCCTTCGTGAGGAGGTCATCCTCGCGACCCCGCTCGCGCCGCTCTGCCGCCCCGACTGCAAAGGCCTTTGCCTGGTGTGTGGCCGCGACCTCAATTTGGAGCCGCACGTCCACGACGCCGCCACGAACGAGAGCTGGGCAAAGCTCGAGGCGCTGAAGGACTTCCACCCCGAACGCGAGTAGATCCAGGCGGAGGTCAAGATGAGCACGCTCGACGAGATCAAGGACCTCGAGGAGCGCCTCAGACAGGCCGAGCTCGGACCCGACCCCGCGTTCTTCCAGGAGGCCCTGGCCGACGAGGCCGTGCTCGATGGCGAGCTTCTGAAATCGAGGGTGGTGGAGGCGCATCGCCCCGGGAATGGGCCGAAGTTCACGAAGGTGGAGATGCGCGACCTGCGCATCGTCGATCACGGGGTGGCCGCGGTGGTCACCTGCTCGGGGACGTTCAGCGGGCCGCGACAGACGTCGAGGCTCCGATTCATGCGCGTCTGGCTGAAGAAGGACGGACGGTGGCAGATCGTCGCCGGGTCGACGGTGCTTCTGAGTCCCTAGAATCAAGGCTCGAGAACCGAAGGAGCCACCATTTGGCAGGTCAACCAAAGAAGCGCATCCCCCGAGCGGCCCAGGGCGAGCGGCGGAGCCATCTCGCCCTCAAGGCGATGACGCTCGTGGCGTGTCCACAGTGCAAGAGCCCCAAGCCGCCACACCAGGCGTGTCCCCACTGCGGCACGTTCCGCGGCCGTCAGGTCATCCGGATCAAGACGAAGCGGACGGCCGCTTAGTACCGGCGACCCACGAATGAAGATCGCCGTCGACGCGATGGGCGGCGACCACGCCCCGGACGAGATCGTCCGGGGCGCACTGTTGTATCGCGCCGAGGGCGGCGGTGCCGAGCTCATCCTCGTGGGGCGCGAGGACGAGCTGCGGCGAGCGGGAGCGCTCGGTGAGGGCATCACCATCCGCGACGCGCACGACGTCGTGGGGATGGACGAACACCCGGCGAAAGCGCTCCGCGGCCGTGCCGACACGTCGATCGGCGTCGCGACCACGCTCGTGAAGCGCGGCGAGGCCGACGCCGTCGTCTCCGCGGGCAACACCGGCGCGACGATGGCGGCGGCGCTCATGCTCCTTGGTCGCATCCGGGGGATCGATCGGCCCGCCCTCTGCGGGATGCTCCCGACGACGAAGGGCAAGGCGGCGTGTCTCCTCGACGCCGGCGCGACGATGGATGCCGACGAGCACAACCTCCTGCAGTTCGCGCGCATGGCTTCCCGTTTCATGGAGAAGGTCCACTCGGTTGAACGCCCGTCGGTCGGGCTCATCAACGTCGGCGAGGAGCCCGAGAAGGGCGGGCGCCTGCAGCAGGCCGCGCACGGGCTGCTTTCCGGCGCCGAGGACCTCAACTTCTACGGGAACATCGAGGGACGCGACGTCATGCGCGGGATCACGGACATCTGCGTCACCGACGGCTTCACCGGCAACGTCCTCGCGAAAGGGATGGAGGGAGTCGTCGACGTCTTCGTCGACGGCATCCGCCACGATATCTTCGGGGGCCCGCTCGGGAAGATCGCCGGCCTCTTCGCGTTGCCCGGCCTGGGGAAATTCCGCAGCCGCATGGACTACGACCCGTACGTCTCCGCGCCGCTCCTCGGGGTCGCGGGTATCTCCGTCGTCACGCACGGCCGCGCGCGGGCGAACATGATGCGCCGCGCGATCGAGGTCGCCGAGCGGGCGGTCGCGACGCGGCTCCTCGAGGCGATCGGCGAGGCCGTCTCGACGTCGGCGGCGTGAAGGCGAAGCCGCCGCGAGGCGGGCGACATCCCGCGCGGCGCCTCGCGCTCCAGACCCTCTTCGAGATCGACTTCAACCGTGCCGACCCCAAAGAGACGTGGCAGCGCGGCGCCTTCCGCGCCGGGCTGACCGAGGAGGCGGCCGCGTTCGCGTGGAGCATCGTCGATGGCGTGCTTGCGCATCGCAAGGAGCTGGACCGCGAGATCGCGGCGCTCGCGCCGGAGTTCCCCATCGACCAGATGGCGCGGATCGACCGGAACGTGCTGCGGATCGCGCTCTACGAGCTGCGCATCTCCGGCGACGCGCCCGCGGGCGTGATCATCGACGAGGCGGTCGAGCTCGCGAAGATGTTCGGCTCGGAGGCCGCGCCGAAGTTCGTGAACGGGGTGCTGGCGACCGCCGTGGGAGGGCGCGAGCAGCCGTCGGCTTAGGGCACCGTGAGCGGGATCGCTACGAGGCCCTGGTCGCTGCCGTCCTTCGGGCTCACCTCGTACACCTCGAGCGTGACGCCTCCGTGCACCGAGGCCGGGATGGAGAAACCCTTGTCGAAGGTTCCCCAGAGCGCGCTGCTGCCGAGCGTCGCGAGGAAGTGGGACGTGGCGACGGCCTTCCCCGACGCGTCGCGGACGCGCCAGCTCACGTTCGCCTCGAACACGCGGGCGGACCCCGCGAGCCGGACGTCGTACGCGACCTGTGGCTGGCCGGCCACGCGGTCCCCAGGCTTGGGTGCGCTCACCGCGATGCGGTCGCTCGTCGCCTGCGGATCGCCGCCGATCTCGACCACCAGCTGCGTCTTGTCTGGCATGTACGCGCGCCAGGGTCGCGCGTCGTCTAGCTCGATGAAGGAATAGGGATTCGCACCGATGATCGCGCGGAGCGGGGTCTGGTCATAGATGGTGGTTCCGGCGACGCCGCCGCTGGAGCCGCCGCCGTTCCATTGGAAGGCGACCTGGAGGGCGTACTTCCCGCCGTTGAGCGCGGCCGCGGTCTTCCCCCCGACCGGCTTCGTGTCGTCGTTCTCTTCGAGAGAGACGGAGAAGGACGGAAGGTCGACGACGGAGCCCCCGCCGCTCCCGCGGAACGTGAGGCGCACCGTCGTGCCGTCAACGATCACGCTCGCGAGCTGCGCGACGACGTGCGGGATCGCGTCGTTGCCCGCCCAGGTGATGCCCTTGTCGACTCCGACCGGCCCGCGAGCGGAATAGCCGAACACGTCTTCGCGAGCGAGCGGCTTGTCCGCGCGGATCTCCCCGACGGTGAGGGCCTGACCGCTGTTCTCGGTCAGCAGGACGCGGCGGATGCCGGGCTCCTCGGTCGCCGTGTAGACGAGCTGCTGGAGTATCGCGACCGCCGCGGACCGGTCCGCTGCGGTGAATGGGCTCGGGAGGAGGAGGTCGACGCTCGCGAGGTCGGCCGCGACGCTGACCGTGACGCCACCCTGGAATGAGTTG